>Ga0308161_1004906_pt1 | contig 12022 bp, 9 predicted proteins | sample PhyFR2_FD_201034 | JGI IMG/M metagenome (GOLD analysis project Ga0308161, IMG submission 201034) | Phyllosphere microbial communities from UC Gill Tract Community Farm, Albany, California, United States - DLSLF.R2 | ecosystem: Host-associated > Plants > Phyllosphere > Unclassified | place: USA...
ATATCATCGTCAAGGACAGCAAGTCGGCGCCCGATACCGGCTGGGTCTTCATGACCCTGGTCTACGACAAGGACGCCAAGCGCGGCCCGAACGGCATTTGGGACCAGATGGTCGTGCTGGGCGCGCAGTGGGGCAACGACCCGCAGGCCAACAGCACCGTGAACCCGGCGGCGCCGCTGCTGCAGAACTGGAACAACCCGAAGGCGCCCCTGTACGGCGGCGAGACCTTCGGCTGGGGCTGGCGCCTGTCCGGCCCGAACGACGGCGCGATGAACAACATCGCCTATACCGAAGATGGCCAGCTGAAGAAGGTCGTGAACGCCAAGAACTCCTCGTGCATGAGCTGCCACAGCACGGCGCAGTGGAACACGGCAAGCAAGAACATGCCCTCCTTCCTGCTGCCCGACCTGTCGAACAAGCCGGACGTCACCGCCGACGGCTACCTGGTCTCGCCGCCGCCCGGCTCGCCGGAGTGGCTGCGCTGGTTCCAGAACCGCCGCGGCAACGTGCCGATGGACCCGGGCAGCATCGCCGGCGACTTCGACATGGTGCTGACCTTCAAATCGCTACCGCTGATGGAAAGCGCGAAGAGCCACCAGCCGCACCCGCTGATGGGCCTCGACCTGCGCGGCAAGCCGGCTGCGGCATCGAACGGCAAATAGGAGGCGGCCATGTCCTCGAACTACAAGCGTTTCTTTAGCAAGGCCGCCGGCCTGCCCTGCGGGATCGCCCAGGGCTTCCCGGTGCCCGGTCCGCAGTCCGTCAGCGCCGACAAGATCGCCGCCAGCGCCTTCTTTGCCGGCGACTGGCAGCGCGTGCAGACGGCCGCCTGGGACTTCATCGTGGTCGGCACCGGCCCCACCGGCGTCGCCTTCGTCGAGCGCATCCTCACGCACAATCCGCAGGCGCGCGTCCTGGTGCTCGAGCGCGGCGGCTACTGGCTGCCGGTGCACTACCAGATGCTGCCGATGGCCTTCCAGGCCGCTACCGGCTCGCCGCCGACCACCTATCCATGGACCCGCACGGCGGCGATGGCGACCGCCGGCCACAAGTTCTTCCAGGCCGGCTACATCCCGGTGCTGGGCGGTCGCTCGACCTACTGGAGCGCGTGGTGCCCGGCGCCGGAACCGACCCTGATGCGCGACTGGCCCGAAGAACTGATCGCCGTGACGCAAAAGCCGCGCTTCTGGAGCGACGCCCGCGCCTTCCTGCACGTGACCACCGCCGACCGCATCGACGACAGCGTCTACGGCAGCCTGCAGCGCCAGCTCGACGTCAACCTGAAGGAGAATTTCCGACGCTTCGTGCCGTCCGCGCTGGATGCCTTCCCGGCGCCGATCGCGGTCGGCGGCAGCGAGTGGCAGGGCGTGAAGTTCTACAAGTACTCGACCGTCGGCACCCTGCTCGGCCTGCAGCAGAAGCAGAAAGGCCTGGCGGCCCAGGGACGCGGGCAGGAACTGGCGATCGTCGACCGCTGCACCGTCGAGCGCCTGCTGCACGACGAACAGGGCACGGTGACGGCGCTGCAGACCAGCCGCGGACCGCTCGGCGTGGGCAATGCGCGCATCGTGCTGGCAATGGGGACGATCCCGCCGGCCACGCTGCTGATGAACTCCTTCGGCGCACTGCTGCCGAACGCCGGCAAGCGCTACACGGGCCACTTCATGTCGCACGTCACCGCGCGTGTTAAACGCTCGGCCTTCCGCGAGCTGGCAGGGCTGGAACTGGGCGCGCACTACCTGCACGGCCGCGCCGACAACGGCCTGCAGTACCACGTGCAGGCCAGCGCCTTCGCGGCCAGCCACCCGGAGCAGGACGCCGCCACCATCGCCTACGAGGCGCCCGATGCGGCCGCGGTGGCTTCAACAGCCCAGCTGCGCGGCTCGGAAGACTACGTGCTGTTCGTGTGCGCGACCTTAGGCGAAGTCTGCGAGCAGAACGACGCAAACTGGATCCGCCTGAACGGCGACGCCGACCCGACCGCCAACATCAGCCTGCAGCTGCAGACTGGCCCGCTGGACGAGCGCCTGTGGGACGTGCTCGACGAAGCGACTTATCAAACCATCGCCGCCCTGGCCAGCCGCGGCGTCGGTTCGACACCGGAGATCGAGTACTGGGTCGATGCCGGCCAGTCCGAGGGCTACTGGCAGACGGAGCGCCCGAGCCGGCAGCAGATCCGGCTGCCGATCATCGTGCACGAGGCGTCGCCGCTTTGGATCGGTACCGATCCCTCTACTTCCGTGGTCGGGCTGGATTACCGGCCGCATGGGGTCAAGAACGTGTACGTGACCGGGGGTGGGCTGTTCCCGACGTCGGGGTCTTGGAATCCGACCTTGACTATGTGTGGGCTGGCGCAGGATCTGGCGGACCGGCTGGGCTGAGCTTTTTATCGGAGGCGGCGCCCTGCCGCTTCCGGCTCTTCTTTAAACTTGTAAGCATTCGCAACAGATTCCGGTTGCATATCTGCTTTTAAATTCTTTTCTATATCTCGCAACATCTCCCATCTTTTTGCGCTCGGCAATATGCATATCTGACTTTTCAGTCATTTATATGCATGGCCGTCACATTTCCTTACTAATCCTACAGTTTTTTAGAAGAAACGAGCTGCTATCGTTTTTCCTGTCGCGATGCCGGTGCATCGGGACACAGACAACCACAAACAAAGGAAAAACAATGAAAAAAACGATGTTTGCAGTGCTTGCAGAGGTTCTTGCCATGGGGGCGGCACAGGCCCAGACCGTTTCGGCCAATGCTGCCGACGCGCCGCATTTTTATGTGGGTGCCGGCATCGGCGCGGTAAAGGATTCGGTGTCGGGCGACCACAAGCGCACTGGCAAGATCTTCGGCGGCTACGCGTTCGATGAGAACTGGGGCGTCGAGCTGGGCTATAGCCATCTGAGTAAAACCGGCTTCTATGTGCCGGGGACCACCGACTACACCGCCGTGCATGTCAAAAGCTTAAGGAGAATGGCCGAAGGCTGATGTTTATAGCGTCGGTTTGAAGTAAGGTTTCTGAGCGTTTGTGTTTGTTATACGAAAAGGAAAAGCCCGGCACCATCAAGTGCATGGTTTTTTTATCGGCAGTTTGGATTAGACATTGAACAGAAAGTTTGCCATAGGATCGGCTTGCAATCTAAGGATCACAACTAAGTCTTTCGATTCGTACCCAGTTCCATACCCAGCTTTGCAAGCTTAGCTATATTACAGTCACTCATGCTTACCAACCTCCCATTGAATTATCAAGAATTTAGAATGGAAAATCAAAAAGCAATAGGCACGGAATTAATCGGACTCTGCAGTCTCATTCTCTACGGAAACCTTCGATTATAAAATCCTCATCCAATACAAGGTCTACCGGAGCCCAACTTAATGCCGGTACTGTGATCAAAGCGGATTCAGTCCATCTGAAGCATAATGTGTCCTTCGGGACTAGCTCCGTTAGCGTTGCAGCGGATAACTGACGCACAGCATGGATATGTGAAGCACTTATTTGGCGGTCGACAAATGCACGATTCGCGAAGACGACTTGAATGATTCGCCACTCCACCCCATATATCTGACTTTTATCGAACTCGTTGCGACTTATATAAAATCTGTTCTGCGTGTTACAACTAGCTGCCTTTACCTCAATTTTATCAGTACAGCTGCCCGTACACTCAATATCGTAACCATAAGCGTCGGAAATTTTAGCGACGTGTATGGGCGCGGCATGTGCTTTATTGAGCGCTGAGAAAACAAATAATTCAGCTGCATCGCCAAGCCATTTGTTAAACGCATTCTCGCGCACTGCACTCGCTGACGATAGATGCAAACTAATTAAAAACTCATCAAGATTTGGCTCAATCCAGGAAAGTTCTTCTAGCGCGTCCTGTGGGATGTACTCGCGCAGTACTCGTCGATCTTGGATGGCGAGCGTCAACCAAAACGGCGGAGCTTTCGATATCAAAACTCTGGCGATAGCAAGCAAGGTCGCGGGATCAGCCTGCGAGGAAAGTTCGGCGAGCGCGGGGTCGACAATCACCCCCTCTGGCAACAAGAACGCAAGCCTCAATTGCACCAGGTCCCGAGCAATTTGATCTAGGTTAAGTGCGCCCGCCATAAAAGTCGGCCGGCATCGTGCGGCCTCTATCCACTCTATATAGCCCCGGCGTGCGCCGAGCCTAGCAGCATGGCAAAGCAGCAGCACCCCATGACAACGTCCCCGACTTGGAATCAAGGGGTTATGCTCCAGAAAGATGGGCAAGCACGGCTTGCAGATCATCTGTATGCATTGCAGAGCCACTGTTCCCAATATCCGGCTCCGGCAGAGCGACTTGCACAAGTCCCGGATCATCCATTAGCTTTGACAGGGCCTTCACCTTATCCCGCAACCGCGAGTCGACACTGTCATCTATGGTGCCAATGCTCGTTAGAACCGTAAACTCTGTAATGATGCGTTTGTCTAATCCGAGACGATGAATACGATCTTGGCTTTGCAAAAATTGGCCGGCGTTGAATGTTCTGTCCAAATACACTGCATGATGGCAATCATGATGCAGGCTTATCCCCTCGCCGCAGGCCGCCGGATTAGCAAGCAGGACAGAACAGTGTTTTGAATTTCGAAATCGAAAGAGCTCCGTTTCGCGTGTCACCGATTTGGGCGGCGCATTGTCTTCCGGCGGCACTCCACCGTGGATCATCGCCGGCTGAAACATCCCCAAATGTTTAGCCAACGACTTGAGATTTCTCACGAAGTTAGACCACACAATCACTTTTTCGCCGCGGCTTGCGGCATCTGCCACAATCTTCGCCACGCGGTCGTATTTCCAGGGTGTCTCATGGCGATGGTAAGTCTGCAGTAACTCCATAATCGGTTCGTTGCCGACTAAAGGCAGCGGTGGATGCAGGAAAATCGCGTCATCACCTTCATCTGATCCGGCCGGCAGCAACAAAGGATTAGTCGCTGCTTCGAGCAAATACATCACGATGCGGCCCAAACGGTCAAATTCTCGACGGTTCGAGTCGGAAAGAAGAAATCCTGCGCGCCAACGGCCAACCAGTGCATCATAAATGGCTTGTTGAACCGGCCGCATGCTCTCCCGAACAACATTAAATTTTGTGGGTGGCAGGTCAAGGCCAGACTTCGTTGTCCGGACAAAATATCGAGATATCGCGTCGCGGGTTTCGGTCAAAACAGCGATCTCACGGCCATCCCGCTCTTGGTACGCCGCATGCGGTAGTATTTTGCGGTCTTGGCCTGGATACAAAAATTGCATGAGCGCGACGAGATCAAAAGCCCCCTGCGGGGCTGGTGTCCCAGTCAGAACATCTCGACGCTCTGCTGCGAACGCCAGGTCAAGAACGGCCTGGCCATGTACGCCTGCTCCGCCTCTTTTAATCCGATGTGCTTCATCTAAGATTACCTGAGTGGGCTGGTCCGCAACGAAAGCGCGGATGCGGTCGTAATCGGAAGCGACCCGGTTGTAATTCGTTAATAAAATATCCGTGTTCTTGGGAATTCCCGTGTCCGATCCACCGTGCACAACCACCATCGGCACCGGCGCCATACATGCTTGTGAGTCTTGTTTCCATGCTTCGAAGGCGGCAATGGGTCCAATGACAAGAAGACGGTTGACGCGGCGACGAAAGCGATTCACTGTGAAGTTAGCGAGTGCAACGGTCGTCTTGCCGGCACCAGGTACGGAAAAGTCGGCACCGTGCGGCAGCCGCAGAACTCGGGCCAAATTTTTAAGCTGGAACGGTTTCAGCGTTCGAATAAAACCGGCGTCCGACAGTTCTTTCTCGAAGGCCTCCAGATTAATGTCTTCTACATTATTGACGCTCGCTTCACGAAGCTTGCGATCCGAAGCAAGTTTTTGGAGCTGAGCATGTAATGCTGGGCCAAATGCAACTCTTTGCCCGAAAAGGGCTTTTACTTCACGAAGGACCTCAACCTCGGCCAAAAAAACGTCTGCGCGAACGTCTGTACGGGTTGGTGAGCCGTCTACAATGCCTCGGGCGAGTGCCTCCTGAATCCTCGCCCATGCACCCACATCACAATCGCTTTCCCGATTCAATATGACAAGCGGTCTTCCCGAATCAATATATAATTCAGCGTTAATCATGAGCTGGAGTCAGCGCTTTAACGAGCGTGTTCAATACAGTCACTTTCGATTGAAAATCGCCTTCTTTCCAATCATCGAACCGCCGGGCTTTTGCTAGGGATGACACCGCCCGCTGGAGCTCGAGGATTGCTTTTTCGACGCGTATAATAGGGGCACTGATCGCGCTGTTATCGTTCGTCTCCTCGGCGGCTTCTTGCGCAGCCGAAGAAATAGCGCTCTGAATCGTGTTATATACTTCCCGAACGGTCGCTGTTTTTCCGCCACTGAATTCGATGAGATCATCTTTGCGTTTTTCGGCTAGAAAGCCAAGTATTTCGGTAAGACCGTCTGATTTGACTTCCTCACCTAACAGATCATCAAGCGGATCAATTTCGCATGCCTCCGCTCTTGAACTCGCGATCGTGTCCAACAATGGTGCGAGCGCGCGGTCTGCTTCAATCTCACGGAGAACCAAAGCCGCTGCGTCAGGCCGCTGCAAATGGCGAAGCGTGCGATAATTGACCCCCGCGAGGGTTCCTAAAAAATACGTTGCTCGAACGCCGTCCGCTTCCGGCTTTTGCTTTCCGCGAATATGCCTCGCAAGCTCGTCAAAGGCCGATTCATTATCATTGAAATCGATATGGAGACGCGCGCCCTTTGATAATGCAACCAATTGGTGGAGCTGCTGAAGCTTCTCAAATAATCCCTTCACATCAGCCGGCTTGCGGTGCATCTTTTTAGCAACACGAGCGAAATCCTTGCCCTCTCGCTCGTAAAGCTCTTCGATAAGCATTGCTTCATTAACCCACGAATAGTCTTCTTTAAAAGTTTGCGCAACCTGCAACTCCGCCTCTAAGTCAACCAACTCATTAGGCGTTGCATCTTCAGGCAATATAAGACACTGCACGTAGCGCGCAGCCAAATGTCCGTCGTCTTCGTACAAGCTGCGAAGTGCAGCCGATCGACGATTCCCATTTATCAAGACACCCTCGGCTGTAAGAATGGCTGGCTCTTGCTGCTGCCGTTCCTGCAAGTCGTTCTTTAATTCTTGGAAACCAGATTGGGACTTCAGAATTTTATATTGCGCATCCTGCGCGATTTTCCCTAGTGGATCGCCGGAGAATAGATCAGACCGCTTAGATAAATGAATAGCTCGAAGCTGCTCCGCTTTTGTTCTGTGGTTGAGCGTCGAAAAACGAACCCAATCGACTTCCACCTCCACCATTGGCATTTCTTTCATTTGCCGTGGCCAAGCCGGCAAAGGTATTTTTCGGGAAACTGTTCTTGCTGCAAGAAAGGCAACGCGATCTAAGTCTAGCACAAGGTTTGGCACTTTAACTCCTAAAATTGGTTGAGCGTCCGGGGCCGAACGGCATGGCGATTGTGGAGCGCGGTGAACCGCCGCGTTTTTGGAACCCGACAGATCCAATATACGCAGTAGATTGGCTTGGTTCTATATTGAATAATGCAAGCAGAACACTTGGGAAAAATCGCTGCCTTGCACCGTCCCAATTCCACCCCACTCCATCCCCTCCATGCTCGGGCATCACATAAATACAAGGAGGAGGAACAAGCATGTCGTCCACTGCAATAGCTAACGCTTTTTTGGGACAAGGACGCTCCAAAGAGCCACAGAGCTCATTGTGAAAAATCACGCCGTCCAGCGCATCCGTAGCGCTCGAAAAAAAGCGTTGCCGTAGCCGGTTTGTTCCCTTGACGACGTGTTCTCCGGGCTCATAAGTGAGACTTGAGCAAAGCCACCATAAATAAGTTTCCTTTGCCCAGTCGGGCACCGCCCAGCGCACGCTACTATGTACCCCGTCTGGACAGCCCTTTTGAATCACGGCCACGTCGCCAAACCCATCAATACTTAGGCGATATATCGTGTCGTCGCCGTAGTGCGGCATCTCAAGTTTGGAGATCAATCCGCGCTGTTTCATCTGTTCAAATAGGCTGATGAGGAATTGTCGGCGGTTAGAGTTGCTCGCTGCTCGACTTCCGCGAACTTTTTCGATCGCCGCAGGCAAGGCGCTACGGTATTCGTCGACCGTTAAACCTTGTGCGGCGAGATACGCCGCATCATTCGCTAAGGAAGTCAGGATGCTTACGACTTTTGTTACGTTTGCTTCCGGTGGAGCGCCTGGATGTCGACAGGGCGCGGCTTGTTCGGCTGCCATTTGTTCCTCAATTACCTCTTTATTCGTTACTTTATAGAATGAACTGTCGTATACAGCGCTCACAATTCCCGGCTCGTTCCATGAACACTGCTGTCCTTATTGCTCAAGCCTGATTGCACGTCAGTTTAATAGTGAAGAAGGCGTTCCACACTACGCTAAGCTTGTTCGGACAGTCTAAAGTTAGCCGCAAGGCAGCCTTGAGGTCGCTTTCACACTTCAAACGCAGACTATGCAGTACGCATTGTGCAAGTCGTCTGGTTGATCCCACAAGTTCGCGTCCTTATTCTTCGTCCTGTTCTACGAGTGTCAGACCAAAACAATATCGGAGTTAGGCAGATGCCGTTAATGCTGCTGGATCGCTACGACTGTCTATGTCATTACTGACCAAAGATATTTTCCTCTGGGCGTCAGTTCTTGCCAAGTATGTCATGGAATGTTTGGCGGAAATAGACGGCTTGTCTCAAATAATGAACACTACATAACAAGGTGCCTATGCAGGGTTGACATTTGTCCTTGCTTGCGGCAGCTCAACTGTAGGCCAGATGAAAAATCGAATTTATTGTTTGTAAGCGATTTTGTTGAGCGACCAGGAGCGTGCAGGGCTGGTCAAAAACCCAACATTTCGCGATTAGGATAGCTGCAGAGCCCTGCCAGCCCATAGGTCAAGCGGTTTGGCCTGATCTTCTCTACTAGCAAGTTCCCTAGCTCGCGCTCGACCGCGCCTTAGTGTGGCTGAAGAGCGCATCGACCGTTACAGCGTTCAAAAATTCTTCAAGACACCGCCTAAATCCGCTCGTCTCAAAAGGCAACTCAACTGTTGCATCGGTAGGAATTAGGAACAAATCTAACAAATTTTCTTGTACGGGCATTCTCATCCTTTAACAACGGCGAAATATCACGACAACAGGGTACACGCAGTGAAGACGATGTTGTTATTTTTGAAAGAAAAATACGCCTCGTTATATCCTAAAAACAAGAAATAATGGTTGTTGTTTGGCACAGGCGGAAGCGATCGCTCTCTCTCTTAGATGTTGAACCAACGAACCGCTCTCGCATCTAACTCAACAGGACTGCGCGGGCTAACCGCACTAGGAATACTGAATCGCTCCGCGTTCTCAGAGAATCCACGTCATTGTGAATTACACCACATGATGCACCTGAGAAACATAGCACCCTCAGCCTAAATGGAGGACAATACGATCAAGGGGGGTTGCATGAACAAGTTTTACGAATTCTTCGCTGGCGGCGGCATGGTGAACGCTGGGCTGGGCGATGAATGGAAGTGTCTTTTTGCTAACGATTTTAGCGAAAAAAAACGTGCGGCGTATGAAGCTAACTGGGGCAAAGACCATTTCGTGCCTGGTGATGTGGGTAAAGTGCAGCTTGACCAGCTGCCTGAGCAAGCAGACTTGGCGTGGGCTTCGTTTCCATGCCAAGACCTTTCGCTGGCGGGGAACGGCGCTGGGTTGAAAGGTGAACGCAGTGGTACGTTCTGGGCGTTCATGAAGTTGATGCAGCAGCTGCGCGAGGACAAGCGCAAGCCACGCGTCATCGCGCTCGAAAATGTGTACGGCGCTATCACGAGCCACGCTGGCAAGGATTTTGAGGCGATCATTGCAGCGTTGGCGGCTGAGGGGTACCGCGTTGGCGCCATGGTTATTGACGCAGTGCACTTTATTCCACAATCGCGCCCGCGTCTCTTTGTTGTGGCGATTGATGAAGCGCTCCAAATCCCTGCCACATTGGATGGTGCGCAACCAGCCGCAGCATGGCATCCCCGGGCGATCACGCAGGCTTACGGGCGTTTATCCGAAGAACTCAGGAATAAATGGGTTTGGTGGAATTTGCCAGCGCCGGATCCGCACGCGCTTACGTTAGAGGACATTATTGAAGAGGAGCCGCAAGGCGTGGCTTGGCACTCTCAAGAGGAAACAGAGCATCTGCGAGGCATGATGACAGACATTAATCTTAAAAAACTCTGGGAAGCGCAAGAAACAGGCACACTGCGAGTTGGCGCTGTTTACCGGCGAACGCGGGAAGGCCGTCAGCGCGCCGAAGTGCGTTTTGATGGCGTCGCTGGCTGCCTGCGTACGCCGTCCGGCGGCTCCAGCCGCCAAACAATCATGGTCGTAAAGGGGAAAGACGTAAAGTCCCGCCTTTTATCGCCTCGCGAAGCCGCTCGTCTGATGGGCTTGAATCACGATTACATCTTGCCCGCGCGCTACAACGACGCTTATCACTTGGCGGGTGATGGGGTGGCTGTGCCAGTTGTGACCCATCTCGCCCGGCACATCTTCGAACCTGTTTTAGCGCACAATCGACAATTGCAGCTGCCGGAGCCCCCGCAAGACATGGCTGAGGCGGCGTAACCACTTCGACAGGACGTTGCATTATTCGCCTTGTCCTGTCTAAGGTCGGGCGACGTGCGCCAGTGCTACTTGCGCCTATTCCTGCATGCGCGGACCAAGACTAAGGCACTAGACCGAGCATTCATCCTGTTAGGCTTCGGGTTGCGCGAGAACGTAGACTTCAGACACGCGCAAGCGCAAAGCTGGCGCATGTAGGACGGCAATGGCCGCCTTTTTCTTCGCTAGAGCGACGCATCGCCTGCTCCACTTCGCACCCAGTCCGCAACTTGATCGGCGAGCGCATCCAAAGTTCTTAGCTTAAGGCTGCATTCCCACACAACCAAAACCCGCCATCCGCTCGCCGCCAGCTTCGCTAGATGGTCGCGATCCCGCGCTTGATTGCGGGAGATCTTTCTTTCCCAGTACTCAACGTTCGTCGACGGCATGCGGCTCCGACTGCAGCCGTGCCAATGCCACTGACACCCGTGTACAAAGATGACCGCATTTAGACCTGGGAAAACGATGTCAGGTTTGCCTGGCAGGTCTGACGCATGGATTCGATACCGCAATCCGCGCGCGAACAGGGCTTTTCGCAGGCGGAGCTCCGGCGTTGTGTTCGTGCTGCGCACGCGGGACATAATGCGGCTGCGCGTCGCTTGGTCGAACGTGTCGGGCATTCTGAAGCGCTGTTTCGTTGCGGAGTACTACAGTGTACAAGAATGAGGATTAAACCCGCTTGATCCGTTCTCGCCACGGGACACGTTCAAAGCTCTCGCGCCCACTAGTCAACGTTCTTCACTTCACTGACTAGAAGCTTACGCTGCCAGCAATAAACTGCAAAGGCGTCATCATGCAAGCGAAGCCCAACTGCAGGCGCAGTAAGACCCGGGACATCTTCGCGTCCGCAGATAGGGTGAGCCTAAGCGGTGTTGCACGCAAACGTTTCAACAGGTTCTCGTGTTCGACACAGACCTCTGCCTTAGTCACTCGCACTTTTGTACATGCAGCGCTAACTTTGTCCACCATGCCTCGCCCAGGCCCCTCGACCTACGCCGACCGGTCGCTGATAAAACAACACCCGGTTCAGAGGAAGACCGGGCGCTTCTTGCCCACCGGAATCCGCCGGATTCCGACCTCACGCTTAGACGTTGAACAGGAAGTTCAAAACATCCCCATCCTTGACCACATATTCCTTACCCTCAGCCCGCATCTTGCCCGCTTCCTTCGCACCAGCCTCGCCCTTGTAGGCAATGTAGTCATCGTACGAAATCGTCTGCGCACGAATAAACCCACGCTCGAAGTCAGTGTGGATCACACCAGCAGCCTGCGGCGCGGTATCGCCAACGTGAATGGTCCACGCACGCACTTCCTTCACGCCAGCGGTGAAGTAGGTCTGCAGACCAAGCAGCTTGTA
>Ga0308161_1004907_pt1 | contig 12021 bp, 8 predicted proteins | sample PhyFR2_FD_201034 | JGI IMG/M metagenome (GOLD analysis project Ga0308161, IMG submission 201034) | Phyllosphere microbial communities from UC Gill Tract Community Farm, Albany, California, United States - DLSLF.R2 | ecosystem: Host-associated > Plants > Phyllosphere > Unclassified | place: USA...
CCGTACCGGCTGGGCCAGCAACGTCAGCGCGCCGACGAGCAGCAGCACTGTCGCCACGGAGACGACGGTCGCCGACGGCATGATCACCGCGCACGACACGAGAACCATGGTGATCGCGAGCAGCAGAGCGAGCAGCAGGGTGTTCCGGCGAGGCTGCCCCGCGGCCGACACGTCTGTCGCGGATGCCTCGGAGCCCGTGGTCTGTGCCGTCGCCGCGCGGTCGAACAGCCAGATCACGCCGCCGTCGCCGGGGATGACCGACACTTCGCTGTCGAGGTCGATCGCCGCCCCGGAGGTGGTCGTGCCGACGTACCGCTGCAGGTCGACGCCGCCGACCGTGAGCAGCTCTGCGACCGTCGAATCGGCGGGGACGACCAGGTCGTTGCGCCCGTTCGCATCAGCTACGGTGAGGCGTATCGTCTTCGCTGACATCCTCGCCTCTCGATGTTCCGACGCACAATGCCGGTTCCGCGCGGCATCCTGACACAATAGTAGGTGACTCGAGGAGGGCCAGTCGTGAGCATCACCAGCAATCGCCGCGCGCCGAAACCGCCGGCAGGCGGACAGCTCACGCTGCAGCAGGCGCCCGAGCTGCCCAAGCCCGAGGGTGCGTCGAACACCCTGATGATGGCCCTGCCGATGGTGGGCAGCCTCGGATCGGTCGCGGTGCTCTCGCTCACTCAGGGCGGAGATGCGACTCGCACGTACATCATGGGCGGTCTGTTCCTCTTCATGGCCCTGTCGATGGTGGGCGGGCAGATGTGGCGGCAGAAGTCGCAGCACTCGACGAACGTCGAGAACACGCGACGCGAATACCTCGCCTACCTCTCCGAGACCCGAGACGCGGTGCGCGAGGTCGCCTCGCGACAGCGCCGGTACGAGGAGTGGATGCTGCCCGCACCCGACTCGCTCCCCTTCGTCGCCGAGGAGGGATCCCGCGTGTGGGAACGCCCCGCCGGTGACCCGCAGTTCCTGGTGACCCGAGTGGGCACGGCCACTCAGCCGCTCGCCATGACGCTCGACGAGGCCCCCATCCCGCCGCTCGCCCAGCTCGACCCGGTGAGCGCATCGGCGGCGCACCGCTTCGTGCTCACCCACGACCAGGTGCCTGACCTGCCGCTCGGACTCAACATCAGCACGTGTGCGCGCATCGAGGTCGTCGGCGACATCGTGCGCGGGCGAGGGCTGGCCCGCGCCATGGTCTCGCATCTCACCACCTTCACCGCCCCCGAGGACCTGCAGGTCGCCGTCATCGCCTCGGCGGCCGACCTGCCGTACTGGGAGTGGGCGAAGTGGCTGCCGCACGCGCAGTCCGACAGTCGCAAGGACGCCGTCGGCGGTGCCCGCCGCATCGGCTCGTCGTGGGCCGAGGTCGAGCCGCTGATCGCCGACATCCGCTCGCGCGGACCGGTCAGCGGTCGCGGCGGGGGCGCGATGCCTCACATCGTGGTCATCCTCGACGGCGTCGAACTGCCCCAGGGCAACCTCCTCGACGAGGAGGGCGGCGTCGACGGCGTCACCGTCATCGACATCGCTCGCGAATGGGCGGAGCTCACCGACCCGCTCACCGTCCGCCTGATCCTCGACGGCGCCGACGGGGAGAAGCTCACTGTCGCCCGCCGCAGCATGGGCATGGTCCCGGCGAGCCCCGACTTCCTCGGGATCAGCTCGGCCGAAGCGGTGGCGCGGCGTCTCACCGGCCTCGGTGAGAGCGCTCAGGACGAGGAGGCGGGCGGCGCGCGCACGATCAGCGCCGAGCTGACCGATCTGCTGAACCTCCCCGATGTGCGGGACTTCGACCCGGATGTGGCTTGGAAGCCCCGCTCCGCGCGCGATCGCCTGCGAGTCCCGATCGGATTGACGAGCACCGGCCAGCCGATGATCCTCGACATCAAGGAATCCGCCCAGCAGGGCATGGGGCCGCACGGCATGCTCATCGGCGCCACCGGCTCGGGAAAGTCCGAGGTGCTGCGCACCCTGGTCCTCTCCCTGGCGATGACGCACTCGTCCGAAGCGCTGAACTTCGTGCTGATCGACTTCAAGGGCGGTGCGACCTTCGCGGGCATGGCGGATATGCCGCACGTCTCCGCCGTCATCACCAACCTCGGTGACGATCTCACTCTGGTCGACCGCATGCAGGACGCCATCCAGGGGGAGATGACCCGGCGCCAGGAGCTGCTGCGCGACGCCGGCAACTTCGCCAACGTCACCGACTACGAGGCCGCCCGCAGGGGCGGTCGCACCGACCTGAAGCCGCTGCCCGCGCTGCTGATCGTCGCCGACGAGTTCTCCGAGCTGCTCGCCGCGAAACCCGACTTCACCGAGCTGTTCGTCGCGATCGGCCGACTCGGCCGATCGCTGCAGGTGCACCTCCTGCTCTCGACCCAGCGTCTGGAAGAGGGCAAGCTGCGCGGACTCGACTCCCACCTGTCGTACCGCATCGGTCTGAAGACGTTCTCCGGTGCCGACTCGCGCGCGGTCATCGGCGTCCCCGACGCGTTCACACTTCCGGGCGGCGGCGGCCACGGCATCCTGAAATCGGATGCCGAGACCCTCACGCAGTTCCGCGCCGCGTACGTGTCGGCCCCGCCCAAGACCCGCCGGCGCAAGCCGGGCGCGACGGCTGAGGCAGACGGTTCAGGGGCGGAGGTCCGGGCGATCGAGGCCCGGTCGTTCACGGCCGCGCCGGTGCTCGAGCAGGAGAGCTCCGATGACCGGGCTCCCGCCCTCGACGTCGTGCGGGGCGAGGCGCCCGAGCAGCGGGTGACGTTCGACATCGCCGTCGCGCAGATGAAGGGTCGCAGCATGCCCGCCCACCAGGTGTGGCTGCCTCCGCTCGATGTGCCGGCGACGTTCGACGAGATGCTCGGCGATCTGGTCGAAGACCCGCAGCTCGGACTGATCTCGCCGCGCTGGCGACAGGCCGGCCCCCTCACGATTCCGCTGGGCACCGTGGACCGACCGCTCGAGCAGCGTCGCGATCGGCTGACGCTGACGCTCACCGGTGCGGGCGGTCACCTCGCGATCGTCGGCGGCGCGCGCAGCGGCAAGAGCACGCTCGCCCGCAGCGTCCTCACCGGCATCGCGCTGACGCACACTCCGCAGGAGGTGCAGTTCTACGTCATGGACTTCGGCGGGGGAACCTTCGTGCCGTTCGCCAAGATGGCCCACGTCGCCGGCGTCGCCGGTCGCAACCAGCCCGACGTGCTGCGACGCATGTTCCAGGAGGTCGTCGGCATCGTCAACGCCCGCGAGCGCTACTTCACGGCGAACTCGATCGACTCGATCGAGACCTATCGGCGTCTGCGCGCGCAGGGGAAGGCCGACGACGGCTACGGCGACGTGTTCCTCATCATCGACGGATGGCCCACGATCCGGGCCGAGTTCGACGAGATGGAGTTCGAGATCCAGTCGCTCGCGGGGCGGGCGCTCACCTTCGGCGTGCACATCGTGGCGACGACCTCTCGGTGGATGGACTTCCGCACCGCGATCCGCGACACGTTCGGTTCGAAGCTCGAGCTGCGCCTCGGCGACACCAGCGATTCGGAGATCGACCGCAAGGTCGCCGTCAACGTGCCGCTGAGCCGTCCCGGTCGCGGACTCGCTCCGTCGAAGCACCACATGCTCACCGCTCTGCCGCGCGTCGACGGCTCCGGCGATCCCGACACGCTCAGCGAGGGCGTAGAACACCTGATCGAGCGCGTGAACGCGGCGTGGAAGGGTCCCCGCGGCCCCAAGCTGCGTCTGCTGCCCGAGATGCTCGAGCTCTCGGCACTGCAGCAGCTGGCTGCCGGCACCCCGCTGCAGAACCAGGTGCTGCTGGGCGTCGACGAGGCGGCGCTCGCCCCCTCCGCGTTCGATGTGCGGCGCAACCCGCACCTGTACCTGTTCGGCGACAGCCAGTCGGGCAAGTCGAGCTTCCTGCGCACGTTCGCGCACGAGGTGATGCGCACGACGACTCCTCAGTCGGCGCAGATCTTCGTCGTCGACTACCGGCGCGCCCTGCTGTCCGAGATCCCCGACGAATACCTCGCCGGGTACTACACGACCGCGCAGCAGGCGTCGGAAGAGCTGGGAGGGCTCGCCGAGTACCTGCGAGGCCGCATGCCTGGGCCGGACATCACGCCCCAGCAGCTGCGAGACCGCTCGTGGTGGACGGGTGCAGAGGTCTACGTGCTCGTCGACGACTACGACCTCGTCAACACGCAATCCGGCAACCCGATCGCGGCGCTGCAGCCGCTTCTCGCCCAGGCGACGGACGTCGGGCTGCATCTGATCATCGCCCGCCGTTCCGGTGGCGCGTCGCGGGCGACGTTCGAGCCGGTCATGCAGACGCTGCGCGACCTCGCGGCTCCCGGCATCCTGCTCTCGGGCAGCCCCGACGAGGGGCCGCTGATCGGCAACGTGAAGGCCACGCCCGCCGTGCCGGGGCGTGCCAGGGTGATCACTCGCGAGCGCGGACTCCAGACCATGCAGCTCGCCTTCGCCCCGTCGTCGCACCCGTAGGAGAGGCGTCGCAGAGGTGTCGCAGAGCAGGGTGGGCAGAGCTACCCATGGGCATACGCGCACGAGCGCCGTATGGTGTTACTTGTCACCGAAACATCGGTGACACGGCCCTCCGGGGCTGACTCAGACAGGGCGGTTTCGCCCATACGACCAGGAGGTGACCGTGAGCGGAGAGATCTCTGCAGCGGATGGAGCCCTGCAGCGGGGCGCCGGTATCGTCAGCAGCTCGAAGCAGGACATCATCGGCGAACTGAACTCGATTCAGTCTCAGCTGTCAAGCATCGGATCGTCGTGGCAGGGCGCGGGGGCCGCGGCGTTCACACAGACGTTCCAGGCGTGGCAGGAGAAGTCCCGTCGCATCACGAACGCTCTGGACGAGTTCGAGCAGAACCTGCGCGACTCGCAGTCGGCCTACACGCAGACCGACGACACGTCTGCGCAGTCGCAGAACAAGTTCATGGGCCGTCTCGGCTGAGACCGGAGGGAAAAAGATCATGAGTGGTAACGGATACAAGATGCAGTTCGGCGCCGTCGACACGGCGGGTGCCGATCTCGTTCGCGGCGCGAACAACATCGACAACAAGCTCTCTCAGATGGAAGACGCGCTCAAGCCGCTTCAGGCGGACTGGACCGGTTCGGCATCCGAGGCGTACATCCAGGCCAAGGCCAAGTGGAACGCGGCCCTGACCGAGATGAAGGCGCTTCTGAACGACATCGGGCGTCAGGTCTCGCAGGACTCGCAGGACGGTCAGGCGAACGAGAACAGGAACATGAACCGCTGGTGATCACGCGGTGAGAGTTCGAGCCGGCTGTCGCCCCTTCGGGGGTGACAGCCGGCTCTCTCTGTGTCCGGCTGTCTGCGTGCGTACCGCGCGGTACGACCGCGAGAGCGGCTCAGCGGGTGGCGTCGGCCAGGTGGCGAGCGTTGTGGCTCAGCACCTTGACGATGATGCCGTGGCTGCGCAGCTCTTTGGCGGTGCGCGCGCCCTCTTCGGCGTCACGCCCGAGGGCGTTGATGTTCGCCACGACGAGGACGTCGCCGGGCTTCAACGTCGCGATCAGGCGCGAGAGCCGGTCGCTCCAGGACTCGAGGATGTCGGGGGCCGGATGACGGAATCCCTCGATCGGCACCCCGAACCGGGTGAGGTCCTCACGCTGCTCGACGACCGAGGGCATGCCCTCTCGCGAGACGACGAGCCCGACCAGGCGCGATCCGTCCGGGCGCGCGACCCAGAAATCACGGTTCTGCTGCAGCTCGGTGAAGCACTTCGGGCACTCCGCGGCCGCGTGCGGCAGGTGCAGCGGACTCGTCAGGGCCTCGTCGACGGATGCCGTCGCCTTCATGGGATCGATCGTCTCGCTCATCGCGCACCTCCGGGGTCCATTCTGCCCTGTCGGAGCCGCCCGTGGCGACCGTTCAGAGCATCCCGAGGGCGCGGACGGCCTCGCGTTCCTCGGTCAGCTCGGCGACGGATGCGTCGATGCGCGATCGCGCCCACTCGCTGACCTCGAGGCCCTCGACGATCCGCCATTCTCCGTCGACCGCGCGCACCGGGAAAGACGAGATCAAGCCCTCCGGCACCCCGTACTCGCCGTGGGAGACCACGCCCGCCGACGTCCAGTCGTCGGTGCCGTGCACCCAGTCGCGCACGTGCTCGATCGTCGCGTTCGCGGCCGACGCCACCGAAGACGATCCGCGCACCGCGATGATCTCGGCCCCGCGCTTCGCTACGCGGGGGATGAAGGTCTCGTCGAGCCAGACCGAGACGTCGCCGACGATGGTCTCGAGCGCCTCCGTCACCGGCCGTCCGGCGACCGTCGCGTACGACACGTCGGGGAACTGCGTCGCGGAGTGATTGCCCCAGATCGGAACCCGGCGCACGGTGTCGACGGGCACCGCGAGTGTCTGCGCCAGCTGCGCCCTCGCGCGGTTCTCGTCGAGCCTGGTCAGCGCGCTGAAGCGTTCGGCGGGAACGCCGTCGGCCGAGGCCGCGGCGATGAGCGCGTTCGTGTTGGCCGGGTTCCCCACGACCGTGACACGCACACCGTCGGCCGCGTGCGCGGCGATCGCGGCACCCTGCGGGCCGAAGATGCCCGCGTTCGCGGCGAGGAGGTCACCGCGCTCCATGCCGGGGCCGCGAGGACGAGCGCCCACCAGCAGCGCGAGGTCGGCGCCGTCGAATCCCACGGCGGGGTCGTCGGTCACCTCGACCTGCTCGAGGAGGCCGAAGGCGCCGTCCTGCAGCTCGAGCGCCGCCCCCTCGGCCGCACCCAGCCCCTGAGGGATCTCCAGCAGTCGCAGCCGCACCTTCTCCTCCGGCCCGAGGAGGTCACCGGCGGCGATGCGGAACAGCAGCGCGTATCCGATCTGTCCGCCGGCACCGGTCAGTGTGATCGTGGTCGTCATGATCCGAGCCTACGTCCGGGCGGCGCGGTCCGGGAGGGGCGGTCCGGGAGGGGCGTCGTGCGGAGTACCCTCATGGCATGACCTTCAACCCAGACGCCGACGTCTCCGGCAACACCGCTCGCCGACGGGGCCGCGGAGCCGTCGTCGCCGGGGCGGGCGGGGTCGGACTGCTCGGCATCATCGCCCTCATCGCCGGGCCCCTTCTGGGCATCGATCTGACCGGCCTGCTCGGCGGCGGGGGCGCCACCGGCGGCGGCTCCGAGCCCGAGGGCGGCAGCGTGATCGAGAACTGCCTCACCGGGGAAGACGCGAACGAGGACGTCGACTGCCGGGTGGCGAGCGCACAGCTCGCGCTCGACGGGTTCTGGGAGGACCGCATCGACCAGTACCGGGCGCCGCAGCTGATCATCGTCGACGGAGCGACCTCGACCGCCTGCGGCACCGCCTCGAACGCGGTCGGGCCGTTCTACTGCCCGCCCGAGGAGACGGTCTACGTCGACCCGACGTTCTTCGATCTCATGCAGCAGCAGTTCGGAGCATCCGCGGGCGATCTCGCGCAGCTCTACATCGTGGGCCATGAGTGGGGCCACCACATCCAGTACATCACCGGTGTGATGGACCGGTACCCGAACAACGGCACGGGCCCGGACAGCAATGGCGTGCGCATCGAACTGCAGGCCGACTGCTACGCGGGAGCGTGGATCGGGCGGATGACCGAGGAGGAGGACAAGAACGGCGTCCCCTACCTGCAGGCGCCGACCGAGGCCGAGATCACGGACGCCCTGAACGCGGCGAACACGGTCGGTGACGACAACATCCAGCAGCAGTCGTCCGGGTCGGTGAACCCCGAGAGCTTCACGCACGGCACCAGCGCGCAGAGGCAGGGGTGGTTCGCCAGCGGGTACAGGTACGGACTCGACGTGTGCGCCGATCCGCTGACCGTGTCCGGCGCAGAGCTCTAGGGCGATGACGATGGACCTGGACGCGCTGTATCCGCCGATCGAGCCGTATGAGACCGGCGAGCTGCTGGTCGGCGACGGTCATCGGCTGTACTGGGAGGTCAGCGGCAACCCCGAGGGCAAGCCCGTGGTGTTCCTGCACGGCGGACCCGGCAGCGGCACCTCGCCCTGGCAGCGGCGGTTCTTCGACCCCGCCGCGTATTGGATCGTGCTGTTCGACCAGCGCGGCTGCGGACGCAGCACTCCGCATGCGAGCGCGCCGGATGCCGATCTGCGCTTCGTCACCACCGCGCATCTGATCGCCGACATCGAGCTGCTGCGCAGGAACCTCGGGATCGAGCAGTGGCAGGTGTTCGGCGGGTCGTGGGGGAGCGCGCTCGCGCTCGCCTATGCGCAGGCGCATCCGGAGGCTGTCAGCGAACTCGTCCTGCGCGGCATCTTCACGCTGCGTCGCGAGGAGCTCGAGTGGTTCTACGAGGGTGGCGCGGCGGCGCTGTTCCCCGATCTGTGGGAGGACTACCTCGCCCCCATCCCGGTGCTGGAGCGCTCGCACCTGATCCGGGCGTACCACCGGCGGCTCTTCGATCCCGATCCCGCCGTGCACGAGCCCGCCGCCCTCGCGTGGTCGCGGTGGGAGGCGTCGACGGTCACGCTGCGCCCGGATGCCGCGCAGATCGCGGCGATGTCGGACCCGCGCACCGCGACCGCGTTCGCCCGCATCGAGAACCACTTCTTCGTGAATCGCGGCTGGTGGACCGAGGGGCAGCTGATCGCCGGCGTCGACGGCATCCGGCACATCCCCGCCGTCATCGTGCAGGGGCGCCATGACGTCTGCACGCCGATGATGACCGCATGGGATCTGCACACGGCCTGGCCCGAGGCGGACTTCGTGGTCGTCGACGACGCCGGTCACTCGGCCGCCGAGCCGGGCATCCAGCGTGCGCTGCGTGCAGCCACCGACCGGTTCGCGGGCTGACACGACGGTCGCCCGCTGAACCCGATCGTCAGGCGCGCAGCGCCGCCGTCAGCGTCTTCAGGAGTCCGAGGACGCCGCCGTCGGCGCGGAAGCGCGTCAGCCCTTCGCTGACCGTCGCCCCGGTGCGCGACGACACGAACCACGGGGGCTTCGGCAGGATCGTGAGGCGTCCGCCGCCGTTGGCGATCGGCAGCGAGCGCGGGAACGGCCGGAACGGTCCGCGGACGACCGACCGCTCGACATCGTCGAGCAGCAGCGCATTGTGCACGACGCCGATCCCGCTGCCGACGTCGTCGATCGTGCTTCCGGGGAACGCACCCCAGGTGAGGGTCGGCGTGATGAAGCCGAAGGCCGTCCAGCCGTTGATGGCGATGGAGCCGTAGTGCAGCGCTGCCACGGAGCGGTCGAATCCTGCGCCGAGCTTCTTCTCGGTGGCCGGGTCGATCAGCAGGTTCGCGCCGAGCGTGCCCTGCAGCTGCTCGTTCGCGTAGGCCACGGCGGTGTCGAGGAACTCCTGCCCGGTGCCGGGCACCGAGACGACGCCGAGCACGGGTGCGAAGTACTCGGTGCCCTGCAGCGCCGTCGCGTCGTCGCCCTCCGCGATCTCGACCAGCAGCCGGTCGCCGAGGACGAGAGCGTCAGGGTAGGAGTCGGCCGCGAGGTCCATCCGCAACGCCGCTCCCGGGTACCAGGTCGGTCGCTCGGGGGCGTTCGCGTAGGCCCGTCGGAGTGCTGCACGGAAGTCGTCGGCCTGAGCCCAGTCGGACGACAGGATCACCACCTGGCCGGCGATGCAGTTGTGGCCGCTGTTCTGCAGGCGCATGGTGGCGACGTGCTCCGCCTGATAGGCGAGGTCGGCGTCCGTCCACTCGCCCGGCACGATGATGATCGGCGAGACGCCGCCGAGCTCCGCCGTGATGGGCTTCTGCAGTCGGGGGGTGTGCGCGCGGCGGCGCTCGGCTGCGTCCGTGCCGGTTCCCCAGACGATCGCGTCGAAGGTCGCCGCCGAACCCGTGATGTGCACGTGCGCCGGATCGGGATGCTCGGTCAGGTAGGCGCCGACGGACGGGCCGCCCCGCACGATGCGCAGCAGTCCGAGGCCGATCAGCGGGGCGAGTGCGCGCTTGTAGATCGGCACGAGAGCGTCTTGCGTCGGGTTGACCTTCAGCAGGGCGACGCGGTTGTGGGCGAGCAGCTCGTACAGCACGTCCAGCACGGGGATCGAGGTGATGTTGCCCGCGCCGAGCACGAGGGCGACGCCCCCCGATTCCGACGGCGTGCGCTGCGCGAGCCCGGCTGCGGCCCTGGCGCGGTTCGGGGTGGTGGCGGGCTTCAGCCACACCTCGCCGGTGTAGCCCGAGAGCAGCAGACGGTCGATGCCGGTCAGCGGGAATGCGTGCACGCGGGTGCGGCCGCCGGGCGCACGGTCGACGCGCACGCCGTCGAGCGGGTTCGTTCCCCGTGCGAGGCGGGAGAGCGTCTCGATGTAGGCGTCGAGGGCCCCCAGAACGCTGTACGGCCCACTGAGCCACTCCTCGCCGCGCAGCGGATGGCGTGCGTCGAGACCCTTCGAGGCGGCGGCGGTGCGGGCCCAGTCCTCGGCGGCGGCGGCCACGCCGGTGCGCACGCCGTGCAGCAGGGTGACGCGCTGCGCCAGTGTCAGCGCCGCCCAGGTGCGGCCGCCCGCCTGCAGCTCGCCGATCGCCTCGTCGAGGCGGGCCCGATCTCCGTCGCCCAGCTCCGAGGTCATCGATCCGGTGGGTGTGGTCGCCTTCTGGCGGGATCCCAGCTTAGGCCGCCCGCGAGTCTCACGCGGCGATGCCTCACGCCTCGATGTCAGAGCGGCGCAGCCGGTATCGGCGCAGCGTCAGCAGGCTCGCGAGCATGAGCACCGCGGGCAGGATGCTGAAGCTGAGCACGATGCCCGTGAGGGCCTCGTCCGGCTGCTGTGCGGTCGTGCCGGCGACGGTCGAGATGTACCCGGTGGCCGCGAGCGTGAGCGAGACGGCCGTGGCGCCGAGCGCGAAGCCGATGGTCTCGCCCGCGGTCCACACCCCCGTGAAGGTGCCGGCGTGTCCTGCACCGCTGCGCTGCTCGTCGTGCGAGATCACATCCGGCAGCATCGCCATCGGCAGGGACTGGAGTCCGGCGTACGCGATGCCCGCCATCGCTATCGAGCCGTACATCCAGCCGCCGGGAAGCCAGGCGGCGATCACGAGCGTGGCGGCGGCCACCGTGAACAGGCCGCTCGCGACGGCGAACGCCCGCTCCTTGCCGATCCGTCGCGCGATCGCGGTCCACACGGGGGTCGCGACGAGGGCGGGCCCGACCAGCGACAGGAACACGAGGGTGACGGCAGCCTCGCTGCGCAGCACCCAGGTGGCGACGTACTGTGCGGCGGCGAGCATCGTGCCGGTCGCGAGAGCCTGCAGGAGGAAGGTGCCCAGAAGTGCGCGGAAGGGCTGACTGCGCCGCAGCGTCTGCAGACCGGCGGTGTACGGGGCTCGGAACCCGGTGGCGGCGAGGTCCTCGCGCGGTGCCTCTGCGCCGGCGACCGGCGGTGCATCTGCGCCGGCGACGGGGGCGGCATCCGCGGTGCGGGAGGCGATGAGCATCCCGATCCCGATCGCGACGCCTGCGACGACGCCCATCAGCAGGTATCCGGCGACCGGGTCCGACCCGGCGCGGCGCAACTCGGGTCCGCCGGCGCCGAAGAGCAGGATCGCGGCGGTGAGCACGACCACCCGCCATCCCAGCAGACGGGTGCGCTCGTCGTAGCCGCGGGTGAGTTCGGCGGGCAACGCCACGTAGGGCACCTGGAACAGGCTGAACGAGGTGGCGGTGGCGAGAAAGGCCAGGAGCACGCAGATCGCCCCGGCGGTCGGCCCCCACGACGGCGGCACCGCGAAGGTCAGCGCGAAGAAGAGAGGAAGCGTGAGCGCCCCCACGACCATGAGGCCGCGACGTGAACCGGTGCGCGCGTACTGGCGGTCCGACGCGGCGCCGATGAGCGGATCGATCACGACGTCCCAGACCTTCGCCGCCGTCACGATGACGCCGGCCACGAGGGCCGCGACACCGAGATTGTCGGTGAGGAAGTAGGTGAGCACCAACCCGGGAAGGGTCGCATAGCCACCGGTGCCGAGCGACCCCACCGCGTACAGCGCGATCGT
>Ga0308161_1004909_pt1 | contig 12018 bp, 14 predicted proteins | sample PhyFR2_FD_201034 | JGI IMG/M metagenome (GOLD analysis project Ga0308161, IMG submission 201034) | Phyllosphere microbial communities from UC Gill Tract Community Farm, Albany, California, United States - DLSLF.R2 | ecosystem: Host-associated > Plants > Phyllosphere > Unclassified | place: USA...
TTAACGGCTTCGGAAAACGAGGAGGCAGATGAACCCTCGAGCGGATTATCGCCGCTTGAAACGAACAACTGACGCGAGCCAAAAAATGCCTCGAAGGCTTGAAATTCGGCGTCATCCAGCCAGTCTACGCCAAAGAAAATCCTGCAACCGTTCCTACGGCAGAATTGCTTGTCTATTCCATATCGATCGGATTTCATCTTTGGCCTCATGTGAATGGGCTGCCAGGATATCTGTATTTTCGGAAAGGCCGTCCGTTCGGCCTGATAATATCAAGTGTTGGCCCATTGCTTTTACTTTCAGGTCGTACCGTTACGGTCCGGCCGTCAGACAGCGTGCCTATCCTAATGCCATTTCCTTTACTGATCGCATTGTCTCCAACAAGGTCGTCAAAATCCCTGTTCGCATCGTCGACCGTGCCCGGTTTGTCTCTGTTAAAGTCTTTATCGCCAGGCTTCTGGGTGGAATCCGCATCCATCTTCCCGATCTTTTCCTTCTCTTTTTTTCCTTCGCCTCAGCGAAGTCGACGGTGCAGTCGGACGCATCGTTGTCTTGCAAAGTGTTGTGCGGTCGTCCGCACTCGAGATCTGCTGAGTGATGATATAAGCGTCGCCGATGATTGTTACTGCCGAAAGAACATCATGCGCCAATCGCCCCCCGCCAGCAGCGCGCCAGCAACAAGCGTCGTCATACGCGTACCCGCGATGTGCAGCAGCCCTGACAGGCTTCAGCAACAACCGAACTTTCATAGGGTGTCACCTCTCCTGTGCTCATCATATAGTCGGAGCCCAGACCGACACAGAACCTGGCAGGATTCACTCCCCTTGCTTTAACATAATTTTCAGGCTTTTCCTCATGATCACCATACTCATCCAACCAATCACTTCACGAGTTCTTTCAACGCTCGTAAAATTCAAAGCACCTTCGCAAAATCAGTCTTATCCCGAACAGTAGGGCGATCAACGCAACAAAAGCACCTAATGAAAACGGGCCGAACACAATCCACGCGCTTGAAAACAGCGCTGCAAATAATGCTACAAAAACGAAATACGCTGTTTTTTTTCGCATCCTGACTCGTTGCATTTGATCACATTCACAATATTTCTTGACACGCGCTGGCCCAACTTGGGTTCCAAAACCTGTTTAATGCACTTCAGTCATCCGACCGATGTGGCGGGCAAGCAGGATATTCGTATTTTTCAACTTCCTGCAAAGCAACTAAAATCCAATCCCGCGGCACTCGGCGCTTGAGATGGCGACGGAAGACTGCCGCCCGGGGGACGGACAGGGCAGGCTTCGACAGCAGACCCCACGATTTCTCGACGATCCTTACGCGTTCGTACGACAACCGGAGATTGCGTCACGCTCACTGCATGCTGTCATCGGCACGAAATGCAACTGCCGGCGGATCGCTGGCTCTGACTACTAGAACTGATAAGCCAGAATTCCGATCGGAATCTAGCGTTACGTGTTTCCCCGCGAGACATCCTGCTCCAGCTTCTGGATATGCTCGTCGCACATGACCTTCACCAATTCCAGGAGATGCGCCGTCCGCTCACCAAGCCACACAAGCGCCTCTTCGCTAATCTCGAAATGCTTGGAATATCGAGCTTTAACATAGGCTTCGTTGATTGTGTTAAACCAGGCTCTTTGCCGATGGTGATCTCGCGGAAACGCATCCACTAGTCGCAGGTCCTGCTCTTCGGCGAGAGAGCGCAAGAACTTGATGTTATGCGAGGCAGGCCCATAATTGGTCAATGTCAGCAGGACGCAGGAGTAGGCTTGCTCAATGGCTTGATGCAAAAGGAAAGCAGCTCTCTTAGTAAAGCCACTGCTGCGAGCGTGACCCGAAAGAAGGGATATCCGAGCCCGAATATGACCATGCGGTGGTGCACCGACCGGCTAAAGATCCAGCCGACGAGCGGGTACATCAAAGACAAAGTCTCAGAGTCAGGCGCTGCAATCGTGATACTGGGCGTCCGCCGCGACGAAAGCCAGTCTCGCCAGCGGTCGATCGACAAATGGCAAAACGGGCGCGGGGGCAATCTATCTCCGCACGAGCGACTTCCTGGAGCATTGATATACCGGCCCATCGTGGATCTGGGACTGGAAGACGTCTGGGAGATCCTCGGAACATATCATGCTCCGTGGGGTGGCGATCATTCTTCGCTGATTAAGCTATATCGCGACTCTGAGGGCGGTGAATGCCCGGTAGTTTTGAGTGCTGACGAAGCCCCGGGATGCGGAACCTCCAACAGTCGGTTTGGTTGCTGGACCTGTACAGTTGTGGAAAAAGACAAAAGTCTGCAAGGCTTTGTAGATGCTGGAAAGCATCACTTCCAACCGCTCATCGATTTTCGGGACTGGCTTCGCTCGATCCGAAACAATCCGGAAATGCGCCAGATTGTCAGGCGGAACGGAAAGCTTTCCTTTGATTTGAACGGAAAGCACATACCCGGGCCTTTCACTATTCAGGCGCGTCGCGAGATCCTGACCAGACTTTTCGATGTCCAGGAAAAGTTTGGCGACCAACTCATCAGAGAAGAGGAGCTCAAGCTGATCTATGGCCATTGGGCCGAAGAATTGCAGGCTCAGGGGGGCTTGGCCGATGTCTGACATTTTCAACGAGGAAGCGCCGCTGAATGACTTGCCGCTATGGGCCGACGACGAGGCAAGTCGCGTACTGACGGAGATCGCGTCCGCAAACAATGTCCCGGTTGACGTTTTGGCCGAGCTTGTCGGCCTTCAGCGCGCTCGGCAGCATCAGGAGCGCGCCGCCGGCATCTATCAACGGATCGAAGAAATCCTCGGGCGAATGGATTAAAGGACGGGCATTGGGCACATGTGGATTTCTAAGATTGAGCTCGTTTGCTTCAAATCATATCAGCGCCAGGAATTCGATTTTCCTGAACCGTCCGATGGCCGCAATGTAGTTCTTATCGGCGGTATGAACGGTTATGGGAAGACTTCGATACTTGAGGCGCTTTACCTGTGCCTTTATGGTAAAGATGCCATGTCGCACCTGGCTCGCGCCGGATTAAAAACGGACGAGACGAGAGGCTATCCGACCTTCCTCGAGAAAGCCTTCAACGGCGAAGCCCTCAGAGCTGGTCGAGACACGATGATGGTGAAGGTTGTCATTCACCGAACCAAAAGCAAGGCCGTAGAAATCGCGCGGAAATGGTATTTTCGTTCCAACGGAAGCTGGACAGATGAAGAGGCGACCTACCGGGAGATCCTCCGCGGCGTACCGCAGCTACCGCGCTCTGATGGCCGAAACTCCTTCCATCTCTCCGAGGCTTTGGACGAGTTTTTTGTCCCCGCCCACGTCGCGCCTTTCTTCTTTTTCGATGGCGAAGAGGTCAAAAAGCTCGCCGACCAAGGGCGGGTAGAGCAGGTCAAGGAGGGTCTCCTTGGTGTCGTCTTGCTGCGCAATCTTGCAGATCGGTTGAAGCAATTTGAGCGCTCGAAACGCGAAACAGTTGCGAATGTCGATGAAGACAGGCTCACGCTGCTATTCAACCAGCTCTCTGAAAACGAACGAGTTGCCGCTGAACTCAAGAGAAAGCTCGACGAAGCCACCCACCGGCGGGCGCGGCTTGATGGTGAGTTTCAGTCTCTGCTTGAGAGGGTTACAGCAGCCGGCGGCGGTGGCGGCGATACCCTGAAATGGTTGCGTACGCCTTAAATGCTGTCGCTGAGCGCGATGGCACCGTCCGCGCCCCGCTGATTACCAAACTGGACAATGGCACGCTGAAACGTGTCACCCGGCCGGATGCATGCGAGAGATCGCAATCACTGAGAGATGTTTTTGACAGCGAGTACGACGAGAATGTAGGTAATGGAGCTGGCTACAGTAGCTGGCCTTATCAATATGCTCTGGTCATCGGCGTGTCGATAAAATGTCTGTACGCTCAGGTAGCAGATTTAAAGAATCAAGGGACGCCAGTTCCGACCGAGATAATTGACAATGTCATATTCGAGTTGAACAAGCTCGGGGCTGCACTGAAGCTTTATCAATCAAGCTCGGCGCGTAGCGAAAGGACAGACACAGAGATTGAAAAGCGCACCGAGGCAGCGGTCCAACTCGCAAAAATCACTGGCGTCGTATTGCCGGAGGAGTTCTCGACTTCACCCTAACACATGATGACTTGATGGTTTAATGCGCAGCGCGCTTTCGTCAGCACCAAGTGAATGTCTTATCCGCCTTCCTTTTGAGCTCTCAAGTCGCAACACCGGACGCCCCCCATTTACTGATTTGGTTAAGCTTGGTTATTGGAGGGTCAAGGCAGGCCTTATTATCACGTGAGAATACGAATTCTCGGTAATATCTAAGGATACAAGGTCTCGCATCTTCTCCCATGCTTCAAAACACCTCTAAGCAAGTTCGAACCGAATTTGCTGGGCACCCTCCCAAAGTGTCCTGTTACCCAGCGCGGCCAAATTTTCGAGGTTAGACGTCATTGTGATGAAATGGTTGCCAGCGAGTTGTCCCATCTTGGATGAGAAATCGACACCGCCATAAGCGAGCAAAATCTCCGTCTCGCTGATACCGCCGGGATAAAGAATGATATGGCCTGGGGCGGGATGGCTCGTGTGGTTTTCGTAGCCGACGCCAAAATTATAGTCTCCAAGGGGTACCCAGACGCCCTCCCCCGACCAGCGAACATGCACGATCTGGCCTTCAAAGGGCAGACGTTCTATGAACGCCTTGCAGGTCTGCGGGGCTTTTTCTGTTTCCAGCACGGCATCGAAAACGAACGGACCAGCGGTGATTTTCAGTTTCATAAATTCAAGTCTCCGAATTGCTTAGATAGTTTTAGTGCTTTTGGTGCGGGCTGAGCGGTAGGTGCCATCGCCCTTTTTCCCGACGAGCGAGCCGTCACAAACCATTACCCGACCGCCGAGGATGACGGTGGTCGGCCAACCCGTAATCTCGATACCTTCATAGGGCGAATAATCAGCACCATCGTGCAGCTCGGCATGGCGTATCGTGCGATTGATGGTCGGGTCCCAAACGGCGATGTCGGCATCCGCACCGATCGAGATCGTGCCTTTTTCCGGGTAAAGCCCGTAGGTTTTGGCATGATTGGTCGCCGAAAGCGCCACGAAGCGCGGCAAATCGATGCGCCCCTTCATCACACCTTCCGAAAAAAGGATTGGCAGACGCGTTTCGACACCGGGAATACCGTTTGGAATGTGACGAAAGCTTTCAAGCCCCTTCGGACTACGCTTGCCGCGTTCGTCATCGTAGCGGAACGGGCAGTGATCCGACGAGAAGAGATCGAAAATGCCGGTTTCAATACCTCTCCAGCATTCTTCCTGAGCAGCCTTGTCGCGGGGTGGAGGAGAGCAGACAAATTTTGCGCCTTCCCAATCCATGCCGTCTAGATCATCGGCGGTCAGCATCAAATATTGAGGGCATGTTTCGCCAACCACCTTGATCCCACGAGATCGGGCTCGCGCAATTTCCTCCATCGCTTCGCCGTTGGAGACGTGGACAATGACGACGGGAACATCAACGATTTCCGCAAGTGTTAGCGCCCGGTGTGTCGCCTCGCGTTCAACCGCCACCGGTCGTGTAGAAGCATGCGCTCGCGGAGCAACGTCACCCTTCGCCTCATGTCTGGCGATCAGAAAGCGGATCGCATCTTCATTTTCGCAATGGACCATAACCGTCGCGCCTGTCGAACGTGCAACGTCCAGCGTCTTCAGGATTTCTGCGTCGTTGAGCCGAAGCCCCTCATAGGTCATGAAGACTTTGAAGGAAGAATATCCGTCAGCGGCCAAAGCCGGAAGCTCTTGCCCAAGGAGACTATCCGTCGGGTCCGAAACGATGAGGTGAAAACTCACATCGGTATAGCAGTTGCCTTTAGCGAGCTCGTGATAAGCATTAAGCGCCTCGCGCATCGGCTTATCCTTCTCCTGCAGGCAAAACGGCATAATCGTCGTATTGCCGCCGAAAAGGGCAGAACGGGTACCGCTCTCGAAATCGTCGGCCATGACGATGCCATCGCCAGAGGGCTGGGAGATATGAACATGGCTATCAATGCCACCCGGCAAAACGTATTTGCCGCTGGCGTCGATTGTCTGGGCACCGCCGTCAAGCTTCTCGCCGATCTGGACAATTTTGCCGCCGAGAATGCCTATGTCGGCTTTGAAGATGTCGGAGGCGGTCGCTATGGTACCACCTTTAACGACTAGGTCGAATTCGGTCATATCAAACTCTCAATGATGGAGGATCTTGCTGAGAAAGGCTTCTGTGCGCGGATTGTGACGATTACTGAAGAAATCTTCCGTTGCGCGGTCCTCGACAATTTCGCCTTGGTCGATGAAGATCATCCGTGTCGCGACTTTGCGTGCAAAACCCATCTCGTGGGTAACAACCATCATCGTCATGCCTTCTTTGGCAAGGTCGGTCATTACATCCAACACTTCGGAAATCATTTCGGGATCGAGGGCTGACGTCGGCTCGTCGAACAGCATGGCTTTCGGGTTCATGGCAAGCGCCCGGGCTATCGCCACGCGCTGCTGTTGTCCGCCGGACAATTGCCCTGGATATTTGTGGGCGTGCCCCGTCATCCCCACGCGATCCAGAAGATCCATGGAACGTCTTTTGGCAATGCTTTCGCTGCGATGAAGAACGATGCGCTGTGCGAGCATGATATTGGCTTCGATTGTTAGGTGCGCAAAGAGTTCAAAATTTTGAAACACCATACCAACACGAGAACGAAGATCAGGAAGATCAGTGCTAGGATCGTTGACTTCTATGCCATCTACGCGGATCGACCCTTCTTGAATGGGCTCCAGCGCATTGACACATTTGATCAGGGTCGATTTTCCAGACCCGGACGGCCCGCAGACCACGACAACTTCACCCTTGGAAACACTCGTTGAGCAATTCTTGAGAACGGCAAAATCGCCATAGTATTTCGTGACGCCGGTGATCTCGATCATGACCGAACTCCCTGAAAGCGGTTGATGGAAAAGGCCGACAAATCGCGCCCGGAGTCTCGGCCAAGGACGAGATCGGCCGTGAGTTGGCCGATGAGAGGCCCAAGCGTAAAGCCATTGGATGTGACTGCATTAAAGAAACCGGGCACACCTGGATGCTCTCCAAGGATTGGCGCCCCGTCGATGTTGATGTTCATCGCAGCCCAACTGCGGATGACGTGCAGTTTTCTAAGACCAGGGACAACGTGCTGCGCCACCCAAAGATTGCCCTCCAGGCTGGAGAACATCGGGCGAGGATGGCTGTGGACCGGATCAAGACCAGCCGTCCAACCACCGCCGATCAGAAAGTTTCCATTGGCAGCCTGCTTGAGCGTCAAGTGACGATCGGCATGAGCAACCAGATGCGAGATAGCTGGCGCAGCGGCCTCGGTCACCACCATTTGCAGCGGCGCCCCGAAGACGGGAATGTCTAGCTCCAGCATTGCGCCGACGCGCGAAGCAAAAGCACCAGCAGCATTCACGATGCGGCCTGCCCGTAGCGGTCCCCGCGAGGTTTCGATGATAAATCCTGACCCTTCGCGGCGGATCGACAGCACTTCGGTGCGGTCCAGTACGCGAGCACCAGCGGCCAGAGCGCCATCATGCACATGTCGCGTTGCGACAAGCGGGTTGATCTTCCCTTCCATGGGGCAATAGGCGGCTCCAATCATCAACGGCGAAAGCGCAGGCTCGAGCTTTTGCAGGTCTTCGGCGCCAATCACGTGACAGTCGATGCCATTTTCGCGTTCAACCCGAGTCTTCTCCTCAAGGAAGCGCATGTGTGCTTCGGTCTCGGCAACCATCAGGCCGCCCGTGATTTTCATCTCAAAATCGCGACCGAGCTTTTTTTCCAGCATCTGCCATAGCGAAATGGAGTCTCGCTGCAACGGAAGCGTTTTTGCGGCTGGACCTCCACCTGCTTCTGCGCGGGCTCCGTGATCGAATGACAACAATTGCGCATGTAGGCTGCCAGCATTCCCGCCCGATGCCAGCCCGCCAGGAAAGCCACGTTCCAACACCACGACATCTTCGCCAGCTTCTGCCAGAAACAAGGCGCTCGAAAGTCCGGCAATCCCCGCGCCGATGACAACGGTGGACGCTTCTCTCATCGGTAGCGGTTCGGAATGGTGCATTGGCGGACGTGCGGGCAACAGTGCTCGTCTATGCCCTCCCCACTCCGGCTTCTCAATCGCAAGTGCCGCAAGCGGCACCGGACGTAGTGGCATCTGCGGTGCAAGCAGGCCGTCGGTCTCGCTCATGGGTCGGCCGGTCAATTCTGTGAGCGTCCGGCCACAGTAGCGGCTTTGGCAGCGTCCCATACCGGCACGCGTCAGGCGCTTCATTGTTGCGATGTCCAGCGGACCCTTAACGGCAAGACTCTTCAGAGTACCGATCGCAACACTTTCGCACCGGCAGGCGAGAGCGGTATCTGAGGGTTCCAACGGTGTTGGCGCCGGGGCAAACAATCGCCAAAGCGCTGCTTGAAACGCTTTGGCGCGCGCAAGTTTGTTCTTTGCTGTGGTGTCTGTCTGGGGCTTCAGGCCAAGCTTGGCGGCAATAGCCAGTCCCGCAAGCCTACCTTCAGCCATTGCCAGGTGGGCGCCACCAAAACGCACTGCTTCGCCGACAATATGGATGTGAGGCAGCGAACTTTGACCATCTTCGGCACAATCTGCAGTGAGCGCGCCATCTTCAGTTACGCGATGGGCACAACCGAGCAACCGTGACAACTCGTTGGATGAGGTAAAATGTCCGCCTAACAACACGGTATCGACTTCGATGGTTACGTCGCCCCCAACACCCGAAACCGTCGCCGCCTCTACTCTGCCATCACCTCTAATGTCCGAAATTTGCGCGTTCCAGGCGAGCTTGACACCTGCTCGCTCCAATCTTGCGATCTCTTTCATGCCTTTGAGGGCAAGTGCCGCGTCATGGCGAAAAACATTGAACGCTTCGCCTGGTCTGCTCCATGGGGCGCCTGCCTGCTCCACCAGACAGATGACGTCACCGCCAGCCTTGATAATCTCGCTTGCGACCTGAAAATTGAGAGGACCGTTCCCGGCAATCAGAATGCGCCGACCGGGAAGCGTGCCATAGCTGCGCAGCAGGGTTTGCGCAGCCCCTGCCGTCATGACACCCGGTAGCGTCCAACCCTTGATGGCTGGCGGTCGCTCAAAAGCCCCGGTTCCGATGACAAGCATGGTAGGTCGGCAATAGAAAACGCCATCATGGTCTAGACAGGAAATTACTACTCGTCCATCTTCTCCATGAGCCGCGCCCCAGACGGTCACGCCTGAACAAATGGTCACGCCAAGCGAGCGTGCTCTTTCGATCAACGCAGCCCCATCTGCGGCCTGCCGGTCAGCCTTGAGCGCCAGACGTGCTGCATCCGTGTTAGGCTGCTTGAAGAATTGGCCGCCAGATGTGTGCCGCTCATCGACCACAGTTACAGAGGCCCCGGCTTCTGCCGCTGCCACCGCGGCAGCGAGACCACCCGGCCCCGCTCCAATGACCAGCAAGTCCATGTCCAACTCAGCAAGTTTTGTTGGGACAGGCCTCAGGTCTGCTAGACCAGTGGAAGTGATGTCGGGACGCGCCTGCTGACGATCAACGCGCATGCCGTCTCGAACGGGCGTCATACAGGCGCGCTGGCTCGTGCGGCTATCGATTGTCACAAGGCAATCGTGACACACACCCATGCCACAAAAAAGACCACGCTTCTCCCCTGCTGCATCAGTAGAGAAGTCTGCTTGATCCAGCGCGGTCAGCGCGGCGGCAATGGAAAGGCCCGGATCGACGCGATGCGCAACGCCATCGAAATAGACGGTCACGCCTGCATCCTGGATGATCGAACCGGGCATCTGTTTTCTCCGGCTCAGTTCTGCGAAAAGCTTAAGCCGAAACGCTCGACCAAAGTCTTCATCGCGGCATCCTGATCTGATGGCAACGGCAGACGCGGTGGCAGCGGCGATCCTGCGGCAAATCCCATGTGGTTCAGCAGGGCCTTGGAACCAGCGACATAGGCCTGCCCACCGACCGCCTGGATGATGGGAAGCCACTCCAGATAAAGCGCACGCGCTTCATCGTACTTCTTCTCATCGGCTGCTAGTGTGAAGATACGTGACATTGCTGCTGGCGCCACATTGGATGCAACGGCTACCCAGCCCTGCGCACCCATGACGAAAGATTCAAAGCCGAGAATACCGCCGAAAGGAGTCATCCTGTCACCAGCCAGGCGAACAATATCGCGGATACGCGTGACTTCAAGGGTCGATTCCTTGACATAGTCGCAGCCTTCAATCTCGGCGATGCGAGCGAGAAGTTCAGGCTTCATATCCACATTCGACGTCGCGGGGTTGTTGTAGACCATGATCGGAATGGAAATCGAGCGGGCGATGGTTTGGTAATGAGTTACCAGTTCGTCGTCGGTCGGCGTCGAATAAAATGGCGGGATTATCATCACGCCATCCGCGCCCAGTGCCTCGGCCTTGCAGCTCAAGCGAACCGCTTCACGGGTATCTTCAGCACCTGTTCCGATCAGAACTGGTACGCGTCCGGCAGCGGTCTGGATGACGGTGCGGGCAACGTCGTCCCAATCCTGGTCGGAGAGTGAAAGGAACTCTCCTGTCGAACCAAGAGGGATGAGTCCATGCACGCCCTCCCGGATCTGCCAATCCGTAAAGGCAGCGAGAGCTGACAGGTTGACTTTCCCATCTGCGTCGATGGGAGTGATCATCACGGTAAAGACACCACGAAACGGCTTTGGCATGCAATAAGTCCTTTAATGAGTATCAGCGCTTTTCGCTGAGCTGTAGCGGTGCTGTGGACTGGCCGAAGCGCTTTTCGATATGCCGCTGCACAAAGTCCCAGAGGGTCGTGAGAAGAAGATAATAGATGGCAGCCACGGCGAAGAGTTCGAGCACCATGAACTTTTCCTGGATCAGCACCTGGGTGCGCCGTAGCAGTTCCTCCATTGAAATGACGGAGGTGACGGATGTCGTTTTCAGCAGACCATTGACCGAGTTACCAAGGGGCGGGATGATGACCTTGAACGCCTGCGGCATGACAATGTGGCGCATTATCTGACGCTCAGTCATGCCTAAAGCTCTCGCCGCACGCGCTTGTCCTGCAGGAACTGCCTCGATGCCGGACCGGATAATCTCCGCCAGATATGCTGCTTCGTTCAAAGCCAGTCCGATCAACGCAGCTTGTACAACGGAGAACTTGATCCCGAGCTGCGGTAATGCGGTATAGAGCACGATCAATTGCACGAGCAGCGGCGTGCCACGGAACAGCCAGATATAGAACCACCCGATGCACCTGATAAGCCTTAGCTTGGATCGGCGCATAAGGGCCACGACAAAGCCGAGTAGTAGGCCGAACACAAGTGAGACGCAGGTCAGCCAGATCGTGGTGACAACACCTCCAAGGATGAAGGGATTGACGAGATAGTCGAAGAAGCCAGACCAGTTCCAGTACGACATGGAGGGACCTTTAATGCTAAGGAGATGCCGGACGAGCCGGCATCCATCAGAATGATGAACCGCTCAGATCAGCGGCCTGGACCCTTGACTGAGTAGTCGCCTGCGATCATCGGCAGGCCGTAGCTGTCGAAGAGTTTTCCCAACGAACCATCTGTCTTCATGTCTTTGAGGACGCCGGATACCGCGTCTGCAAGTTTCGCATTCTTGAACGCAACGGCAACCGGTGCTGGATAAAGACCGCTGACGGCACGACGAAAATCGCCACGGCTATCATATTCCTTTGCGACACCATCGATTGAGACAACGCCCTCGACTTGACCGGCGCGCAGCGCCTGGAAGGCTAGCGCGAAATTATCGAAGGTCTGAATGACGAGCCCTGTCTTGCCGGCGGCTTTGAGTTCAGCGTCAAGAGCACGGGTCTTCGTTTCTTCGAAGCCGCCGAGCTCGACGCCGACACGCAGACCATCAAGCCCATCCTTGTCCTTCACCGTCGTATTGCTCGTCGCCACCGAAACGCTGATTGCCTGATCCTCGTAGGGGATCA
>Ga0308161_1004912_pt1 | contig 12011 bp, 8 predicted proteins | sample PhyFR2_FD_201034 | JGI IMG/M metagenome (GOLD analysis project Ga0308161, IMG submission 201034) | Phyllosphere microbial communities from UC Gill Tract Community Farm, Albany, California, United States - DLSLF.R2 | ecosystem: Host-associated > Plants > Phyllosphere > Unclassified | place: USA...
GAGGCAAGCCAGGGACGAGGCGTGTCGATGCTCACCCGGCCAACCTACCGGCGGGGCAGTGCGCATTGTCAGGGGCGCGACGGACGATGGGCGCATGCCTTCCGTGTCCGCCGCGTTCCGTTCCCGCCTCAACGACACCTTCACCAACGGCGCCACCGAACGCCCCGAGTGGATCGACGCGCTCGAGCAGGGCTCCGACGCCGGCTTCTTCGGCCCCGGTTCTGCCACCTGGGCGGTGCACGGCGGCAACCACACGGTGCTCGCCGGGGTCCGTGCCCTCCTCGTGCAGGCGTTGCACCCCGGCGCGCTCGCGGGGGTCGCCGACCACTCCCGCTACCGCGAGGACCCGTTCGGACGCCTCGCCGGCACGATCCGCTGGATCTACACCGTCTCGCACGGCGACACCGCGCAGGCCACGCACGCGAGCCAGTGGGTGCGGAAGCTGCACGAGCGGGTGGTCGGCGAGTACGTCGACGGGCACGGCGTCACGCGACCGTACGCGGCGAACGACCCCGACCTGGCGCGGTGGGTCCACCTCGCCTTCACCGACGCGTTCCTGCGGAGCGCGCAGGTCTGGGGCTCCGAGATCCCGGGCGGCGCGGACGCCTACGTGCGCGAGTGGGCCACCGCCGGTCGGCTCATGGGGGTCGAGGACGCCCCGGAGTCCGAGACGGAGCTCCGCGAGCAGATGAACGGGTACCTCGACCGCGGTGAGCTGAAGGCCGACGCCCGGACCCACGACGTCGTGCGCTTCATCAAGGACCCGCCGCTCGCCCGCCTGCTCCGACCGGGCTACCGCGCGGTGTTCGACGGCGCGGTCGCGACCCTCGATCCGCGGCACCGCTCGATGCTCCGGTTGCGGACACCCGCCATCGGGCCGGTCGAGCTGCCCGTGCGGCGGACCGCCGGCCTCGTGCTCGACGGCATCGGTGCGGTCCTGGGGAACCAGCCGGGGACGGAGCGCGCGGCGCTCGCCCGGATCGAGCGGTTGGCGCGTGAGCAGCGGGCGGCCGGCACGCCGGCCTGACCGCGTGGCGGTCCGGCGGTGGCCGGGACCACGTGACGGACGGGAGGCGCGGTGACAGCGTGCACCGCGCCTCCCGTCCGTCTCGTGGTGCGTCAGAAACCGGACGGCACCCGGGGTGTGTAGGGCGACTCGAGTCGCGACACCTCGTCGGCGGTGAGCTCGATCGCGGTCGCGGCGACCGCGTCGTCGAGGTGGTGCTCCTTGGTCGCGCCGATGATCGGCGCGCTGACGGCCTGCTTGCCGGCCACCCACGCGAGGGCGACCTGGGCCATGCTCACGCCGCGCGCCTCGGCGATCTCCTGCACCGCGCCGACGATCGCGCGGTTCGCGTCCTCGTCCTGGCGGTAGAGGGTCTTGCCGAACTCGTCGGTGTCCGCGCGGCTGCCGGAGCCCTGCGCGTCCCAGGGGCGGGTGACGCGGCCGCGGGCGAGGGGGCTCCACGGGATGAGGCCGACGCCCGTCGCCTGTGCGAACGGGTGCATCTCGCGCTCCTCCTCGCGTTCGAGGAGGTTGTACTGGTCCTGCATGCTGACGAACTTCGTCCACCCGTGCAGCTCGGCGACGTGCTGCATCTGCGCGAACTGCCACGTCCACATGCTGCTCGCGCCGATGTAGCGGGCCTTGCCGGCCTTCACGACGTCGTGGAGGGCCTCCATCGTCTCCTCGACCGGGGTGGCCGGGTCGAAACGGTGGATCTGGTAGAGGTCGACGTAGTCCGTGCCGAGGCGCGTCAGCGAGGCGTCGATCTCGTGCATGATCGCGGCGCGGGAGAGGCCGGCGCCGTTGCGTCCGGGGCGCATCCGGTTGAACACCTTGGTGAAGACCTGGACGTCCTCGCGTGGGGCGATCTCCTTGAGGAGCTGCCCGGTGATCTCCTCGCTGGAGCCGGCGGAGTACACGTTCGCGGTGTCGAACGACGTGATGCCGGCCTCGAACGCACGACGGACGAACGGGCGCGCCTGGTCGATGTCGACGCTCCAGGCGTGGGCGCCGCGCTCGGGGTCGCCGTAGGACATCATGCCGAGGACGATCCGGCTGATCTCGAGGCCGGAGGCTCCGAGGCGTGTGGTGGGGACCGTCGGGGACTCGTCGCTGGTCATGCGTCCACCCTGGCATCGCGCCCTGTGACGGCGAGCAGGCGGACCTGGAGGGGCGCGTCCGGCCCGGTCTCGACCGGGGCCGCGTAGAGCCCGGTCGCTGCGAGGTCCTCGACCTGCGGCTCGAAGTACTCCCACACGGCCTGCACGAGTTCCTCCGGGAGGGTCTCGTCGGTCCCGGTCGCCCGGGCGAGGTCCCACGTGTGGATCGTGATGTCGCTCGTCTGCTCCGTGAGGTACTCCCCGGCGCTGACGACGTCCGTGCTGAGGTGCACCGGGGTGTCAGCGGGCGCATTCCGCGAGGCCTCGGACGCGAACTTCGCCCACTCGGCCGGCAGGTCGTCGCCGATCGGCTCGATGTCGGCCTCGGCCTGGGCGTAGTCGCAGCCGGTGAGGAGCTTCGGGATCCACCGCTGCTCGTCGACGACGTGCCGGACGAGGTCGCGGGTCGTCCACTCGGAGTCCGGGGTCGCTGCGTCCCAGTCGGTGACGGCGGCGACCCGTCGGCCGAACTCGGCGGCGGCGAGCTCCTGCATCGCGATCCAGTCGGTGGCCATGGGGTGCTCCTGTTCGTCGGTGGGGTGCGCGGTGGGCGGGGGCGGTGGTTGGGTGCGCGGTGGGTGGGGGGTGCTTGGTGCTTGGTGCTTGGCGGGTGGGGGTGTGGTGCCGTCGTCGGCCGCGCGCGCTCAGCTTCGCGCGCGGGCGGGCGATGTGTGCACGTCCGTGAGTCGTGCTCGCACCGATTCTGCCCGTCGGACTTCCGCGTGAGTGTTCGCCGTGCTGGCATCGGGTGCAACGAGGGCATCGGGCGGGCGATTCCCGCGTGCGCGTCCGCCCGAACGTCGGCGTGGAGGTCGTGATCGCTCGGTTCAGCAGGCCGTCCGGTCTGCTGTCCGTCTGCACGAGGCGGTCGTCCTCAGGCTGCGTCGTTGGTCCTGCGGGCGGGCGATGTTCGCATCGGTTCAGCTGGTGCCGTGCACATCTCGCCCGCTCGGGGTTTGGGTGTGTCCGGGGCCATGGCGGCGTTCGCGGGCATGGTGCGGCTCGGCATGGCGCGGCGCGGCGCGTGGCTGAACCTGGCTGCCGTCGAGCAGACCACCGGAGCGGCCCGTACGAGCGGGACGTGAGCGGGCGGATTCGGCACAGCGAGGTCGAGGTCCGGTGCGAACATCGCCCGTTCGCGGGTGGGGCGCGTGTCGGTGACGACCGGGGACGGGGGTGAGAGCGGGCCGGCGGGGGACGGCGGGACGGCGGGGCCTCGGGAGTCGAACCCGGGGCGGGAACGCCGAACGGCCCGGCTCCGTGGGGGAGGAGCCGGGCCGTTCGCCGGGTGGTGCAGTGCGCTTGTTCAGTGTCCCCGCGCACTGTGACCGCTCGGGGCGGTCCCGGTGACGGAGTGCTTCGAGGGCTGGGGAGCTCAGGCCGCCTGGAGGACGAACTGCACGTCGAGGTTGATGGTCACGTCGTTGCCGAGCGTGAAGCCACCGGCCTCGAGTGCGGCGTTCCAGTTCACGCCGAACTCGGTGCGGTCGATCTTGGTCGTCGCCTCGGCGCCGAGCTTGACCTGGCCGTAGCCGTCGGTCGTGACGCCGCCGAACTCGGTCTTCAGGGTGACGTCCTTGGTGACGCCGCGGAGGGAGAGCTTGCCGTCGATGAGCATGTGGTCGCCGTCCTCGCGGATGCCGGTCGACACGAAGGTCATCTGCGGGTGCTCCTCGGTCAGGAAGAAGTCACCGGTGGCGAGGTGCTGGTCGCGCTGCGCCTGGTTGGTGTTGATGCTGGCGACGTCGATCGAGGCCTCGAGCTTGGTGTCGAGCGGGTTCTCGGCGGTCACGAGCGTCGCGTCGAAGCGCTCGAACGAGCCCTTGACCTTGCTGATGGCGAGGTGCCGGACCGAGAAGGTGACCTCGGAGTGCGTCGGGTCGATCTTCCAGGTGCCGGTCTGGTAGCCGGGGATGGCGGAGGCGGTGAGCGTCATGGTGACTCCTTCTGAAGCGTTGGTCTGCGGTTCCCGAGCGACGCAGTAGTTTCATGCGCCTGCATCGAACCCGATGGTAGCCCATTCTGCACCTGATTGGTTGAAGCGTCAACCAACGTTCATCTCGCGGACGCGAGCCGACCCCGTCGACGCGTGTCGTGCCTCCCGGCCGTTCCTGCGTCGAGGAGTCGACGGATGCGGCTCGCGAACTCGTCGGCGAGGGGGCCGACGTCGTCGGCCGTCGCTCGCACCAGCCACCAGTCGACGTCCTTCAACCGCTCGCCTCGCGTCAGGTCCTTCCGGAACGTCCGTGCGTCGGTGCGGTGGAGATCGCTCTCGTACTCGATCGCGATCCGTGCCCCGGGGTACGCCAGGTCGACGCAGGCGACCCACCTGCCCTGCGCGACGACGTCGTGGTTCAGCTCGGGTTCGGGCAGGCCTCGACGGATGAGCGTGAGACGAAGCCTGGTCTCGCCCGGGCTCCTCGAACCGGGCCGCACCAAGGACAGGGCTGCCCGTGCGCGGCGGAGGCCTCGCGCTCCTCGGTGGCGTCGCACAGCACGGACGAGTTCGTCGACCGTGCACCAGTTGAGCCACCCGACGATGGCGTCGCCGGCGACGACCAGTTCGTCGACGGTGAGGGAGCGGGCGAGCATCACGAACGTGTCGGCGGGATGGACGACGGCAGCGGTCCCCGAGAAGACGACGCGGGCGCGGCTGGTGCGTGCGCGGTGGCCGACCGTGCCGCGGACGCGGAGTGCCTGGTCCTTCCCGATCGTGGTGACGTGGATGCGGGGGTCGTCTTCGAGCCGTCGAGGAAGCGGTATCCCGAGCATCCGCGCGGCGGTCGTGTGGCTGAACGCCTGGTCGGGGCGGAGACGCGGGGCGACCGCGCGAGCGAGGTCCTCGTGCGTGCGGGGAGTCGTCCATGTGCGCGTCCCGTGGAACGGATGGACGAGTCGGCGGGAGCGGAGCGTCGATGCCGGGACGCCGCGCTGGGTCGCTTCGCGGACGCGGAAGGGGCGGTTGCGGAGGGCTGTCGGGAACCGGGCGGTGTACTCCATGGCGGCAGCGTGGCAGTGCGAGACCGGTGTGACGTGTGGTTCGCAGGCGGCGGTGGAGAGTCGCAGCGGGGGTGACGTTGTGGAGGAATCGGCAGGGGTTGGGTGCGCCTTGCGTCGATGGTCCGGTGGTGGTGGTGGTGGTGGTGTGGGTGCGGCGAGCGGGCGGATTCGGGCTGGGGCGCGCGGGGCGAGGTGCACGATTCGCCCGTCGGGGTCGGGAGGGCGGATTCGGGCTGGGGCGCGCGGGGCGGGGTGCACACATCGCCCGTTCGCGATTGAGGAGTGGACGAATGGGCCGACGAGCGGGCGGACGAGCGGGCGAGCGGGCGAGCGGGCGGATTCGGGCTGGGGCGCGCGGTGCGGGGTGCACACATCGCCCGCTCGCGACGGAGGGTCGAGCAGGCAGACGAGCAGACGAGCAGACGAGCAGGCAGACGAGCAGGCGGACGAGCGGACGAACGAGCAGGCAGACGAGCGGCCGAACGAACGAGCGGGTGGGCGGCCGAGCGAGACCAGCCGCGCCGCCCCACCGCGCGGACAGACGAACGAGCAACCCCCGCAACCAGGTACTCACACGACCTCTCACCCGCGCGCAGACCCGGCTAGCGTCAGCACCATGGAATTCAGGTACCTAGGCAACTCAGGTCTCAAGATCTCCGAGATCACCTACGGCAACTGGCTGACGCACGGCTCGCAGGTCGAGAACGACGTCGCCACCCAGTGCGTGCGGGCAGCGCTCGACGCCGGCATCACCACCTTCGACACGGCCGACACGTACGCGAACACGGCGGCCGAGACCGTCCTCGGCGAGGCCCTCAAGGGCGAGCGTCGCCAGTCGCTCGAGGTCTTCACGAAGGTCTACTGGCCGACCGGGCCGAAGGGCCACAACGACGTCGGGCTCAGCCGCAAGCACATCATGGAGTCGATCAACGGCTCGCTCGAGCGCCTGCAGACCGACTACGTCGACCTGTACCAGGCCCACCGCTACGACTACGAGACCCCGCTCGAGGAGACCATGCAGGCCTTCGCCGACGTGGTGCGGCAGGGCAAGGCGCTGTACATCGGCGTCAGCGAGTGGAACGCCGAGCAGATCCGCGCCGGTGCCGCGCTGGCCAAGGAGCTCGGCTTCCAGCTCATCTCGAACCAACCGCAGTACTCGATGCTCTGGCGGGTCATCGAGGGCGAGGTCGTGCCGGCCTCGAAGCAGCTCGGCCTGTCGCAGATCGTCTGGTCGCCCATCGCCCAGGGCGTGCTGACCGGCAAGTACAAGCCGGGCCAGCCGCTGCCCGAGGGCTCCCGCGCCACGGACGAGAAGGGCGGCGCGGACATGATCAAGCGGTTCATGCGCGACGAGGTCCTCGAGGCCGTGCAGCGCCTGCAGCCCGTCGCCGACCAGGCCGGCCTCACGCTCGCCCAGCTCGCGATCGCGTGGACCCTGCAGAACGAGAACGTCGCGAGCGCCATCGTCGGCGCCTCGCGCCCCGAGCAGGTCACGGACAACGTGAAGGCCGCGGGCGTGACGCTCGACGCGGATGCACTCGCCGCCATCGACGAGGCCCTGGGTGACATCCCGGAGCGCGACGCATCCAAGTCGGTCAGCCCGGCGCAGCGTCCCGCCTGACGCGACCACCCGACGGACGGGAGGCGCGGGGCCAGCCGGCACCGCGCCGCCCCTCCGCTGCGTGGTGGCGGCCGCGACACGCACCCTGACCGGCTTCGCAGCGGTGCGGAGGAGGTTCGGGGGCGGGGACCGGTACGGTCGTGGTGCGAACAAGGAGCATCATGAGCAAGTCCCTGGTCATCATCCCGACCTACGACGAGGCGGAGAACGTCCGTCCCATCGTCGCACGCACGCTGGCAGCGACCGACGGTGACGTCCACGTGCTCGTCGTCGACGACAACTCCCCGGACGGCACCGGCGACATCGCGGACGCGATCGCCCGTGAGACCGACCGTGTGCACGTGCTGCACCGCACGGTGAAGGACGGCCTCGGCGGCGCGTACCTCGCCGGCTTCGCGTGGGGGCTCGAGCGGGGCTACGGCAAGCTCGTCGAGATGGACGCGGACGGCTCGCACCACCCGGAGTACCTCCCGCGCATGCTCGAGCTCGCCGACACGAACGACCTGGTGCTCGGCTCCCGGTGGATCAGGGGCGGCGAGGTCGAGAACTGGCCGTGGTACCGCGAGTTCCTGTCCCGCGGCGGCAACCTCTACACGCGGATGGCCCTCGGCATCGCGGTCCGTGACGCCACGGGCGGGTTCCGGGTGTTCACCGCGGACGCCCTCGAGCGCATCGACCTGTCCGGCATCGCGTCGAAGGGCTACTGCTTCCAGGTCGACCTGTGCTGGCGCGCTCTCGAGGCCGGTCTGCACGTCGTCGAGACGCCGATCGTCTTCACCGAGCGCGAGTTCGGCGTCTCGAAGATGAGCGGCAACATCGTCCGCGAGAGCCTCACCCTCGTCACGAAGTGGGGGATCGACCGCCGCCTGCGCGAGGTCCGGTCGCTCGTGAAGGACCACCGCCGACTGCCGTCCGTCCGGACGAACGCGCACGTCGCCGTCGACCGGACCTGACCGGCCTGAGCAGTCCCGTTCGGAGCGGCGCGATGCCGCGGGTGGTGACCCGGGCTCCGGCCCGGTGACCCGCGCCGCGCCGCGCGTCGCGCCCGGGGCCGCACCGGCGCCGCGGATCGTGGTCCGCTGCGCGGGTCGCGGGCGTCGGCCGTGCGGATCGCGTCCGACGCGCCGAGCGCGGCAACCCGCCACACGACGGACGGGAGGCGCGGTGCCGCTGGGCACCGTGCCTCCCGTCCGTCGTCTGGACCGTCAGGCGGTCGTCAGCGCACCACGACCACGCCACGGGACGCGAAGCGGACGAGCCCGTCCTCGACCGAGGCCTCACCGAAGCGGTAGAGCTCCTCGCCGGCCGCGTCGGGCACCGGGACCTCGGCGGCGTCGTCGGCGAAGTTGACGACCACGTGCACCGGTGCGGCGTCCGGCCCGAGGAGCCCGCGCGTCAGCACGAGCCACCGGTCGTGCTCGTCGAAGCGGACCGCGTTCGCCTCGTAGCGGTGGTCGACGAACGCCTGGTCGGTGCGGCGGAGCGCGACGAGCACCCGGTACGCCCGGAGGATCGCGGACCCGCGTTCCGACGAGGCGTCCGCCCAGTCGAGCTTCGAGTTCGTGAACGTGGACGGGTCCTGCGGGTCCGGGACCGTCGACTCGTCCCAGCCGTGCTCGGCGAACTCCTTGATGCGTCCCTCTGCCGTCACCTTGCCGAGCGCCGGCTCGGGGTGCGAGGTGAAGAACTGCCACGGCGTCGTCGCGGCGAACTCCTCGCCCATGAACAGCATGGGCGTGAACGGACCGAGCAGCGTCAGGGCGGCGGCGATCACGAGGGACTCGTCGTCCAGGGTGGCGGCGAGACGGTCGCCGGCGGCACGGTTGCCGATCTGGTCGTGGTTCTGGTTCGCGACCACGAGGGCGGTCGCCGGCGAGGTGCCGCGGTCGATCGGACGCCCGTGGCGCTTCCCGCGGAAGGACGACCACGTGCCGTCGTGGAAGAACCCGTGGTCGAGGACCTTCGCGAGCGCCGACAGCGGGGCGAAGTCGGCGTAGTAGCCGTTCGTCTCGCCGGTGAGGGCGACGTGGACCGCGTGGTGGAAGTCGTCGGACCACTGTCCGGCGAGCCCGTACCCGCCGGCCTCCTGCGAGCGGAACATGACCGGGTCGTTGAGGTCCGACTCGGCGATGAGCGACAGCGGGCGGCCGGCGAACTCCGAGTAGGCCTCGGTCTCCGACGCCATCGCCTGCAGCACGTGCGGGCGGGTGGTGTCGCGGATCGCGTGCACCGCGTCGAGGCGCAGCCCGTCGACGTGGTGGTCGCGGAACCACATGCGGACGTTGTCGAGCACGTAGCGCCGGACCTCGGGGTGCTCGAAGTTGACCGAGTCACCCCAGGTGTTGCCGAGTCCCTGCAGCAGGTACGGACCGTACAGCGGCAGGTAGTTGCCGCTCGGGCCGAGGTGGTTGTAGACGACGTCCTGGATGACGCCGAGCCCGAGCGAGTGCGCGGTGTCGACGAACCGGTCGTAGGCGTCCGGGCCGCCGTACGGGTGGTGCACGGCGAACCAGCCGACCCCGTCGTAGCCCCAGTTCCACTCGCCGTTGACGGCGTTCACCGGGAGGAGTTCGACGAACTCCACGCCGAGCTCCACCAGGTGGTCGAGCTTTGCGGCGGCGGCGTCGAGCGTGCCCTCGGGCGTGTACGTGCCGACGTGCATCTCGTAGATGACGCCGCCGCGGGCCGGACGACCGGTCCATGCGTCGTCGGTCCAGGCGAAGCGCTCGGGGTCGACGACCTCGGACGGGCCGTGCACCCCCTCGGGCTGGTAGCGGCTGCGCGGGTCGGGACGGACCGCGTCGTCGTCGTCGATCCGGAACCCGTACCGGGCGCCCACGACGGGGACGACCTCGTCGGTCGTCCACCAGTCGTCGTCGCCGCGGGTGAGCGCGTGCTCGACACCGTCGACGACGAGTCGGACGAGCTCGGGGTTGGGTGCCCAGACGCCGTAGCGTGCGGGAACGGTCATGCGTGACCCTCCAGGATCTCGATCTCGGCCTGCTGGTCGAGGACGGTGCCGTCGGCTTCCGCCGCGGTGTCGGAGCGGTCCTGGGTGCCGGAACCGTCCGTGGTGGTGGACGTGGTCGCCGTGGTGGCGGTGTCGTCACGCTCGGCGAGGTCGGCCGGGACGAGCAGCGCGACCGGGTAGTCGGCGAGGAGCTCGGACAGGGCGATGCCACGCGCGGCCGGGAAGCGTCGGCCGGTGAGCAGGTCGACACGCTCGAGCGGCACCGGGTGCACCAGCGTGTCGCCCCAGCCGCCGACACGCTCCAGCCCGACCGGGAGCCGGGTCGCGACCGTCACCGCGCCGCCGCGGTCGAACGCGAGGACGTGGTCGGCCGCGATCCCGGTCGCCTCGAGTTCGAGGTACCGGGTGAACAGCTCGGGGTGGTCGCGGCGGACACGCAGCGCGCGGCTGGTGACGAGCACCTTCGCGGCGCCGTCGATCCCGACCGCGGGGAGGTGCTCGGGGCCCGCGTCCTCCGGCCCGTCGAGGGTGGCGAGGACGTGCCGGAGCTCGGCGTAGTCGACCGGTCGACGGTTGTCGGGGTCGACGAGCGAGCGGTCCCACGCCTCGGTGCCCTGGTAGACGTCGGGGACGCCCGGCATGGTCAGCTGGACGAGCTTCTGCGCGAGGCCGTTCGACCAGCCGGCGGCGTCGACCGTGCGGTCGAGCTCGTCGAGCACGGCGACCACCTCGGGGTCGTCGAACGCGGCGTCGACGAGGGCGTGCATCTGCCGCTCGAAGGCCTCGTCAGGCTCGGTCCAGGTCGTGCTGTCGCCCGCTTCGCGCGAGGCCTTCTCGGCGTAGGCGTGCAGGCGCTCACGGCTCGCCGGGCGGGATCCGACGATCGCCTGCCAGAGCAGGTCGGCGAGGACCGCGTCGGGCAGCGGTGCCAGCGTGTTCAGCCGCTCGAGCGCCGCCGACCACTCCGAGCCGAGTTCGGCGAGCACCGCGATGCGCGCACGGGTGTCCTCGCTCCGCTTGGTGTCGTGCGTCGTCAGGGTCGTCATGGTGTGCGGCCAGCTGCCCTGGCGGTCGCGCTGCGCCTGGTGGAAGTCGCGCACGGACACCGCGAAGACGCTCGGGTCCGCGCCGACCTCGCTCAGCGAGCTCAGGCGCGAGGTGCGGTAGTACGCGGTGTCCTCGACGCCCTTCGCCATCACCATGCCGGACGTCTGCTGCAGCCGGATCGCGGCGGCGTGCTGCGGGTCCACGAGCGCTGGGGCGATCCGGTCGATCACGTCGTCGAGGTCGGGGCGTGCCTCGGCGGCTCCTTCGAGGGCGTCGATGAGGTTGTGGACGCCCTCGGGCAGGTAGGTCCGGTAGACGTCGAACGAGGCGACGATCTCGGCCACCGCGTCGACGATCCGCTCCTGCGGCACGTCGGGAGCGGTCGGCGCGAGCAGCCGGGCGAGCCGGGCGACCTCGCTGCCGAGGATCCCGTCGGCGATGCCGCGTCGGGTGTCGTGGGTGAGCTGCTTCCAGTCGCCCGGCTCCGCACCGGAGGCGGCGGTCAGGGCTTCCTCGCCGACCGGGTCGACGAGGACGCGGTCGAGCAGGCCGAGGGCGTCGTACCCGGTCGTGCCGTCGACCGGCCACGACGAGGGCAGCTGCTCGCCCGGCTCGAGGATCTTCTCGACGAGCGTGTACGCGCCGCCGGTCAGCTCGTGCAGGTCCTGCAGGTAGCCAGCCGGGTCGTACAGGCCGTCCGGGTGGTCGATCCGCAGGCCGTCGACCAACCCGTCGCGGAACCAGCCGCCGATCGTGGCGTGCGACGCGGCGAAGACCTCGGGCTCCTCGACTCGGATCGCGGCGAGGGTGTTGACCGCGAAGAACCGGCGGTAGTTGAGGTCGTGGTCGGCGCGCTTCCAGTGCACGAACTCGTAGTGCTGGCGGGCGTGCACGGCGGTCACGTCGTCGCCGTCCTGCACGGACCCGGCCGCGGTCGGGTACGCGGTCTCGCCGACGCGGAGCACGGGGCGGTCGGCGTCCGACCGGTCGAGGGCCACGGCGTCGAGCAGGCGGTCGTCGAGCACCGGGATGCGGACCTTGCCGTCGCCGGCGTCCCAGTCGACGTCGAACGCCCACGCGACGGGCGAGCCCTGGCCCTGCTCGAGGAGGGACCACCACCACGGGTTCACCTCGGGGGTGGCGACGCCGACGTGGTTCGGCACGATGTCCACGAGGACGCCGAGGCCGGCGGCGTGGGCGGCCGCG
>Ga0308161_1004913_pt1 | contig 12011 bp, 23 predicted proteins | sample PhyFR2_FD_201034 | JGI IMG/M metagenome (GOLD analysis project Ga0308161, IMG submission 201034) | Phyllosphere microbial communities from UC Gill Tract Community Farm, Albany, California, United States - DLSLF.R2 | ecosystem: Host-associated > Plants > Phyllosphere > Unclassified | place: USA...
TGCCTCCACTCCCGAGTCCCATCTTCGGACGGGTAGTCCACGATTGCGCGGGCGAGCCACGACGTCCGGTAGATTGCTTCGAGTTGCTGGGCCGTCCAAGGCGTGACGACGTAATGATTGCTAGCCGCCTTGTCGCGCGCGGTGCCCAGGTTCGCCACAATGTTGACGAGCCCATCAGCGAAATTTTTGATGATGCCCATCAGAAGCCTCTCCACGAGTAGCTTCCGCCACCCAGTTCCGTAATTGCGTAGACCATGGCGTCCAGCCGGTCGGGCGACTTCTTCGCCGTGGCCGGGATGTACTCCATCAGCTGGTTCTCGAGTGTGTACAGCGCGCCCTGGTGCGAGACCCGGCCCTGCTCGTACAGCGCCGAAATGGGCTCAGCGCGTGCAAACTTCCCCTTGCTGGCGTGCACTCGAACAATGCGACCCTTGAAGCCCGCGTTCTTTAGCGTGTCCTCGGCCATGTCGCCGCCCTGGTTCGTCTCGATGACGATGGCGTCGGCTTGGTGCTGCTCATATGCGCCCATGGCCTTCTTGGCCCACCCAGCCGGGCTGTATTTGCCGCTGTAATCGCCATCCACCGAGAACTGGCGCTTGTCGCCCGCACCGTAGGAGGTCGCGGCCACGATTCCGGTCTCGTCGCTCGCGTCGCTGTTCGTCGCCTGGGGATCGATTGCCACCACGCAGCGATGGCGCTCCATCCTGATCTGCAGGGCGTGCGCGGCGGCGATCAGCTGTTCGGTCCACAGCGCGCCCTCGGCATTGAACCGTCGCGGCTTCTGCATGTACTGCGCCTCAGCCGTGCGGCGATGCGCAAACAGCGCGGCCCGGTGGGCCTCGTTGTGCTTGAAAGGCCAGAGCCAGCCATCCGGCAACCCATGCTCGATAGGTATCCCGTGGGTGTTCTCGGCCGGGTACGCCTCGATGTTGTCGATGATCACCGGCAGGTTGAGGTGGTGCCACTTCTCCCCAGATCCGCCCCGCAGCAGGTAGCCGCTCAGGTCGTGGTAGTGGATGCGCTGCATGATCACGACCATGGGCGTCGTCTCGATGGCCAGGCGGCTCTTGATCGTCTCGTTGAACCGGCTGTTCACCCCGTCGCGCACAGTCTCGCTATATGCGTCATCGGGCTTCACCGGGTCATCGATGATCAGAGCTCCCTGCCAACCGGGCTCCATGTGCCCGGCCCGAAAGCCTGTCACCTGGCCTGCGGCCGACGACGCGTACACACCGCCGCCATGCTCAGTCCACCACATTGCCTTGCTGTCGGCGTCATCCTTCAGCGCCATAGGCCACATGGCCTGATAGGCGCTGGACTTCACCATGCCGCGCGCGGTGCTGGAGTTCAGCAGCGCGAGGTTGTGAGAGTAGGACAGGTGCATGAACCGGGCGCGATTGTTCAGCGCCAGACCCCGGCCGATCATGTTGATCGTCGCCAGCTCGGTCTTGGTGTACCCCGGCGGGACGTTGATGATCAGCCGCGTAATCTCGCCAGACACCACGCGGTCCAGCGTTTCCTGAATCACCTTGTGGTGCGGCGCCACGATCATCTTGGCCCCGGTGCGCTGCTTGAAGAAGTAGCGCGCGAAGTACAACCCCTCTTCCTCGCACTCAATGCGGCGCGCGATTGCCTGTTGGTCAGCAGTCGTCATTTGCAAGCATCTCCTTGCGGGCCTGCTTGTATTCCTCTTTGCCCAGCGTGGCGACCTCCATCGGGCCGCCGTCCTTGCCGGTGTGCTCGACGCGCTCCTTGAACATCCCCAGGTGCCGGCCGATATCGACCAGAGCACCCTTCTTATCGTGCAGCTTCACCTTGAGCCCGTCGCGGCCCTCGCTAACCTCTGCGATGGCTGCAGCGGTCGCGTCGTCAACGTCATCCGCAGAGATGAGGGAAAGGCCATGGTACGGCTCGATCACCGGCTCGCCATCTTTGCCCTCGGTGGCGCGCAACTCAGTAGCGCCCCAGCGCACTACCTTGCGGATGTCGCTGAAACCGATCTTCGCCAACTCGCGTAGCACCATGTCCTGGGTTATCTCGGTACGCTGTGCCCTAGCCTGCATGGCGGACTGGACTGCCTCTGAGACCTTGACATTGCTTAACAGTCGGCTTGCCTGCTCGGGAGCTGTCTTAGCGCTATAGCCGGCCCTGATCGCGGCCTGAGTCGCGTTCAGGTCAATCAGGTACTCAGCCACAAAGCGCTCTTGTTTGGGAGTGAGCTTCATGCGAATATCTGTGGATTTTTAAACAGGGTGGATCTATGACAATTAAAGAAATTGACCGATTCCAAGTCACCGGCGAAAAAGACCCGAACGTCCAATACCTGATCCTCTACCAGGAGTACATCGTCACCAATGACGAAGATGGCCGATCAGTCATTCCTGGGTTTCAATACATAGAAAACATGCTCGGACAAAAGGTGAACATGATTTCAGACACTCAATTCGAGGTCCCTGCGACGGGCGAGGTGCTCACGCGCGTCTAAACGCTAGCCAGAGTTGGTAGCCCTCTACGTTCCGATGAGAACTTAGTGCCGACGTGCTATGCAAAAGAAAAAGCCACCCGAGGGTGGCTTTACTTCATGACCAGACCGACGAATCAAAAACTCATCGGCGGTAATTTAGCTTCATCTTTATCTGGCAAGCTGGGTATTTGAACCCAATCGGCATCAACTGAGTGGGGCTCCCAATTATCCGTAGTCTCCCCGCGGCAACTCCAAGCTGTACCGTCATCTGCTATCGCAATGAGCGTCACTGCACCGTTTTGCACATACGGCTGAATGCTGGCAAATTTTCGCTTTCCCATCGTCGTTCCTCCTTCGGATGTATTCACATCTTCTCAGAACAGGAACTTAAAAGCAGAAAGCCCTCTCATTCCGCAAGAAATGGGCGCCTTGTGGAAAGGCGAGCTTCACCATCTCGGGCTATCCAAGGGCGCTACGGGCGCACAGCGGAACGTTTCAACGGTGACGCCGGTCAACAGGATGTTTCCTTGCGAACCGGCAGTCGCAATTTTACATGCCGTGCGACTTATGTCAACCAGGGGCATGCGCGCCCTCCTTGATTTCGTGCCTTGCGTAGCCGATGCACTCGCTCATGTAGGCCCGGGCGGCCTTCTCGACGTCGCCAGCCACTAGACGCTCGCCGCTGCCACCACAGCCGCCGCAGACATCTTCAGACAGCTCCGTCTCGCTCCACTTCGCCAACTGCAACTTGCGGCCGCGGCAGAACGGGCACGCCTGGTCCAGCCAGCCCAGCACCATCTGCGTAACGGATTCGTTGCTCATGCCGTCCAGCAGCAGCTTGATGGCCAGGTGCTGGCACACTCCCTTCAGCGAGCGCAGCGACATCGACAGCAGCGCGACCTCGCTCTGGTATGTGGCCTCGAGCTTCTGGCGCGCGGCTTCGCTCGTTTCCTTGGTGACTTTCGTCACGCCCCGACTGAGCGACTTCTGCGCGGCCCAGGCGATATCGCGACGGGTCGGCCTGCGCGGAATGCGACGCGGCGACGAGTCCCACTCGGACTGCAGGCGCATGAGCGCGGCTCCGAACCTTGCTTTCGTCAGGCCCGCGGCGATCAGGTAGTCAGCGTCCCCGGTGACGCGGGCATCCAGGCGCAGATGGCTGGACTGTGTGGCGGCGGCGTAGCGTTCTTGGGTGGTGGGTGCTTCGATCATCGGTTCCCTTTTTTCAATGCCTTGGTCTTGGCGCGATAGGTATCGCGGATCTCGCGCAGCTGGTCGACGGTGAACTTGCGGACCTCGTTATCGGCCTCGAGGGCTTCAACCCGGGCGAGGCCGATGCGCTCGATCAGGCGGATGCGGTAGTCCACTGCATTGCCCGACAGAAACTGGTTGTCATGCTTGCTCTGGGCGTGGCAGTTGTCCTCGTTGAACCGGAGGTGAGGCGCGGCACCGGTGGAGCGGTAGTGGCCGGCGTCTACCTGGTTGCCGGACCAGTCGAGCGGGCGGCCGGAGCTGATGCAGGCATGGCCGGCTTGGCGGTCGCGCTCACGAATGAACTCGTTGAAGGCCTGCTGCGCCTCCTTCATCCATTCGCCGCGGGTCTTCAGGGCTTCGCGGCGCTTCTTGGTCGCGGCGCGCTCCTCCTGAGATGCAACCTTGCATGCCTTTGCGGCTCTTCGCTCGGCCTTCGCGGCCTGGGCATCCGCATAGCCGGCGTGGCAGGTCGAGTGGATGCGCTCGCCTTCATTGAGGCGGCGTCGGCAGTGCGGACAGAGTGCGCGGCGGATCATTTGCCATGCCTCCATGCGCAAATGATTGCTGCGACACCGTTGAACACCGTCGCCAGCAGGCATGCCGTCCCGAGGAAGATCCAGAAGCTGCTGAAAATGAAGCTGAGGATGTCCATCATGCTTCGTTCGCCCATGCGTGTGCACATGCTGCGCGGCAGTGCCAGGCCCATGCCCATTGGGCGTAGGCTTCGCGCGGACTGTGGCCGACGCCGGTGATGCCAGGAGTACGGCACTGCCAGCAGTGGCCGTTGTGTTTGATGTGTGGCTTTGCCATCATTTGCCTTTCACCGGGTAGTCTTCAATTTCTGGCGTCCCGTATGAGCAAGGCGGTCGATACTCTGGCCACTTCCGATCAGGGTGCATGTCCAGCCAGAGGTAACTGCCGCAGATGTCGATCCAGTGGCGCTCCCAACGGCCGCCATGCCAACGGCGATACCACCTGAAACGCTGGCCGAAGAAGTGCGTGAAGAAGAAGCCGCGAAAGAACTGCATTACTTGCCCTCCCAGAGGTCGTAAAAGGTGACACCCAGCTCCGAAGCCGCGTAGGCCTCGACCTGGGCGCAGAATTCGGAGAACTCGACAGTCGACAGGCCGGTGCTGCTCTTGCCGATGACTTCGCCGCTGGGAAGCTCCTCGACGCCGATGAACTTGCGCTTCATGAATTCGTGCCAGTTCTCGGCGCTGTAGAGCCGGCCGCCGACGGATGCTTGAGCGGCGATCTGGGCCAGGACGCCGTTTCCCCAATAACGACGGTTCTGCGGCTTGGTGCGCTTTCGCCGTGCGATGGTCAGCACCCAACGGCCGCCTCCCTGCAGCGCATCCCGAAGGAAGGGGTACAGCTGCGACTGGATCAGGCTCCAGGCCTGGGCGCGGTTGTGGAGTTCGAGTTCAAGGCGCTCAGTCATGCTCGCCCCAACGGTTTGCCAGCCAGTCGCAGACGTCATCGAGACAAAATGCAGCCATAAAAGCCAGAACGCCCGCCCACCAATTGAAGCGAATGGAAATCTGGGCCGCCCAGATCACAGCCCAGATGGTTAAGAGCGAGTAATTTCGATCAAAGAGCCAGCCCATCATTTCGTGCCCCTTTCCATGGCCCAGGCCATGATCCCAATGAATCCCAGACAGAGGAGGAAGCCTATTGCGGTCCAGATGGTCATCCAGTCACCTGCGCCAGTTGGTTGAGAGAGCCGATGACGGCCATGAAGAAGAACAGGCCGGCGACCGATGCCAGGGTGTTCCGCAGCCACTTGACCTCTTCAGCCAGGAACGCAGCGCCGCAAAGGAGCAGCGCGGTGCTGAGGTGGCAGAAGACAAGCCAACTCATGCGACCTCCTTCTGAGGCTTGCCGGCCCAGGTCAGGGTCTCGTCTTCGCCGTCGTTTGGCCGGATCGGGCGCAGCTTGAAGTCATCGCAGCCGACTTTCTCCCCGGCTTTCGCATTGCCAAAACTTGCTGTCGCATCGCTATGAGGGATCACGGTCCAACAGCCATGCCCATAGACCGGATGCTCATGAAGAACATCAACCAACTTGCCTACGTTCTCCCCGCTCACCACGATTGCCAAGTCGCCTGGTTTGCAGTTCAGCTTCATTTGGTCTTCTCCATCCACTGCCGGCGCTTTGCTGCCTTGTCGGCGTCGAGCGGGGCGAACTTCTCACATGCCCGGGCTTGGGCGCTGGTGGTGTGGCCGGCGAGGGGCTTCTTCTCGCAGGGCGCGAAGCCCATGCGGGCCAGCGAGGCATCGCCCTTCTTGGGCTGCCAGTGGGTGCAGGTGAGGCAGGTGCTCATGCCGCCTCCAGGCCAAGGGCTTGCCGCGCGAACTTCAGCGAGATGGGGCGGATCCGCTCGCCTGCGTCGGCACGGCGGACGAGCGTCTTGGCCCAAGCCTTAGGGTCGTTCAGGCCGGATGCGATGGCTTGGCGCACGCCCAGCTGCCGCTCCAGTTCGCCAGCGACCACGGCAGGGTCAGCCTTCGGCGCCTCGATGCGCTGCGTTTCCTTGCGCGGCGCGGCCCGGCACAGGTCGCGGAACTCGAACACGTTGGGGCACTTGGCCGATAGGTGGTCAAGGGCGTAGCGAATGTCGGCCACCGTGAAGCCGGCCAGATGGCTGCCCCAAACGGTTTTGACGTCGTTCAGCGGTGCAGTGCCCAGGCTTCGGTCCCAGGCGGCGCCGTAGGTTGCGGACAGCGTTTTGAACAGCATGTCAATGTTGCTTGCTGCGGAATCCATGGCTCAGCCCTCCAGGCGCAGATGGTTGCCGCGCGGCGTGATGTCGATGACGTTGCGCGGCTGCTGCGCGATTCGGTCGGGATGGACTTGGCCAGTCATCTGCTCCCAGCGGGCCCAGCCTTCTTCGCGGTCTGTCTGCGCGAACGACTTCGGTGCCGACGCGATGCGTGCGCCGGGCTGCTGCCGGGCTTGGCGGAACTTGCTGGCGTTGCGCAGCCAGGTGCGGAATCCGGCCTGCCAGTCCTTGAACGTGGTTCCCTTGGCCGAGTGGTGGTCAGCAAATGCGGCCAGCTCGTCGTCAAGGCTGATGCCGAGGTCCTGCGCCAAGCGGTCGGCGGTTTCGTCAGGCCGAAAGTCGTTTGGCAGAACCGTTGCCCTTTTCGCTTGGGCTTTCGGCGCATCAGCGCCAATGACGGTTACTGATGGTTCATTGACGGTTCTATGACGGTTATTTACGGGTGCAACCGGTTGCACCCTTTTCTGCTGTGGATTGCACCCTTTCTTGTCGTGGATTGCACCCTTTACGTCGTCGTTTGCACCCTTTTTAAACGGTGCAATTTCTGCACCGTTTATCCAATCAAGCGAAATCCGGTACTCGGAATGCATCTGGCGGCCGCCATTGCCAGAATTCACCAAGATCAGCCAGCCGGCATCCTGCATGCGGCGCAGCTGGTACTGCACGCTGCGCACGGACTGGCGCGTCTTTTCTGCCAAGTGCTCAACGCTGGGGAAGATGTGCCGGCCGTCTTCGTGTGCGTGGTCAGCAAGAGCCAGGGCGAGCAGCATTTCGCCGCCGCCGTTGGGATAGCGGTCGAACACTGCGTTCATGACTTTGACGCTCATACGGCCTCCCACACCCGGGCACCGCCGCGGACAACGTCTTGGCCGTCAACCTGCACCACGCGCGCTTTTCCGTTACGGAAGAGTTCCGGCAGTCGGCGGTCGAGTTGAACGACGGTCAGGCCCGTGAGAGCCGTCAATTCGTGAGCAGTGGCCGGCCCTTGCTTTAGGGCTGTCAGGATGCGGCCGCAGTGAGCACCCGAAAAGGCGCAAGCGCCCTCGGCGGCAATCACGCTGGTGATGGGGTCGTGCGCGCGCACAAGCATGGAAGCATTCATTGGCTTCTCCGAAGCGGGTACACCCTGGCCGGCGTCGTCTTGATGCGGTAGCGAGCCGAGAGGATGGTTTGTGCAAGCTGCGTGGCAGCCTGCTCTGGCGTCATCCCATGCGCAGAGGCATAGGACTGGAGTGCTGCAGACTCCCGATCCGACAGATCGAGCACCTGCTGGGGCTTGGGTTTCTTTGGCACAGGTGGTCATTCCGCGTTACGCATTCGTTGAGGAAAGTCACGGCCGCGCTACTGGTGAGCTGCTCGCAATTCGGGAGCACCGGAACCAGAATTGACGCCATGAACACGGGTCAAACCTTCAAGAATCAATTCGCGCAGAAACACAGAGGTCTGCATGCCGTTGAACTCGGCCATCGCATCCGCCAGCCGGGCCTCGGCATCGTTGAGAGACAGGTTCACGCGGTGCTTGCGGATGTGTGCGGGATCGGCGTACATGATTGGTCAGGCTTCTTGAGTGGCGGGGGTGGATGGGGTGATCGTCTTGGGCGGCTTGATGCCGCGTCGCTTCCCGATTCGCAGCAACGCCGTACCCAGAGAGCTGCGTGGCTCCTTGGTATTGCCGGAGGCGAGATCGGAAATGGTGGATTGGCCACAGCCCGCCTCTTTGGCGATCTGGCTCTGGGTGACGCCTTTGGCGGCGAGTGCGGAGAGGTAGTCTTTCCATTGCATGGAGCGGAGCATATCGGTTTTCCGATGCTTTTACAAGCGGAATACCAATATCGGATTTCCGTATGCTTTTGACCATGACGACAGAATTCGGAGCGCGGCTGAAAAAGGCGCGCAAACACACCGGCTTTACACAGGTGCAACTCGCCAAACGAGTTGGAATCGGCCAGTCCACACTCGCCGAACTTGAGAAGACAGGACAGGGGACTAGCCATGCGGTAGCAATTGCGCAGGCGTGTCGCGTATCCGCGAAGTGGCTCACGAGCGGCGACGGCGACATGCTGGAAGGCTTCACCAAGCAGCCGATCGACCTGGAGAACAACCCGGACTACCCGGCAGTGCGGCGCGTGCTGTTCAAGCTGTCTGCCGGCGCTACTGGATTCGGGGTTGACTACAGCGAAAACCTTGGGCCACCCATCGTCTTTGAGAGGGAGTGGTATGAGCGCCGCAACCTAATTCCGGAAAAACTGTTTGCCACCAGCGTGAGCAACGGAAGCATGGAGCCCGGGCTGTATGACGGCGACACGGTAATCGTGAACACGGCAGGCACTGAGCCTAAGGATGGCTGCGTGTTCGCTGTGAACTACGAGGGCGAGTTGGTCATCAAGCGTTTAGTGCGGGACGATGGACAGTGGTGGCTTTCATCGGACAACCCAGATCAGCGGCGCTACCCACGCAAGGTATGCCATGAGGGCGTTGTGCTGTTGGGCCAGATAGTCCATAAACAGAGTGAGCGAATCTAGGGGAATGCGCATGAAGACGTTGTTTTCTGCAGCTGTCCTGGTCATGGCATCCGCGGCTCACGCGGACACGTCTTTCCAAGACCGATACCCCGGCCCATGGAAGGAAGATTTCAATGCGCCTATCAGCAAGGCTCTGGCACAAAACTCGGCAAGAGGATGTGGCGAATTCAAGTACCGCCAAAGCAGCAAAGACAAGGGCGAATACCTTGTGTACTGCACGCGGGATGGTCGCAACTGGTCAGCCTACTTTGTCTGGCCATCGATCAAGAAGATCACAGGTCCACACCAGGTGTCGGCGGCGATTCCGCCCTGACGGCTGCGCGGACTGCACGCTTCTGTCGGCGGGCGCGGAGTCGACGGTGTTTTGAGCAATGCCTGGTGAACACAGGCACGCAGGTGGCCGCCTAGTTTTTGAGAAGAAACCAAGGAGAGAGGGATGCAGACACTATCGACGATTGAAGAAGCGTTAGATTTCATTGAGGCCACCGGAGCGCATGGCGAAACAGCTATTCGCTTCGACGGGGAACTGCAAACCCTTTCGATAGAAATTGAGGGCCCGGGCTATCATGGCGAAATAACCGGGGAGATAGCCCGAGGCCTAGCAGTATTTCAAGAAGAAATGTATCGGGCTGCACGTTTTGCAGTCACTGGAGAAGCTGGTCGAGGAACTAGGCTTACTAATCCGGACAAGGAAGCCCTTGAACTTCGCATCGAAGTAAAAAAAGGCTGCACTTTGATCAACATTGATCTAGGCAAGTGGTCTGAAGGTTTTTTGAAGGTTCTAGGCGATATGCCCCCTGAAGCTCAAGTTGCGTTAGTAGTATCGGCCATCGTAGTCGTAGCTGCTGCATGGGTTGGCAAGCACTTCGTGCTGGAGCATTTCAAAGCCAAGACAGCAAAGCAAGGAGATGAGGCAGAGCAGGCCAGGATCGACGCAGCGCTAAATGCGAATGTGGCTGTTGTAGACCGTATGGCTAGACTTATTGAGAGTGACGACCGGGTAGCACGCTTTGCGGAGGCGAGTGCAACAGGCATCACCGAGGTGGCGACGCGGGCGAAGGACGCAACTCATATCAAAGCAGGACGGCTGGATTTGGATGAAGGTGACATTGCGGCACTCAAACAACGCAAGCCACGGAGCTCTGCGGAATCTGTTACAGAGACAGGCCATTTCCGAATCATCCATGTAAACGGCAAGTCAAGCCCCTTCAAGTTCACCTTGTCAGGTCAGTCGCTTCCTGGCGAGTTTGCTATCGATTTTGACGAATCCGACTTCACTGAGGCTGAGTGTGCCAGGGTGTGGGCAGCAATTCGCGCCCAGACAGAAATTGAGCTGACGATCAGGGCAGTTCTTTTGGATGGAAAAATCAAGGGGCCGGTTCTGACGGCTATTGAGCCTTCATCGGCCCACGCAGTCGGCTGATTCCTGCTAGCTCAACAAGCCACCAAACCACCTTAGGGTGGCTTTTTTACGCCCGGATCCAAAAAGCAAAAAAATTTCTCACCAACCGATAAAAATATCGGAATTCCGCTTGACTTAATTTATCGGTTTGCCGATACTTCACCCATCGCAGCAACAAACGCGTAACGCAGAAGTTGCAGCGGTGGGTGGCACGGCATCGAACGACCTCCCTCGGCCCTTTAACAAGATGGTGTGATTGAGAGAGGCGGCGGCGTGGATGGACACGCTGGACGGAGTAGACCCGTGGCCTAGTGCCGACCGATGCGCCGAAAGGCTGGCAGAACGCGGGAGCAGGTATCGAGCCCTGCCCGCCTCCCTCAATCACACCAGCCGCAGGATGAATAGGCCGCAAGGCCCTGCCCCTGTGATCTGTCGGCAGAAGCAAAAGACAGCGAGCGCACGAACCAATACCTGCGCCTCAGAGCCCTGCTGGGCTAGATCAAAAAAGCATTCGCGATCCGGCGCGGTTATCCGGAACAGCATCAGCAGCCGCGCGCTGCGAAGGAGAGCACATGCGAGATGAACAGGCCGGATGACCCGGCCACCACCTGGCCGCACAGTCTTGCGGAATGTTGCCGACAGGCGAGTTACCCGGGCAAAGGAAGCGCATCGAGCGCACGGGGTACTTAGGGTGTGGCGAGCCCGTAACGCATCAATCAAGCCTCAAGCACACAAGCCGAGAAATCGGGGCCTCCCTGGCCAGCCCAGGGCAAGCCAGAGCGCTTTCAACCGAGAGCGCTGCGGTTTGATCAACAGGAGAACAGCATGAATTTGCAGGAGCAAGGATTTCGCCTCATGTGCCGCGGCACCCGTGATTTTCAGTGGGTGCACCCCGCAGACATCCAGCCGGGTCACCTCGACTGCACGGACATGAGCGACACCGAGTTCGAGCAATTGGTGGCTTCGCACTATCGGTGCGCTGAGGAATCAGCGCCCCGCTCTCTTTAGCACCTGCCCGGAAAAGAGTCCGAAGAGAGCTAAAGAGAGGATTTAAGAGAGGCGGCGCCGCGCCCTGAGCGACATCAGGGCGAAAACGAAAACAGCTTCTTCGGAGGCTGTTTCTGTTTTTAAAGGAGGAAGACATGGCAGAGCACAACTACGCGCAGGTGCTGCGCTGGATCGCTGATGGCAAATCGATCCAGTTCAAAACGTGCACTGGCGCATGGGCAGATGAGCACCATGAGCACACGCTTACGAGGTGCGCAAATGGCTGCACGGGATTCGAATACCGCATCAAGCCGCGCACGATGTGGATCAACGGGCGCGAGATTGAAGCGCCACTCGCCACCGCACCTGAGAGCGATTCCATGTACTGGGTCCCTGGTGCATTTGGCGTGGACTATTCCAGGTGGAACGACGGGGCGCTGGACGCTAAGGCACTGGCAGAAGGCCGCGTGTTCTCCAGCAAGAAAGCCGCGCAGGCCGCCTTCGACGCAATCACCAGCCTGCTGGTGCACCAGCCTACCGAATGACCACCCCGAATCACCGCGGATAGGCGCGCGGCCTGGCAGGGGCAAGTGCCAGGGG
>Ga0308161_1004914_pt1 | contig 12009 bp, 9 predicted proteins | sample PhyFR2_FD_201034 | JGI IMG/M metagenome (GOLD analysis project Ga0308161, IMG submission 201034) | Phyllosphere microbial communities from UC Gill Tract Community Farm, Albany, California, United States - DLSLF.R2 | ecosystem: Host-associated > Plants > Phyllosphere > Unclassified | place: USA...
TTAGGATTGCGCAGGCACCATGATCAGGGTGACAGCTAATATTATACCATGTGGCAAGACTGGACAAAGTTGCATTTATCGAGGCACGGATCGGCGTCAAACGGCATTCTAGGAAATATGGCGACATGTTTTCCGTTGACAAAGTAACAAGTGTTATCGCCAGTTCGATTCCGATCTGCCAGCCAAGGTGCGTTCACAGATATTACTTCGATCAACTCATATTAACCGTTTCCTTTTTGGTCGTTGTACTTAGCAATCTACCCGAAGTGTTATCGGGTGGTTGATGCAATCACATAAAACAACAGCGCATAGTTTTCGGCTGTTCCTTGGGCTATGAGGCGGCGCAAACCAACGACCGGTTGTGATACACTCGCATCAAGGCTATCGGTTTTCGACATGGAAAAAATGTCATTTTTTCAAGCACGTAAATATGAACATCGTAGGAGCTGTCGCCGCAAATGGCACGATAACGCGGTCGCGAGCTCTTTCAACCTGCTCAAGCGCGAGTGTTTTCGGCGCAAAACAATACACGGTAAGATAGGAAAACAGTCCTGTTGTTTTATATCAGGATGTTTTAATCTAGGCAGCATACGCAGCGAGGGTATGCTGTCACCGACAATCTTCGAATGCACCTACGAAGACGAAGGGTGTTCGCCAATTAATGGTGTTAATGTCCGACAGTTTTAGACATCGATTTGTCAGGTGGTTATTGCAGTTCGCATTAAACAACAGCTCACGTTTACGGCTGTTCCGTTGGACTATGGGGCGAAGGCGCCACCAGCAAATGGCCGCGTCACTTTTGTCAACCACTCGCTGGATAGAAACTTGTCCTATTTTTCCGTAATCGTTGGGCGCAAGAGATTAATTTATAGCTCAAGTGACATACTGGTTATGCAAATTTAGTTGTTGGTTCCTGGCTCTGCGCGCACTGGTTATGGCTTGCGAAGCGCATTGGTTGCGGCATGCATGGGCGGGTACAAGTTAGACTAGTACACATTCGGATTATGTTTTTGAGAGCACCGCTTTTGATTGCTGTCGATTACGATTGTTGCGTGAAATTATCAGGCCTGCGGTGTGTTATCCGTCGCATGACGCCAATTGAAAACGGTATACCTAACAGAAGTAAGATAATAATAGCAATAAACAACGCGTAGGCCGCGGAAGTTGCGCCCGGTACGCCGCCGGGCGTATTTATGCCAGCTAATGTCGTGATGATGCCCGCAAGCGCGGCACTAATCGCCGTGGAATAGAGTTGTACCGTTGTTAAAGAGGCGCTGGCGCGCTCGGTATCTTCATTTTGTGCCAGCACGAGCACCGAAGTGAGAATGTGAGGCCAGGACGAACCGATGCCGATACCTATTAACAATAAAGCTAAGGTAACGACGATATGAAACAAACCTGAAGCCAGCGAACTAGGAATAAAAATACCTAGCGTTACGAAACCGATAAGCGCAATTATGGGGGCAATCACAATAACCCGTTTAATTCGTATTTGACCCGCACCGGCACTGGTAATCGACCCAAGTGTCCAACCGATACTCATTAGTGCGGTTAGGTAACCGGCGATTAGCGGTTCTTCGTTATGTAATTCTTGAAGAAACAGCGGCAAATAGAGTTCAGTTGCATTAACGCTGATAGCAAGAATTAGCATCAGAGAGTAAATATAAAAAAACGGGCTCTTGGGTGAAAAAGACCCCCTCGGTAGAAGTTTATTTTTTGAAGTGCTGTCAAAAACGGCAAGAAGAATAAATAACATTATGCCCACAGCCAGACCGATTAACTTTGCAGATGTGGTATCCAATATGCTGGCAATCGAAATCACCAGTACCACTATTATTAATAGTAAAATCTGGATTAACGCCATCGGGCGAGAAGGGCTGGTGTCAGTGTTTTGCTGCGGTAGGACGAGATAGGCGACGATGATAAACAACATACTTAAGATACCAACAAGCCAGAAGGATGCCCGCCAAATATGATATTGGGCAAACAAACCGCCGATCGCTGGGCCTAGCAATGTGGAAATCCCCCACATACCAGAAATAATGCCTAAGGCGCGCGACCATAGGTCTTGCGGGAAGACTATGCGTACCATACTATAGGACAGCGACAATAAAAACCCACCTCCTAAACCCTGTATTAACCGGCCGAATAGGAAAATTGCCATACCATGGGCAAAGCCGCATACGAATGTTCCCGTGGCAAAGATCAAGGCAGCAACAATATAGGCCCATCGGGGGCTAATTTTCCTGATAAATTGTGGTGCCAAAGTAGCACCGAGCAGCGATGTCGCCATGAAAATCGTGGCCGCCCATGAATAATAGCGTTCGCCACCAATGTCACGAACGATAGACGGAAGAATGGTAACGACAATATAAATATTGATAGCATGAAGGGCAACTGCACCAACGAGTGTGAGCGTTTTAATGCCGTCTTTACCGTATAATAATGCAGACCAGCCTGATTTTCTCTGTTCCATGTTATCGCCCACTTAGTCATTTAAAGGGGGTAAAAAACCCCGCTTAAAGCGGGGTTTGGTAAGTTCAATGCTTTAAGCCATAGCCTTCTTAAGGTTTTCATCAATCTTGTCAAGGAAACCTGTCGTCGATAACCATTTCTGCTGTGGTCCGATCAATAAAGCGAGGTCTTTAGTCATAAAACCGCTTTCGACCGTTTCAATGCAAACCTTTTCCAACGATGCTGCAAAATGCATCAATGGCTCATTGTTATCGAGTTTAGCACGATGGGCTAAACCGCGTGACCACGCAAAGATCGAAGCAATGGAATTGGTCGATGTTTCTTCCCCTTTTTGATATTGGCGATAGTGCCGGGTGACGGTGCCGTGAGCGGCTTCAGCCTCAACTGTTTTGCCATCCGGAGTCAATAAAACTGAGGTCATCAGACCAAGAGAACCAAACCCCTGAGCCACGATATCAGATTGGACGTCACCATCGTAGTTTTTACATGCCCAGACGTAGCCACCCGACCATTTTAGCGAGGAGGCAACCATGTCATCAATTAAACGATGTTCGTACCACAGTTTTCGCTTATCAAACTCCTGTTTGAAGTCCTTATCGAAAACCTCTTGGAAAATGTCTTTAAAACGACCGTCATAAGCCTTAAGAATGGTATTTTTGGTCGATAAATAAACGGGTACGTTGCGCTGTAAACCATAGTTGAATGAGGCTCGCGCAAATTCGCGAATAGATTCGTCCAGATTGTACATTGCCAGGGCAACACCTGCACCCGGCGCATCGTAAACCTCATGTTCAATGGTCTCGCCATCGTCACCAACGAATTTAATCGTCAGTTTGCCTTTCCCGGGGAATTTAAAATCGGTCGCCCTATATTGATCACCAAAAGCATGGCGGCCGACAATAATTGGCTTTGTCCAACCGGGAACCAGACGCGGCACGTTTTCACAAATAATCGGCTCACGGAATATAACGCCGCCCAAAATATTGCGAATCGTGCCGTTGGGCGATTTCCACATTTTTTTGAGATTGAATTCTTTGACGCGTGCCTCATCAGGTGTGATGGTGGCACATTTTACGCCAACACCATATTGTTTAATGGCGTTCGCCGCCTCTATCGTCACCTTATCATCGGTGGCATCACGATTCTGAATTGAGAGATCGTAATATTTGAGCTCAATGTCGAGATAGGGATAAATCAGTTTATCTTTGATAAGTTTCCAAATGATACGTGTCATTTCATCGCCGTCGAGTTCAACAACGGGATTTGTTACCTTAATTTTCGTCATGGAATACTCCTCTTTTATAAAAATCTTTATAACATTGAGTTAAATAAATAGGAACGCCTTAAGGCTTGAATTAAAATGGGCCTCTGAAGATGAAATATGCGCCCGAAACGATAAGTACAAAGCCGATAGCATAATTGACGGTGAATTTTTCGCCAAGATAACTTATTGAAAAAATAGCGAAAACACTCAACGTGACGACTTCCTGGATCGTCTTCAATTGCGCTGTTGTATAAATATGATGGCCAAATCGGTTGGCTGGTACGGCAAGGCAATATTCAAAAAAAGCGATGCACCAGCTAATAAAGATAACGACATAAAGTGGCTTATCAGGAAATTTTAAATGGCCATACCATGCAAATGTCATGAAAATATTCGATACGATCAGAAGACCAATGGGCATGAGATATTGGATTATCGGCATAATAATAACCAGTCGTGCTAAACTGCTCGGTCAAAATAAAGCTTGATATCCGTCATACTAGCTCGTTCCTTAATATAATCGGAGACCGACTTAGGAAAGGTCAAACCTTTCACAACGGTAAGATTACGTAGTTGTGGAAAAATTACCACATCATCCCAAGTTAAGGAATCAGTCGTTGGCAGATGGTTGGTAGAGAGTTCTCGAAGCATTGCGTCAGCGTGTTCGACGTGGATCGCTGTTTCATCTAACGCTTGCGTGAAGCTCCGGTGGATTACTTTTTCTTTTTTAGTTTGAAAATAATTGATCGCTGATTGGTTACTGAATTCAGGTAAAGCTATGTTTACTATGCGCGGATAAATAAGACAGCTCAACGAAGACGCGACTTGACAATAGAGGTTTGACACGCTGCTGGATAATTCCGTCGCTGGAAGGATTTTACGGCGCGTGGTGCCCATTTCATCAAATTTACGGGCAATATCTAAACTTTCAGCCATAGCATGACCATCATCAAACTCAAGAATAGGAACTTGTTTTGCTTGGACGAGTCTTAAACATGTTGCTTCATCGTCATATTGTAAAACGATTTTTTGCACAGCGACCTGTTTATAATTTGCAACCATGATGGCGCGAACGCAAAACGGGCATTGATCGTAATAATAGAGTTTCATAGCATATTCCCGTGTGACGCATTGACTAAATAATGAGAAAGAAACACTTTCGGTAGTTTATATATTATACTCATTTGCAGAAGTTTCAGCTAATTTATGGGTCCGGGGTGAATTTTATCAAACGCTCCGTTTATCAATTAAACACTCCGTGCATAATCGAGGTGTTAGGCGCCAAATTTTGAAAAAGATTATTCGGTATCGCCGATATGCATCGAGCCATGCAATGACACCGGAGTGGTGATCATCATGACATCGAAAAAATGAGTGGTATTATGGTGACTATTCACTGGTTCCTGTGGTTCCCACATTATAGGAGTTTGTGGCCTATCCAATGCGCTCTTTGGGAAAAGATGGTGTTACAACTGATTTGATCGCGCCAATGCTCGATAGGCGGCTAACATGGTTATATAAAAAATGAGCTATGTTTGAGTGAGAAGTCCGCTCATGACAGGTCTAAATTTTCAGCAAAAACTGCGTTTTCTTGAATGAAACGGAAACGCGCATCTGGACGCGTACCCATTAAATCATCAACGGTTTCCTGCGTTTCAGAGCGCGATAAAGTATCGATATTAACGCGCAGGATCGTCCGCTTTTTAGGATCCATGGTGGTCTCTCTGAGTTGGTCTGCACGCATTTCACCGAGCCCTTTGAAACGACCCAATTCTATTTTACCGCGGCCCGCAAATTGGGTTCGCAACAACTCGTCTTTGTGGGCGTCATCGCGGGCATAGGCAACGTTACCACCTTGCGAAATACGGTAGAGAGGCGGTACGGCGAGAAAGAGATGCCCCGCTTCAATGAGACCGGGCATTTCCTGATAGAAAAATGTCATCAACAATGACGCAATATGAGCGCCATCGACGTCGGCGTCGGTCATAATAATAATACGTTCGTAGCGTAAATCTTCCTCACGGTAGCGGCTACGCGTACCACATCCTAACGCTAAGACAAGATCACCGATTAGCTGATTGGCCGCAATTTTATCGTTTCCCGCACTGGCAACATTGAGAATTTTTCCTCGTAGCGGCAATATTGCTTGGTTGACGCGATTGCGTGCCTGTTTTGCCGAGCCGCCGGCGGAATCACCCTCGACGATAAATAATTCAGCCCCTGCCGCAGTATTTTGGGCGCAATCGGCAAGTTTGCCGGGTAACCGAAGTTTGCGAACAGCACTTTTTCTGGAAACCTCTTTTTCCTGGCGTCGCCGCACCCGTTCATCAGCACGATCAATAACCCAATCGAGAAGTTTTGTCGCCTCATTAGGGTTGTTTGCCAGCCAATGGTCAAATGGATCTCGAATGGCATTTTCTACAATACGCTGGGCTTCGATAGACGCTAACCGATCCTTCGTCTGGCCAACAAATTCAGGTTCACGAATGAAAACCGAAAGCATAGCCGCTGTTGACATCATAACATCGTCTGTCGTGATAATACCCGCCCGTTTATTATTGGTGAGTTCGCCATAGCTTTTTAAACCGCGCGTTAAAGCTTGGCGTAGGCCGGCCTCATGGGTACCACCTTCGGCCGTTGGAATTGTATTACAATAAGAATGGACAAAACCGGTCCCGCCATACCATGCAATAGCCCACTCAACAGAGCCGTGCCCACCCCTATGGTCGGTTTTCCCAGAAAAAATCTCTTGCGTGACTCTCTGTTCGTCACCGAGGGAAGTTGCAAGAAAATCTTTTAATCCGCCGGGAAAATGGAAGACCGCTCTTGGCGGTACGTCTTGTTTGGGATCAAGTTTGGCAGGTGAGCAGTTCCACCTTATTTCAACTCCTCCAAAAAGATAGGCCTTAGACCTTGCCATCTTATAAAGGCGCTCTGGATCAAAGGCGGCTTTTACGCCAAAAATTTGTGGGTCAGGGTGAAAGCGCACTCTGGTCCCGCGGCGATTATGAACCTCTCCGACATTTATCAGTTTAGAGGTTGGCACGCCGCGAGAAAATGTTTGGCGATAGAGATTTTTACCGCGAGCGACTTCAACCTCTAAATTGTCTGATAGCGCATTAACGACGGATATACCAACGCCATGCAAACCTCCCGAAGTCTGGTAGGCTTTGCCGTCAAATTTCCCACCGGAATGCAATTGCGTCATAATCACTTCCAATGTCGATTTAGTCGGCATTTGCGGATGATTTTCAACGGGGATGCCCCGGCCATTGTCCGAGACCGTAACGTACCCAGCTTCGTCTAAGGTAACATCGATATAATTAGCAAATCCTGCAACAGCTTCATCCATTGAATTATCGATAACTTCGGCGAACAGGTGATGGAGAGCTTTAATATCGGTGCCACCGATATACATGCCTGGACGTAACCTTACAGGCTCCAAGCCTTCTAAGACGCGGATCGACGATGCATTATAGGCGTCTTCAGCTTTATTAACCGAGGCCTTCAGTTTCTCAAAGCTGTTGGCTAATCGTTCAGCGTTTTGCTCTGTTTTAGTTGGATGCAAACCGCCTTCACTGTTGTTGCGATTAATTTCCGGGTTTGGTACATTTGCAAACAGATCTTTTGCGTTGTCGGGCATGGGGGTAGGTTTCTTTCCGTTACCGATGCGTTAATTCGAATCGCGCAAATACTGGCATAAAACATAAAAAATTGCGAGAATGTTCGCGTTCCGTTCACAAATCATTTGGCGACGGTGAAACAATTAAACGTCGGTGCTGTTGCACCACTAAAACCTGATAGTGTCAAATTACATGATGGAATATTACTCAATACAAGAACTAAAACGTGAATTTGGAGTAAGTGCGCGTACTTTACGCTATTACGAAGATTTCAAGCTTATTCAACCAATGCGCCGAGGCAGGGCGCGGTTATATACCCGCAACGATCGTAATCGATTGCGACAGATTATGCGTGCGAAGCGGTTAAATTTTCCACTCGCTGACATTGCTGAGCTTATTAATATTTATGAAACCCTTCCAGAGGGCGAAGACGCGATTCATAAAACGATTGCAAAGATAGAGGAGAAGCGCGCAATGCTCAGACAAATGCGCCGCGATATTGATGAGACATTGCGTGCCCTCTATCAAATCGACGAAATTTGCATCCAACGGCTCGCAGAGTTACGAGTCAATCGGTAGTCGTTTAGGTATCGGTGTTGCACCAAGTTGTAAGTTGTTTGTCCGATACTTGATCAGCTATTAGCTTTATCATGATTTTCCCGGTTAGCATTCGGCAAAAAACAGCCGCCCTCGATAGTTTTTATCCTTGTATCAGATTCCAAAATTTCGCCGTTCATAAATGGCTGAAGAAGCCGTTGATCTTTTATATTGCTTACCACACAACGACAATAACTTTTGCAGACGTGGTCATCGTTAGCGCGCGAACAGGTAACGACACATTGGCCTACCAACTGGCTCTCAATATTATTTGTAGAGGGCGGAAAGACAAGCGTGATTAAAAGGATCACCGCTAGAAAAATGGGTTGGTGGAGAAGATAGATAATTAGGCTGTGACGACCAATTTTGGTGATAAAAAATTTGGATCTGACGATGCTATTTCCGCGCAAAAATGGCAACCAATCAAACCGTTGCATTAATCTGGCCGTTGTTATTCCCGCGAGAGGCGCTGCAAACCAGGGTATAAAAGGCACAAAATCAAAAGCAGGCCGCGGTGCCGTTGATAATCCCAGCCACCAAATTAACGGTTGGTTGAGTGCATCGAAGGCAAAAAACTGGTGGATTAACAATATCACTATGAAAGCAATGAAATTGACGATAATCGGTGAAAATAAAAAAAACATACCGATGAGGCTCGATAAAGCAATTTCGTGGAGCATGCCGAAATATATGAAATCGTCTGGTATAAAAAGATAAGTTGCTGCCGACACTAAAACGGCTGCAGCGACGATGACAAAGAGGCGCCTAAAAAACTTGTACCAATGAATTTGTTTTTGGTTTGCTAAGACTAAACTAAAGCCACTAAGAAACAAAAAACTCGCGGCAACGATGCGCGCCAGTATGACAAAACCCAATGTATTCGGTTTATCGTGGGGGATATACCCAAAATAGCTCATATCCCAACAAAGATGATAGACAGCCATGCCAATTAGTGCGATGCCCCGCCCAAAATCCACCCACGCGAGTCTTTCAGTTTCCATTAATTAACACCCAAATCTCGTTTTCGTCGATCAATAGAATGTTATATTTGATTAGTTTCAATTTGGCTAAACTCACTTTACTATGTAGGTCACAACACGGTTCGAGATTGTTTTTTGCAGTGTCATCGCAAAAGATTACGAGACAGTTCTATATCATTGCACAAGATAACGACACAGGCATATATTAAAAAAACGGGGCACTATGACTGAAGAAGCAGCAATCAAAAAAGCTATCGAATCACGAAGGTCAGTTCGCGCATTTCTTGACAGGCAGGTGCCTGAGCATTTGATAAAAGAGTGCCTTAGACTTGCCGCCTGGGCACCATCGGGTGCGAACATGCAACCCTGGCAGATTGACGTCCTGATGGGTAAAACGCTTAAGGAATTAACCACCAAGCTTTTTCAAGCCGCGATTAACGACCGACCGATGCAGCCTGATTACGATTTCTATCCCGAGAAGTGGCGTGAACCTTATTTGTCACGGCGTAGAAAAATCGGCTGGGATCTTTATAAAAGCGTAGGGATCGAGCGCACTGATAAACAAAAAATGGCGGAGCAACTAGCTAAGAACTACCTTTTTTTTGGCGCACCAGTTGGCGTCATGGTCACTATTGATCGGGATATGGGCCAGGGAAGCTGGATTGACATCGGCATTTTTATTCAAACATTTATGCTTGCAGCGCAGGGCTTTGGCTTGGGTACCTGTGCACAAGGCGCTTTTGCCAATTACCCTGAAATTGTGGCTCAGACTCTTGATTTGCCAGAAAATAGACGTATCATTTGCGGAATAGCGGTTGGGTATGCGGATAATGATGCACCAGTCAATCAATTTAAAACCGAGCGCGAACAATTAAACCAGTTCGCGAAGTTTTGGTATTAAACCCAATTTTATTGATTCAATATCGGCCAACTAAAGTTTGAAAGAGAACGATGTATTTATCGGTATTCGACCTTTTTAAGATAGGCGTAGGGCCGTCAAGTTCGCACACTATGGGGCCCATGACTGCAGCCCATAGATTTTTGGCGGAACTTAACGAAGGTGCGTGGCCCCGGCCGGCGGGTTCAAAGATCGACCGCCTGCGCGCCTACCTCTATGGCTCTTTAGCATTTACTGGTATCGGTCATGCGACAGATCGCGCCGTTATATTGGGTCTATGCGGTGAAGTTCCTTCAACTGTTGATCCTGACCTGATGGAGGCAATTGTTACTAGAGTTACGGAAACGCAGAAAGTGCACCCTAAAGGTTATCAGAGTTACAAGTTTAATCCGAAAACTGATCTTATTTTCGAAAAGAAAACGACCTTGCCGTGTCACACAAATGGCATGGCTTTTGAAGCCTTGGATAGCGATGGACGCGTCCTGTTAAGACAAGTCTATTATTCGATCGGAGGTGGGTTTGTTGCAACAGAAGAAGAATTAATGGGGAAAAAACAGCCTACGGAAAATAGCAATGTCGCGGTGCCGTTTGATTTTCAATCGGCACGTGAAATGCTGGAAATGGCTGCTAGCAATAATCTATCAATTGCACAGATGATGCGAATAAACGAAGAAACGCGCCATAGCAGACGTGAGCTTGATGAGCAGCTTGATACGATCTGGAACACAATGCGCCAATGCATCGAAAGAGGGTTATCGCAGGAAGGTGAGCTGCCGGGCGGCCTGCATATAAAAAGGCGGGCAAAGCTCTTGAATGATCGATTGGAAAGAGATTGGCAGAATAATATGGCTAATCCCTTATTAACCAATGATTGGCTCTCCGTTTATGCTTTGGCTGTTAACGAGGAAAATGCGGCAGGTGGTCGCGTGGTTACGGCTCCAACGAACGGTGCTGCAGGTGTGATACCTGCGGTCATCCGCTACTATTTAAAATTTTATGCCACTGCCAATATGGAAGGTGTCCGTAATTTCTTGTTGGCTGCTGCCGCTATTGGTGGCCTCATCAAACGAAATGCTTCAATTTCCGGTGCTGAAGTTGGCTGCCAGGGCGAAGTGGGGTCAGCATCCGCTATGGCGGCTGCTGGATTGACGAGCGCGCTCGGTGGGACGCCGAGCCAGATTGAAAATGCCGCAGAAATTGCTTTAGAACACCATTTAGGCATGACGTGTGATCCGATCGCAGGATTGGTGCAGGTACCATGTATTGAGCGTAATGCACTTGGATCAGTTAAGGCGGTGACCGCGTCTTCATTGGCGCTGCATGGTACGGGCCAGCACTTCGTGCCACTCGACGCCTGCATAGAAACTATGCGCCAAACAGGTCTTGATATGAGTAGTCGCTATAAAGAAACGAGCCAAGGCGGTTTGGCTGTCAATGTCGTGGATTGCTGAACAATAATGGCGCTGAACCTACTGAAACTTTGTGTAGGCGTCAGCTCTGTTGAAGAGCTATTATCCTGGATCCATGCCGAGCTCGCACTAAAATTGCAAAGCGGATCTCCAGCTGAACAAATCCACACTACGCGCATGGTGCCTAGGCGCCTCGACGAACTTCTAAACGGGGGTTCGCTCTATTGGGTCATTAAAGCGAATATCCAATGTCGGCAGAAGCTATTAGACATTCGTCCGTTTACTGACGCTGCCGGGATTAAGCGATGTCATCTGGTGATTGAGCCGAAGCTCCAACTCACCAGCTGGCAACCGTGTCGGGCTTTCCAAGGTTGGCGTTATTTGACGCAAGCCGATGCGCCGCAGGATGTCAACAATGATCCATTATACAATCTTCCTGAAGCGCTACGCCAGGAGCTCGCCGAATTAGGTTTGCTTTAAGCTTTCGAATAACTTCAGTGAAAACGACATCATCCGCTATCATCTAATGTGAACGTCATTCAAACTTGCCTACAGTTGGATGAGTGAAGACTAGGTCTTCAGGCGGTTACCAATACGCCGCGCTCGGTCTTCCGATGTTGTTACAAGTCACATCTGCAACTTAGCTGGCGACGTTAGGCCCATTCAGACAGTTTCCTAGCTTACAAATACTGTCAGCGGTGAAAAACAACAACATCCTATCATCTGATGTGAAGTCCTTCAAAAAGGCTATAGTTGGTTGAGT
>Ga0308161_1004918_pt1 | contig 12001 bp, 9 predicted proteins | sample PhyFR2_FD_201034 | JGI IMG/M metagenome (GOLD analysis project Ga0308161, IMG submission 201034) | Phyllosphere microbial communities from UC Gill Tract Community Farm, Albany, California, United States - DLSLF.R2 | ecosystem: Host-associated > Plants > Phyllosphere > Unclassified | place: USA...
TGGTCGACTGGATGACGTCGATGACGTACCAGGCCGCATCGGGCGGCGGCGCGCAGCACATGCGCGAACTCCTGACCCAGTTCGGCACGATCAACGCGGCCGTCAAGCCGCTGCTGGACGATCCGGCGTCGGCGATCCTGGAAATCGACCGCGGCGTGCTGGCCACCCAGCACGGCTTGTCGAGCGAGGAAACCAAGCAGTTCGGCGTGCCGCTGGCCGGCAACCTGATCCCCTGGATCGACAAGGACCTGGGCAACGGCCAGTCGAAGGAAGAGTGGAAGGGCGGCGCCGAGACCAACAAGATCCTCGGCCGCAATGCCGCCGGCAACAATGTGATTCCGGTCGACGGCCTGTGCGTGCGCATCGGCGCGATGCGCTGCCACTCGCAGGCGCTGACCATCAAGCTCAAGAAGGACGTGCCGCTGGACGAGATCAACGACATCATCGCGAACGACAACCAGTGGGTGAAGTTCGTGCCGAACACGCGCGAAGCGTCGATGCGCGACCTGACCCCGGCCGCCGTCACGGGCAGCCTGACGATCCCGGTCGGCCGCGTGCGCAAGATGTCGATGGGGCCGGAATACATCTCGGCGTTCACCGTCGGCGACCAGCTGCTGTGGGGCGCCGCGGAGCCGCTGCGCCGCATGTTGCGCATCGTGCTGGACAAGTGATGTAACCTGTCGCCTGCGGGCGCATGGAAAGGCGGCCGCTGGCCGCCTTTTTCGTTTGCGGGCTGCCGCGATGACTCATCCTTCGACAGTATCGAATTGACACGATATCATCCAAAAAACATTACAACCATGAATAGACTGTCTACATACATCACAGAGAGTAAGTGTTTCTTTCTGTAGAGCTTGCGTGCCTTGGTGCATGATGATATGTTGCCGAGACGTCCGGGCAGCGACGTCCGCCTCCGCCAACCCACACCGCTTTCGAACCTATGCATGTCACTCACCGTCTCCCGATGAAGTCGTCCGCGCTGAAGAAGCTCACTGCGGCGGTCGCAAGTGCGCTTGTCCTGACGTCGGCGGCCCATGCGGCCGGCCTGGGCAAGCTCACCGTGCTGTCCGCGCTCGGCCAGCCGCTGCGCGCCGAAATCGAACTGACGGCGGTGTCCGGCGACGAAGCCGCCGGCCTGACTGCGAAGCTGGCATCGCCGGACGCGTTCAAGGCTGCGAACATCGAATTCAATCCGGCGCTGCTGTCGCTGCGCTTTGCCGTCGAGCAGCGCGGGGGACGCCAGTTCATCCGCGTCAGCTCGACGCAGCCGCTGAACGAGCCGTTCGTCGACCTGCTGCTGGAACTGTCGTGGAACAACGGCCGCCTCGTGCGCGAGTACACGTTCCTGCTCGATCCGGCCGAGCTGCGCGCGACGCAGTCGGCCCAGGTCGCGGCGGGCGAGACGCGTGCCGCGCCGGCGCCGCGTGCGCAGGCCGCCGCGCCGGCCAGCGCCGCGGCCGACACGGCCCGTGCCGCCGATGCCGAGCGTCCGGCGCGCGGCCAGGGCAGCCGCACCCGTGTGCCGGCGGACAATGGCGACGCGCAGGCGGCCGATACGCCGTCGAAGTACCGCGTCAAGCAGGGCGACAGCCTGGGCCGCATCGCGTCGCGCCTGAAGCCGGTCGACGTGTCGCTCGACATGATGCTGGTGGCGCTGTACCGCGCGAATCCGGAAGCGTTCATCGGCAATAACATGAACCGCCTGAAGTCGGGCCGCATCCTGTCCGTGCCGGCCGCCGACGCGGTGCGCGCCACCGACAATGCCGAAGCGCATGGCGTCGTCGTCGCCCACGCAGCCGACTTCAACGCCTATCGCAACAAGCTCGCGGGCCAGGTCGGCGCGGCGGCACCGGCCAAGGCCCCGCAGGCGGGCCAGGGTGCCGGCGGCAAGGTCACGGCCAAGGTCGAGGAGCGCCCGACCGCCGCCAACGAAGCGCAGGACCAGCTGCGCCTGTCGAAGGCCGCGCCGTCCGCGCCGGCCGGCAAGGGCGCGACGATGAGCACGGAAGAGCGCATCGCCAAGGAAAAGGAACTGGCCGACGCCCAGTCGCGCGTGCGCGAGCTGGAGCGCAACGTGACCGATCTCGAGAAGGTCGCCACGGTCAAGAACAAGGCTGGCGCTGACGCCGAGAAGAACGCGGCCGCCCCGGCGGCGGCACCGGCGCCGGCGCCCGCCGCGAGCGTGCCGCCGCCCGAGGCCGCGCCGAAGAAGCTGCCGGCCATCAAGCCCGCCGCCAAGCCGGCCGCCGCGCCGCCGGAACCGGGTCCGTTCGACTTCATCATGGACAATCTGACGCTCATCGGCGGCGGCGCGGCCGCGCTGCTGCTGGCCGGCCTGCTGGTCGCGCAGCGCCGCAAGAAGAAGGTCGTCAAGGTCGTGCCGGAGCCAAGCACCCTCGGCGTGCCGCCCGCGCCGGCGGCCTCGATGTTCGGCGAAACGGGCGGGCAGAGCGTCGACACCACCAACAGCGTGTTCAATTCCAGCTTCGCGCCGTCCGCCAGCCAGCTCGACACGAACGAAGTCGACCCGGTCGCGGAAGCCGACGTCTACATCGCCTACGGCCGCGACGCGCAGGCCGAGGAAATCCTGAAGGAAGCCCTGCGCACCCATCCGGAGCGCTACCAGGTGCGCCTGAAGCTGCTCGAGATCTACGCGGCGCGCAAGGACACGCGCGCGTTCGAGACGCAGGCCTCGGAGCTGTACAGCATGACGCGCGGCCAGGGCGACGAGTGGGCGCAGGCCGCGGCGCTGGGCCTGTCGATCGATCCGTTCAATCCGCTGTACACGCACAGCGCCGCGCCGGCCCCGACGGCGGCAATGGCGGCAACGGCAACGGCATCGGCCGGCGACGCGCTCGCCCAGCAGGGCCTGCTGTCGAAAGACCTGGACGACGCGTTCAACCAGCCGCTCCCGCACGAGCTGGAAACGCGCATGCACGAACCGCTCGACGCGCCGCTGGATTTCGGCCAGCACTTCGCCGATGCGATGGCGACCGCGCAGCCCGCGCCGACACCCGTGACCAACGCGCCGTCGCCGGCCGCCGACGACAACGTGCTCGACTTCGACCTGGGCGGTCTCGCCTTCGAACCGGTCGAGCCCGCGCAGCCGGCCGCGGCGGCGCAACCGGCCGCCGCCGGCGACGTGTCCGACTTCGACTTCGACATGAGCGCGTTCGAGACGCCGGCTCCCGCGGCACCTGCCGTCGCGCTGGACAAGGCCGAACACGATCCGCTCGACTTCTCGTTCGACATGGACTTCGCCGCGCCGGCGCCGGTCCCGAATCCGGTGCCCGAGCTGGAAGAGCACATGGCCGACGACCTGCTGGCGCCGGCCGCCGCGACCGCCGCCGCCGCCGACATCGAAATGGCCAGCCTGGCCCGCGAATTCGACCTGCCCGACCTGCCGACGGAACTGCAGGCCGGCCTGCCGGCCGAGCCGGCGCCGGCCAGCGCGAAGGAAGCCGATCCATTCGACCTCGACACGATGGACTTCGGCCTGACCGACACGGCACACGCCGGCAGCGCCGCATCGATCCCGCCGGCCGCGCTGGACGATCACCTGTTCGACATTCCGGCCACGCCGGCGCCGGCCGAGGCACCGTTCGCCGAAGCGGATCGCATCGTGCTGGAACCGGCGGCGCCGCAGTTCGACATGGGCGGCTTCGACCTCGACCTGTCGGCCGACGGCGGCCTGCCGCTGCCGGAAGTGCGCCCGCTGTCCGAGCCGCTGCCCGAGCCGCAATTCTCCGTACCGGCCGACGTGGCCGGCACGGATGCGGCCCCGCTCACGCCGGCCCAGATGGAAATGGAAACGAAACTCGACCTGGCGCTCGCGTACCAGGAGATCGGCGACAAGGAAGGCGCACGCGAGCTGCTGGAGGAAGTCATCCGTGGCGGCAACCCGGAACAGGCGGCACGGGCCAACTCGATGCGCGCGACGCTGGTGTGAGGTAAGAAGCACTTGGCACGCATCGCTTTGGGTGTCCAGTACGTGGGCACCGCCTGGAACGGGTACCAGAAACAGCCATCGCGCGACACGGTCCAGGACCGGCTGGAAATCGCGCTCGAAAAATTCGCCTGCACGCCCCTCGCGACGACCTGCGCCGGCCGCACCGACGCCGGCGTGCACGCGATCGAGCAGGTCGTCCATTTCGACACGGACCTCGACCGCGCGCCGCAGTCGTGGGTGCGCGGCACGAACGCCTTCCTGCCCGAGTCGATCGTCGTGCGCTGGGCGCACGTCGTGGCCCCGGACGCGGAAGGGCAGGACTTCCACGCGCGCTTCTCGGCCCGCTCGCGCACCTATCACTACGTGCTGTACAACCACGCCAACCCGTCCGCGCTGCTGGCCGGCCGCGCCGGCTGGGTGTTCCGCCCGCTCGACGTCGAGCGCATGCGCGCCGCCGCCGTCCACCTGATCGGCGAGCACGATTTTTCCAGCTTCCGCGCGTCCGGCTGCCAGGCGAAGTCGCCCGTCAAGCAGATGCACGATGTGAAGATCGAACGGATGGGCGACCTCATCGTGTTCACCGTGCGCGCGTCCGCGTTCCTGCACCACATGGTGCGCAACATCGTCGGCTCGCTGATCTACGTGGGCACGGGGCGCAACGAGCCTGACTGGATGGCCGAGGTGCTGGACGCCCGCTCGCGCGACGCGGCCGCGCCGACGTTCATGCCCGATGGGCTGTACCTTGCTACAATCGACTACGATCCGAAGTGGGGGCTGCCGCAGGAGCCCGCGCCGCCGCTTCCCTGGTTGTAACCCGGAGGGGTCAGAGCCCGAATTTGCTTTTTTGGGCTCTGACCCCGGTGTTCAGCCGCACGGCCCCATTCACCGCAACCCAATCACTGGCTGAGCAACGGCCGGCAACTTCGGGGTCAGAGCCCCTGGAGGCGCAACACCGGGCTCTGACCCCTCGATAACGCCACGACATGACCCGCACCCGCATCAAGATCTGCGGCATCACCCGCACCGAAGACCTGCAGGCCGCCGTGGCCGCCGGCGCCGACGCGCTCGGCTTCGTGTTCTACCCGAAGAGCCCGCGCCACGTCAGCGCCGAACGCTATGCCGAACTGGCGCGCGCGCTGCCGCCGTTCGTGAATGCCGTCGCGCTGTTCGTCAACGCGACCGTGGACGAGGTGCACGCCGTGATCGCGGCCGGTCCGGTCGGCCTGCTGCAGTTCCACGGCGACGAGACGCCGCAGGCGTGCGCGCAACTGGCCGCGGCCGTGCAGCGCCCGTTCGTGCGGGCATTCCGGGTAAAACCTGACACGACGTCCGCCGATTTGCTAGAATCGGAAGCTCAATACCGCGCCGCGTCCCCGTGGTTCTCGGGCCTCCTGCTCGACACGTACGTGGACGCCTATGGCGGCGCAGGAAAGGTTTTCGAGTGGTCTGTTATTCCAAAAGAGCTCGCGCCTCGGGTCGTTTTGAGTGGTGGCTTGAGCGTACACAACGTGACTGGCGCGGTGGCGCAGATACGCCCCTTTGCGGTCGACATCAGTAGCGGTGTCGAGGCGGCGAAGGGGATCAAGGATGCCCGCAAGATAGCCGCGTTCGTCGCGGCGGTGCGGGACGGCGATGCCACCTTTTCGAGCCAGACACATCATGAAAGCCAATCAAGTTAACGGCGCCCAGGCGCTGTTCAAGACCCCCGACTACCAACTGCCGGACACCACCGGCCACTTCGGCCCCTACGGCGGCTCGTTCGTCGCCGAGACCCTCAGCCACGCGCTGGCCGAGCTGAACGAGGCATACGCCCGCTACAGCCAGGATCCCGAATTCCTCGAAGAGTTCCGCTACGAGCTGGCGCACTTCGTCGGCCGGCCGTCGCCCGTGTACCACGCCAAGCGCTGGTCCGGGCAGGGCGCGCATGGCAACCTGGGTGCGCAGATCTACTTCAAGCGCGAAGACCTGAACCACACGGGCGCCCACAAGATCAACAACGTGATCGGCCAGGCGCTGCTCGCCAGGCGCATGGGCAAGCCGCGCATCATCGCCGAGACGGGCGCCGGCCAGCACGGCGTGGCCACCGCGACGATCTGCGCGCGCTTCGGCCTCGAATGCGTGATCTACATGGGTAGCGAGGACGTCAAGCGCCAGGCGCAGAACGTCTACCGCATGAAGCTGCTGGGCGCGACCGTCGTGCCGGTCGAATCCGGTTCGAAGACGCTGAAGGATGCGCTCAACGAAGCGATGCGCGACTGGGTCACGAACATCGAGAACACGTTCTACATCATCGGCACCGTCGCGGGCCCGCACCCGTACCCGATGATGGTGCGCGACTTCCAGTCCGTGATCGGCGAGGAATGCCGCGTGCAGATGCCGCAGATGACGGGTCGCCAGCCGGACTACGTCGTCGCCTGCATCGGCGGCGGCTCGAACGCGATGGGCATCTTCTACCCGTATATCGACGAGCCGGGCGTGAAGCTCGTCGGCGTGGAGGCGGCGGGCGAGGGCCTCGACTCCGGCAAGCACGCCGCGTCGCTCACGGCCGGCTTCCCCGGCGTCCTGCACGGCAACCGCACCTACCTGCTGCAGGACGAGCATGGCCAGATCATCGAGACGCATTCCGTCTCGGCCGGCCTGGATTACCCGGGCGTCGGCCCGGAACACGCGTGGCTGAAGGACATCAAGCGCGCCGAGTACGTGTCGATCACGGACGACGAGGCGCTGGCCGCGTTCCACGACTGCTGCCGCATCGAGGGCATCATCCCCGCGCTGGAATCGTCGCACGCGATCGCCTACGCGGCCAAGCTGGCGCCGACCCTGCCGGCCGACCAGATCATCCTGGTCAATCTGTCGGGTCGCGGCGACAAGGACATGCACACCGTGGCGCAACGGGCGGGACTCAACTTCGGCTGATGAAGCCGGGTCCCTTCCACCGTTTGCAATCCCACATACAACAAGGAATCACAGCATGTCCCGTATCGCACAGACTTTCGACGCCCTGAAGGAACAGGGCAAGACCGGCCTCGTCACGTTCATCACCGCGGGTGATCCGGCGCCCGAACTGACCGTCCCGCTGCTGCACGCCCTCGTGGAGGGCGGCGCCGACGTCCTCGAACTCGGCGTTCCGTTCTCGGATCCAATGGCCGAAGGCCCCGTCATCCAGCGCGCCTGCGAGCGCGCGCTGGCGTTCGGCGTCAGCATGACCGACGTGTTCGGCTACGTGAGCGAGTTCCGCAGGACCAACCAGCACACGCCGGTCGTGCTGATGGGCTACGCGAACCCGATCGAGCGCATGGGCCCGGGCGAGTTCGTGCGCCGCGCCAAGGCCGCCGGTGCCGACGGCGCCATCGTCGTCGACTATCCGCCGGAAGAATGCGCGGCGTTCGCCGCCGAGATGCAGGCCAGCGACCTCGACCTGATCTTCCTGCTGGCGCCGACGTCGACCGTCGACCGCATCAAGCAGGTCGCGCGCCACGGCAGCGGTTTCAGCTACTACGTCTCGCTGAAGGGCGTGACGGGCGCCGGCGGCATCGACACGGCCGACGTGGCCGCGCGCGTGGCCGCGATCCGCGAACACGTCAAGCTGCCGATCGGCGTGGGCTTCGGCATCCGCGACGCGCAGACGGCGAAGTCGGTGGCGGCCGTCGCCGACGCGGTCGTGATCGGCAGCCGCATCATCCAGGAGCTGGAGAACACGCCGAAAGAGCAGGGCCCGGCAGCGGTGCGCGCGTTCGTGACGGGAATCCGCGAAGCACTGGACGCCAGGTAACCGCGGCACCCGCCGAATCCGGCCTAAATTCGGGGTCAGAACACATTTTTTGTCAATTGACCATTGGCTATCCAGCGCAACCGCGTCGCGGTGCAAGCCGTACAATGGATAGATTGCCAGCGGGCAGTAGACATAAAATTCGCTCTGACCCCGAATTTGAAATCGCGGTGCCGGCCACGCATCGGTTCGGCTGAGAGCCGCATGTGGACTGGCTTTCAAGCTTGTCGAGAAAGTAAGATAGGAATTGCAAGGATTCGACAAGCCCGGTGCGAACGGCTACACTACGCCCAATTCCAGAATTGCCGCAAAGGAGAGAACATGAGTTGGTTGGAAAAGCTGCTGCCCCCCCGGATCCAGCGCTCCGATGCCGCCAAACGCCAGACCATGCCCGAAGGCCTGTGGGTCAAGTGCCCGTCGTGCGAGTCGGTCCTGTACCGCGCCGACCTGGAGTCGAACCTGCACGTTTGCCCGAAATGCAGCCATCACATGCGCATCCGCGCCCGTGAGCGCCTCGACGCGCTGCTCGACGAAGGCGGCCGCTACGAGATCGGCCAGGACGCGCTGCCGGTCGACAGCCTCAAGTTCAAGGACAGCAAGAAGTATCCCGACCGCCTGAAAGCGGCCATGGATGCCACCGGTGAAACCGATGCAATGATCGTGCAGGGCGGTTCGATCATGAGCCTGCCGGTCGTCGTCGCCTGCTTCGAATTCGAATTCATGGCCGGCTCGATGGGCTCCGTCGTCGGCGAACGCTTCGCCCGCGGCGCCCAGGTTGCGCTGGAGCAGAAAGTCCCGTTCATCTGCATTACCGCCACCGGCGGTGCGCGCATGCAGGAAGGCCTGCTGTCGCTGCTGCAGATGGCCAAGACGACGGCGATGCTGACCAAGCTGTCGGAAAAGAAACTGCCGTTCATTAGCGTGCTGACCGACCCGACCATGGGTGGCGTGTCCGCGTCGTTCGCCTTCATGGGCGACGTCGTGATGGCCGAGCCGAAAGCCCTGATCGGCTTTGCCGGCCCGCGCGTGATCGAGAACACCGTGCGCGAGAAGCTGCCGGAAGGCTTCCAGCGCGCCGAGTTCCTGCTGCAAAAAGGCGCCATCGACATGATCGTCGACCGCCGCAAGATGCGCGAAGAAATCGCGCGCCTGCTCGCCCTGCTGCAAAGCCAGCCGGCCGACGTCATCGCCTGATCGTTTCATCCGCGCACGGCCGGCGGCCCGCACAGGGCGCCGGCCGTGCGCGCTTTCGAGCCCAGGCTCATCCGGACGAATTCCATGAACAACCTCCCGACCACCTTGCCCGACTGGCTGGCGCTGCTCGAGTCGCGCCATGCCGAAACCCACATCGACATGGGCCTGGACCGCGTGCGCACCGTCAAGGAACGCATGGGCCTGGCCTTTTCCTGCCCCGTGATCATGGTCGCGGGCACGAACGGCAAGGGCTCGACCTGCGCCATGCTCGAAGCCGTGCTGCTGCAGAGCGGCTACAAGGTCGGCCTGTACATCAAGCCGCACTTCCTCGACTTCAACGAGCGCGCCCGCATCAACGGCGAGATGGCCAGCGATGCCGTCCTGATCGCGGCATTCGGCGAGGTGGAAGCGCGCCGCGGCGACATCGACCTGACGTACTTCGAATTCACGACGCTGGCCATCATGCACCTGCTGTCGACGGCAGGCATGGACGTGGCGATCCTCGAGGTGGGCCTCGGCGGCCGCCTGGATGCCGTCAACGTGATCGACGCGGACGTGGCGATCGTCACCAGCATCGACATCGACCACAAGGATTACCTCGGCGATACGCGCGAGGCAATCGGCTTCGAGAAGGCCGGCATTTTCCGTCCGGGCAAGCCGGCGATCTGCAGCGATCCGCAGCCGCCGCAATCGCTGATCGACCATGCCGAGCAGATCGGCGCCGACCTGTGGCTGCTGGGCCGCGACTTCAACTTCCAGGGCGACAAGCAGCAGTGGGCCTATGGCGGCCGCGGCCAGCGCCGCAATTCGCTCGCGTACCCCGCGCTGCGCGGCGCCAACCAATTGCTGAACGCGTCGGCCGCGCTGGCCGCGCTGGAGACCTTGCGCAACGTGCTGCCGGTCGGCGCGCAGGAAGTACGCGCCGGCCTGGCGATGGTCGAGCTGCCGGGCCGCTTCCAGGTGCTGCCGGGCCGTCCGACCACCGTGCTGGACGTCGCCCATAATCCGCACGCGGCGGCCGCGCTGGCGCAGAACCTCGGCAACATGGGGTACCACCGCTTCACGTACGCCGTGTTCGGCATCATGCAGGACAAGGACATCGACGCCGTGCTCGCCCACATGGCGCCGACGATCGACCACTGGTGCCTGGCGGCGCTGCCGTCGCCGCGCTCGGCGGAGCCGGCCGAACTGGCCGCGAAGATCGAGGCATTGAAGCCTACCGGTGCGAAAAGCGACGAGTTTTCCGTCAAAACGTTCGCGAATCCGGCCGAGGCGTTCGCAGATGCAACTAGCCGGGCCGGGCAGGATGATAGAATAGTGGTCTTTGGCTCGTTCTATACCGTGGCTGGCGTCATGGCCGCCCGCAAATCCTCACTTCATTGATGTAAAACCGCATGGGCTTGTTCTCCCGTAAAAGCAAGCAGGACCGCCTTGCCGAAGACAGTGGCCGTTTCTACAGCAAGGACGACGACGCCGCGATCGGCGAGCGCGCCCGCGCCAAACGTGCCAGCAACGCCGGCGGCGGCGCCACGCGCCGTCCCGGCAACGACCCCATGCTGCCCGAAAAGAAACGGGCCCGGCGCCGTCTCGTCGGCGCCATCGCGCTTGCGCTGGCCGCGGCCGTAGGCGTGCCGATGCTGCTCGATTCCCAGCCGAAGCCGGCCGCCGGCGACATCGCCATCCAGATCCCGTCCAAGGACAAGGCCGCGCCGCTGCCCGTGCCGGCCGCCGACAAGGCCGTGGCCGCCGCCGACAGCGTCGACAAGGGCGAGGAAATCGTCGACGCGCCGCCGACGGCGTCGGGCAAGACGCCGGCCGCGACCGCCGCGAAGCCGGACAGCGCGGCCGTGCCGCCGCCGGCCGTCGCCACGCCGAAGCCCGTGACGCCGCAACCCGAACCCAAGGTCGAGACCGCGAAGCCGGAGCACAAGGACGCGAAGGCCGATGCGCGCCTGGCCGAGAAGGCGGAGCGCGACAGGGTAGAGCACGAGCGGGCGGAACGCGAACGTGCCGAGCGCGCGCGCACCGAACGCGCCGAGCGCGAGAAGGCCGAGCGCCTCGAACGCGAAGCCCGTGCCGAGAAGGCCCGCCAGAAGGAAAAGGCGGAGGAAAAGGCTGCGGAGAAGGCGGCGAAGCCGCACGACGACGCCGCGCGCGCCATGGCCATCCTGGAAGGGAAGCAGGCCGAGAAGGAACGCGCAGCCGAGTCCGGCTCGCAGAAATTCGTGCTGCAGGTCGCGGCCATGTCGAGCGCGGAAAAGGCGGCCGAGGTGCAGGCCAAGCTGCGCGAGGCGGGCATTTCGTCGTACACGCAGAAGACCCATACGCCGTCCGGCGAGCTGATCCGGGTACGCGTCGGCCCCCTGAGCAAGGAAGACGCCGAGAAGGTCCGCGCCAAACTGAGCCGCCTGGGCCTGTCCGGCGCCATGACTCCCGTCTGATTCCATTGCCCGACGATGACTGCAGAAGCCGCGCCGTGACGATTTTCGACTACGTGGTGATATTCATTCTGGTCTCGTCGGTCATCATCAGCACCATGCGCGGCCTGGTCAAGGAAATCCTGTCGCTGGTCGGCTGGGTGGCGGCCTTCATCGTGGCCAACGCCTTCGGCGCGCAGCTGGCGCCCATGCTACCATCCGTGATTCCGGGCGACGTCGTACGGCTCATCGTTGCCTTCATTGCATTGTTCCTCGGCGTGCGCGTGCTGATGGGCCTGCTGGCCCTCGCGATCGGCGCCCTGATCGAGGCGACCGGCCTGTCGCTCGCGGACCGCGGCCTCGGCGGCCTGTTCGGATTGGGCCGGGGCATTGTAATCGTGCTGGCCGGCGTCATATTGTGCGGGATGACATCCATTCCCCAGCAGGCTTTCTGGAAGGACGCGCTGCTTTCGCCCATGGCAGAAACCGGAGCGCGGACGGTGAAGCCTTTCTTGCCCGCTGCCTTCGCGCAGCACGTACAGTTTTGATCACTTCTTCACGGTATTAGGAGCACACCATGTGTGGCATCGTCGGCGTCGTCTCGCAAGCCCCCGTCAACCAGTTGCTGTATGACGCATTGCTGCTGCTGCAGCACCGCGGCCAGGATGCGGC
>Ga0308161_1004919_pt1 | contig 12001 bp, 11 predicted proteins | sample PhyFR2_FD_201034 | JGI IMG/M metagenome (GOLD analysis project Ga0308161, IMG submission 201034) | Phyllosphere microbial communities from UC Gill Tract Community Farm, Albany, California, United States - DLSLF.R2 | ecosystem: Host-associated > Plants > Phyllosphere > Unclassified | place: USA...
TGCTCAAGACCGCGCCGCCCGATGCCATGCCGGCGCTGCTGCAGCGGCTGGACCAGGATGCGCAGCGCAGTGCCGCCGTGATCCGCGATCTGCTCGCGCTGGCGCGCGCCAGCCGCACGCAGCTGGCCGAGGATGCAGCCTCGTTCAACCTTGCCGAGCTGGTCAGGCAGGTGGCGGCCGACTATGGCGACAAGGCCTACCAGGCGCGCCATGAACTGAGCGTCTGCGCGCCCGACACCGTCATGCTGCGCGGCTACAGCTCGCTGCTGGAAATGGCCCTGCGCAACCTGATCGAGAACTCGCTGGCGCACACCCCGCCCGGGACCCTGATCGAAGTGCTGGTGGGCACGGAGCCGGTGTCGATCGAGGTGCGCGACACCGCACGCCCCGGCGCGCAGGAAGGCGCGGCGCATGAAATCATGGGACTCGGCCTGGGGCACCAGGTGGTGCAGAAGGTGGCCGCGATCCATGGCGCCGGCTTTGCCAAGACGGCTTACCCCGAGCGCGCTGCCACGGGCCACAGGATGGGCCCGCTGCGCGATATCGCCAGCTAGCCTTCGCTGTCCCAGGGAATGAAGTAGCCCACGCCGCGCATGGTCTGGATGCGCTCGCTGCCCAGCTTGCGGCGCAGGTGGTGGATATGCACTTCGATGGCATTGCTGTCGAGCGAACTCTGCCAGCTGTAGAGCCGCTCTTCGAGCTGCTGCCGCGACAGCACCCGCCCGCGCGCTTCGAGCAGCACCAGCAGGACGGAGAATTCGCGCGGCGACATCTCGACCAGCGCGCCGGCGCGGTGCACCGTGCGGGTCGCGGGGTCGACCACCAGGTCGCCGTGGGTGATGGTCGGCGAGGCCCGGCCCGCCGAGCGGCGCAGCAGCGCGCGCAGCCGCGCCAGGTAGTCGTCGGCGCCCGAATCCAGCCCCGCGATGCGCTGGTGCACCTGGTCGCGCGCGGTCAGGATCAGCACCGGCGTGGCCGGATCGGGCAGGCGCTGCACGCCGGGCACGGCTTGCGGGCTGGCGCGCAGCCGCTTGAGCAGCTCGCTGCCATCCTGGTCGGGCAGCCCCAGGTCCAGCAGCACCGCCGAGAACGGCTCGGTGCACAGCGCGCTCCACGCCTGCGCGACATTCGCGCAGACATCCACCGCGTAACCGCGCTGCTGCAGGTTCTCCTGCAAACCGGCGGCAATGCCGGGATCGTCTTCGACTATGAGGATTCGCATGGCCGGATTCTGGCGCAGATACCGCGGCGCGGCGTCAGACCATCAGCTCGATGAGGAAGGGGCCGCTCTTGCCGAAGCTGGCCTGCATCAGCTTCGCCAGTTCCTCCATCGAGTCCGCGCGCGCGGCCTCGACGCCCATGCCGTTGGCGAGCCGGGTCCACTCGATCGCAGGATTGCCCAGGTCCAGCATGCTCATCGCGGTCGCGCCGGGCGTGGCGCCGACGTTGCGGTACTCGCCGATGAGGATGTTGTACTTGCTGTTGTTGAGGATGATGGTGGTCACCGGCAACTGTTCGCGCGCCTGCGTCCACAGCGACTGCAGCGTGTACATGGCCGAACCGTCGGCCTGCAGGTTGATGACGCGGCGCTGCTTCTTCGCGCCCAGCGCCGCGCCGGTCGCGACCGGCATGCCGTCGCCGATGGCGCCGCCGGCCAGATGCAGCCAGTCGTGCGCGGGCGCGGCGTGCGTGAATTTGTAGAAACCGCGGCCGTAGGACACGCTTTCATCCGAGATGATGGCGTTCTCGGGCATCAGCGCGGCCAGGGTCTGGGCCAGGCCCTCGGGCGTGGGCGCACCGCTGGCGGCCTCGGGGCGCGGGCCCGGATCGGGAATGGCGGCCTCGGGCGCGTTCAGCGCCTTGACCAGGCCGCGCAGGGCTTCGACCGGGTCCTGGTCGGGGCGCGACAGCACCTGGAACTGGGCGTTCGGGTTGGCCTGCTCCGACGGCATGCCGGGATAGCCGAAGAAGCCGACCGGCGGGGTGGCGTTGACCAGGATGATATGGCGGTACGGGTCGAGCGCCTTGATCGCCTGCTCCATGACATAGGGCACGCGTTCGAGCTGCATGCGGCCGCGGCCGCGCGCGAGGTGCGAGGCGCCGGCATAGCTGGCCATCACGCTGGCGCCGGTGGCGCTGGCGATGCGCTGGACCAGCGCCTGGGATTCGCTGAACACGGCCGGGCCGCCCAGCAGGATCAGCACGTCGCGCTGGTCGCGCAGCGTGCGCGCGGCCTGCTCGATGGCGCCGCTGTCGATGCCCGGCGGCACCGGCACGGCAAAGGGCGTGCCGACGACGCCGCCCTCTTCCCATGACACATCGGCGGGCAGGATCAGGCTCGCGACCTGGCCCGGAAAGGTCTGCGCCGCGCGCACCGCCTCGGCGGCGTCGCGGCCCAGCTCGGCGCTGTGCGTGCTGGTGCGCACCCAGGCGGACACGGTCTGCGCCATGCCCGTGGTGTCGGCCGTGAGCGGCGCATCGAACGGGCGGTGGTAGGTGGCCTGGTCGCCGACGATGTTGACGATGCCGCTGCGCGCGCGGCGCGCGTTGTGCAGGTTGGCCATGCCGTTGGCCAGCCCCGGGCCGCAGTGCAGCAGCGTGCAGGCCGGCTTGCGCGCGATGCGGTAGTAGCCGTCGGCCATGCCGGTGACCACGTTCTCCTGCAGGCCCAGCACGCACTGCATGCCCGGCACCTGGTCCAGGGCGGCGACGAAATGCATCTCGCTCGTGCCGGGGTTGGCGAAACAGGTATCCACACCCGCTGCCAGCAGCGTCTTCACCAGGCTCTTTGCACCATTCATCCTGTCCATCTCCTTTTTGACTTCGATTCAACCCTGGCTTCAGGAAGCCGGGGGCTTGCGGGTCGATGCCGCGGCGCGCGCCATCGAGGGACTGAGCATATAGGCAGCGATCCCCACCAGCACCATGGCCGTGGCAAACGCAAAGATCCGGGTGAACGCGGCGGCGGGCGTGCCCCCTGCGCCGAGGTTGGCATCGGCAATCAGCCCGAAGATCCAGGCCGCGGCGGCCGAGCCGAGAAACACGAAGGTATTGAGCAGGCCCAGGCCCCGGCCGATGACCTCGGGCGCGAGCAGCAGCCGGCCGTGGGACATCACCAGCGGGTGCAGCACGCCGATGGTGCCCAGCAGCGCCAGCAGCGGAAGGTCCAGCAGCAGCCCCGCTTCCGGCATCAGCGCCAGCGCCGCGGCCGCGGCCAGTGCCGCCAGCGCCCAGCCCAGCACCGTCGTGCGCACCGAATAGCGCTGCACGAACCAGGGCTGCACCGCCGCCGCGCAGATGGCCGCCCCGCTCAGCAGCGCCAGCGCCAGGCCGCGCGTGCCGGCGGGCATGCCGAACACATCGGCCAGGTAAGGCCCGCCCCAGGAGTTGCGGAAGGTCGTGCCCACGGCCAGCGCCATGCACAGCGGGATCAGCGTCCACAGCGCGGGCACGAACAGCAGGCGGCCGCTGGCGCGCAGCATCGCCGCCGTGCCCTCCTGGCGCGCCTCGGCGTTGCCGGCGTCGCGGACCTGGGTGGCGACGAAGAAGCAGGCCACGGCCATCAGCAGGCCCGCCACCAGCACCGGCATGCGCCAGCCAAACGCATGCACCGCCCAGCCCAGCGGCGCGGTCGCGCACAGCGCGCCCAGCATGCCGGCCGCGTTGGCGCGGCTCACCGAGGCCGCAAACCGGTGCGGCGGCAGCGCCAGCGCCGCGAAATGCATCAGCCCCATGAAGACCGGCGCGCAGGCCAGGCCCAGCCCGACCTGGGCCAGCATGGCCGTGCCGCCGTTGGGCGCGAACGCAAACAGCGCGGCGGACACCACGCCCAGCGCCAGCAGCACCCGCGTGGGCGCGCCAACGCCATATTTGTCGAAGGCCATGCCCACGGGAATCTGGGCAATGCCGAACGACAGGAAGTAGCACGACGACAGCGTGCCGAAACCGGCCGGCGACAGCTGCAGCTCGCTTTGCACCTCGGGCGCCATCACGGCCAGGCAGCTGCGAAAGAACTGGCTCAGCATGAGCGCAAAGGTCAGCGCAGCCAGGCCGCGCACGGAGGATCGGGTGTCCATGGGGGTTGTCACGGCGGCCTACCGATCACGGGTCAGCACGAATTCGGTGATCTCGGACGGCACGCCCAGCCGGATCGGGAAACCCATCCACAGCCCGGTGCCGTTGCTCACGTAAAGCTGCATGCCGCCAACGCGGTAACCGCGGCTCAGATAGCCTTCATTGGGCGGGCCGAACACCGGCTCCATGCCCATCACCATGCCGCCATGCGTATGCCCCGACAGCTGCAGCGCGACGCCCGCCTCGGCGTGGCTGGCCGCGCCCGCGGGCCGGTGCGCGAGCAGCACGACGGGCGCGGCGGCCGGCGCGCCTTCAAGCGCCTTGTTCAGGTCGGGGCCTTCGTAGCCGAAACGCTGCGCGACCGCGTCGGCAATGCCGGCCACCGTGAGCTGGCCTGCGCCGTGCTGCACCACCGCATGCTGGTTGGTGAGCATGCGTATGCCCAGGCCCTCGAGCGCGGTTTTCCAGGCGCCATAGTCGAAGTAGTACTCGTGGTTGCCGGGAATGCCGATCACGCCATGGCGCGCCTTGAGCTGCGCCAGTGGCGCGACATCGTCGCGACGGGCCTCGACCGTGCCGTCGATGAAATCGCCGGTCACGACGATCAGATCGGCCTGGAGCGCATTGGTGCGCTCGACCACGCCTTCGACCCAGTCGCGCTGGAACAGTTTGCTGATGTGCAGGTCGGTAAGCTGCACCATCCTGAAACCTTCAAGTTCGGCCGGCAGGTCCAGCGGCACGCGGTGGACTTCGGGCAGCCGCGCGGCCTGGATGAAACCGTAGCCGCCCAGCGCGAACGCCAGCACCAGCGTGCCCACCCGGCGTGCCGTGGCGCCGGGCGGATTCGCCAGGCGGCGCAGCGCCAGGGCCTGCAGCATGGCCACGATCTCGCCGATGACGGTGAACACCAGCAGCAGCACGAAGCTGCAGAAGGTCCAGCCCAGCAGCGCGGCAATGGCATACGGCACCTCGGCCGAGAACATGGTGCCGAACAGGAGGCGGCTCCAGAACTGGTAGAGCGCACCGGGCAGCAGCGCGACGGCCAGCAGAAAGCGCCAGCGCGGGCGGATCGGCAGCGGTGCGATGACGCGCGCGACGATGAACAGGTAGGCGATGGCGCAGTAGACGTGAAACACAGAAGGCCCGGGAAATGAAGCTGCAAGACGCCGGGTATTCTGCCGTGCCGCCGGCCTTCTTGCCGCCAGTTGCTGTCGCGCATGCACCTGCGCGCCCGCGCCGCGCCGGCTAAGATGGCCGGATGCCCACCGAACACGCCCTGCCCGACCGCGCTGCCGCCCAGGTGGACGGCCGCCGCTGGCGCCGCGCGCAGCGCGACTACATCGACGAGCCGCTGGAGGCGGTGCCGCGCGAGCAGGTCCAGTGCTCGAGCGCGGGCCGGCCCTGGCATGGCATCTCGCTGTGGCACCAGCGCGCCGATGCGCAGGACCTCTACATCCCGCCCGCGGGCAAGCATTGCATCATCGTGCGCCGCGGGCCCGACACCGGGCTGCTGCAGCGCCATGGCAACGAGACCCATGACGTGCGCTGGAAAACCGGCGAGGTGGTGCTGCTGCCCGCGCACACGCCCAGTTTCTGGCGCACCGAGCTGCCGCGCGACAACCTGCACCTCGACCTGTCGCCGCACTGGCTCGAAAAGGTCAGCGGCCAGGAGGCCGCAAGCCTGGGACTGCGCAGCTGTTTCGGCCAATCCGATCCGGTGCTGACGCAGCTGGTGCAGGTGCTGCTGCTGGCGCTGGACGACGGCATCGCGGCCAGCGTGGCCATCCATCTGCTCGAGCATTACCGACTTCCAGGCAGCGCGCCAAAGGCCGCGCCCGGACTCACCGCGCGGCAGCTGCGCCACCTGCAAGCCTTTGTTCTCGACCATCTCGACCAAACGTTGACGGTGGAACAACTGGCTGCGGAGGTGCAGCTCAGCGCCTGGCATTTCGCGCGCTGCTTCAAGGCCAGCTGCGGCCTCACGCCGCACCAGTTCGTGCTGAAGCAGCGCCTGCAGCGCGCGCGCACGCTGCTGCTGGAGTCGCGCCTGCCGGTGGGCGAGATCGCGCGCCAGCTGGGCTTTGCCTCGGCGCCGCATTTCTCGCAGGCCTTCGCACGCCACTGGGGACTGTCGCCGCTGCGGCTGCGCCAGCAGCACTGAGCGGACGCGCGCCGCAGGATTTCGACAATCCGCGCAAGCCGGCGACATTCGCCCCCACGGCGTTCTCCATACTGCGTCCCTGACCGTCGGGCCGCGCTGCGCCACCGGCGGCATATCCCAAGCAAGATGGAGACAGACATGATTTCACGGCGTTCCCTGATCCTGAGCGGCGCGGCCCTGCCCTGCGCCACGCTCGCCCCGCTGGCGCGCGCGCAGGCCCCGCAGCCGTTTCCACGCCGCCCGGTGATGTGGGTCGTGCCCTATCCCGCGGGCGGCTTCGGCGATGCGGTCTCGCGCGTGCTGGCGCAGCACATGAGCGGCACGCTCAAGCAGCCGGTGGTCGTCGAGAACAAGCCCGGCGCGGGCGGGCAGATCGCGGCCGCGCATGTCAAGCAGCAGCCGGCCGACGGCCACACGCTGCTGTACGGCGACATCGGCCCGTTCGCGATGAATGCGGCGCTCTATCCCAAGCTCAACTACAACATGCAGCGCGACTTCCTGCCGATCACGCGCCTGCTCAGCTCCAGCCTGCTGCTGGTGGTGCCGCCGGGCAGCCCGTTCAAGACGTTCGACGACCTGGTGCAGGCGGCGAAGTCGCGCAAGCCGGACGCAGCGCTGTCCTATGGCTCTTACGGCATCGGCAGCCAGCCGCATATCTGGATGGAAATGCTCAAGCGGGAAACCAGGGGACAGTTCCAGCATGTCGCCTACAAGGGCGGCGCGCCCGCGATCCAGGACCTGATGGGCGGCCATATCGAGGCCATGCTGGACGTGGCCGCGAACAGCCTGCCCTATGTGCAGGAAGGCAAGCTGCGCGCGCTGGCCGTGGTCGGCAGCGACAAGCGCCTGGAGCGCCTGCCCCAGGTGCCCACGGTCGCCGAACTCGGCTACCCGGGCCTCAATGCGCCGGGCTGGACGGGTGTCGTCGCCCGCGCCGGCACGCCGCCCGAGATCGCCGACCAGCTGCGCCAGGCCGTGGTGCTGGCCGTGCAGTCGGAGGAGATCAAGCGCCGCTTCGGCGACCTGGGCGTGACGCCCGCGCCGCAGGCGCCCGCGGATTTCGGCCGTTTCATCCAGTCCGAGACCGAGCGCTGGGGCGCGGCCATCCGCGGCGCCGGCGTGGTGCTGGAGTGAGGCCGCATGGCAAGCTCCCTGTTTGATCTGGGCGGCAAGGTGGCGCTGGTGACCGGCGCGACGGGCGGCCTGGGCGTGGCGCTGTGCGAGGCGCTGGGCGCCCATGGCGCCAGCGTGCTGGTATCGGACCACGATGCCGGCGCCTGCGCGCGGCGCGCGGCCCGCCTCGTGGCAGACGGCATCGACGCCGCGCCGCTGTGCATGGACCTGGCCGACATCGGCGGCATTGCCGCGCAGGCCGCGCGCGCGCTGGCCTGGAAAGGCGGCATCGACATCCTGGTGTGCAACGCCGGGGTGCAAGGCCCGGCCGGGTCGCTGGCCGAGATCGGCACGGCCGACTGGCAGCAGGTCATGGACATCAATCTGCGCTCGGTGCTCGAGCTCAGCACGCAGCTGCTGCCGGCGATGGCCGCACGCGGCGGCGGCAGCGTGATCCTGATGTCCAGCATTGCCGGGCTGCGCGGCAACAAGGCCATCGGCCTGTATGGCTTGTCCAAGGCCGCGCTGGCGCAGCTGGCGCGCAACCTGGCCGTCGAATGGGGGCCGCAGGGCATTCGCGCCAACGCGATCTCCCCGGGCCTGATCCGCACGCCGCTGGCCACGCCGCTGCTTGGCGATGCGGCCTTCATGCAGCGCCGCCTCGCCCAGACCCCGCTGCGCCGCGTCGGCGAAGCGCACGAGATCGCGGGCGCCGCCGTCATGCTGGCCAGCGCGGCCGGCGCCTTCATCACCGGACACAACCTCGTCATCGATGGCGGCACGACCATCGGCGACGGCAACTGAAACAGCAGCATGAAACTTGCCACTCTCCGAACCGAACATCCCGACGGCCGCCTGGTGGTGGTGTCGCGCGACCTGTCGCGCATGGCCGATGCCTCGGCCATCGCGCCGCATCTGCGCGACGCCATCGAAGCCTGGGACACGGCAGCGCCCGCATTGCAGGCGCTGTATGCCGAGCTCAGTGCGGGCCGGCATGCCGGCGCGCAGGCCTTCGATTCCTTGCTGTGCGCCGCGCCCCTGCCGCGCGCGCCGCAGTGGTGCGATGGCTCGGCGTTCCTGAACCATGGCCGGCTCATGGAAAAGGCCTTCAACATCGAGCCCGCGCCCGATGCGCAGTCGGTGCCGCTGATGTACCAGGGCGCGAGCGACGATTTTCTCGGCCCGCATGCCGATGTGCCGCTGCCCAGCGAGGCCGACGGCATCGACTTCGAGGGCGAGTTCGGCGTGATCGTCGGGCCGGTGCCGATGGCCGTGGCGCCCGCCGAGGCGCTCGCCGCGGTGCGGCTGCTGGTGCAGATCAACGACTGGAGCCTGCGCACGCTGGGGCCGCGCGAGATGCGCAGCGGCTTTGGTTTCCTGCAGGCCAAGCCGGCGAGCAGCTTTGCGCCGATCGCGCTCACGCCCGACGAGCTGGGCCCGGCGTGGCGCGACGGCCGCGTGCATCTGCGCCTGCAGGTGCAGTGGAACGGCGCGCACTTCGGCGCGCCCCATGGCGGCGAGATGGATTTCGGCTTTGGCGAACTGATCGCGCATGCGGCGCGCACGCGCCGCCTGTCGGCGGGCACCGTGATCGGTTCGGGCACGGTGTCCAACGCCGACCGCGCCGCGGGTTCGGCCTGCATTGCGGAGCGCCGCGTGCTGGAAATCCTCGACCAGGGCGCGCCGCGCACCGCCTTCATGCGCTTTGGCGACAGCGTGCAGATGCAGGCGCAGTGCGAGGGCAGCGGCGAGACGCCGTTCGGCCGCATCGCACAGCGCGTCGTGCAGGCCCGGCCATGAACTGCGTACTGGTCACGGGCGCCCAGGGTTTCATTGGGCAAGTGCTGGTGCAGCGGCTGCTGTGCGAGGGCCTGTCGGGCCGGGCCATCGACAAGCTGGTGCTGGTCGACCTGGCGTTTGACGACCCGCACGGCGATGCGCGCGTGCAACGCATCTGCGGCAGCCTTGCCGATCCCGCGGTGCTGGCCGCCGCGATGCACGAGCAGCCCGCCACCATCTTCCACCTGGCCAGCGTGCCCGGCGGCGCTTCGGAGCGCGACCCGGCGCTGGGCCGCCGCGTGAATCTCGATGCCACGCTGGCGCTGATCGAAGCCTGCCAGGCGCTCGCCAAGCCGCCGCGGCTGGTCTATGCGAGTTCGATCGCCGTGTATGGCGACCAGCCCGAAAGCGGCGCCAGCGAGGACCAGCTGCCGCAGCCCGCGATCAGCTATGGCGCGCACAAGCTGGCGTGTGAAATCCTGCTGGCCGATGCCAGCCAGCGCGGCTGGGTCGATGGCTGCTCGGTGCGGCTGCCGGGCATCGTCGCGCGCCAGGGCGAGAACGCGGGCCTGGCCTCGGGCTTCATGAGCCAGCTGTTCTGGCGCCTGGCGCAGGGCCAGACTATCGTGCTGCCGGTCTCGCCCACGGGCAGCTGCTGGTGGATGTCGGCCAAGACCTGCGTGGACAACCTGCTGCTTCTGGGCAGCATGGATGCAAGCCGCTGGGACGCGCGCCGCAGCTACCAGATGCCGGTGCTGCACCTGGGCATCGCCGAAGTCGTCGCGGCGCTGGCGCAGCGCTTTGGCGTGGATGCGGCGCAGCTGGTGCGCTTCGCGCCCGACCCGGTCATCGACCGCATCTATGCACGCTATCCGCCACTGGCCACGCCCCGGGCCGAGCAGCTCGGACTGCGCCATGACGGCAATGTCGCAGCGCTGATCGCGCATGCGCTGGGCGCGGCCGCGCCGGCGGCCATCACGGCGCCGTAGCGCTGCGGGACGCGGCCTGGGCCGCGGCTTCCTTGGCCAGCGCGAGTCCCTCGCGGTGGTACATGTAGGCGCCAAACGCCAGGCCGCCCACCAGGCTGATCGGGTTCGTCGCCCCCGCGATCAGCAGCAGGTTGTTCATGGTGACGCCGCTGCAGACCCCGGCCGTGGCCTTGAGCCCCGCTTCGCGGATCTTCCTGGGCTGGTGATCGAAGTAATAGATGATGCCGGCCTTGATGACGAACAGGCCCACCAGGCCCGCCGGGGACGTGTTCACCAGGCCGTTGCGCTCGACCAGGCTGCCGTGGTTGATGCCGACATGCGTGGACACGCTGTCGCCAAACGCGCCCGCCAGGGGAATGACGGCGCCCTGCGAGAAGCCAAAGGTCCTCTGCGGCGCCGCGGCCTTGGTGGACTGCACAGGCGTGGCTGGCGCAGGCGCTCCCAGCACGATGGAATCACCGGCCGAATAGCGCACGCTGGCGGCCTGCGGCTGGACGGGGACGGCAGGCAGGGGCAAGGGCTCTGGCACGGGCTGGGCGGCTGCGCCCAGCACGATCGACTGGCCCGCCGAATAGCGCATGGACGTTCCTGGCGGCACTTCCAGCGCCTGGCCGGACTGCGCAGGCATCTCGGCCACCGCACCCATCCCATTGTTTTCCTGGGCGTTGGCCGCCACGGCACACGTTGCAAACACCGTCGTTGCAAGCAATCTCTTCAAAACTTCCGACATCTCACCAACCCTTGACACACTGTTTTCAAAATCCGGGATCCAAAAAACCCGACGCAAAGGCTGGCAAAACATTTCCGGAGAATTTCAACCTACTGAACCGCTCGACGGTCTCCAATGCCGGCATATTTTCCGCGCAACCATAGGAAGCGATTCGCACAATTTCGAACAATGGATGCAAAAACACACATCTACACGACAGATATGTCGAGTAGACGACATTAACTACTCCAACCCCCTATGGCAACGCACCCGCATCTGGTGTCGGCAGACGCGGGTGCAATGCGTCAACGCACTTACTTCAGGGTAAAGCGCGCCGTGCCCAGCACCTTGCCGCCATCGGTCACGACGGCCACCACCTTGGTGCCGGGCGCGATCTGAAACGCACCCGTGGCTTCGAGCTTGTTGCCGGCAGCATGCAGCATGGCTTCCTGCTTGTCCTTGCCCGACAGCAGGGTCAGCCTGGCGCTGGCGCGCGACAGGTCGCGCGCCTTGCCATGGTCGGAGACATAGAGCTGCAGCCGGTCGGCCTTGGCGACCAGTTCATAGTCGGCCTCCTTGGCCGCGGCCACGACGCCGCCATGCGCGGGCTCATGGGCGTGGTTGCCCGCGGCAAGGGCGGGAGTCGCAGCCACCAGGGCGGCTAGGGAAAGCATGGCAATCGCGGTTTTCATGAACGTCCTTTCGTTGGGGGAATCACAGGGCTTCGGCGTCCTTGGCGTCCATGAGACGCTCGGCGTCGGCACGGCCGAAGAGCCAGAACATGGCGGGGGTGACAAAGGTGTCGAGCAGCGTGGCGCTGATCAGGCCGCAGAAGATCACCACGGCCACCGGGTGCAGCACCTCGGTGCCGGGCTGCTCGGCTTCGAACAGCAGCGGCGCGAGCGCGAACGCCGTGACCAGCGCCGTCATCAGCACCGGCGCCAGGCGCTCCAGCGAGCCGCGCACGATCATGCGGTGGTCGAAGTTCTCGCCCTCGAAGCGCATCAGATTGATGTAGTGGCTGACCTTCAGGATGCCGTTGCGCACCGAGATGCCGGCCAGCGTGATGAAGCCGACCAGCGCCGCGATCGACAGCGGCTGGCCCGACAGCCACAGGCCCAGCACCGCGCCGACCAGCGCCAGCGGAATGTTGGCCATGATCAGCAGCGAGAGCCG
>Ga0308161_1004921_pt1 | contig 12000 bp, 10 predicted proteins | sample PhyFR2_FD_201034 | JGI IMG/M metagenome (GOLD analysis project Ga0308161, IMG submission 201034) | Phyllosphere microbial communities from UC Gill Tract Community Farm, Albany, California, United States - DLSLF.R2 | ecosystem: Host-associated > Plants > Phyllosphere > Unclassified | place: USA...
GGAAGAGGCCCCGCGCTGGCAGGCAATGACGCCGGCAGCGCGCGCGGCGCTGCTGCTGCGCGCGGCCGACCTGCTGGAACGGGAACGGCTGTCCTTGATGTCGCTGGCGGTGCGCGAAGCCGGCAAGTCCTTGCCGAATGCGCTGGCCGAGGTGCGCGAAGCGGTTGATTTCCTGCGCTATTACGCGGCCCAGGCCAGCCAGGCGCCAGCCGCGCCGGCGCTGGGGCCGGTGCTGTGCATCAGCCCGTGGAATTTCCCGCTGGCGATCTTCATCGGCCAGGTCAGCGCCGCGCTGGCGGCAGGCAACGTGGTGCTGGCCAAGCCGGCCGAACAGACGCCGCTAATTGCGCATCTGGCCGCCACGCTGCTGCACCAGGCCGGCATACCGCGCGCCGCGCTGCAATTGCTGCCCGGACCCGGCGACACCGTGGGCGCAGCCCTGGTGGCCGATGCGCGCATCCGGGGCGTGCTCTTTACCGGCTCGACCGAGGTGGCTGCGCTGATCAACCGCCAGCTCGCCGCGCGCGGCGTGGCGCAAGGCTGCGCGCTGCCGCTGATTGCCGAAACCGGCGGCCAGAACGCAATGATCGTCGACTCCTCGGCGCTGCCGGAACAGGTGGTGCAGGACGTGCTGGCGTCGGCCTTCGACAGCGCCGGCCAGCGCTGCTCGGCGCTGCGGGTGCTGTGCCTGCAGGAAGACGTCGCGGACCATGTGCTGGGCATGCTCAGGGGCGCGCTGCGCGAGTTGCGGATCGGCGTGCCGGACCGGCTTGCCACCGACATTGGCCCGGTCATCGATGAGGATGCGCGCCGCGCACTGATGGATTACATCGACCGTGCCGGCAACCATGTGCTGGAGATAATCCAGCTGCCGCTGCCCGACGCCTGCCGGCGCGGCAGCTTCGTTGCGCCCACGGTGATCGTGATCGACGATTTTTCCCGGCTGCGGCATGAGGTGTTCGGGCCGGTGCTGCATGTGCTGCGTTACCGCCGCGACCAGCTGCCGCAGCTGCTGGCGCAGATCAATGCCAGCGGCTATGGCCTGACGCTGGGCATCCACTCGCGCATCGATGAAACGGTGGAAAGCATCGTGGGCCGGGCGCATGTGGGCAACATCTATGTGAACCGCAACATGGTAGGCGCGGTGGTCGGCGTGCAGCCCTTCGGTGGCGAGGGCAAGTCGGGCACAGGCCCGAAGGCGGGCGGGCCGCTGTACTTGCGCCGTCTTCAGCACGCCGCCGACAGCGGCATCGTGGCTGCCGACCTGGGCGTGGAGCCGCCCGCGAAGGATGCCGGACTGCAGGCGCTGCAGGACTGGGCGCGAGCCAACGACGACGCGGTGCTGATTGCGCTGACCCAGCGCTATGCGCAGAACAGCCTGCTCGGCCGCGCGCTGCGCCTGCCGGGTCCGACCGGGGAGAGCAATATCCTGCGCTTCGCCGCCCGAGGCGCGGTGCTGTGCGCGGCATCGGATCATGCCGCGCTCATCAACCAGCTGGCAGCCGTGCTGGCGACGGGAAACCAGGCCTTGATGAGCGCCGCTGCCTATGCCCTGCTGCCAGCCGGGTTGCCGCAGGCGGTCAGCGCCAGGATCGTGATCGTGGCCGACGTCACCGGCCATCCGGCTATTTCGATGGCCCTGTGCGACCAGGCCTGCTGCGCGGCGCTGTTGCCGGTGCTGGCGGCCCGCGAGGGCGCGCTGACGTCAGTGGCGCAAACCCAGGGCAGCGAACCGATTCCCCTATGGCGGCTGGTAGCCGAGCGGACCGTGTCGGTCAACACCACTGCGGCCGGCGGCAATGCCAGCCTGATGACGCTGGAGCCGGCCTGAGCCGCAGCGATGGGCGGCGGCGACGTCGCGCTTGCCATGCCGGCAGCACTGTCCAAGGCGCTATTTTCCTGCCTGGCCCCGGCTCGGGCACTTTTTGCGGCAAGCAACGTCAAACGAAGCTTGCCAATTAATCAACCCAGAGGAGGAAACCGATGAGCCATGCCCTGACCACTGTCCAGGATGATGATGCTGACCGGGTGCGCCGCTCCACCGCACTCGACGTGAACCGCCAGATCGACCGCCAGACCGAAGCCAACATCATGCACTACCTCAATGCCACGCCGGAGGTAATCCGCGAGCGCGTCGGGGAACTGGACCATGAGTGGGATATCGAGCGCATGCTGGAAGTCAATGCCTCCACCCTTGCCCTGACCGGCCTGGTGCTGGGCGCCACCGTAAACAAGAAGTGGCTGATCCTGCCCGGCATCGTGCTGCCCTTCCTTCTGCAGCATGGCCTGCGCGGCTGGTGCCCGCCGCTGCCGGTGCTGCGCCACCTCGGCGTGCGCACCCGCGGCGAGATAGACCGTGAGAAATATGCGCTGCTGGCCTCGATCAAGGACCAGCCCGCCAGCTAGGCGCGCATTCGGACGGCGGTGCTTCCCGCAGCAACCGCCGTCACCGAAAGCCCTTCACCTTTAACTGAAATGCACAAGTGATTCGACCAAACATTAGCGCTATTGACTTTTAGATTGGCTATACTCCCCGGACTTCAGCCAACCAAGTCCATTAGCCAATGACAGTGCGGGCCATTCTTTTCGACGCTTACGGAACCCTGTTCGACGTCTATTCCATCGGCGCGCTGGCCGAGCGCTTTTACCCTGGAAAGGGCGCGCTGCTGGCCGAGCTGTGGCGCGACAAGCAGATCCAGTACAGCCAACTGCGCACCCTGTGCAGCACCTACAAGCCTTTCTGGGAAATCACGCAGGATGCACTGGTGTTTGCCTGCCGCAAGCTGGGCCTGGAACTGGACCTGGAAGCGCAGAACACCATGATGGGCCAGTATGCAAAGCTGCAGGCCTTCCCGGAAAACCTCGCCGCGCTGCGCCAGCTGAAGGAAGCCGGCATGAAGATGGCCATCCTTTCCAACGGCAATCCCGAAATGCTGGCAGCCGCCGTGCAGAATGCCGGCATGGATGGCCTGTTCAGCCATGTGCTTTCCGCCGACGCGGTGCGCAAGTTCAAGACCGCGCCGGAGGCCTACCAGCTGGGCACCGACATGCTGGGCCTGGCTGCGCGCGACATCCTTTTTGTTTCCAGCAATGGCTGGGACATCTGCGGCGCCAGCTGGTTTGGCTACAAGACATTCTGGGTCAACCGCGCCGATGCGCCGATGGAAGAGCTGGGCGTCACGCCCAGCGGCCAGGCGCCGCTGCTGTCGGACCTGCCGGCCTTCATCGACGCAGATGCACGCCGCGGCGCCACCCGATGATTTTTCTTTCCCGATTTAAATAACGACAACACGAGGCTTAACCATGACTGACCGCACCACCTGCCACGGACTGCAGATCGCCACCCCGCTCTACCGCTTCATCGAAGACCGCGTGCTGCCCGGCACCGGCGTCGACAGCGCCGCCTTCTGGCAAGGCTTCGACGCCATCGTGCGCGACCTGGCGCCCAAGAACATCGCCCTGCTGGCCGAGCGCGACCGCCTGCAGACCGAGCTGGACGACTGGCACCGCGCCAACCCCGGCCCGCTGAAGGACACCGCCGCCTACCGCGCCTTCCTGGAAAAGATCGGCTACATGAATCCGCAGCCGGACGACTTCACCATCACCACCTCGAATGTCGACGCCGAACTGGCGGTGCAGGCCGGCCCGCAGCTGGTAGTGCCCATCCTCAACGCCCGCTATGCGCTCAACGCCGCCAATGCGCGCTGGGGCTCGCTGTATGACGCGCTGTATGGCACCGATGCCATCGCCGAGACCGACGGCGCCACCCGCAGCGGCCCGAACGGCGAAAGCTACAACCCGGTGCGCGGCGCCAAGGTAATTGGCTTTGCGCGCGACTTCCTCGACCGCATCGCGCCGCTGGCCGAAGGCAGCCATCATGACGCCGCCGGCTACACCGTCGACGGCGGCAAGCTGGCCGTAGCGCTGAAAAACGGCGCTACCATCGGCCTGGCCGACGCATCGAAATTCGTCGGCTACCGCGGCGACGCCGGTGCGCCGACCTCGGTGCTGCTGAAGAACAATGGCCTGCATGTCGACATCATCATCGACCGCAACACCCCGATCGGCAAGGGCGACGCCGCCGGCGTGGCCGATCTGGTGATCGAAGCCGCGCTGTCGACCATCCTCGACCTGGAAGACTCGGTCGCCGCCGTCGATGCCGAAGACAAGGTGCTGGCCTACTCGAACTGGCTGGGCATCCTGCAGGCCAGCCTGTCGGAAACCATCACCAAGGGCGGCAGCGCCTTCACCCGCAGCCTGAACCCGGATCGCGAATACACCGCCGGCGTCGGCGCCACCGATGCCAAGGACGGCGTGGTCACGCTGCATGGCCGCTCGCTGCTGTTCCTGCGCAATGTCGGCCACCTGATGACCAATCCGGCCATCCTGTATGACGGCGACAAGGAAATCCCGGAAGGCATCATGGATGCGGTGGTCACCGTTGCCATCGCGCTGCATGACCTCAAGCGCAAGCCCGACCAGAAGATCGGCAACTCGCGCACCGGCTCGGTCTACATCGTCAAGCCCAAGATGCATGGCCCGGCCGAAGTGGCCTTTGCCAGCGAACTGTTCGGCCGCGTCGAGACGCTGCTGGGCCTGCCGGCCGAGACGGTGAAGCTGGGCATCATGGACGAGGAGCGCCGCACCAGCGTCAACCTGAAGGCCTGCATCCGCGAAGCCACCGGCCGCGTGGCCTTCATCAACACCGGCTTCCTGGACCGCACCGGCGACGAGATGCACAGCGCCATGCAGGCCGGCCCGATGATGCGCAAGGGCGACATGAAGACCAGCACCTGGCTCACCGCCTACGAGAAGAGCAACGTGCTGATCGGCCTGGCCTGCGGCCTGCGCGGCCGCGCCCAGATCGGCAAGGGCATGTGGGCCATGCCGGACATGATGGCGGCCATGCTGGAGCAGAAGATCAACCATCCCAAGGCCGGCGCCAACACCGCCTGGGTGCCTTCCCCAACCGGCGCCACGCTGCATGCGCTGCATTACCACCAGGTGAACGTGGCCGAGATCCAGCAGCAGCTGGAAAAGACCGCCAACGCCGGCGAGATCGACCGCCTGCGCAATGAGCTGCTGCAGATCCCGGTCGTAGCGGAAGCGAAATGGTCCGCCGAGGAAATCCAGCAGGAACTGGACAACAATGCACAGGGCATCCTGGGCTATGTGGTGCGCTGGATCGACCAGGGCGTGGGCTGCTCCAAGGTGCCCGACATCCACAACGTCGGCCTGATGGAAGACCGCGCCACGCTGCGTATCTCCAGCCAGCACATTGCCAACTGGCTGCTGCATGGCGTGGTCAACGAGGCGCAGGTGACGGAAACCCTGCAGCGCATGGCGCGCGTGGTGGACGGACAGAACGAGAACGATCCGTTCTATACGCCGATGGCGCCGGACTTCGAGGCTTCCTATGCCTACCGCGCCGCGCGTGACCTGGTGTTCCAGGGCCTGACCCAGCCGAGCGGCTACACCGAGCCGCTGCTGCATGCATGGCGCCTGAAGGTCAAGGCGGCGCGTCGCTGAGCCGCCGCTGACCAGCTCCACGCAGCCTGCCGCGGCATGCTGCCGACCTGACCCGCTTGCCCTGGTACCCACTGGCAAGCGGGTTTTTCTATTGAAGAAGGCACGACGCTGTTTGCGTTGCCTTCTCTTGCCAGGCCGCACCAAGCCGTATAATCAACGCCCGACGCCCCTCCGGGCTCACGAAGCTTGTACGCCCCCACGAATTCCCGCGGAGAATCCATGGCAAACTGGCTTAGCGAAATTTCCGAAAAAAGCAGCGGATTCATGCCCCACGGGCATTGCTATCTCTGGATACCCAGCCTGCTCTGGATGCATGTGCTGTCGGACGCGCTGATCGGCGTTGCCTACCTTGGCATCTCCTTCGTCCTCTACCTTCTGGTGCGAAAAATCAGGCTGCCCTTCAGCCCGGTATTCATTGCCTTCGGCCTGTTCATCGGCCTGTGCGGCATCACCCACTTCATGAAGATATGGACGGTATGGCATCCGGACTACCTGCTGGACGGCGTGATCAAGCTTGCCACCGCGGCCGCATCGGTTGCCACCGCCATCGGCCTGCTGTACATCCGGCCGCAAATCGAGCAGACCGTGGCGGCAGCCCGTCTCTCCGAAGAACGCCGGGTGGAGCTGGAGCGGGCACATACGGAACTTGAAGCCCTGTACCGCAAGGTGAAGGAGCTCGATGAACTCAAGACCCAGTTCTTCGCCAACGTGTCGCACGAACTGCGTACGCCCCTGACTCTGATGCTGGGCCCGGCCGAGCGCATGCGCGAAGATGCCACCCTGAACCAGCAGCAGCGCCATGAACTGGACCTGATCAGCCGCAATGGCCGCAGCCTGCTGCGCCATGTCAATGACCTGCTGGATATCGCCAAGCTGGAATCGCATGACATGCAGCCGCACCGGACAAGGTTCGAACTGCAGCCATGGATCGAACAACTCGCGGCACAGTTCGAACCGGTTGCCAGGCAGCGGCAATTGCGCTTCGAGGTCGTGGCCGACGAAGCCATGCTGATCGAAGCCGACGCCGACATGATCGAGCGCGTCGTCATCAATTTGTTGTCGAATGCATTCAAGTTCACGCCGGCGGGCGGTGAAGTGACCCTGCGGCTTGCGCGCGACGCTGGCCACCTGCTGCTCACCGTGGACGACAGCGGCCCCGGCATCGCGAAAGAGGCGCGCGAACTGGTGTTCGAGCGCTTCCGCCAGGCCGATGGCAGCATCACCCGGCAATACGGCGGCACCGGGCTCGGCCTGGCCATCGTAAATGACCTGATCGGCCTGCATGGCGGATCGGTAAAGGTGGATGCCAGCCCTGCCGGCGGCGCCCGCTTCACGGTGCAATTGCCGCTGAGCGCTGGCGCCGATACCGATGCCGCCGCGCAGGATGCCCCGCCCGCAGCCAGCCCCGCCACCAGGCTGGCGCTGTCGACCATGCTTGAGGAGCTGGTCCCGGCCGCGACCACCGGGCAAGCCGACACGCCATTGCCGCAGCGGCCCTGCGTGCTGGTGGTGGAAGACAACCAGGACATGCGCCGCTTCCTGGCCGAGACGCTGGCGCGGCACTACAACGTCGTCACCGCGGCCGACGGACAGGACGGCTATCAGCGTTTCCAGAGCCTGCAGCCCGACCTGGTCGTCAGCGACATCATGATGCCGCTGATGAGCGGGGAGCAGCTGGTAAAGGCAATACGCAGCAGCGCCGACACGCCTGCCGCCACGCCCATCCTGCTGCTCAGCGCCAAGGCCGACGACGCGCTGCGCGTGAGGCTCTTGCGCGAGGGTGCGCAGGACTATCTCACCAAACCGTTTCTGCCCCAGGAACTGCTGGCGCGCGCAGCCAACCTGGTTGCGGCCAAGCGGGCCGGCGACCAGTTGCGCGGCGCGCTGGCCAGCGCCTCGCTCGACATCGAGGCGCTGGCATCGGAACTGGTCACGAGGCACAAACAGCTCGAGGCCACGCGCGACGCGGCCGAGGTGGCGCGTGAACAGGCCGAACGCGCAAACCAGGTCAAGGGACTGTTTCTCGGCATGGTCTCGCACGAACTGCGTACGCCCATCGCCACCATCGACATGAACGTGCAGTTGCTGGAACGCAGCGATGGCCTGCCCGCCGCTGCCGCCACCCGCCTGCAGCGCATGGCGCGCGCGACGCGCCAGCTGGCCGGCCTGGTCGAAGGCCTGCTGGAATACACCCGGCTGGAAAGCGGAAAGATCGAGGCGTATCCGGAGTCGCTCGATGCTGCGACGATCGTGCATGAAGTGCTGGCGGCCCACATGGACCAGGCCGCCCACGCCGTCACGCTGTCGCTGGAGCCGCAGCACACGGCCCTGCCGCCTCTCGTCAGCGATGCCCGCCTGCTGCGCATCGTCCTGGCCAACCTGATCTCGAACGCGTTGAAATACACCAGCCAGGGCTCGGTAACGGTCCGGCTGAAAACAGAACATGACAAACATGTGTTTGAAGTGACTGATACTGGTCAGGGCATTTCGGAAGCGGATGCCACGCGCATTTTCCAGCCATTCGAGCGGCTTGAACCGGTGCAGCACAAGAGCCTGCCCGGCGTGGGCCTGGGCCTGGCCCTGGTTGACCAGATCGTGCGGGCACTTGGCGGCAACATTACAGTCAGTTCTCGCCTGGGACGAGGCAGTTGCTTTTGCGTGCACCTTCCCAGTCGCGGCATCCATGAAACATCAACGCAGCCGATATGACTATGAAACGGAGAAACGGATGCCTTGCAATCACATCGTTGTAATTGAAGATGACACCGACTTGCGCGAAACGCTGAAGGACCTCCTTGAAATGGAGGGCTTCTGCGTCGTCACCGCCAGCAATGGTCGGGAAGGCCTGCACCAGATCGAGCAGAACGGCCAGCCCTGCCTCATTCTGCTGGACCTGATGATGCCGGTGATGAATGGCTGGGAATTCCTGGAAACCCTGCGCCGGGAACCGACGATGACGCTGGCGCAGACACCGGTAGCGGTGGTGTCGGCCGCTGCCGACGTCGCCGATGTCGAGCGCGATTATGGCTGCAGCGTGTTGAAGAAACCGGTCAGCCTGGAACGTCTGTTCGCCCTTGCCCATGCGCATTGCGACCTCTGCTAGCGCACGTTCGCATCGGTCGCCCGGAATCCGTTTTTCAACAGCCTGCTAGTCGCTGCCGGCCCGCCGGCGCACGGGCGGATAACGCCACCATGCCAGCATGACGAGCGCGCCGAAGAAGCTGTAGGCCAGCACGAAAACCCAGGCCGGCAACCGATAGTAAAGGAGCCTGCCGAGCCAGTAGGCGATGAATCCGTCCGCCTGGCCGCCCATCTCATCCGGACCGCGCAGCCAGACCTCCAGCGTGGTCAATGGACAGTCCAGGCCCAGCCACGCCTGCGCAACCACGATGCCGATTGCCGCAAGATGCGCCAGCCGGAACCGCCAGCCATTGACCCAGCGCCAGCCCATCCGGTTGCCTGCGAAAATCAGCGCCAGCCCGCCGACGATGAACAGCACCACTGCGGCATGCAGGGTCAGCACCATGTCGGCGAGAACGGAATGAGACATGGACGAGATGGAGGAGACGGACGATCAGGCCGGTGCAGCGAGGCTGTCGTGCCAGTCGCTGTAAGGAGAATTCTTGACCAGATGGCGGTTGTAGTCGGGCGCGCCATCGGTCCACCAGACGGGGCCGCGCTCGCCGAGCGCGATCTTGGCGGCATTGACCGCCGCTCTCGCGTCACGCAGCGCGTGGGCATCGTCGGCGCGCAGCGCGACGCCCACGGCCCGGCGCGCGCGCATCAGCTCGCTTGTCAGCGTGCTGCGGCGCTCGGGAGGCAATGCCGGATTGCTGGTGCGCCAGAGCCTGCCGCGCACCACGAAGTAACGCCCATCGGGCGTGACAGGGTGTTTCATGCAGCCTCTTGTGAAGGCCGGGCCGCATGCCGCGCGAAGGGCGGCACAGCGGCGGCAGTGACTCAGGCCTTCAGATGTGCCGAGATCAGCTTGGTCATTTCAAACATGGAGACCTGCTTCTTGCCTTCGAAGACAGCTTCCAGCTTGGCGTCGGCGTTGATCATGCGGCGGTTGGCCGCATCCTGCAGATCATGCTTCTTGATGTAGTCCCATACTTTCTTGGTGACTTCGGTGCGCGGCATCGGCTCGGCACCAACCACTTCAGCCAACACCTTCGAAGGCGTCACCGGCTTCATGAACGCCGCGTTTGGCTTGCTCTCTTTTTTTGCTGCTGTTGCCATGAATTACTCCAAAGTTCAGTCATATAAAAGCGCAAAACCCCGCATGCAATGGATCAGGCGGGGTTTTGCGCTTCAAGCGCCGGAAAAGCCGGAACGTCGCGAATTCTATCCTACTTCCTCCGGGCTGCATAACCGCCACGGATTGGCCATTCCTTGAAGGACATCAACACCGCTGCGGCATGGCCGTTACACTGGCGTCCAGGTTCACGAATAAGGGAAAAGCGATGACATCCATCGATGCATTTGTCAGAAAGCAGAAACCGGGCGCGCAATTCGTCGTCAGCGCGCAGATGCTGCGCATGAAGCCGGAGGAATTCGACAGGCTGGCACAACAATGGCTGGATGATGGCGGGCCGGGATTCAACGTCGCCGGGGTGCCGCATCGCGTCGTGGTGGACGGGCAATTCCTGATCAGCCGTGTCACCGTGATCCGCACCAGCGCCGAAGTCTGATTGCGTTCGGCCCGGCCTGGCCGCCTGCAATCAGTCCGTCTTCAGCATCGCCAGGAAGGCCGCGGCGGCGATCGAATCCTGCCGGCCGCGCTGGCGCACGATGCAGATGTGACGCTGGAATGCCGGGTCGGACAGCGGGATCTTCACCACGTCCGCATGCTGGAAATGGAACATCGCCACCGCCGGCACAATCGCAATGCCGACGCCGCTGGCAACCAGTCCGGCGGCGGTTGCCATGGTCGACACTTCCATCGCCGTTTTCAGCCGCTGCGGAAACATCACCGCGTCGACCTGCTGCCGGATGCTGCTGTAGCGGTCCTGCTGCACCAGCGGGTAATCCAGCAGATCGGTGCTATGGACCGCCGCCCTGCCCGCCAGCGGATGGTCCGGCGGGCACACCACGAAAAAGCAGTCCGGCCATGCCGGCTCGGCCTCGAACTCGGTCGACGGCAACGCAGCCGTCAGTGCAAAGTCGACCTGGCCGCGCCGCAGCAGGTCCAGGCAATCATCGGCAGTCACGTCCCGCAGCACCAGTTCCAGTTGGGGATAGCGCGCCCTGAACCGGGCAATCACCGGCGGCAGCCGCCAGGCTGCGATCGAAGGCAGCGCTGCAATCGACACCCGGCCGGTGCGCAAGGCGGTGTAGTCGCGCATCTCAGCCAGCGCGCCATCGAACTCGGCCAGCAGCCGGGTGGCGGACCTGGCGAATGCGCCGCCTTCCACCGTCAGCTCGACGCGCCGGGTGCCGCGGTCGAACAGCCGCACGCCCAGATTTTGTTCAAGGCTGCGGATCAGCATGCTGAATGCGGGCTGCGACAGGTGGGCGGCTTCCGCGGCGCGCGTGAAATTCCTTTTCTCAGCAAGGGCCAGAAACGCCTTCAGGTGGCGGGTCGAAATATCCATGGATTGTCAGGTAAGCGACTGATTGATTCGGAGTTCGAATAGGATCATCCGAATTATCAATTTTTATTTCAGGTCGTGCTGGCAAATAATCGGCATCGCGGCCAGCGGAAATTCATATGGCCATGCCTAACCCGGAGAGATCAATGATAGAAACCTCGCACAAGCAATTTCTCGGCCCCGTGATCCGCCTGCATCCCGGCGACAACGTCGTGGTCGCCCGCACCGACATCGGCATCGGCACGGAAGTGCCGGCCGAGCGCTTCGTCAGCCGCAGCCAGGTGCCGGCCGGCTACAAGATCGCGTCGCGCCTGATCCGCAAGGATGAGCCAATCCGCAAATACAACGTGGTGGTGGGCTTTGCCGCCATTGACATCCCGGCCGGCACGCTGGTGCATGGCCACAACACCGAGTTCCGCGAATTCCAGCGCGACTATGCGCATGCGTCCGAGTTCGCGCCCATCGACTATCTTCCAGCAAGCCAGCGCGCGACCTTCCAGGGCATCGTCCGCGCCGACGGCCGCGTCGCCACCCGCAACTACATCGGCATCCTGTCCACGGTCAATTGCTCTGCCACCGCGGTGCGCCGCATTGCCGACTGGTTTTCGCCCGAGCGGCTGGCCGACTATCCGAACGTGGATGGCGTGGTGGCCTTCAGCCATTCGCTGGGTTGCGGCATGGAGATGACGGGCGAGCCGATGGCGCTGCTGCGTCGGACCATGGCCGGCTATGCGCGCCACGCCAACCTGGCGGCGGTACTGGTGGTGGGCCTGGGCTGCGAGCGCAACCAGTTGAACGGCTTGCTGGCGGACGAGCAGCTGGAAGCCGGCCCGCTGCTACGCACCTTCGTCATGCAGGACACCGGCGGCACCAGGAAGAC
>Ga0308161_1004925_pt1 | contig 11995 bp, 10 predicted proteins | sample PhyFR2_FD_201034 | JGI IMG/M metagenome (GOLD analysis project Ga0308161, IMG submission 201034) | Phyllosphere microbial communities from UC Gill Tract Community Farm, Albany, California, United States - DLSLF.R2 | ecosystem: Host-associated > Plants > Phyllosphere > Unclassified | place: USA...
GCAGTTGTTGATTCCCGCTCAGTCATCCTGTCACCCGGCCCAGGGCATCCGGTTAAAAGCAATACTGAAGCCAATAAAATTTTACCCTTCATGATTATCGTCCTTTTCCCGTAACGATTTTCTGATAAAGCGACGGTACATCCTGAATCCTGTCGGTTCCCCTGTACATCCCTATTCGTCCTTGTCTCTGATAGTAGAGCCACTTATCAGCGCCATAAACCAGTAATAACCAGTAATCAGCTAAAATGGATGCCTGTTGTTCAAGAGAGTAATCAGTGAGCTTATTTTTATCAAGTTTGTAGGTGTACTCCGCAGCCCAACTAAAAGCGCCTCGTAGTCTGACCCACTGTACATTTTGATGTTGCCAGACATGCCCAAGCTCATGGATAAAAACGTATTTATCTTCAATAAAAACCGCATTTGAAGAAAAATCCTCTTTATACATTGGTTTTCTGTACCACAATTCCCCATTCGGGGTCATAGCATAGTTTTGCTTCTGCAAACCAAAGGGTAAATAGCTGTCACAATGAATCCAGACGCGATTATAGGCTATTGAATCACCAAAAATCCGGCGAGCCATTGTAATCTCACCTAACGTCATACGGCGCTGTGTTCCTTCTTCAGCTTGTGTGCTCATAATCAATCCCATTTGTATACCAGCCAAATAATGATATCGAGACGTTCAACATTTACTACGCACCAGCTTTAGCTCCATGTAGAATAGGTTTTAAAAACTTGCAAAAAACATTATAAATCAAATTAAATTTTGATGTCGAGTTTCAGATTTTGCAGAAGATATAATTCTAACCAATCACATGACAATGAATAAAACATGGCTACTTATTATCATCAGGTAGTGGATTAACTTAATTTAGCTAATTACATTAAATTGTATTCTACAATTTCGTTAAATCTGCGCTAGTAAGTTTAAAGGTACATCCTTTTTGGATCAATTCTTTCCGGTTCTTTAATACCAGAGGAGACTGCATTGGATTCCCGTCATGCTCACCGCTATAGCTGACTTGAAGCCGTTCCAATGCATAATGCATCAAGGGAATGCGTTGGTTAATTAGAAGCATACCATCATTCATAGCATAATCAGTGGCTATGATATCTCTTTGAGCGCTACTTAATGCAGGGTTTGGTACTATCTGAGCCGTAACATGTTTATTCCATTCATGGTCATTATCTCTGCCATGTTCGGAGACACTGAGCAAGTCTGGAATACCACGAAAACGACTCATTACAAAGTCTAAATATTCACTCTTTTTTTCGCAGAAGGCTCGGACATGCCAACGGATACCATCATAAATCAAGGTATGAGGGATGATATTTCGTCCGCTCAGCTCTCCCGAACTTAAGGACACATAATCAACATCGACCCGCAAACGATCACGAGCCGCTTGCAACAAAATTCGCACAATCAATGGATCGATATGGCGGGTGGGCACATCTAAAATTTCAATATGACCATAGCGCAGGTCCAATAATGGAAGCGCAATCGATTGTTCTGAGTGATGATGCTCGCGTTGTTTCTCTTGGTGTAAAAGAGCAAGATACTCATCAACTCTACCCTCACTAAAGCGAGGAGAAAAAAAATTGGTTGCTTTATACCCCTTGAGCTTTGTGTCGTACTCTATACCCTTTGGGCTGTAATCATTGATGTAACGATTAATGTCCCGTGATGCTTGCTGACGGCCGATTTTGAAAGCAGAACAAAGATGATTAGTAGTAAGTCGTCCTTCCCACTGCAGCACGATCTCAAGTAAACGATAACGCAAGGTCTGATCCCAAGTGAGTCTGCTTTCCGCCATAACTGCTCCAAAATGCTACATGTTTAGTTAACCAGTATCGGAATATAAATCTCTTGTGAATATACTGATGCTGCTGATGTAATCAACACAAGAGGAAAGATTAAATGAGTATTCCAATAAAAAACAGCAAAATCAAGCCAATATTTATTTCTATAAAGAACAAATAGATTAAACTGGACAGATTTTCATAAAAATGAGGAGTAATAATGAAACTGGAAAAAGCATATAGCTTACAACTAAACAAAAAAATCACTTCAGACGAAGCTGATAGCTTTTATTCAAAAAAAATATTATTATCAAAACACTATTTTGAATGCCCTGAAGATAACTGCCATGCGCAAGTAACTTGTGCAAATTTAGATAAACCCAAACGTCTTCGGAAGCGTGATCCTTATTTTAAATTCGTATCCGAACACAGTGTAGACTGCAAGCTTGAAGCAGAATCTGACAAAAGTATACGTCATGTAAGAATGACTCAAGAAGATCCTGAATCATTACCCTTTATCCTTGATGATGCTGTGGATATGGATTTATCATCCCCAAATAAACGCAATAGTAGCGAATTAGTCGATAGAAATGAAGAGTCAAACACCAAACGGGTAGGAAATTCTTCCATAAGCGATGATGAAGAAACTATAAAACGCAGACATTCAAGAAAACGGCTCTCCGGTTTAGTTAACGCTTTTCTGGAAGACGAAAGTTTTTTTATTAATACAACTGATGGGAAAATACACATAAAAGATTTCTTTATAAAAGTAGATGATAAGAAAGATTTAAATGAATATTTAGATGAGCCGCGAGTTTTTTATGGCAAAGCATGGCTTAATCGTAATAACAACTACTATCTGGTTCGATTTGATAGTGAAATGCGGGTAGGGAAGTTAAAATGTAAACCTACATTTTTCATACCAGCACGGCTTATTGACACATCAGCATATGAGCGAACATCACGAGGTAAACTGGATAAGTTAGCATCACAATCAAAACCACTTAACCTCTTCATTTTCAGCGAATTACCTCCAGTAAAAAGCAATAGAGGCGACTATATCAACTTCGTACTGGATGATTTGACCTACCTTTATTATTTACCATGGGGTAAAAAAGCTGCTTAAATAATAGATTGAAAGTTTTTCGCACACTTTAAAATTCAACCTATTAATTTTCAAAATAACGTATTAAAGAAGAGAGGCATCATTTACCAAAGTATTCAAAACAGTCTAAAAAAGTAATCATGCATTTAGAAAGATAAGCCATACTCTTATCAATAACATTGATCGATAAGCGTATGGCTAAAATACATCAACCCAATAAGAATAAATATCATGCTTCGACTAACAACTAAATCATAAAGATATAGAACCTAATGTTCGCATTGTTATGCGCAAATTTCATCGATAGCATTATCATACTCACTAAATACCTTCTTCCAAATCGGTACTTTCAACTCTTATTATTAGTGTATACCTTTATATATTCATTATATTCAGGCAGATTTTTTATGTGTTGATGATTTGGTTTTTCAGAATGGCAGACAATGCATAGAACTTCAAGATTTGATTTTTCATTATCATATTTTTGACCATTGCGGTGATGTACATGGAGGTATCTCGACTCATTGCCAGTGAGTTCAACCTCACAACTCTCACATTTATACTTTTTTTGACGCCTTATATTTTTTGAAATTTCACTCCAGTCCTTACTATATATATTTAGCGGTGCACTAAATGATGTATGCGTTGGTTTAACAGAAATAAGATCTCTGGGGTACTTTTTAAAAAAATCAGCTAAAACGAATTCGGAAACAAGCCGTTCTCGTACAATCCTGGACATTCCTAGTATATTGAAGCTTTTCCATGTGATTTTATCAAGGCAGTTTTGGCAAACATTCAACCTCACTAACTGACTTTGAACATGACTTCCTAGGACATTAACTTGAAAATCACCTGTATCGTTATTTGCGACAACATATCTATCGAAGCGATTATTTTTTATTTGTGCTTCAAGCGTCCGACAATAAACCAGATGGTATTTTGGCATATTAGAATTTTTACCTATTGCATTTACATCCCTAATATAAAGCAATACTCTTTGATTATTATAATTGAGAGTGCCATCTTCCTCTACATGAACTTCATCAAAATTAACATCAACACCAATACTTCGCAGACGCTCAATAAGAGGAAAATCGATCGGCACAAAATCAGAGTCTCGTGTGAATTTCTTTGCAAGTGGAGCTTTCATAACTTCACGTAAAGAGTTTAGAAGCGGCCAGCTTAAAAAATCAGGTAGTTTGAAGCTCATTTTTTTGATAGCTTTTCTGCAATTAAATCCATTTTTTCGCTCGCATTTGTTACGATACGAAATTCAACGCGCTGATTGGCTGTCTCGGCACCATTTGCTGAAAGAGGATGAGAAGATGAGAGTCCATTAGCAGTCATGCGTTGCACAAGCCATTTTTCATCTTTTTTTACTTTCGGTAAGGACAGCAGATATTCAAGTGCACTTCTTGTCCTGGCTTGAGATAACTCCATATTCCTAAAATAGGCTTGCTTTTCGTCAATGGCAACACCCCAGAAAGAACTCGTATGTCCTTCAATACGAATTTCCTTTACCGCCTTTTTAAACTTATTGGAATTCAACAGAGCTATATAACGTGGAAAGAACTCACCAAGTACTTGTTTAAAGCGTGGACGAAGATCTGATGATCCTGTTGCAAAAAGTACGGAGGGATCATTAAAACGAATTGTCATATCGCCCAAAATCTCAGCATTCCATTGTTTTAAATCCTTGGAAAACTCTTTTTGCAAAGCGAGCAGCATGTCTTGCTTTGTCATCTCATATTCTTTAACAACTAATGTCGTTGTTTGCTCTACACGAAGCATGAACGCAGCTGTTAATAACATAAATACCATCATTAGACCCGTCATGAGATCTGCTAATGGTATCCAATAAGACTGGTTACTTTGTTCAAAATCCATATTTACCTCACTTAACAGCAGCTATTTGCACCACTTCGCGCAAACGTTCGGTTAAAGGAGTATAATCGGCCACAAATTTCTCTGATAGCGAAGCCAGCTGACGACCAAGCGACTCAAGGCTTTTGGTCAGTTCCTCTTGTAATCCCTTATCAAGAGTAATAACGCTTTCACGGACTGAATCCATCGAATCTTTAAGGCTATCATTGAATTCATTTTGCGACTTACGAAGCGTCTCAGTTAAAAGCTGTTTCATTTCTGAGGATGAAGACTGAACATGAACTCCGAAATTCTTCATTATTTCACTGATTTCATTCTGTATTTTCATTACGCCTTTTGACATTGACTCTGTCATTTCATCAATTTTACGCGAAAATTCTGGTGTAACATCTTTCATCTGCAACAGAACTTCTGTCAATGAAGCCTGAGAATTTTCAATTTGCTCATGCTGATACGCTAATCCTTTAAGAGTAACCTCTAAGGCTTCGGCTGTGTCAGCAAAATTAGAGGCCCTGTCGATAAATAAAGCTAGACCTGTAGAGGCGTTGTTTAGATCGTCTGCAGCGGATTTTTGTAAAATCTGGAGTTTGTCTAATTCGTCTTTATATTGCTGCTGCCAGACGACTAATTTTTCAACACCCGCATTTAAATGCTTAAAATTATCACCAAATTGCTCGCCAATTTTTTCATTGAAATCTTTGATAACTCCCTTCAGAGCCTCAATTAATGCTTCTGAACCATCTTTAGCCATTTTCTCGGAAAAACTTTCAAAGGATGTTCGTAAAGCACGTAATTCGTCCCCTTGCTCCTGGCGAATCAATTTTAGCTGTGAAAGGAGGCTACCTTCTGCGTTGCCTGACAAACTCCGTTGCAGCTCTTGTGTAGCTGAAACTACGTCATCCAGAGTTGCCGCTTTAGGAGCACCAGAACTTTGCTGTATTGGTTTTTTTTGAAAGTAGTGCCTTGCTCGAATAACAAGGGAGCCAAAAACGCCGCTAAGCGAAGCCAGAAAGGCTGTTTTTACACCCTCAAGTAAGTGCGGAACGCTTTCAGAAACATTCGAAGCGTCAAAATGTAATAAAGAAGAAGCAATCCCTACAAAACATCCAAGAATTCCAACTGTGGTAAGTACCTCGGGACCATGGACCACTGCGAATCTGTCGAAGCGATAAAATGCAAAAAAAAAGGTTAAAACTAAATTTATACCTAGAAAAAAATTCGTAATGTTATCAGAAAAAATTGCGTTAACAGTTCCAGCATTGGCAGCCCAAGGCATAAGAATTGCGAACATTAGAAAAAAATTTTTAATCATTATGTTAACTTAATGTCTGCCTGGAAGAGATAGTAAATCGATATGGCCGTTAATCGAGCAGTTGGATATAGCTTGATATTGTGCCAATAATACTCGTTCATTTTACTGCCGTCTACGCCGCAACGTCCTTATCTGCAATTATCCTTATGTATCTCGTCGTAGCGGCAACTCATAGAAGATTATTCTGATCTTTAACTTACTTAATCATAAACCAGCATCAGGCAAAGCTTATGACCACTTCCCTGCTCTTTAAACTAAGCATTTTCCTAACATCCTTTGTGAACAGCGCAGTCCAAAATCATAAGATTTCAATACATTTTTGGTGAAAATGAGCTTTCAGCATAAACACATTGGAAGCATCGCCGTATATCAGACTGATAAGGCTGGTTCTATGCTTAACTCAATCAATAATTTTAAGATGAAATGAATTTACTTTCATCAGAGATAAAAAATAATTTTATAACTATCTTCAAAATTTTTATCCATAAAAATATTTCTTATTCTTTCAGATCACTAACCTAATATGAATCTAAAATCATAAACATTTAGCACCATCACTAGTATTTATTTTTAATCTTTAATAAATATTTAAATAAAAAAATTGCATAAAAATCATTTACTAAATTCCTTCATGCTTTCTACTAGTTTTTCAACGTTCAAACATGGATTATGCTGATGTAACACTCGATGACAGTTTGGACAAAGAAGAATCAAATCAGAGAGCCGCGTTTCTTTTAATCCACTTTCAGCCAGGGGGTTAATATGATGACACTCAATTGACGACCTTTTAAGGGCCGTTCCATAAACATCTTCAAAAGAAAAACTACAGACTTCACAGAATAACCCACCATGTTTTTTTATGAAATCTTCTTTTTTACTCTCTACTATTTTCTTATTGCGCTCTATTTTTTTATGAATCTTATATGATGCTCCGCCTTCAAGAGCATAATTACTATCATTAACATAATGAATTTTTTCGGTAATTGATAGTTTCTTTAGTTGAGCCAGAGCAACATCACCTTTTAGATGAAATGATTTCAAAGCTGCCTTTATTAATACCTCCCCCATCTCTTCCATTATGAACAATACATTTGTTAGTGTTTCTTCGTTCTGGAATTTAAATCTGTGTGGATATATATCATCTGGCCATATAATTCTTTCATTGTAACTATAACCTTTCGTAACTTTGGCAAAAGAAATTTCGGCAGCCAACCCTTCAAAACGTTCAAAATTATTTATATTAACTCTTGGAAAACCAGGAACTTTATCAGGAAAGATATTCTTGGGCCTTGTCAGATTATGTACAAAAATAACATTATCACCAGATTCAATCTCTATAAATCTGGAATTTTTAACCAGCTTTTTGACACCCCACACTCCGAATTGCTTTCCAATAACATAGTTATTCTTCGAAATGCCTGCTACATAAATGACCCATACACTCATTATGAAGACCTTTATCTTATAAATTTTAATAGTTACATTATAAGATTCCTCACAAGTGTCAATTATTCTTTAGCTTTTTTTTAACAATTTTTTCTCAGCGCTAAACGCTTTTTAAATTCCCACGGTGACCTGCTCCCCGTTGATTAATACACCGCGATGTTCGTAATTTCTTCATATTGACCCGCTCCCCGTATGTGATCCATTCATAATCAGGAATATCCGGCTTCTGACCCGTACCAGTAAGTGGATGTAGATTGAATTGTAAGCATCCCGGTAAACGATGCAGACACGCTGTACCGTGAATATATTATGAATCTGATGCTGAGCTGGACGAATACAAAGCTGCCGCTGATGTTCCGTGATGATGTCATCAGCCTTGCCGGTCCCTACCCCTTCAGGGGGGCCGGAACTGACCGGCGTAAGCGTAAACGGTTCCCCGGCCAGAAATAACACCCCTCAGCCCGGCACCTGCCGGGCTTTTTTACGTCTGCTGCGCCAGTGCATGTCTATGCTGCATGAAAACGCATGAGTCTCAGGCATCCAGACACGGCAGCAAAGGCCAGCAGCGGCGCGGCGCGAAGCCATTCATGCAGGTGCATGAAAACCGCTACATGAAGTGCGCAGGCGTGGCGGGGCTACGAGCGCGCGCAATGGGTTAAAAGTGGAGCTCATGTTAAAATTCATTGGTGTTTTATACCCAATGCCATAAGAGGTAAAATAAAATGCTTTACATCAAAACTTCTTCCTGTTGAGGCTTGTACAGATGCTAAAGCTAAGCTGTGCTTACGAAGATACCATTTAAGGTGAAGCTATTAAGATAGCCCCCACTTGCTCTCAACTTAAAACACATTAATAAAATCGGAAAAATAAAAAGAGGTGCAATACGCACCTCTCGTTAATATCATAATATGTCGTGCATTAATTCAAAATGATGTTTTATTGTCATCTTTTTGATATACGCCAAATTTGTTTTCTCACCCGGGGTATTGTAAATTGAAATCAACTCTTGGCAAGCCGTTGACCAATTTAGAATATCAGGCCTTTGATTGGTAACAAAAGCGTCCAACTTCTCAAGTGCCTCATCGATTAAAATGGCAACATCTTCGGCAACAACTCTATGATCTGACAGGAAATGATGAATTAAAATTTCTGTTTCTTCGGTATCTTGATACGTCAAATGTATAACAGCAGTGATCGCTTGCCCCCCACCCTCTGCGAAATGATCGCCAACAATTGAAAAGTCACCAAAACCTTGAAAACCCATACTCCTGTAATTCAAATACAAGTCTGAGAAAAACTCAATAATATTATTGGCATAACCCGCATTTGTCTGTGTGCGATTTAGCCCATCCCGAATCAGAACTTTATCTGTGGGATTAAAATTCGACACGTAACTTACGCTGCACTTCCCATCAATGAATATGTTACTTTTAAATAACGCATCAGAATTTTCAATATTAAGGAGTTGCTGGGCATTAGCGTAACTCCCCTTGTGAATAATGGATTTTTTTTGCTGCTGATAGACACTGAAAAAAGATCTTATCTGCGTGAAACTGGTAGTATCATCTACTATAAATCCTAGCTCAACTTGGGGATAAGATTCAATCGCACCTTCAACTAATTCCTCTACTAGCCTTTCATTCCCTTCTAACTCGCCACATTTAGGATTTACTATTAAAATCACTCTTGCATTATGACTTTTAGCATCCCGCAGACAACTATATAAGTCTCGGTTGTTTTCTCTAACCGGTTCTAAGATAACGGCCATGTTTTTCTGTGCTATTTTTTGCAAACATGACCTAACAGCTAACAACTCATATTGCTTTGCTCTTAAATAAGAATAGTACATGCTGTGATTCCTTATCAATTAACATATAGTTTCTACCATGTTTTCCCTAAGTGTCATTAAGCTTTTCTGATTTAATCGCAGATTCAAAAGTGTAGCTAGCAAAGATTGAGGAAGGAAAAGGAAGTGATCCTTTTCAAATCTCTCAAGCCCCCTTGCTTTTAATATATTTAGCATTTCCATTTGCGCACTATCTATACTTAACTCAACAAAAACATCCCTGCACATTTCTTTAACATCGGCAGGCCTTCCAAATGGTTTACTTCTTGTAACCTTTTCATAAAGGAAAATATATTCAGAAGGTTTTAAACAATTAAACATCTTTTCTTTAGATAAAAAGTTCTTATTTGAAATCGCTGACCTTTCATAATTCAGGATATTTTTTTCGTTTAAAGTAATAATTCCAGTATTATCATGCACGACCTTTAATGCATGGTTTATTTTACTTTGAGGTATAACGACATATACAAATTCAAAAACGTCTTTATATACAGACAGTTGCTCGTCAAGCCTATCGAATGAGTCCAGCTCAGTTTTAACTTCATAGGCGGTAGACGTATCATTAAAAATCGCTACATCGGCGATACATCCATTGACCTTAAACTCATTAACGTAACTTACATTTTTAAACTTGTGAGTTTTCCTAATTATATTTTTTGCTATTTCATTTTTATAAACGTACTCATTTCTATACTTTTTTTTCAGTAAACCATACATTTCATCATATATCTTATAAATGGATTTCCCTTCTGTTTTGTAAGAGGGGCAGTTATCCATAATTATATCACGAAATAGTTCACATCGATTTTTTTTAGCAATTTCTAGAACAACATTTCGGCTAAAAATCTTACTTATAGCTTGATAATTCATTTATTTCACACCAAAAGAAACAAATCACCATGAATAAAGGGATTTATTAAAAATCATATAAATATTACAATTAATATGATTCAAAAAAATATATTTGTCAAACAGTTATTGATGATAAACCACAGTCACAGAAAGGTAAAATAACATTATATATCATTTAGTTATTGCCATTAAGTGGCAAAGTTGGTTAGTTACGCTTTGCATAATCATATGGAGACACGGCTTTTTGGCGATTGATATCGAGAAAGTCTGCCCACCACTGAACCATCAATCTCCGCTCATCTAAATGCTCTGATGTATGAATATAAGCCGCACGTACATTATTGCGCTCTGAATGGCTTAACTGCCGTTCTATAGCATCATCGCTCCATAACCCTGACTCACCGAGCGCACCACGTGCCATCGTCCTGAATCCATGCCCACAGACCTCCGTTTTTGTGTCATATCCCATCGCACGCAAAGCACTATTCACCGTGTTTTCACTCATGACCTTAGTTGCATCGTGATCCCCCGGAAACAAAAGCTCTTTATCACCACTGATTTGCTTGAGCTGCTCTAACAATAGTATCGCCTGCCGACTGAGAGGAACGATATGCTCCTCTTTCATCTTCATGCCACGATATGAGTAACGCACTCCTTTAATTTCTTCTCGTTTTGCCGGTATACGCCACAAAGATTTATCGCAGTCGAATTCATCCCAACGCGCGAAACGTAACTCACTAGAACGCACAAAAGTTAGTAAGGAAAGCTCGACCGCGATCCGCGTCATTACACGGCCACGATATGCAGCAAGACGTGCAAGAAACTCTGGGAATCTGCTGGTAGGTAAAGCAGGATAGTGCCGCGCTTTAGTTGTCGATAGCGCCCCAGCCATATCACTCGCCGGATTAGAGTCGATGTAATCATTTTGTACGGCATAACGCATAATGGCCGTGACACGCTGCTGAAGACGCTGCGCAACATCATGCTTACCACTGACATCAACTTTTTTAATCGGGGCTAACAGATTGCTTGTTTTAAGCTGACGAATGTCGGATGAACCGATATGAGGGAATATATAAAGTTCAAGATAGCGAAGAACGCGCGAGCTATGGTCTTCGCTCCAGCGTTTGTTACTGGCATGCCATTCACGAGCAATAGTTTCGAAAGTATATGCTCCCGAATTGTCGGCCTGAGCTTCTTTCTGTTCGGCTTTAGGGTCAATGCCCTTCACTAACAACTTTTTGGCATCATCACGCTTTGTCCTAGCCTGAGCCAGAGTCACCGTAGGCCAAACACCAAAAGCGAGGCGATCCTCTTTTTTGTCGGAGGGGCGTCTGTATTTCATACGCCAGTATTTAGAGCCCTTGACCGAAACCTCAAGATACAATCCACCGCCATCGGCCATTTTATAGGTTTTGTCTTTTGGCTTTGCGGTCTCTACCTGTCTGGCGTTGAGCTTCATTTGGGGGCACATTTCTAATCGAAGTTAAGATGCCCCCAATTATGCCCCCAATGACATCCGGATTTCAACGGACTAATCCGGACGACTCTGGACGTCAAAATGACTATAAACCTTGATTATAAAGGGAAAATTGGACTTTCTCGGAAGATCTTGGAAGAGTAATTGGTGCCGAAGGCCGGACTCGAACCGGCACATCTTTCGATGGTTGATTTTGAATCAACTGCGTCTACCGATTTCGCCACTTCGGCACTGAAGAGGATGCGGAAAACGTTGGGGATTATACCGTTA
>Ga0308161_1004929_pt1 | contig 11988 bp, 7 predicted proteins | sample PhyFR2_FD_201034 | JGI IMG/M metagenome (GOLD analysis project Ga0308161, IMG submission 201034) | Phyllosphere microbial communities from UC Gill Tract Community Farm, Albany, California, United States - DLSLF.R2 | ecosystem: Host-associated > Plants > Phyllosphere > Unclassified | place: USA...
TCTTTGGCAGCCGGAACGCGTTACACAACACTAACTAATTGGCGTTTGCCAAATATTGAAAATGCTTTAACTGAGCAGTAAACCAAGTTTAAATGCTCAACCACTCTCGAAACGAAAAGCCGTGCAGTTGAAGTTTTGAAATTGCAGAGGCAAAATTCAGTTGTGCGCGACCACCAGCCTTCGGGGTTCAGCGGGCACGCGGATGGGCTTTTTCGTAGACTTTTAACAAATGATCGCTATCAATTCCTGTATAGATCTGAGTGGTTGACAAGCTGGCATGGCCAAGCAATTCCTGAATAGTGCGCAGATCCCCGCCTCGAGCCAATAGGTGCGTTGCAAAGGAATGGCGTAGTGCGTGTGGTGTCACTGCATCTGGTAAGCCGAGCGCCGCTCTCAAATGCTGCAGCGAGCGCTGAATGATAGCGGGTTGCAGTTTTTTGCCTCGTAGGCCACGAAATAGAGGACGGTCATCCGTTAATTGATATGGGCACTTTTTTATATAATCTGCAATCGCTTGATTAACCACTGCCATGATCGGCACCATTCGAGATTTGCCACCCTTGCCTTTGATCAATAAACTGGTCTGGAGATTATCGTTGAAGTCAGATGGTTTCAACGCCAATGCTTCAGAGATCCGCAAGCCGCAGCCATAAAGAAGCATAAGCACGGCCGCATTACGCGCGCGGATCCAAGGTTCATCTTCAAGCTGTGTTACGTCTTTTACCAGCGTCAGTGCATCAGCCACAGAGACGGGTTTGGGCAATGACTTTGGCTGCCGTGGTGAACGCACGATTTTCACAGCAGGTATTTGAGCCAATCCTTCACGGGATAGGTAAGAAAAAAATGAACGAATTCCGGCCAGCCCGCGACCGAGCGTACGCGGCCCAATTCCATTTCGTCTTCTATCAGCCAGAAAGGCGCGCAAATCGGCAACACGGAGCTCTTTTAGGTCATCGAAAGTTGCTGGTTTGCCAAGATGCTTGTTTAAAAATGCAAAAAATTGTCTACTATCGCGTTCGTAAGCCTCAACAGTGAGGGCGGCTAAACGGCGTGTTCGGCTCAACACAGCTAACCATTCGCTGCGGGCTATCATCACCTCTTGCGAGGCGAAAAATATAGATTGTGAATCTCCAGCATTTTTTACCATGACTCCACTATAGAGTTGACCCATTAAAAAACAATTATTTCTACGGGCAAGCCAGAAACGCACGCTTTATGCCACGTGCCTTAGAGCGGTGCCTATTGCAATCATTGTAGCTTTGGCAAATATTGATGAACAGCGCATGTTTGGCGCGCTGCACCCCTTGAGAGCTGACGTTGCGCTTCAGCAGGATAAACCCACCACGCTTTAAAAGATTGGCGAGGGTGCGAATGACAGGCACGTGACGATATTTAGCCAGCCAGGCCCGGGCACAATCGTTTTCGCAATGTTAGTACTGGATGTGTTACTCAGCGCAACAGCTGTCGATGACAGTTGGCAATCTCAGCACGAATGGGTTTGCCTTTAATCTTAAAAATCGCGAACAACGTTTGGCTTTTCGCTATTGCCAATCGCGCTCTTCGGCACTAGGCGTTGGTTTTAGGCAATTGACACTGGCGTTTTGCGGTTTGCATGGGAACCGCACAGTATTTTATGTTTAAGTCTTTCGCGTGCGGTTTGATGGATATCGTTGTCGATTGCCGGAAAATTATTTCTCCAACTAAAGTTTTGGTGGGTGATATTCACGGCCGCATCGGCTTGTTTGATCGCGCTGGTGCTTGGCAAGGCGGTTATAAGGCTTGGCCAAGGAGTAGTCTCGGCGAACCTTTAATCAGGCCTGATGCTTCTTTAATCAAATAGTCTTTAACGGTGGGAATCCGATCAACAATTCCAAGACCAAAATCACGTAGCACACGTAACGGTGTACTATCATTGGAAAACATCCGATTTAATAGATCGGTAGTTGCGCCCATGCGCACTGTTTCAAATCGGCGCCATGTTTGGTAGCGCTCTAAGGCGGCAAATGAACCGATATCGATGCCTAAACGAGCGGTCTCCACCACAACCTCTGCTAGTGCCGCAACGTCGCGGAAGCCAAGATTAAGCCCTTGGCCGGAAATCGGATGGATTCCATGGGCTGCATCACCAGCAAGCGCAAAGCGCGATGCGATGAATTGACGTGCGAGGGTTAAACCAAAAGGATAAGCCCGTTTTTGTCCTTCCAATTTAAGGGCACCAAGATGGTGACCGAAGCGCATCTCAAGCTCTGATTGGAAAATTACATCATCAGCGTCCATCAGGCGTTGCGCTTTATCGTCGCGTTCATTCCAAACCAGTGATGAACGATTGCCAGTGAGCGGTAGGATAGCAAACGGACCTGCGGGTAAAAAATGTTCCTCAGCCCTGCCATGGTGAGGGCGCTCATGGGAAACCGTACACACGATTCCCATTTGACCATATGGCCAATGGAGCGTTTTAATGTTTGCCATCGCTCGCAATTGCGAGCGGACGCCATCTGCACCTACAAGCAACTGGGCTTGAAAAATTTCACCATTATCCAGCGTGACTTTAATACTGGCCTCGTTATTTTCAAAATGCACCACTTTCGTTGCTTCAATCAATGTTATGTTCAACTTTTGTGCCTGGGCGTGTAGAGCGGCATTTAGAAAACGATTTTCGATCATGTAAGCGAAAGGTTCGCCGGGCGCGACGTCGCCTGCAAAATTCAGGAAGACTGGTCGGGTAGGGTCTGCTGTACGCGAATCAGTGATGATCATTTCATTGATCGGTTGTGCATTGGGTCTTACCGCTGTCCAACATTCTAGCTGATCAAGCATACGGATGGCTGCAGCAGCAATCGCTGAGGCGCGGGGATCGGTCTTCCAGGCGTCTTTAGGCGCGCCGTCGACCACCACAATTTCAAGTTGAGGAGCCGCTTTTTTAATCGCGACTGCAAGCGATAAACCGACATAGGCTCCGCCCGCGATAATAACATCGGCTTTGCTGGTGTTTTCGACTAACGGCGTGGCCATGCTCATTCCTTTCGCAATATTGTGAACACTTATTGCAACTTTTGCCATTAATATCCGTTATGATTGGCTAAAAAGCAATCACAATAAAGGGGTAGCCTGATATGTCTAATCCGTTGGAAAGTCTGTTGTCAGTCCTAAATTTGGAAAAGCTGGCAGACAGCCACTTTCGCGGGTTGAGTGGAACCAGCCTTTGGCGGCGCGTTTTCGGTGGCCATGTGATGGCTCAGGCACTTGAAGCCGCTCAAAGAACTGTGGAATTTGATCGACACGTCCATTCCTTCCATGGTTATTTTTTGCAGCCGGGTAATCCCGATTTTTTTATTGATTATGATGTTGAACTTTTGCGCGATGGCCGAAGTTTTTCGGTGCGTCACGTCAAGGCAATGCAGCAAAATAAGCTGATATTTTCGTTATCTGCGTCGTTTCAGATTGAAGAAACAGGTTATGCCTATCAAAGGCCCATGGATAATAACATCCAAACACCGGAGGAGATTCTTGCAAAAGCAGGCGCTGAGGAAAAAATCTTGGCGCACGCGCCGGGCTTCGTCAATTCTTACGCTAATCAACACCGAGCATTTATCATTCTGCCGCTCGACGTCGATAATTATATTCATCGAACTGATAGAAAACCGAGGCAAAAAACCTGGTTTAAACTTAATGGCACGATTAAAAACGACCGGCGTTTGCGCTCGGTCATTCTAGCTTATATGTCGGATATGACATTGCTCGATACCGCTCTTTATCCACACGGGCTGTCGATCATTTCGCCATCAATCATGCCCGCAAGTCTCGACCACGCAATGTGGTTTCATCGCCAGCCTGATTTTGATGATTGGCTGCTTTATGATTGCTGCAGCCCCAACAGCTCAGGTGCACGTGGCCTTTCCCGAGGTTTTATTTATAATCGCAGCGGTGAATTGGTGGCTACGACCTGCCAAGAAGGTTTGCTGAGATCAGTTAAAAGCAAGAGCCAATAACGCGTACGACAGATTGGCTGGCAGAGGTAAACAATTGGTTTAAAAAAGAGGATAGTCACACCAGTTATTCCCTATCCTGTTTTTACAGTTAAGACACAATGAGCTTTATCGAAACGTCTTGGAACTCCAAAGCTTACAGTCAATTTTCTTTGTGCGGGCGACTTGACACACCGTCTATGTCTTTATCACGCCAGCGAACGGCTCTAACGTTAGGCTTACTAGCGAATTTAAAAAGAATCGGCCGCGTTCTATTCGGCAACTTGATTATAAATACCGGCCCAAACGATCAAATGTGTCCATCGGCAGGTTACGGTGAAAAAGTTAAAACGCCTAAATACTAGGCCTTAGCGATGCGGCTGATTAATCATTGGGCAATTGTTAATCCAATTAAGCCTTAAAACGTTGATCGTCGGTCCTTCCATCAATTCTTTGGATCGAGGCTCCAGCGTTCTAACCGTCGTTCTTCTTAGCATTGGGACAAATTTCAATATGTGGCGATTGAATTTTCAGTTTGGCACGATTTTTGTTTAAAAAACGATAGATAGGTCGATCGCCAGCTCTGCAACAGGAGGACACAATGTTAAAACAATTTATAAAACTCATGCTTTTTTTGAGCCCGCTATTCTATATAACGCAGTCTTTTGCCGATGAGGTCGGATCGACGGAGCTTGCCAAGCCTGTATTGGATAGTGGTGACACGGCATGGATGCTGGTTTCGACTGCCTTTGTGCTGTTGATGACAATACCTGGCCTGGCATTATTTTATGGCGGCATGGTGCGCAAAAAAAATGTCCTAGCAACGATGATGCATAGTTTCGCGATTTGTTGCCTCGTTAGCGTTCTCTGGTTTGTCGTCGGTTTTTCAGTTAGTTTTTCTGGTGATGGCGCTTATTTTGGCAATTTCGAACAAATGTTTTTGCGCGGAATCAACCTTAATACGGTTTCAAAACACCTTGTCACAATTCCCGAATATTTGTTTATTACCTTTCAGATGGCGTTTGCCATCATTACGCCAGCTCTGGTTACAGGTGCATTCGCTGAACGTATAAAGTTTTCGGCGATGCTGTGGTTTATGGGATTGTGGTCGCTGTTGGTTTATGCCCCGATATGTCACTGGATTTGGGGCGGTGGTTTCCTCGGCGCCGATGGTGTGCTTGATTTTGCCGGCGGTACTGTTATCCACGTTAATGCCGGGATTGCTGGCTTGGTTACAGCCATCATTCTCGGGCGTCGTATTGGCTATGGAAGCGTTAATATGGCACCCCACAATCTCACATTATCAATGATTGGTGCTGCGCTCCTATGGATAGGTTGGTTTGGCTTTAATGCGGGGTCTGCAGGCGCCGCAAATGGATTAGCAGCCTTGGCGATGTTGAATACTCAAATTGCCACGGCAGCGGCCGCGCTTGGCTGGATATTTGTTGAATGGGCAATCGCGAAAAAGCCGAGCGTGCTTGGCTTGGTGTCCGGGGCGGTTGCCGGCCTCGTAGCCATTACGCCGGCGGCAGGGTTTGTCGACCCTACCGGGGCGTTGTTTATTGGCATAATTGCCGGTCCCGTTTGTTATTATGCATCGGTCTTTGTTAAGCGAATGTTTGGTTATGACGACGCTTTGGATGCTTTTGGTGTCCACGGTGTCGGTGGCATTGTCGGTGCCATATTGACCGCTGTTTTCGCCAGCAGTAGTGTTATCAATAATGCGGCTGTGTTCGACAAAATCAGCGTCACCAATCAAATATACGGTTTGGTGGTTTCGATGGCCTACTCGGCAATTGTTACCGCGATCATACTAATGGTGTTAAAAAAGTTGATTGGCCTGCGCGTTGACAAGCAGGATGAAATTGAAGGGTTGGATATAAGTCAACATGGCGAAGTTATTCAATAAGCGTCATTCCATCTAACCAATCGCCCGACTAATCAACATTTGTTTGGTTTACATTATAGTAATGGTGGACGTGGCTGCTTGATGCGGCCACTGCTGTTTAACAGCATTTATTTAAGCAGTTTGCTGCCCGACAAATACGAGATGGTTAATCGGGCGTTAACCCCAATTTGCTAAACTCAAAATTCGATAAGTGAAGCGCTTAAAACTTGAATTAGGGTTCGTTAATGCGTCAAAGTAGAGCATATAATCTGTCTAATGGTGAGACGTATCAAAGTCCGCGTCTATTGGAGGTATTCTCGCGGCAGATTGGAGCGCTGATTGGCGTTGTTTTGTTGGTTATTGTTGGCGCCTGTGGCGCTGCATTGGCTACGTGGAACGCTTCCGATCCATCATTAAGCTTTGCCAATCAAAACCCTGTTACCAATATTCTTGGCTATCCAGGGGCGATCTACGCCGATCTATCCATGCAGTTTTTTGGTCTTGCCAGCGTTGGTCTATTGCTACCGGTGTTCTTTTGGTCGATATTGTTAATGGCGCAGCGCAGTATTCGTCCGCTGGTGCGCCGCTTAGTCTTTTGGGTGTTATCTGCCGTAAGTTTTAGTGGTTTGGTCGCCTTAGTTCCGCCATTTGCTCATTGGCCGATGCCGATCGGACTTGGTGGGGTGATCGGCGATAAACTTTTGGTATTTTTTCGAATTTTTCTTGGTTCTTTTTCAAGTACTACTTTCCTACCCATAATGTTAGCTATTCTGGTTCCACTAACGCTATGGTCGATGATGATGGCAGGCGGTGTCATCGGTCGTAATCCCAAAAGAAAACGAAAAGTTCGGCGCCCCGTTAATACCGTATCCTCCGATGATGATGAAGTGGATTCATCACGTCCGGGCATATTAATAACACTTAGCGGCCATTTAATGCACATTGGTCTAAGATTAGCGAGTTTCTATCGTCTTATTTTCCGAAGGGGCAGCACGCTAGACCGCCAACACCGTATTAGTGTAAATATCAGCCATAACCAAAGGGTGGAGCCCGGCTTTTCTGATCGTTTGGCGCAAGGAAGTGAAGACGATGATTTATACAGCAGCGAAGCAGCCGATCGAACGGCAAAGAAAACCGTTCGCCGCGGCCACAAAGTGGGTAGTTACGAATTTCCACGTTTGGATTATTTAACTGAGCCACCGATGGCAGTTAAAGATCCGCAACTTTCAGACGAATTTTTGCAAAAAAATGCCGTCGAGCTCGAAGGTGTGTTGGAGGATTTTGGTATTAAGGGCCAAATTCTACAAGTTCGACCCGGCCCCATTGTCACCCTTTATGAATTCGAGCCGGCGCCCGGTATAAAATCTTCACGTGTTATTGGTCTTGCCGATGATATTGCCCGCTCGATGAGTGCAGTCTCAGCGCGTGTTGCCGTATTGCCGGGGCGCAATGCTATCGGGATTGAGTTGCCAAATCCAACCCGTGAAACGGTCTATTTGCGCGAAATTTTGCAAGCACGTGAATTTCGCGATAGCCGGGCGAAGCTGGCTTTTGCGCTGGGTAAAACCATTGGTGGTGAAGCAGTGATCGCAGATCTTGCTAAAATGCCCCATCTATTGGTAGCAGGAACGACCGGTTCAGGAAAATCCGTAGCCATCAACACCATGATATTGTCGTTACTCTACCGCCTGACGCCTGATCAATGCCGTCTCATCATGGTTGACCCTAAAATGTTGGAACTTTCGGTCTATGATGGCATCCCCCATTTGTTGACTCCGGTGGTGACGGATCCGAAAAAAGCTGTTGTTGCCTTAAAATGGGCGGTACGGGAAATGGAGGATCGCTATCGTAAGATGGCAAAAGTTGGCGTGCGCAATATTGACGGTTTCAACCTGCGGGTTAAAGAGGCTGTTGCCAAAGGTGAAACATTATCACGCACGGTGCAAACGGGTTTTGACGCCGAAAGCGGGCAACCCGTTTTGGAAACAGAGAAAATCGATACCCAGCCACTACCCTATATCGTAGTCATCATCGATGAGATGGCGGATCTTATGATGGTTGCAGGGAAAGATATTGAGGGCGCGATTCAACGTTTGGCGCAAATGGCACGGGCGGCGGGCATACATGTTGTCATGGCCACCCAGCGTCCATCGGTTGATGTTATTACGGGCACCATCAAAGCCAACTTCCCAACAAGAATTTCGTTTTCGGTGACGTCAAAAATTGATAGCCGCACTATTTTAGGCGAGCAGGGCGCAGAGCAACTCCTCGGCCAGGGTGATATGTTATTTATGCTCGGCGGCGGCCGGATACAACGGGTCCATGGGCCGTTTGTTGGCGATGATGAAGTGGAAGAAGTGGTGGCTCACCTAAAGGCTCAAGGAATACCGGATTACCTTGAGGATATTACCCTCGAAACTGAGGAGGATGGGGGCGCCGATTATAATGGTCAAACTAATCGGGAAAACTCCGATGATCCTTATGACCAGGCCGTGGCCGTTGTCCTTCGCGATCGCAAAGTCTCAACCTCTTATATCCAACGGCGCTTAGGAATCGGCTATAACCGCGCGGCCTCGCTGGTGGAGCGTATGGAGGAAGAGGGTTTAATCAGCCCGGCAAACCACGCGGGTAAACGTGAAATCCTTGTCCCGGAAGATGGCAGTCCTATGTGAGGATAAGCGTTCTGCCCTCTATCAGTGGCGGTTACAGTGCATTGCCTGCGGAATTGAGGGTTAATTTGGTTCATGTTAAAGCAGATTTCGGTTTTACATACCACATATGCGAGCTAATTTTTTGGTTTTTTGCGAAATCGTAGTTGACCTGCTTATTGGGGCTTAGGTTCATTATAACTTTTTTAGCATCACCGAGCAAAAATTCGGCGATAAAAGTTTAGATGAGAAAAGCACTCTTTAAATTCGATCATAATTGACCATATTTAAATTTGGTCGCAGCCTGGATAGGAAGCCTCGAATGAAGTTCAAACCGTATTTTTCGCTGAAGAACCTCCTTTTAAGCGCTTCACTGGCACTAAGTTGCGTGAGCGCTGTGTTACCATACGCTATTGCCGCGACGATACCAAGCCAATTGCCGTCTGCTCAGCAAATTGCCGATCATTTCACCCAGATACGGACTATGACCGGGGATTTCGTTCAGTTCAGCCCTAAGGGTGACATGACGGAAGGCACTTTTTACTTGGAAAGGCCTGGTAAAATACGATTTTCTTATAAAAATTCTCCGGTGAGAGTTATCGCTGATGGCAAATCAGTGGCAATTAACAACAAAAACCTCGATACCTGGAACCTTTATCAGCTAAGTCAAACGCCGATGAAAATGCTTCTTGATGACCATATCGATCTTTCCGACGGGAAGCTGCTTGCAGTCCAGCGTGATCCCGGCGCTACCACCATCATTTTGCGCGATAAAACGATAGGGCGGGGTGAAATCAGGATGATATTCGACTCAAAAACCTTTGAGTTGCGCCAATGGACGATCGTCGACCAACAAAATCTTGAAACTACTGTTCAAGTCATGAACGTTAAAACGGGTGTCCGATTTGCAAAAGGTATGTTTGACATTCCATATCAACGTATTGCGATGAAGAGGCGGTAGCTTGCTCATGATGTGATGCTGTCCGCATTGATTGAAGTGGCCGGCGATCATGCTAAAAGCAACAACATCTGCCTCGGATGGGCATGACACAACTAAGGACCGGCTCGTTATTTAGAGCTCTAACCTAGGCATTCTGGCCATAGAAGCGGTTTCATCAAAAGCGTCATGCTGGCGCTTACAAATTATATCACCCAAAAGTCGAAGGCGTAGGTTGTTGCCGCGGCAAATATCGTATTACACTTCCCAAGTTCACTTTTATGAAACCCGAGCCTTTAAGCAAACGAAACTGCATGACGATGTGATTTGAACACCTATCAAATGGCTTTTCCGCTTGACATTCGGATGCCAAACCACACGGGTTGGAATTTTATAGAACGATCAATTGAACCGGGTTGTGGCTTTTCGCAAAAATAATTGGCAACCCGGAGCAAGCCCACCTTTTCCTCGTGTTTTAGTCCGTTAACCAAGCGCAGCTAATTGGCCTAATTGTCCGGCCAACCACGGATAGTGAATTTCTGGCGTTTCAAAAGAGCGCAGCAGGCGGTGGCGAATTCCGAAGCTCTCATTCATCAAAGCTATCTTTACTAGCTAACTGAAAGCGCAAACGCGCTAAATAGCGGCCATCGGCACACCGCTCACGATTGAATTCAAAAGCGGGTTGCGGATCTCGGATTTTTCTCTTAAAGATCCAGCTGCGGTTAATGATAAATTGTCGTTCTCTTAAAGGCGTTCGTTTGACGATGTCTTTTAAGTTTTAAACCTTCGTAGTTGGGTATGGAGTAGAGAAAGAAACCCCAGCGAAGCCCACTTTCTCCATTAAAAGTTTCAAGAGTTTTATACTGTTAGAAAAGATTATCTATGTCGTTAAGTGTCGCCACCTGGAACATTAATTCCGTCCGCTTACGTTTGGATCTCGCTCTTCGTTTTATCGAAGAAAGCAAACCCGATCTATTATGCCTGCAGGAAATCAAGTGTCAAGATTCTCAATTCCCAGAACAGGCTTTTGCCGAAGCAGGTTATCCATTTTTGGCGGTAAGTGGCCAAAAAGGCTATCATGGTGTGGCCATCGTTTCCCGTTTACCACTTCGTGATATTGATAAAATTTGTTTTTGTAACCAAGGCGATTGTCGACATATTTCTGCGACAATCCATTGGCGGAAAAGACCGATTAAAATCCATAATTTCTATGTTCCAGCGGGCGGTGACGAGCCTGACCCACAAATCAATCCGAAATTCCAACATAAACTTGATTTTTTAAAAGAGATGGCAGCAGTTAAGGCAGATTTAGGTGATGGAACTCTATCGCTGCTAGTGGGAGATTTGAATATCGCGCCGCTTGAAAATGATGTCTGGTCGCATAAACAACTACTCAAGATCGTGTCACATACGCCTATCGAGACGTCATTGCTTACCGCGGTAAAAAAAGAGGGCGGATGGTTAGATCTGATGCGTGACCAAATTCCCGAGCCGGAAAAAATATATACTTGGTGGAGTTACCGGGCAAAAGATTGGGCAGGTTCCAATCGTGGCCGGCGGCTTGATCATATCTGGAGCTCACCAGCGCTCGCAGATTTGGTAGAATCTTTAAAAGTTTATACTGCCATGCGCGGTTGGGAACGGCCGTCCGACCATGTCGCCGTCATGGTGAAATTTAAATAACACAAAGCTTTTATCGTTGTGGTTTAAGTATCGCTCTCAAGTGTCACGCACTGGAAATGACAATCATTTGTAAAGTTCGCGGGTCATCAGCACCATTTAATTTCTGTTCTACGCAAATTCAGCGCAATTAAGGTTTTGCATGAACGTCGACCACGCTTCAAAGAGGCCCTATCAGTCGGGCTTACGGTTTCAAACAATGTTGCAACCGCCCGCTTAATTAGCATTCAGAAAGTGGTTCATGAGTTTAATAAACTCAAGAACCAACGTCGACTTCGTTAAGCCGTTATAGGTTTTGCTTACGAGATTAATTAAATGTGTTGGCCCATCGCGGTGTATTGATAATACGCTTGCATTTTATGATTTTTCGTTTCTTTAAATGTTGTGCGAAATCTTTGTGCCCTATATCAATCCTTTTATATGAACAAAATTTCATGAGTGTTGAGTCGCTAAATGTGATTTATAGACGCCGAGTGTTAACAGGAGTCCTTATGGCGGCTAGAGGCGCAAAAAACTTTAAATCGATCAGGGTTAGCCTATTCTTATCGGTCGTGTTGATCTCGCTCACGGGCTGTGTCGTCGGGCCTGATTATCATACGCCGCAGATATCCACGCCGTTTAGTTGGAGCCAAAAAAATCAAATCACAGAACAGCCGGCGCAACTTGCAGGCTGGTGGCGGCAATTTAATGATCCACAGCTGGTTTCACTGGTCAATGACGCCATTTCTGGCAATAATGATGTTGCCAGTGCAAAGGCCAAAGTGCGTGAGGCGCGGGCAAATTTGTGGCAAACAATTGGCACGGTGTTGCCGAGCCTTAATGGCACAGCTGCAATGAACCGTAGCCGTGCCAACGGTGGCAGCGAGTTTA
>Ga0308161_1004930_pt1 | contig 11988 bp, 8 predicted proteins | sample PhyFR2_FD_201034 | JGI IMG/M metagenome (GOLD analysis project Ga0308161, IMG submission 201034) | Phyllosphere microbial communities from UC Gill Tract Community Farm, Albany, California, United States - DLSLF.R2 | ecosystem: Host-associated > Plants > Phyllosphere > Unclassified | place: USA...
CCGATTCTGCAGTTCCTGGCGAAATTAGCCACTACGTGTCCGCATATGGAGCCAGGGTCTATGGCGACGAATGGCTTAGTGGCTTTATAGCAAGATTGCCCGATCTAACTGGATCGGATGGGCAAACTGTAAAGATGCTTGACGCATTTCCCGCGACCAGAGCTACATGGGAATTCGTTGACGCTCTCGGGCCGACGATTCGTGATCTGTATTGGCAAAGCGCTTCATCTCTTCCATTTGAAGGAAGTGCGGAAGATCTCGTCTATGCAATATCTCGCTTCCGAGCCGCAGGTCGGAGCATCGATGTGCTCCCGTTGCTACATCGTAGAGCGGATGAGGTGCCAACGGAACTCCTTCAGCAGCTGCTTACCGACTCACGCAGCCAGATTGATCAGGGCTTCAAGCGTAACGGGAACATGCTCACATTCCACCTGGCCAAGTCGCTGACTGAGCTCAGAGGGAGGGAGGGCGTGGATCCTAAGGCAGTGGCAATGCTGGAGTACGCGTTCTTCCCCTTAGTTCACAGTGAGAGCAATGAGCTAACGCTGTTCAGGTTGTTGGCCAGGGAGCCCTCCCTGTTTGTTGAGCTGCTATCAAAGATCTACAGGCGCAAGGACGCGGCTCCGGATGAAGAGATCAGTGACGAGGTAAGGAATGAAGCCCGAGCGGCATTCAGAGTGCTTCATGAATTCAAGGAGCTTCCTGGACTCGACGGCGACGTAGTGAGCGAAGAAGTTCTGTTGAACTGGGCCTTGGAGGTGAAGACAAGGTCCCAAATCGCAGGCATTGAGGATGTAGCAGAAAGGCGAATTGGTGCCCTCCTCGTTCACAGTCCCAATGAGCCTGAGCGCGGTACTTGGCCAGCCGATGCCGTCTGCCGAGTAATCGAGCAGCTTGCCTCAGACCAGTTGGGAAGCGGATTCGAGGTGGAATGCTTCAACAAGCGGGGAGTGCATTCTCGTAGCGTCAACGAAGGTGGCGACCAAGAGCGAAAGCTCGCTGCGCTTTACCAGGGTTGGTCTGACGCGCTACCGCACTTCCCCCGCGTCTGCGCAATGCTGGCATCTGTCGCAGAGAACTGGCGTGACTACGCCCGGCGAGAGGATATCGAGGCCGAGCAAGGCAAGATGAAGATGTAATACACCAGGACAGTGGGAGGCGAACTCGTGGCAGCTGTGGATGCCGCGAGTAGACTCCACGAGAGGTACCTTAATTTCAGGGTGTCAGGATGAGTGCTCTATCTTCCCTCAGGATAAGAAATTACCGCTGCTTCAAGGACCACACTGTTGACCTGGGCAGGTCAACTATTCTCGTGGGCAAGAACAATGCCGGGAAATCAACCCTCATCGAGACGTTGAGGATTGCGTCTGTAGCGCTAAAGCGCTTCTTAAGCGTGACCTCATCCCAAGCGCCGCGATGGCTTGATGATGATGCCGTCGGCCCCGGTCAGAATCTGCGATTGGACAAGCTGGGCATGGTGACGTCCACAATGTTCCATCGTTACGGGGACCCACCAGCCACAATCGAAGCAACGTTCGCGGATGGCGCGCGATTGGTTGTCCACATCGGCGCAGACGGTGAGACGCACTGTGTCTTCTTCAACGGCCAAGGTCGTTCGGTTAGAGCCCGTCGAGATATCGGTGCTGTACCACTCCCGCGTATCAGCATCCTCCCGCAGATCGTTCCTCTGGAGTATGAGGAACGAGCTCTCCTGCCGGGCTACGTCAAACAGCACCTGGACTCTCACTTGGCCTCAAGGCACTTCAGGAATCAGCTCCAGTTGCTGCACGACGAGCACTTTGACGAATTCAAGAGTTTGGTTGAGGAGACCTGGCCTGGTGTCAGTATCGCTGGTCTGGAAACACGACGTGGCGACGGTGGCGAGACTCTGCAACTTATGGTGCGCGACGGTGACTTTGTGGCCGAAGCGGGCTGGATGGGGCATGGCCTTCAGATGTGGCTTCAGACGCTCTGGTTCATCGTCCGTTCCCGTGGAGGTGGAACGGTAGTCCTAGACGAGCCGGACGTGTACATGCACCCCGACCTGCAGCGAAAGCTGGTTCGGATCCTGCGAGCTCAAGGCGCAGACCTTCTCATTGCGACGCATTCAACTGAGATCCTGGCGGAGGTCGATGCGGACAACGTATTAATCCTTGATCGCGAGCGTCCCAAATCTTTCTACGCAACAGATTTGCCGAGCCTGCAGAAGGTCGCTGAAAACATTGGGAGTGCGCAGAACCTCCAGATTGCGAGGCTATGGAGGGCTCGTGCGCTGATCCTTGTCGAAGGAGAGGACATGAAGCTCCTCAAGCGCGTTCATGATCTGATCTTTGCCGCAGAGAAGCCATCTTTGGACACGATCCCTAACTGGGCCATTGGGGGCTGGGGCGGTTGGTCCAGCGTCGCGGGGTCGATGGCAACCCTTAAAAATTCAGTACACCAGAGCATACGGTGCTACTGCGTGTTCGACTCTGACTATCATCTTGAAGAGGAAGTTGCAGCGAGACGAGCGCAAGCAACTGATCAAGGTGTCCAGATTCATATCCACTCGGTTAAGGAAATAGAGAACTTCTTGATCATTCCGAGTTTGATTCGACGCACATTGGAGCGTTCGGTACGTTCTCCAAAAATTGCCCCCTCAGAGGAAGAGATCGACGCAGAAATCGAGCATATAGCTGAGGGCTTGAGGGATGAAACGATTGACGGATTTGCAACGCAGTTCAATGCCTATGATCGTAAATTGACGGCTGGTGCTGCGAGCAAGCGTGCTCGCGAACATGTGCGGGCCAAAGCACAAGGGACAAGGGGATTGCGCGGAATCGTGTCGGGTAAAACGCTGTTATCTAGGCTGTCTGAATGGTCAAAGCAAATATGCGGCGTCTCATTTGGTGTCAATGGACTCATCAAGTTGCTCCGACGAGATGAGGTTGACCAAGAGCTGGAGCGCCTGGTTAGGGCAATCTCCGATGGGAAGCAGCTCTGAGCTCTCCGGATCGTCGGATTCTGACCTGTCCGTATCCTCGATCAAACAGGGTGCGCACAGCTCAACTAAACGGGAATGGTCTCCGTTGTCCTGGAGGCTATGCCAGAATTCACCACCCGAGAGAGACTGTTATTTCCACGTCATTTACTCGTACGCGAAGGAGCTTAAACCGCTTCTCGATTATGTCGAAGAAAATCTAAAAAAATATTTTCCTCGCGGCCTAATATGCCTTCGCTGTGAATATCTAGCCGATTACGAGACAAGCGGATACATTGCTACCTATCGTGTCGACCACCGTGAAATCGCGGTGGCGTTTTTGGTTGTAGACCTTAAGGCATCGCGGCCTCCCCTTGACTTAGGCGGCTGCTTCAACGGGCCAGAAAGCGATTCTTCAGAATCAGCGACTGCTTCGTAACGGTCGGCTCGAGTGCGTCCACCCCAAGAAGATGAATCGTAATCACTCAGGTGATGTGATTACGGGATCTCTAGTCGCCCGGTACCCGCCGGCTGCTACAAATAGCCCCTTTGCCGTCATAGAATACGGGCGTACCGCTCATGTGCTGCGTTTCGCGCGCAAGGGCGCCTTGTTCGATCCCTGTCTCAGGAGGCATGCTGAGGATGATTCCTAAACGAACAGCTGTTCCGCTCGACCAGATTCAAGCTGCATTAGAAAAGACGGGATTTATCCTTGAACATATGGTCGACGATGTGTTCAAGAAGAACGGGTGGTCGACTATTGGTGGACGTTACTACGCGGATGATGTCGATGGTCGCGCACGAGAGCTCGATCTCGTAGCCTATCGAACAGAGAAGTTTGAAGACGTAGAAGTCGTCGCAGCCGTTCTGGTCAGCTGCAAGAAGGATGAGTCTCTGACGTGGGCCTTCCTCACTAAGAAAAAGCCCAAGAAGGACCCTAATTTTGACTGGAATCCAGTTCACGTATGGACTGACGTCGAACCACTCTCGACCTATCTAAAAACCGAGAGTTGGAAGGATGATCACATGGATGCCCTTGGCAAGAAATACAAGGACATGTTTTCTCCGAGATGCTCTATCTTCGCTTTCCAGCAGCTGGGACTCACAGCGCCTCAAGGTACCAAGCAGAAGAGACCCGGAAAGGACGGGGAAGTGATGGATAGCGCCGGAGTCGTCACGCCAAGAAACGACGACCAAATCTTCTCTTCCATCGTGAGCGTAATGAAAGCTCTGGATTACGAAGTTGATCTACTCGGTACAAGGGTGCGCAATCGAAAGCGACTTTACCACTTCAGCCTTATCTCGGTTGTGGATGCTCCGCTAGTAGAGGTCGCCTACGCCGGCCGGTCGACGAGGGTGAGTGAAATTGATGGAATTACGCATCTTGCTCGCTATATGGTAAAGAAGCGCGAATTGTCGGCTCTTGTTCATTTCATTAGCGCCAGTTCCCTCCCAAGCTACCTCGAATGCATGACCGGAGCCGCCGCAAAGACCGCCAAGTTTTTTTCAGACTTGGTCGATAGGTCCTACGAGTCCATTGAGCACAACGCGAAGGTTCGCCAGGTTATCGCCGCCCGAATCAAAGGGCGTTTGCTGTGGCGGATCAACGCATCGATTGAGGCAAATTCCGGCCAGAGGGGAGAGATATCTGAACTGTCGATTGACTATCAGAAAGGTCGTCTGGAATTAGAAATAGATACGTTTGATGACGAAGTGCTGAAGTTGTTGAACGGAGATGGTCGACTCATTGACCAGGTCAAAAGCGTTCTCAAAGATCATGCCCGTTACGAAGGGGATTTTGTTTTCACTGAGGACCTGCCGTTCTGAGGCTGGTGTCGACCCTGAGTAAGACAGCAAGCTTCCTTTCTGCTGCAGGGCAGCGACATCCACTCACGCAAAAAGCGAAGGATCGATTGAGAAATTTATCGGATCACATCCAGATCTCGACGCATTGGCGTGGAAGTGACCGATAAAAATTTTGGCGCGGCATCGCGAGCGTTGACGCAGTGGAACGGCCAGCAGATGCACCGTTGCTCCTTCATAATCAAGCGCGCCGTCAATGCCCATAGTATGCTCACGTGCCCTGCCTATATGATTGGAGTTGAACTCACAAAAGGGTGATGTATGAGCGGCCAATTGAACTTATGGACTGCGGACGCCATCAGTGCTGCTGCTACTGCGCTGTCATTTCTTCTTGCGGCAATCGTCTTCACGGTTGATCGTGCCTCGGCCTGGTCGCGACGCCGAGCAGATGCTTCTCGTCTCTCGAAGCTAATAGCGGGTGACTTGGGGCTTGAATTGGCAAGGCTCAGATCCGTGAGCAGTCACCTCAATGCTCTAGCCATCGAAGACGGGCTTGCACACGGCCTTGAGTTGTTGGCTAGCAAGCCGGGCTCGGAGCGCGTTCTAGAGACATTCTTGAGCAAGTTTGATACCGCACGAATAGACAGGATCTGCGAAACAACAAACGTTTTTGATCCGGTGATGAGCGATCACCTGTCATCTGTCATTACATTGAAGTCGGCTGCGTTAGAGTCGGTGCGGATCCTGGCTTCGATCGAAGCTGACGACCCGGATCGGGCCGGCATAGCCAAACATGTGTGCATTCAGGCCAATGCACTACAAACGGAATTGCTGGGCTTTTTCAATGCGACGTTGCTCACTAGGGGTGTCGGTCGCTTGCAAAGGGAGTGCGTGATCTCAACTGACTAAAGCATTGGCGCTGGCGACCTCTAGATGGGTCGTTGTCCGGTGATAGAGGCGACACACACCCGCGTTGCAACCTGGGCTGCGCGTAGTATTGGTATAGATCGCCCTTTTCATTAGCGCTTCGATGTTGGGGGTAGTTCCGAAAGCTCGGCCGTTGAGGACCGATTGGCGGATGCGATAGCTTATTGTTCAAGGCCAGTGCGATACGGCCCGAATGCTAAGCCATGTACGTCGATTGAGCGGCACACTCAATAGCAAGCAGAAAAAGCGCGGATTTAATGTACTTGCGAATAATTTGAGGGCTGACCCTATATGCTTCACTCAAATGCTTTACGAGGAACGTCATCGAGGGGCCATCAGGTTGATCGACGAGCCGAAATATTGATTCAAAGAGTGCCTTCCGCTCGCGACCATTCGCGTTCACGCCTTGGACCTTGTACTTCCTGATGTAGCGTCTATAAATTACGCTTTCGGTCAATGACGCAGGAGCTTGACGCAAGCCGTTTCTTTCCAGCAGCAACTTCATCGACGGAAGCGGAGAAATCTTGGATCGAAGCGCTTCCTTGGCAATCATCTCAATTCTAAGCGCTCGATATAGCCGAGAATCATCACGCAGCGGAACCAGATGCGTCTCTTCATCGTCGATGATCAGCCTCTTAGACGGTAGTTCTTCGTCTCGAATCAGGATATCCATTATGGGTACACTCATATAGGCGCTAAGTCTAAGGAGATTTCCGAGACTTGGAGGGCCGGATGGAAAGTCGTGATTCATGTCGTTGAGGTCTCCCTCGCGGATCACTCTGGCCAAATATCTCTCATAGCCGCCAGGCGGGATCATTGGACAAGGCCCGCTGATGTACGCAATGAGTTCTTCAATGCACTTGTCGATCCACTGTCGCTCCTTCGACAACCCGTGCGCATAGACTGGCTCAGCAATTAAGCTTCCGTCGCAGGCTCTACATGTCTGGCGATTTGCTAACGCGATGGTATACGGCTGGGCAGCACCGCAGGTAAGGCATGCGTCGGTTATTAGTACCCCGTGAACGCTGCAGGCGGAAAGCTCGGAGAGAGCCCACGATAGCCTTGCGGCAACTCCGGACTTTTCCATATCTGCGAGGCAGAGTGAGCACCACCGACGGGTCGCCGAGAGTCCACTGTGCTGACGCCTGAGAACATCTGACAGAGCGTAGAAAGTTCCACCCTTCAATAGCTGACCGCCTGTAAGTCGCTCGAGCGTGCCTAGCCGATCCATGAAGCGAGCGCCAGGCCCTAGTATTCCTGAGCGTGGGTATACGTTCCGAATAGGAGGGTGGCCGCTACATCTGTCCAGGGCGTCTAGGAATGCCACCGGCGTCAACCCTTGCGTAGCCGCCAAGCGCACGACATAGCTGTCGAGAGACTCTACGCCTGCAGTTCCCAAGCCTTCGAGCGGCAACGGGGGAAGCGTTGTCCATTGCCACAGGCCGGCTGCCCTCATGCGGACCTCGGTCCCTTCGTTTGGTTCCAAGTTAGGTTGACGTGGGAGAGATCACGCGCCGACGGGTTGGGTTCGGTGATCTGGTCAAACTCCTTCGCAATCGACCACATCGAAAGGAGCTGGTCGCGAGAGTATGAGGCAGCCACGAGGTCTTGGACTTCAATAGTGTTTGCGCTCCTTCGTCGCCTAGCTTGATCCGCCCGCGCCAAATACTGCTTGAGCTCACCAAATGATCCTGCGGAGTTGGATAGCGCCAACTCAAGGTTGCTTGTCAGCAAGTCTGGGGAGGACAACAGAAACGATTGAGACAAGGACATGGCGAGGCTAGCGAAGGTGAGGTGGTCGTCGGCTCTATCCTCGCGGTAGCGCTCCGCCCATACGAAGAGAGATCGTCTTCGAACGTCGGGGAAGCTATCCCACAACGCCGCTGCGCGGGGGGTGCCGAACATGATGATGGTCAGGCCGCACTCCTCGGCAAGCTGCATCAGACCGAGCATGTAGTTGTGGACTGATCGTCCGCGGGGCACTGTGCACATGGACGTGCACTCCTCTATGAAGAGCCATCGGAGATGCCGCGCCCGCGCGTGGCGCTCAAACTCGAACCTAAGCGCGTGCTCAGTGAAATTTCTGCGGGTATCAGTCCAGAGTGGCGCTTTCCTCGCCGTCTCAAGCTGCGCATGTACCACATCGGGGTCGTCCACTTCGTCCCTACTACGAAGCCAAGAGAGGTCCGGATGCCTCAATGAATGAGCTAGACGCATTGCGAGGTCCTTGGGATTGAAGAATCCACGGTCGGTCAGCGTTGCCCTGACTGCCACTGCCGGCAACGTGCCATCCGTCCAACTCGCCGGGACGCCGCCCACATGCTTCATTGCTTCATATCTCAGTTCGCTCTTACCAACGCCAGAGACGCCGACCACAAAGACGAGCGTGCCAGGTTGTGCAAAATGGAGCGTCGAAAGAATGTCGCTTCGTGCTGAGCAGAACTTTGGGTGCAGCAAGAGCCTAGGCGCTTTCATCTATCCCCTCGGAGTGCATGTTGTAGTCGCGAAGTGAATCCAAAGGGAGTGAAAGATCATGCGATGCCGGCCTAGCTACCGGACGAGCACCTTTTGAAGTGGCTGCGGGAGTAGGTTCGGTTGCAGTGGCAGTGGTTTCGCTCAGCCGCATATCTGTCCTCTGATGCAGACTTACATGTGCGTCCAACCTCCTTTGCACCACAGCGGAGCCTCTCTGGTAGAGGTAGTAGGAAAGGAACTTGACATCAAGCGGGGGCAGGTTTGCCAATTTGACCGCAAAGGGTGCCCATGCTTTATAGCGTCCAGAATTCATCTGGGCACGGATAAGCCCCGCATCCTCGCAGTCGCGACGGACCTCGACGACGTCTCCCCTTCGCGTAGCCTCCAACAGCTCGGCACTGGCATATGTGTAGCGCTCCGTCTTGATTCCACGCTTCGGATCGATTCGGCTAGCTCGGATCGGAATGGAGCTGTGGTACAGAAAGTCTTCGTCGACATTTGTCGGACGCCCAGCGAGCCCGGTTGCGATAAGTAATTCTTCACGTCTTTCCATGGGGGAAACGCCATCGGCACCTGGAACATAACCAAGATGCTCTACCACTTCCTCAATGATCGTAAGAAGTGCAGAGAACTGCAGCTTGGCTGTCTTGCGACTCTTGAAGCGCCCGTCGACAGCTCGGCCGCGTTGATCCGGAGCTGTGCTGCCGGGGAGCCGATGCAGCTCAGAATTGATCCGGCCGATCCAGTTCTCGGCAGAGCTGTTGAACACCGATGCAGCTGTTGGATGTATGAGAAGAGTGATCCCATATATGGAGCAAAAAGCGGCTAGCCAATTTGACCGGTTCTCTGTGCCGCGATCAACTTGAATAATGCTGGGAAGCCGACCGTGCTTTCGCACGTACGTCCTAAGCAGGGAAGCCAAGGCATCCGACCTGGCAGGACCGAATGCGAGCTCATAGCAGGCAGGGTGCCTAGTAGAGTTATCTATCGCTACGTAGATGATCGGCCTGTCTAAAAGCAGGATGTCTTCCAGGCCAGGGAAGACCCGGTTATCAACGATGGTTGAGTCGATCTGCAACCGAAGTCCCACGCCGATCGCGGCAAGCGACCGCGCGCGTGGATCGGTTGCGACGCGTGACTTTTGGTACTGCCGGATGCCGCCAGTGCGCAGATCCCTCTTGGCCCTATTAGCTCGCGCCAAATAGCGATTGAGCGTGGTCTTGGTAACCGGTGTGCAGCCTCGACGCTTGCAGTCGATTACATGTTCGATGTATGCATTCTCTCTATTGAAGCTAGTACCCGCTTCCCACCGCTGTACGGTTGCGACGAGTGCTTCTTCCTGTAATCGGACGAGGCGCCTGGTTCTGTTTCCAGACGCCCGGTAGTTAGTAAGGCAAGCCTCCAGCTCAGATTTCCCTGAAGCTATTGCGATCGCCACCTTCTTATCAAGTTGGCGATAGCGGCGTGTGTAGGGTCGTTCGCCCCGGCGCATGGACGCCAGCCGAGCTAGTCGGGCACGGCCTGCCTGAAGATCCACGAACGATGACGTCGAAAGCGCGTCCGCTGCCTGTTGAAGGCGCTGCGCGCTGAGTGTGGATCCGAGGGCTTGTGCAGCATCGCATTGCACCCGATCTCGAAACAGGGTGAATGTGTCGGTCTCATCGAGCGTAACGCTGAGAATCGGTCCAAAGATGTCGCCGTTGCGCAGCAGCTGGTGGATGTCTTTGGGCGTCAGGCGAGGAACATCCTGTAATAGGTGCTCAATTGTCTTGGGACAGGTTTCAAGTGAAGCAATTGCAAGGATCTGCTCCCGGCTATGTTCTGAGCGCGGATCGATTGAGTACAGGAGCTCGTAGTTCGCTAAGACACAGGCGAACTGATCGGGTTGTACCCACACGCGGTAGTCAAGGCCGTGGTGAGCGGCCCATTGTTGGAATGCGGGACGCTCAACTGATCCGACCGCGGAGCGCACCCACTCATGTGGAAATTGCTGCAGTAGCGAGGACACGCGCTGACCAGTCTTGCATTCCACCACAGTGACTGAGTCCGAGCGGATAACAAGGAAGTCCGCCGTTGCGCTTCCTACATGCCTTTTTCGATCCGGCCCTGTACGTTCGATTCCCCGACAACGAACCTGCGTGAAGTACGCGATTACCGAAGGATCAAACTCAAGCTCGTAGGCATACAGCCGCTCCACGGTGTGGCTCTCCAGCCAGATAGAGCGCCTGTTCTTCTTTGATGACATCAGCACGATGACATTGTCTAGCGCCGCGCCACCAGGCTGGCGGCTCGGACTCTCAGAAATCATTTCGAGGACGTGGTCTTTCTGATCTTCTGTTAGGCCAGCTCTATCAAAGCAGGCGCGAAGCTCGACTTCATGCATGGCTGCTCCTCAGGCAAGGCGATACCTGCCCTGCCTTGACAAGGGGAAAAACCTGAGAGCAGAATGCGAGCGTCGGTCCCTGCCAGGTGACGCGGCATCGAAAGCCCAGGAGTGCAACCTCCTGGGCTTTCGCGTCTCAGTCGTTCGCGATATGCGTAGTGTGAACTCGTGGATCTATGTCATTAGTTCGCCAGAATGAGGGTCGATATGAGCGTAGACCGGAGCTTGGTGAATTTGTACCCCGTGCTATCGCTCAAAATCGCTCCTAAGTTATAGCCATGTTCCATTTAGGCTCGGATATTCCATTTAATGGAACATTAGACGAGTGGCCTCGCCGGCATGGGCATGCTGGCCGGGAACAGGTCATGCGGGCACGTACGGTGACTTGGGCCTCTTTTGCATACGACGCTCAGCGCGAGAGGAGGCGGATCAGATTCGAGCGCTACGGGACGGTGCGGGGCGCGATTCCGCCTAGTGCGACTGTTGAGGATCCAGCGGCCGCTGGGTGCGTGTTGAGAGCGCCCCGGCGGCAGAGGGTGGATGCCGTGGAGGCGTGTTCGCCTGGAAGCAGGCAGATCTACGAGCACATGATCTGGCACGTCTTAGACCCTCGGTCAGATCTTCGCTCATGTTTCGAGCGGCATGAGGATCTGACGGAGCAATGGACGGATGAGGACCGCCGGGCTCCGTTACGTCGGATGTTCCGGCCGGGTGCGTCACCTTCACTGGATGCGATAGGCACCTTATGTGCCCGCATCAGATTGGCGAAGCATGCGGGCGATGCTGAGTCTGCCTTCTTGATCGGATGCGATGTCGCAAGGGCGCTTTGCCTTCTATCGCTAGCGTCCCGATTCACGTCTTCAATTGAGGATTTGTCCATGGTGGTTGTGCGGACCCTTCTCGCGGGGCTCGCGCACAAATCCAAGCGCCTTGCTTCTGAGGTTGACGCTTACCTCGCGATCTACGGCATTCTGTCTCGAATGCGCAGCAGGGTCGATCTGGACACCGGGATACCCAGCCTTGTGTATCAGACCGGGCACACCTGGCCGATCTATGTGTCTTTGTTTGGCCGCTTGATCGATGCCGTTTGTACTGCAGACGCCGCGAAGCAAGACGCAGTTCAAGATGCGCTAGATACAGCCCTCGGTAGAGGTGGTCTGACGTCAGCCCTTCGTGGAAGAGTTACGCTGTTCGAGAGTCATTGATTCTGATGCCAAGGCGTTCTCACCGATGCGCGCAAAGTGGAACTGCTCGGTCTCTAAGCTGAAGCAGTGTGCACTCGATTCTAGCAGCAGCTTATCGTGCGTTTAATACACCTGTATCTGAGGCGCCAACTGGTAGCCAGCTGGCGCCCAAGAGGTCACTTCTTATCCGGTTTCTGTGTGAGTACGCTACCGGCGAGTTGGCGCGTTACCGCACTAGTTCGTCCATCATTGAGTGC
>Ga0308161_1004939_pt1 | contig 11978 bp, 10 predicted proteins | sample PhyFR2_FD_201034 | JGI IMG/M metagenome (GOLD analysis project Ga0308161, IMG submission 201034) | Phyllosphere microbial communities from UC Gill Tract Community Farm, Albany, California, United States - DLSLF.R2 | ecosystem: Host-associated > Plants > Phyllosphere > Unclassified | place: USA...
TCCACATGTAGACGTCGCCGAGCCCGGTCGCGATCGGGCCCAGGCTTGCGGTAGCGCCTGGCGGCAGCGAGCGCTCGACGGCGCGCAGCCGTTCAGCCATCTGCTGGCGCGCGAAATAGATGTCCGTACCGTCCTTGAAGACGGTAGTCACCTGCGCAAACCCGTGCCTGGTCAGCGACCGGGTGGATTCCAGGCCAGGTATCCCGGCAAACGCCGTTTCGATCGGATAGGTGATCTGCCGCTCCACGTCGGCCGGCGCGAGCGCAGGTGCAACGACGTTGATCTGCACCTGGGTGTTGGTGATGTCCGGTACTGCGTCGATGGGCAGGCGCGTCAGCGCAAGTGCCCCGAGGATCGACAGGAGGATCGTTGCGATGAGCACGTGCCACCGCCGCGCAACGGAAAAGTTGACGATACGAGCGATCATGGTTGGGTGTCCTTCAGGAGCCGTCGAGTGAAGAGATCAGTCATCGTCTCCCGCCTCTCCTTTTCCATGCTCCGCCTTCAGCAGATACGTATTGCTGACCGCAATCTGTTCGTTGCCTTCCAAGCCGCCCATCACCTTGACGTAGCCGGCCGCGTTACCGCCGAGGACAACGTGCTTGATCGCGAATCCGTCTCTCGCCCGAACGAATACGCTGGGCCTGTCCTCGACGGTTTGCACAGCCGTCCGTGGAATGGCCAGTTGCGTGCCACCGGCGCTCCCTTCGAGCGCAATCGATGCCCGGACCGTTTCGCCGATACGCCACGCGCCGCGGCCGTTCGACAAGCGTGCAATGGCTCGTACCTGGCGGGTCGCGGGATCGAGGACACGCGAGACATGCGTAATGCGGCCCGTGCCGGTGCGACCGTCGGTCGACACGTCCACGGTCGTGCCCACGGCGATGCGGGCAGCGTCGTCCGGCGAGAGCGAAAGTTCGGCCGTCAGCTCGTTGAGGTCGGCGACCTCGAAAAGATGGGCGTCCGGTGCGACGATGTCGCCCAAGGCGATCTGTCGTGCCGTGACGTTGCCCTTGATGGGTGAGCGCAGCATCAGCCGATTGAGCTGTCCCCCGCTGCTTGCGCCTGCGGCCGCGAGCTGCTGCTCGGCCAAGCGAAGACGGGTGCGTGCTTCTTGCGCGGCATTGCGCGCAATCTCGAATTCTTGCCGCGAAGTGACTTTTTCGCCGTACAGACGTTCTTCGCGTGCAAAATTGGCCTGCGACAGTTCGTACTGCCGCTTGGCGATCTCGACGTCGGCCCTGAGCTGGGCTACGTCACGGCTTTCGATTACGGCAAGCACGTCGCCACGAGCGACCGGGTCGCCAAGGTTGCGCCGGATCTCGACCACCCGGCCACCCACGGCGCTCGAGACCACCGCCGCATGCTTCGGATCCGCCGCGATGACCGCCGGCGCCTCGACGGCCCCGGCGAACGATTGCCGGACTGGCATGAGCTCGATTCCTGCCGCTTTGATTTGCTGGTCCGACAGCGTGACAAAGTCTTTCTTGGCTTCGGCCTCGCCGCCTTCTTTTTCCGCGGCTTCGCCCCGCTCTCCGGCCTCGCCCTTGGATTCGCCTTTCTCAGCCTTCTCAGCCTTCTCAGCCTTCTCAGCCTTTTCGGCCTGTTCGCCTTTGGCATTCGCGCTCTGCTCGCCTTGTTCGGCAGCTTCTTGACGGCTGGCCGTTTCTGGCTTGGGCGAGCATGCGCTCAAGAGGATCATCGCGGCACACAGGCCCGATCGGAATACCGCTTGCATGGGTTAGTCCTTGTAAATTGGAGAGTTGGAACCTTGCAGCCGAGCCAGACGCGCCCGTGCCGTATGAAGTGCTGCGAGCGCATCGACCGAGCTTTCGCGGGTTTCGGCCAGCGAGCGTTCGGCCTCGATCAATTCGAGTTGCGGGAATTTCCCCTCGGCATAACCGATCCTCGCGATACGGGCCGCCTCTTCTGCCGCTGCCAGCGCAGGACCGTTGGCGGCGCGTGCAGCCGCCAGCGCGTCGGCCACCTCGGCTTCTGCCTGTGCGGTGGACTGCTCGACTTCCAGTACGACGGCGCGGCGCACGGCGGATGCGCGATCGAATTCCGCTTGGGACCGTACAAGCGCGGCGCTGCCCTGGTTGAACAATGGCAGCGGGACCGACAGGCCCAGCACAGCCGCCTTGTCGGAAGTTTCGCCATACCGGCGCATGCCGGCGGTCAGCGTGACGTCCGGTATCCGGTCACGCCTGGCCGCATCGACGCGAGCCTCTGCAGCGGCCAGTTCCGCCTCCGCTGTCGCAATCGCGAGCTGCTGCCGCGCAGGCGGTACCTGCTCGCTGCGTTCGATCCGCTCAAACCAGGCGGACGCTATCGCGAAGGGCATTGGCGCGCCTGTCAGCCGCGCGATCGTTTTCTGCGCCAGCTCGGTGGCGCGCATTGCTTTTCCCAGGCGAACCTCGGAATTAATTCGTAGCACGTCCGCCCGTTGCTCTTCTATGGGGGATGCTTTCCCGGCCCGTACCCGCTCGCGTGCGGCGTGATGGGCGCGTTCGGCCAGTTCATGACTGGCTTTTGCGATCGCAACGTAGCGCTCACTGGCAGCAAGGTTAACGAACGCCTCGGTGATCTGAAACGTCAGTTCCGCTTCAGCGGAGCGCGCACCAACGTCGGCAGCAGCGCGCTCAGCCTGAGCTACGCGTAGCCTGGCGCCCCGCTTGCCGCCCAGCTCCAGGGGCATCGACAGCGAGACCGTCTTTTCTCCCCCGCCAAAACCGGAATAGCGCCCCGTCCCCATCACATTCTCCGCTTCCACCGAAAGTGTCGGGTTCGATCGCAGGCCCGACAGCCGCACATTCGCGTCGGCAGCCCGCAGTGCCGCGTCTGCGCTCTGCAGTTGCGGCGCCTGGACGCGGGCTCTGGCAACGGCTTCGGCAAGCGTCAGTGCAGTGCCTTCGGCAAAGGCAGATCCTGCAGCTGCGCACATGGCCAGCAACGCTGCGGTGACACTGAAGTTCATCTTGGTGCGCATAGGTGAATTCGCTTGACGGATTGATAAATGAGCTTTATAAACCTTGAAGTCACTTCAAGGTCAAGCATATGTCACGCACTTTTACGATAGGTCAGCTGTCCGCCGCGGCGCAGACCCCTGCGCCGACGATTCGTTATTACGAAAAAATCGGGTTGCTCGATTCTCCATCCCGGACCGGCAGTAACTATCGGCTGTACGGCAGCGAGGATGTGGACCGCTTGAGCTTCGTTCGCCGTGCCCGGGAAATCGGCTTCACGATCGATCAGGTACGAAGTCTGTTGGCCTTTTCCGATAGCCGCGATGGCGACTGCTGTGCAGTGACCACGATGACGGAGCAGCATCTTGCAGAAGTCGAGCAGAAGATCAGAGACCTCAACTTACTGAAGGAACACCTGTCCCGTCTGCTCGTTTCATGCCAGGGTGGCCGAGTTTCCGATTGCGGCATCATCGGCGCCCTGTCACCTCAGCAATAGATTATTCCTCTGGCTGGACGGTTCTGACGTGGCAAACACGCTTGACCTTGAAGCGGGTTGAAGCTTTATCCTTCGAACAAATTCCCGATCCCAGGCTCAACGTCATGACACAAGACCAAACCGCTACGGCAGCCCGCCTCGAAACCGAACTATTTGTCTCGAAGATGGACTGCCCTTCCGAAGAGAATTTGATTCGGATGGCCTTGGGCAAAGTTTCGGGCATCGACAACATTGCCTTCGACCTCAACACCCGCACGGTGACTGTGCTCCACGACGGCAAAGCGGACGCCCTTGTGCAGGTGCTGCAGCCCTTGCGGCTGGGGGTCGAATTGCGCCGATCCCATCCAGCGAAGCCGAAAGTCCACAACAAACGTACGCTGAGTACACTCGGGATTCCCAAGATGGACTGCCCTTCCGAGGAGAACATGATCCGCATGGCACTGGCGGATGTCGGCGGAGTTCAGTCCCTGAACTTTGACCTCTCCCAGCGGCAGCTCCACGTTGCGCATACGGGAGAAGTCGATCGCATCTTGAATAAGCTGGGCCCGCTAAAGCTTGGCGCCCATCTGATCGGATCGCGACCGGATTCGTCCCAGCAGGAGGCTGATAATGACGAGGCCGGCAACGCATCGGAGGCGAAGACACTCCGGCTGCTGCTAGCTATCAACGCCATCATGTTCGTGGTCGAGATTGTCTGGGGACTGGTTGCAGAATCAACCGGTTTGGTGGCTGATTCGTTGGACATGTTTGCAGACGCCGCTGTGTACGGCCTCGCCTTGTACGCGGTAGGCAGGGCTGCGGCGATGAAGACCCGTGCAGCACACCTGGCTGGCTGGTTGCAGCTCGTGCTCGCGCTGGGCGCCCTCAGTGAAGTGGTCCGCCGCGCCTTCTTCGGAAGCGAACCGGAACCGGGCCTGATGATGGGCGTTGGCGCGGTAGCCCTGGTTGCGAATGTGGCTTGCCTGGTGTTGATCGCAAAGAAACGCGACCGCGGGGCGCACATGAAAGCAAGTTATATCTTCTCGGCGAATGACGTTATTGCAAACTTGGGCGTGATTGCTGCAGGTGCACTCGTCACCTGGACCGGGTCGCCTTATCCCGATCTGATTGTCGGCACGGTGATTGGTGTGATCGTTCTTTCGGGCGCACGTCGCATCCTGAAGCTGAAGTAAGGATATGAGTGCAGAAGACAAACGATCCTGCATGCTATACTTTTCTTCATGGCCGCCCGACGCTTCATCTACCTAGTCCTGACGATCCTCGCTCTTCAGCTCAGCTGGAGCGTGGTTGCTGCCTATTGTCAGCACGAGTCGGGCCGTGCCGCCCAGCATTTCGGTCATCATTCGTCAGAGGCCGACTCGCACAAGGTCGCCTCCGCTGAGAAGGACAAGCCGACGGGTTCCAACAAGAAAGTCGCAATGCATTCGCACTGCGCTTCCTGTGCTCACGCGACGCTTTCCTTCGAAGGACTTCCTGTTGCGCTGGTGATGATTGAGCCGATCCGTCTGGCGCCGCCGGCGCTCCAGCTTCAATACTCCTCCTTATACTCCGCTCGTCCCGAGCGGCCTCAATGGATCTCCGCCGTCTGATTCGGCGGCAGATCGTATACATCCACTCATCGTTGTGCGGGCGGGCCTGAAGGCCATCCCGATACGTCTCGCTGCTGAATAGCCTTCGTTTTCAATAACCGGAGTTATTCATGCATCCCAAGTATTTCGTGCTCGGGGCGTCCGTGCTACTTGCACAGGCGTTGCCGAGTGCTGCGCAGATGATTGCGCAGCCTGTACCCCCTTTGGCAACACAGCAGCAAACACCAATCGCAGGCCCAACGCTGACGCTCGACGCGGCTGTTGCGAAGGCATTGGCGGCCAACCCAAGCCTGCGCGCGGCCGCGCTCGATGTTGCGATCGCCGACGGCATGCGCCGCCAGGCGGGCCTGTTCCCGAATCCCGAAGTGTCCTTTGTCCGTGAAGGAACGCAACGCGGTACCCGTACCCAGACCGTGCAGCTCAGCCAAGTGCTCGAACTCGGAGGAAAGCGCTCGGCGCGTATCAACTTGGCCGAGCGCGAACGCAGTCTCGCGGCAGGCAACCTCAGCGTAGCCCGTACCGACCTGCGGGCCGACGTCACAACGGCCTATTTCGATGCCCTGGGCGCACAGGAGCGCGTGCGCATCGCCCAGACTTCGCTCGAAGTCGCAGCGAAAGCAACAGTGGCGGCCGAAAAGCGCGTCACGGCCGGACGGGTTACGCCTGTCGAGCAGGATCGCGCCGGCGTGGCACAGGCATCGGCGCGGCTCGAGCTGGCCCAGGCGCAAAGCGACCTGGCCATTGCCATGCATACCTTGTCCGCCTATTGGAGCGAAACTGGTCAGCCAAACCTTACCCTGATCGTCCCCGAGCTCGACCTGGCGCCAACGCCCGCGCTGGCCGAACTGGAACAGCGGCTGGCCACCTCGCCGCAGCTACGGCGCGCGAACTTGCAGGTCCAGCGCGAGGAAGCTCAGGTCGGCGTCGATCGTGCCCAGCGCATGCCCGACCTCACGCTTATCGTTGGCAACAAAAAGGACGACGAGATCGGGCGTTCGCAGACCGTGGTCGGCCTGTCGGTCCCGCTGCCCTTATTCAACCGCAACCAGGGCAGCCTGCAGGCCTCGCTCGGCCGCGCAGAGAAGGCACGCGCCGAACTGGAGGCCGAGCGCCTGCGCCTGCACCAGGGGCTGACCAACGCGTACCAGCGCGCCCAGTTGGCGCGCGAGCAGGTGCGCAGCATGCGGGAAAACATCCTGCCAGCCGCGCAGCGCGTGTTCGACTCCGCGGTCACCGGCTTTGAAGCCGGCAAGTTCGGGTTCCTCGACGTGCTCGACGCCCAGCGCACGCTGCTGCAGATCCGCACCCAATACATCCAGGCACTGTACGACCGCTACCGCGCCGTCGCCGACCTTGGCCGCTATGCCGCACCAGACGCAGGCGCCGACCTCAACAACAGGATTGCCCCATGAAGTCGACTATCAACAAGAAATCCCTCTTTTCCATCGCCGCCGTGATCGGCGTAGGTCTCGTGCTCGCGCTCGCCATTCTTTTCTGGAAAAAGGACGCGCCAGCGGCCCAGGGTGAAAGCGAACACGCAGAGGAAACGGCCGAAAAGTCGGGAGGCAAGGAAGAGCATGCCGACGAGCCGCCCGGCCTGATCGAGATGACGCCGCAGCAAGTGCAAGGCGCGGGAATCGCCGTCGCGCAGGCCGCTCCGGCGCGCATCGATACCGCCGTCACGCTGCCGGGCGAAGTGCGCTTCAACGAAGACCGCACCGCGCATATCGTTCCCCGGGTGGCGGGCGTGGTCGAATCGGTCTCCGCCTCGCTCGGCCAGGAGGTGAAGAAGGGTCAGCCACTGGCCATCATCGCAAGTCCCGACCTGGCCGAACTGCGCAGTACCGCCCTCGCCGCGGACAAGCGCCTCGGACTGGCGCGCACCACCTACGAACGCGAGAAGAAGCTGTGGGAAGACAGGATCTCGGCGCAGCAGGACTACCTGCAAGCCGAGCAGGCCTACCGTGAAGCGCAGATCGAGGCGCAGTCCGCCAGGTCGAAACTGACGGCCCTCGGCGCCGAGATCAACGGGAGTGCCATGAACCGTTATGTCCTGCGCTCGCCCTTCAACGGCGTCGTGGTCGAAAAGCACCTGTCGCAGGGCGAAGCGGTGAAGGAAGACGCGAACGCCTTCCTGGTGTCCGACCTGTCGACCGTCTGGGTGGAGATCGTGGTGACGGCCAAGGACCTGGAATCGGTCCGCGTCGGCCAGCCGGTCACGATCAAATCCGCTGCCGGCAGCGCATCGGTGACCGGCAAGGTCAGCTATGTGGGTAGCCTGCTGGGTGAACAGACCAGGACCGCGACCGCTCGGGTCGTCATCGACAATCCGGGCCTTGCATGGCGCCCTGGACTGTTCGTGAACGTCGCTCTCGTGCGCGGCACGAAGGAGGCCGCCGTTGCGGTCGCGGCCGACGCCGTGCAGACCATTGAGGGCAAAACCGTCGTCTTCACGAAAGTGCAGAAGGGCTTCCAGGCCCAGCCGGTCACGCTTGGCGCGAGCGACGGCAAGAACGTCGAGATCGTCGCCGGGCTGAGCGCCGGGGCGCAATACGTTGCAACGGGCAGCTTCGTTGTGAAAGCCGAGCAAGGCAAAGGCAGTGCCGAGCACGAACACTGATCGAGGAACCCGACATGTTTGAACGAATTATCCGCTTCGCCATCGAGCACCGATGGCTTGTCATGCTGGGCGTCGTCGCCATGGCGGCCATCGGCATCTACAACTACCAGAAACTGCCCATCGACGCGGTGCCCGACATCACCAACGTCCAGGTCCAGATCAACACGTCGGCCGCCGGCTATTCGCCGCTGGAAGCCGAGCAGCGTGTGACCTTCCCGATCGAAACGGTCATGGCGGGCCTCCCCGGCCTGGAAGAAACCCGGTCGCTGTCGCGCTATGGCCTGTCGCAGGTGACCGTCATCTTCAAGGATGGCACCGACATCCACTTTGCACGCCAGCTCGTCAACCAGCGAATCCAGGAAGCCAGGGAAAACTTGCCTGAAGGCGTGGTGCCCATGATGGGCCCGATCTCTACCGGCCTGGGCGAGATCTACCTCTGGACGGTCGAAAGCGAGCCGGGCGCGAAAAAGCCCGACGGCACACCGTACACCCCGACCGACCTGCGCGAAGTCCAGGACTGGATCATCAAGCCGCAGTTGCGGCAGGTTCCCGGCGTCACAGAAATCAATTCGATCGGCGGCTTCGAGAAGGAATACCTGATCGCACCCGATCCGGCCAAGCTCAGCTCCTACGGCCTGTCGCTGTCCGACGTCGTCGGCGCGATCGACCGCAACAATAACAACGTCGGCGCCGGCTATATCGAGCGCCGTGGCGAGCAGTTCCTGATCCGCGCACCGGGCCAGGTGCGCACCCTCGACGATATCCGCAACACGGTCCTCAGCAACGTCAAGGGCGTTGCAATCCGCGTGCGCGACGTCGCGACCGTCGACATCGGACGCGAGCTGCGTACCGGCGCCGCGACCGAAAACGGCAAGGAAGTCGTGCTCGGCACGGTATTCATGCTGATCGGCGAGAATAGCCGCGCCGTGTCGCAGGCGGTTGCCGCCAAGATGGTCGAGGTCAACCGTTCGCTGCCCAAAGGCGTCAAGGCGGTGCCGGTGTACGACCGGACGGTACTGGTCGACAAGGCCATCAATACCGTCAAGAAGAACCTGCTCGAGGGTGCGGTGCTGGTGATCGTCATCCTGTTCCTCTTCCTCGGCAACATCCGTGCGGCGATCATCACGGCGATGGTCATCCCGCTGGCGATGCTGTTCACCTTCACGGGCATGGTGTCGTACAAGGTCAGCGCGAACCTGATGAGCCTGGGCGCCCTCGACTTCGGCATCATCATCGATGGCGCGGTGGTGATCGTCGAGAACTGCGTGCGGCGCCTCGCACATGCGCAGGAGCACCACAAGCGTGACCTGACCCTCGCCGAGCGCTTCCATGAAGTGTTCGCCGCTGCCCGGGAAGCACGGCGACCGCTGCTCTTCGGCCAGCTCATCATCATGGTTGTGTACCTGCCGATCTTCGCGCTGTCGGGTGTCGAAGGAAAAATGTTCCACCCGATGGCCTTCGCCGTGGTTGCGGCCCTGGTCGGCGCCATGATCCTGTCGATCACCTTCATCCCCGCCGCGGTGGCCCTGTTTATCGGCAAGCGCGTCACCGAGAAGGAAAACAGGCTCATGGGCATGGCCAAGCAAGCTTATGCGCCGATGCTCGAAAAAGTCATGCGCAACGCGGCACTGGTTATCACGAGCGCGGTCGTCCTCGTCGTCCTGTCGGGGTTACTGGTCACGCGGCTGGGCAGCGAGTTCATCCCGAGCCTGAACGAAGGCGACCTGGCGTTGCAGTCGTTGCGCATTCCTGGCACCAGCCTGAGTCAGTCCGTGGAAATGCAGAAAAAGGTGGAAGCCGGCCTGAAAGCGAAGTTCCCGGAGATCGACAGAGTGTTTGCCCGCACCGGCACTGCCGAGATCGCATCGGACCCGATGCCGCCGAACATCTCGGACGGCTACATCATGCTCAAGCCTGAAGCGCAATGGCCAGCACCGAAGAAGAGCCGCGACGAACTGATCGCGGCGATCCAGGAAGAGGCCGAGAAATACGCGGGTAATTCCTACGAGTTCTCGCAACCGATCCAGTTGCGGTTCAATGAACTGATCTCCGGCGTGCGCAGTGACGTTGCCGTCAAGGTCTTTGGCGACGACATGGACGTGCTTGCATCGACGGGCAAGGAAATAGCCGAGGTACTGCAGCGCATCCCTGGCGCGGCCGAAGTAAAGGTCGAGCAAACGGGCGGCCTGCCTATGTTGACCGTTAACATCGACCGCGAGAAGACTGCGCGCTATGGTCTGAACATCGGCGACGTTCAGGAAGCCCTCGCCATCGCAACCGGCGGTCGCGAAGCCGGCACCATGTTCGAGGGCGACCGCCGCTTCGACATCGTCGTTCGTTTGCCCGAAACGCTACGGACCGATCTCGACGCGCTCAGGCAGCTGCCGATCTCCCTGCCCGCCAAGGACGGCGGCGCGACGACCTATATCCCCCTGGGCGAGGTTGCTTCGCTCGAATTCGCGCCTGGCCCGAACCAGATCAGCCGGGAGAACGGCAAGCGACGCGTTGTCGTGAGCGCAAACGTGCGCGGACGCGATATCGGCTCGTTCGTACCTGAGGCAGCCGCGGCAATCGCCAGGGATGTCAAGGTGCCGGCGGGCTACTGGACGAGCTGGGGCGGTACTTACCAGCAACTGCAGTCGGCCACGACCCGGCTCCAGCTGGTGGTACCGCTCGCCCTGTTCATCGTGTTCACGCTGCTGTTCATGATGTTCAACAACGTGAAGGACGGGCTGCTGGTCTTTACGGGTATCCCCTTCGCCCTGACGGGCGGCGTCATTGCCCTCGCCCTGCGTGGTATTCCAATGTCCATCTCGGCGGCGGTCGGCTTCATCGCCCTGTCGGGTGTCGCGGTGCTGAATGGCCTGGTGATGATTTCCTATATCCGCACCTTGCGCGAAGAAGGCATCGGACTGGACCGGGCCATCACGCACGGAGCCTTGACGCGGCTGCGGCCAGTGCTGATGACGGCCCTGGTGGCGTCCCTTGGCTTCGTGCCGATGGCGATCGCCACCGGCACCGGGGCCGAAGTGCAGCGGCCATTGGCCACCGTTGTGATTGGGGGCATTCTTTCCTCGACGGCGCTGACGCTGCTCGTCCTTCCCCTCCTTTACCGGCTTGCTCATCGCAAAGACAGCGATGAAGTACCAGCGGAGCCGGTGAAGGTCCTCGTGCATTGAGACTGCCGGGCCGCGAGAAATCCTTGCGGCCCGGCTGAGGAGGATGAAATGCGTGAAGACACCCCAGGTCGGAGGTCACCAGGCACACGCCGGCTTTTCGGGCTGGACCTTGCTGCGCACGGAACGGCGCTCCTGAGCTGCATGACTGGAGGAGTCGTTCTGGAAAGCGTCGTCCTCATGGGAGCTGCCTCGCATCACGCAGCAAGCCTCGGTTTCCGCCTGCTATTTGACAACAAGGATGCAGGGCAATCCCGAATCAGGTCGGGCGACGCACTGTGTTCACTTGTCCAGCTCTTCGTTTGGGCATGTTGCCTGCCACTGGCTATATGCGTTACCGCCATGGGCGCACACGGCATGTTTCACGCGGAGCCGCTCAATGCCCTGGCAATAGCAGGCTTCGCGATACCGGGAGCGCTGGCCGCTACGACTACCGCTGCGCTGGCTTTGCGGCCTGGCGGTCCTGGACGTAGAGGGCGCGCGGTCGATGCAATGCTGTCCGGAGCGCCGGCCGTGCTGGCGTTTTGTGTCGCGTTCAGCCCACTGGGCGTTGAGGCAGGAAAGCTGGACGCACTTGCCGGGCTGAGCATCGTACTGATGCTGTGCGCACGTACCGTGCTCCATCTTGGCCGGATTCTGGACTGATTCGCTGCTAGAGAGACAAAGCGTTGAACGCAATCGCAAGGAGACGAACAATGAAACTACAACAACAGCTGCCCGATCCGATACGTGGTCAGCTCATCGAAGTAGTTGGAATCAGCAGCCTGATTTTCTTTGGCCTGATGATGGTGTTTTTCGGTTGGCTCAAATACAAGGACCGCAACAATCCGGCAAACAAGAAGAAAAGGAAGGGCTCAGCACGCAGCGCGAAGAAAAAATAGCAATCCTCCGGCGTCCTTGGCGCCCGTCCGTATCGCGGGCGAGCGGCAGGAAGCGTGCCGAACTCTCCGCGAGGGTCTCGCTTCTCTAATTTGTCAGCACAACCGTAATTACTATATAAGGGGAAAACAATGGGTTCAGGACATTCACATGCAGCACAGCCGGGCCAGAACGAACGACCACTCTGGATTGCCCTCGGCCTCACGACCGCCTTCCTCATCGCTGAAATTATCGGCGGCATCCTTACCAACA
>Ga0308161_1004941_pt1 | contig 11976 bp, 11 predicted proteins | sample PhyFR2_FD_201034 | JGI IMG/M metagenome (GOLD analysis project Ga0308161, IMG submission 201034) | Phyllosphere microbial communities from UC Gill Tract Community Farm, Albany, California, United States - DLSLF.R2 | ecosystem: Host-associated > Plants > Phyllosphere > Unclassified | place: USA...
AAGAGGCCGCCCGCGGCGTCGCCACGCGCGTGCCTCGCATGTTCGGCTTCCAGGCCGCCGGTTCCGCCCCCCTCGTGCGCGGTGAGGTCGTCAAGCAGCCCGAAACCATCGCGAGCGCGATCCGCATTGGCAACCCCGCGTCGTGGGAGCTGGCTCTCGAGGCCCGTGACGCCACCGACGGCTACTTCGGCGCGATCGACGACGCCGGCATCCTCGAGGCGCAGAAGATCCTCGCCGGCGAAGTGGGCATCTTCGTCGAGCCCGCCTCGGCCATCAGCGTCGCGGGTCTGCTCGAGCGCTCCGAGGCGGGCGTCGTGCCCGCCGGCGCGAAGGTCGTCCTCACCGTCACCGGCCACGGTCTCAAGGACCCCCAGTGGGCCCTGCGCCGTGCCGACGGCACCGACGTGTCGCCCACGGTCGTCGACGCCGCCACCTCGGAGGTCGCCTCCGTGCTCGACCTGCAGCCGGTGACCGCGTGAGCTCAGGCCCCGGTCGTCGGGTCGCCGTCCGCGTTCCCGCCACCAGCGCGAACCTCGGGCCCGGCTTCGACACCCTCGGCCTCGCGCTGAGCGTCTACGACGAGCTCGTCGTCGAGCAGCTCGGCGGCGACCGGCTCGAGATCCAGGTCGAGGGGGAGGGGACGGCGGACGTCCCCCGCGACGCCTCGCACCTCGTGGTGCGCGCGATGGCGCACACGTACGCCTCGGTCGGTCGTTCCCTGCCGGGGCTGCGACTGACGGCGCACAACGTGATCCCGCACGGGCGCGGCATGGGGTCGTCCGGGGCCGCCGTGGTCGCCGGCATCCTGGCCGCGAAGGGGCTGCTCGAGGGAGAGGTCGCCTTCAGCGACGTCGATCTGCTGCGGTTGGCCACCGAGATGGAGGGCCACCCCGACAACGTCGCGCCCGGCCTGTTCGGCGGACTCACCATCGCGTGGATGGATGCCGCCGGCCCCCAGCACAAGCAGCTCATCGTCCACCGCGGCGTCTCTCCGCTGGTCTTCGTCCCGAGCTTCACCATGTCGACCGCGGTGGCGCGGAGCCTGCAGCCCCTGCAGGTGCCGCGCGAGGATGCGGTGTTCAACGTCTCGCGTTCGGCCCTGCTGATCGCGGCGATGACGCAGAGCCCCGAGCTGTTGATGGCGGCGACCGAAGACAAGCTGCACCAGAACTATCGCGCGCAGGCCATGCCCGAGACCGATCGGCTCGTGCGGGCCCTCCGCGCGGAGGGATACGCGGCGGTCGTGTCGGGAGCCGGGCCCAGCGTGCTGGTGCTGGCCGACGGGCCGGGGCAGCGACTCGAGGCGGCGGATCTTATGGCATCCGTGGTCGACACCCCGTGGCAGGCGCTCATGCTCGCCGTCGACGTCAAGGGTGGTACAGTGAAAAACGCAGAGGGTTCCGCGTAACTTCGCGAATCTGAGCCTCTGCACCACCTGCGAAATCCGCAACACATCGCGAACCCGGTATCGGCTGCAGTCTCCCGAACCGCTGGTGTCACTTCGTCTGCGTTCTGCATGGCGAAGCGCGATCTGATCACGTTTCATTTTCTGAGGAGCACTCGTGGAGTCCATCTCCGAGACCCAGCCCGTCGACGCGCCCGAGGGTGCTGAGATCCCCGCCGAAGAGCCTTCGGCCGAGGCGCAGGGCACCGACACCGACCAGGCCGAAGCGGCCGTCGAGACCCCGGATGCCGACGGCGTAGACGCCGCGGAGGCCGAGGCCGCGCCTGCGGACGCTGCGCAGCCCGAGGCGTTGTTCACCGACGACACCCTTGCCGGGGAAGCCCCCGTCGCCGACGCGCCCGTCGCGGAGGCGTCGACCGACGCTGCGGCGGAGCCCGCTGCCGCCGAGCCCGCTGCCGCGGAGACCGATGCGCCGGCCGCCGCTGGGGCGTCGGCCACCGAGGAGCCCGCTGTGGCGGAGAAGCCTGCCAAGGCCCCGCGCAAGCGTGCGCCCCGTCGCGCGACCACGGCGTCGGCCAAGGAGAAGGCGGCTGCCGAGGCTGCCGCCGCGGAAGCCGCTGCCGCCGAGGCAGTCGCCGAGCCCGAGGCCGAGGCAGTCGCCGAGCCCCAGGCCGAGGCAGTCGCCGAGCCCGACGGCGACGCGACGACCCCCGTGACGACCGCCGCCGACGTCGCGGATGACGCCGCCGCAGCCGAGCAGACGCCCACGGTCGACGACAACGTCGCGGCTCCGGCGGAGACCGACACGTCCGGTGACGACGCTGCGAGCGAGTCCGCTGCGAGCGAGACGGCTGCGAGCGAGAGGGCTGCGAGCGAGACCGCCGCAGGCGAGACCGCTTCCGACGCTGCGGAGACCCCCGCGACCGACGACAGCACGGACGAGACCCCGGCCCGTGGTCGCGGACGCAACCGGTCGCGCAACCGCAACCGCAACAAGCCCGAAGTCGCCGACAAGCCCGAGGCGCAGCCCACCGCGACCGGTGACGAGGCCGATGTTCCTCAGCAGGGCGGTCAGCGCGACGGCGGCTCGCAGAACGGTCAGCAGGCGCAGCAGCAGGGCGGCACGAGCAACCGCAACCGTCAGCGCAACAAGCGCCGCGGCCCGAACACCACGGGTGACGAGTTCGACTCCGAGATCGGCGAGGACGACGTCCTCGTCCCCATCGCCGGCATCCTGGACGTGCTCGACAACTACGCCTTCGTGCGCACCACCGGTTACCTGCCCGGACCGAGCGACGTCTACGTCTCGCTCGGCCAGGTCAAGAAGTACAACCTGCGCAAGGGTGACGCCGTCGTCGGCTCGATCAAGCAGCCGCGTGAGAACGAGCAGTCCAGCCGTCAGAAGTACAACGCCCTGGTCAAGGTCGACTCGATCAACGGTCTCTCCGTCGACGACGCCGCCGCGCGCGTGGAGTTCAACAACCTCACGCCGCTCTACCCGCAGGAGCGTCTGCGCCTCGAGACCGGGCCCGAGAAGCTGACCCAGCGCATCATCGATCTCGTGGCCCCCGTCGGCAAGGGACAGCGCGGCCTGATCGTCGCGCCCCCCAAGGCGGGCAAGACGATCGTGCTGCAGCAGATCGCCAACGCCATCGCACACAACAACCCCGAGGTCCACCTCATGGTCGTGCTCGTCGACGAGCGCCCCGAAGAGGTCACCGACATGCAGCGGACGGTCAAGGGCGAGGTCATCGCCTCGACCTTCGACCGCCCCGCCGAAGACCACACCACTGTCGCCGAGCTCGCCATCGAGCGCGCGAAGCGCCTCGTCGAGCTCGGTCGCGACGTCGTCGTGCTCCTCGACTCGATCACGCGTCTGGGCCGCGCCTACAACCTGTCGGCTCCCACCTCGGGCCGCGTGCTCACCGGTGGCGTCGACGCGTCGGCGCTGTACCCGCCGAAGCGCTTCTTCGGAGCCGCGCGTAACATCGAGAACGGCGGCTCGCTCACGATCCTCGCCACCGCTCTGGTGGAGACCGGCTCGAAGATGGACGACGTGATCTTCGAGGAGTTCAAGGGCACCGGCAACAGCGAGCTTCGCCTGAGCCGCCAGCTCGCCGACAAGCGCATCTTCCCGGCCGTCGATGTGAACGCGTCGAGCACCCGCCGCGAAGAGATGCTGCTGTCGCCCGACGAGGTCAAGATCACCTGGAAGCTTCGCCGTGCCCTGGCCGGCCTCGAGCCCCAGCAGGCCCTCGAGGTCGTGCTCGGCAAGCTCAAGGAGACGCAGTCGAACGTCGAGTTCCTCGTGCAGATGCAGAAGTCCATCCCGGCGCCCTCGCGCGGCGGTGACGACAACAGCATTCGCTGACCCGTGTCCGCTGAGCCTGCCGAAGCGTCCGGCATCTTCGAGTCCGTCCGCGGGCTGATCGATGAGCACCGTGAGGTCGAGCTCGAGCTCAACGACCCGGCCGTGCACGCCGACGCGGCGCGCGCGAAGCGTGTCAACAGGCGCTACGCAGAGCTGAACCGCATCGTGCATGCCTACGAGGCGTGGGTCTCGGCATCCGATGATCTCGAAGCCGCGCGCGAGCTCGCCCGCGAAGACGACGCGTTCGCCGACGAGGTGCCGGGGCTGGAAGAGCGGGTCGCCGAGACGCAGGAGCGTCTGCGGCGGCTGCTCATCCCACGCGACCCGGATGACGCACGTGACGTCATCATGGAGATCAAGGGCGGTGAGGGCGGGGCCGAGAGCGCGCTGTTCGCCGCCGATCTGCTGCGCATGTACTTGCAGTACGCGGCATCCATGGGCTGGAAGACGGAGCTCCTCGAGCGCACGGAATCCGACCTGGGTGGATACAAGGACGTGCAGGTCGCGATCAAGGGCTCCTCGAGCGACCCGGCCCAGGGCGTCTGGGCGCACCTGAAGTACGAGGGTGGCGTACACCGCGTGCAGCGGGTGCCGGCGACCGAGTCACAGGGGCGTATCCACACCTCGACGACCGGTGTGCTGGTGTTCCCCGAGGTCGACGAGCCCGAAGAGGTCGCGATCGACCCGAACGATCTCAAGATCGACGTGTTCCGCTCCTCGGGCCCGGGTGGGCAGTCGGTCAACACGACTGACTCCGCCGTGCGGATCACCCACGTTCCCACCGGCATCGTGGTGTCGATGCAGAACGAGAAATCGCAGCTGCAGAACCGCGAGGCCGGCATGCGCGTGCTGCGCGCGCGGCTTCTGGCGAAGCAGCAGGAGGAGCGCGACGCCGTCGCCGCCGACGCGCGGCGGTCGCAGATCCGGGGAATGGACCGCTCGGAGCGCATCCGCACGTACAATTTCCCCGAGAACCGCATCGCCGACCACCGCACGGGCTACAAGGCGTACAACCTCGATCAGGTGATGGACGGCGCTCTCGGCCCGATCATCGAGTCGGCGATCACCGCCGACGAAGAGGCGCGGCTGGCGGCCCTCGCCGCTGACTGAGCCGCGTCGCGCTCGGCACCTCGTCCGTCCGCGTCGGTCTGTCCCCGCCCCCGTGCGCGGGCGGAACTCCTGAGAAAGGTGCGTTCCGCTGCGCTCTCGTGTGTCGTCGGGGCGCGAGGCGGCAAGAACTCAGGAGTTTCGCACGGAGGCCGTCCGACCGGGCCGCTCAGCCGTCCCAGACCGGTGGGTGGGGGAGAGGGCCGCGGCGGTCCTCAAGCTGCGCGGCCAGTGACAGCAGGGCGGCCTCGCCGCCGGGGCGGCCGATGAGCTGCACCGAGACGGGATGGCCCGTGGCATCCGTCGTCACCGGCAAGGTCAGCGCCGGCAGGCCCGCGACGTTGACGAAGCTCGAGTACGGCGCGTACTCCACCTGCATCGCGAAGGTGCGTTCGGGACTGTGCCCGGCGTAGGTGCCCACCGGTTGCGGCATCTGCGCCAAAGCGGGCGTCAACACGGCGTCGAAAGCAGCGAAGTCGGTGATCGTGCGACGCTCGAAGGCCCGCGCCGACGCGAGCCCGCCCAGCAGGTCGAGCGACGACAGACGGCGCCCCTCGGTGACGAGCCACGCGGTCAGCGGCTCGACGAGCATCATGTCATCTTCGCTCAGCGGAATCCGCGCCGCGCTCGCGCGCCAGAGGACGCGGAAGAGCGACGCGTAGCCGAACGGATGCCAGTCGGCATCCGTCACGTCGTGTCCGGCGTCGCTCAGCCAGTCGCCGGCTGTCTCGAAGGCCGCGCGCGAGTGGGGATCGAGCAGGATGTTCTCGTCGTCATCCCACGGGGACACGGTCGTGACGCCCACCCGCAGTGCTCCCGGAGAGCGTCGCGCGGCATCGACGAAGGAGCCGGAACCGGGTGCGGCGGTGGCGTAGGTGAACGGCGCGAGACCGACGAGCGCGTCGAGCAGCAGCGCGGCGTCCTCGACGCTTCGCGCGATCGGACCCGTGACCGACAGCCCGTCGGGGGAGTCGAATCCCGAGCCGATCGGCAGCCTGCCGCGCGACGGCTTCAGCCCGACGACGCCGACCGTGGCGGACGGGATGCGGATCGACCCGCCGCCGTCGGAACCCACCGCCGCGGGCAGCAGACCCGCCGCGACCGCGACCGCAGCGCCGCCGCTGGAGCCGCCCGCCCCGGCCGAGAGCCTCCACGGATCGCGCGCGGGAGCATGGATGAGCGGCTCCGTGAACCCGGTGAGCCCGAACTCCGATGTGCTCGTCTTGCCCACGTTGACCGCTCCCGCGGCGTCGAGTGCCACGGCGAGGGGATCGGATGCCGTGGGCACGAGGTGAGCGCGCGAACGCGAGCCGTAGCGGGTCGGCACGCCGGCCCGAGCGACGAGATCCTTATCGGCGAGGGGGACGCCCCACAGCGATCCGGTTGCGGGGCGCGGGAGATCGGAGACGCGGCGGAAGGCGGCATCCGCGGTCACCTCCGCGAACGCGCCCAGATCGGCGAACCGCGCGATGCGGGCCAGGTAATGCGCCGCGAGATCGCGCGGATCGAGGGAACCGTCGCGCAGCGCGGCCACCTGCGCGACGAGCGACAGGTCGTGCGGGCGCGTCATGGTCCGAGCCTACGGCGTCGGAGGCCGCGACAGCCGGGGCGACCGGCGGCGCCCGGAGAACTGCGTCAGCCCGCGCGCATCTGCGCAAGCTCTTCCGTGCCCAGCTGCGCGAGCACCTCGCGGGGGTGCGGCGTCGCCACCTGCACGAGATGCTGCGCACCCCCGGATACGACCACCTGGCCGCGGCGGAGAACCGTCTGTCGGTCTGACGAAGCCGCCCCTGTGCGCTCCGCGGCGATGGCGGCGCGCACAGGGGCTCCCGGTCCCTGCGGACGAGACGGTCAGATCGAATACTCCGGGGCCATCAGCAGGGCCCGCGTGTCTTCGCCGCTCCGCCGCGAACGTGTCTTCGCCGGGACGCCCACGAGCACGCTGTCGGCGGGTGCATCGCGCGTGACCACGGCGTTCGCCCCGATCACCGCTCGCGCCCCGATGGTGATGGGACCCAGAACTTTCGCCCCGGCGCCCACGGCGACGCCGTCGCGCAGCGTGGGGTGGCGCTTGCCGCCCTCGCGCTGACGCCCGCCGAGCGTCACACCGTGGTAGAGCATCACGTCGTCGCCGACCTCCGCCGTCTCGCCGATCACGACTCCCATGCCGTGATCGATGAAGAATCGACGCCCGATCGTCGCGCCGGGGTGGATCTCGATGCCCGTGAGCCACCGGGTGAGCTGCGACAGGGCGCGCGCGGGGAACCGCAGGCCCCGTCGCCACAGCCGGTTTGCGATGCGGTACAACCAGACGGCGTGCAGCCCCGGGTACAGCAGAGCGATCTCGATCCCGCCACGCGCCGCGGGGTCGCGGAGCTTGGCGGACGAGACGTCTTCGCGGATGCGGGAGAAGACCCCCACCGTCAGTCTTCGCGGAGGTGCTCGTACAGGGCCGTGGACAGGTAGCGCTCTCCGTACGAGGGGATGATGACGACGATGTTCTTGCCCGCGGCCTCGGGACGCTTCGCGACCTCGAGGGCGGCCCAGATCGCCGCTCCCGACGACATGCCGACGAGGATGCCGTCCTTGGCGGCGGTCTCGCGCGCCAAGCGGATCGCGTCGTCGAACTCGACGTCGATGACCTCGTCGATGATGTCGCGGTCGAGGATCGCCGGCACGAAGTTCGGACCGATGCCCTGGATCTTGTGCGGCCCGGGGTGTCCCTTGGTGAGGATGGGGGAGTCGGCAGGCTCGACGGCGACGATCTTGACGCCGGGGACGCGCTCTTTGAGCACCTGACCGACGCCGGTGATCGTGCCGCCCGTGCCGATGCCGGCGACGAAGTAGTCGACCTTGCCGTCGGTGTCGCGGAGGATCTCCTCGGCCGTGGTCTTGCGGTGAATGGCCGGGTTGGCCTCGTTCTCGAACTGACGGGCCCAGACGGCCCCCGGGGTCTCGGCGACGATGCGCTTGGCCTCGTCGACGGCATACGACATGCCCTTGGTGGGGTCGGTGAGGACGAGCTCGGCGCCGAACGCCTTCAGCAGGATGCGGCGCTCCTTCGACATCGATGCGGGCATCGTGAGGATGACCTTGTACCCGCGGGCGGCCCCGACCATCGCGAGGGCGATGCCGGTGTTGCCGCTCGTGGACTCCACGATCGTGCCACCCGGCTTCAGCTCGCCCGAGGCCTCGGCGGCGTCGACGATCGCGATTCCGAGGCGATCCTTGACACTGGAAGCGGGGTTGTAGAACTCCAGCTTCGCCAGGATCTGAGCCTCGGTCCCCTCCGCGACGCGGTTCAGGCGCACCAGCGGAGTGTCGCCGAACGCGGAGGTGATGTCGGAGTGGATGCCGGGCATGGGTCGCCTTTCGCCGTCGATGAGAACGCGATAATCCTAGGTGAGTGAGCCGACACGGGGGTTTGTGTGACGCGGGACGACTAGGCTCGGACCCCGTCATGCGTGAAACCGCCCCCCTTTCCGCGCCCACGGTCGTTCTCGTCGCCGAGGTCGTTCGCGACCTCGAGGCCCGCTTTGCCGCCGCCGGGATCCCCGACCCCCGGGTCGATGCCGAACTGCTCGTCGGCCACGTGCTCCACACCTCACGCGGGGGAGTGCAGGCCGCGGCGATCCGCGGAGACCGGATGCCGCCCGCCGCCGCCGCGGAACTGAGTCCCCTCGCCGACCGTCGATGCGCCCGCGAACCCCTCCAGCACCTCACGGGCGTCGCCCCGTTCCGTTCGCTCGAACTCGCGGTCGGACCCGGAGTCTTCGTTCCCCGGCCCGAGACCGAGATGGTCGCTCAGCTCGCGATCGACGCCCTCGGGGCGGTGTCCGCGCCCGCGCCGATCGCCGTCGACCTCGGAACCGGCAGCGGAGCGATCGCCCTGGCGATGGCGACCGAGGTCCCGCACGCGCGGGTGTTCGCCGCCGAGAACAGCGTCGACGCCTTCATCTGGACGAAGGAGAACGTCGCCCGCGTGGGAGCGACCAACGTCACCCTCGCATTCGTCGACCTGGCCGACGCCTTCCCCGAACTCGATGGAACGGTGTCGGTCGTGGCATCCAACCCGCCCTACGTCCCCGACGACGCGATCCCGCGCGATCCCGAGGTGCGGCTGTACGACCCGCCGGCCGCCCTGTACGGCGGACCGGACGGGCTGGATGCCGTGCGCCACCTCTCGCGCGTGGGCCTGCGGCTCGGACACCCCGGCGCGACCCTCGTCATCGAGCACGGGGAGTGGCAGGGCGCCGCAATCCGCGATCTGCTCACCGCCGACGGGTGGCGAGCGGCCGCCACGCACCCCGACCTGACCTCGCGCGATCGGGCCACGACGGCCGTGCGTCCCTGACACGACGGACCGTCCGCGCAAGTAGACTGGCGCGCGATATGTCACCTGTCTACGACTGCCGAGACGAGTCGCAGCTGCTCTCGGGCATGCGCCACGCACGCCAGGCGATCGGCCGCGGCGAACTCGTCGTGCTCCCCACCGACACCGTCTACGGAATCGCCGCCGACGCGTTCAACGCGCGTGCTGTCGCCGGCCTCCTCGAGGCGAAGGGGCGCGGTCGCCAGCAGCCGCCGCCCGTGCTGGTCGCCGGGGTCGGCACACTGCGCGCGCTCGTGGCTGAGATCCCCGCCGCCGTGGATGATCTCGTTCGTGAATTCTGGCCCGGCGGACTCACCATCGTGCTTCCCGCGCAGCCGTCGCTGTCGTGGGACCTGGGCGACACGCACGGCACGGTCGCCGTGCGGATGCCCGCCCACCACCTCACCCTCGAGCTGCTCGAAGAAACCGGCCCCCTCGCCGTCTCGAGCGCGAACCTGACCGGCATGGCGGCGGCCGTCGACATCGATTCCGCGCGCGACATGCTCGGCGACAGCGTCTCCGCCTACCTTGACTCGGGTCCGAGCGAGACCGGTATCGCCTCGACGATCGTCGACGCCACGACCCTCGTGGGCGGTGCGGAACCCCGCGTCCGCGTGCTGCGCGAGGGGGCGGTCTCGCGCGAGCGGCTGCGCGAGGTCCTCGGCGACCTGCTCGAGCCGGATCCCGACCCCGACGCTCCCGCTCCGATCATCGCTGCTCCCTCCGTCGAGGCCCCGAAGGCCGAGTCGTCGGAGACGGATGCCGAGGCGCCGGGTCCGTGACCCAGTACCTCCTCACCATCCTGTTCACGGCGGCGGTCACTCTCGCGCTGTCGTGGGTGGTGTGGAAGCTCGCCCTGCGCTTCAAGCTCTATCCCGGCATCCGGGATCGTGACGTGCACAAGACGCCCACTCCGCGGCTGGGCGGGGTGGCGATGTTCCTCGGCGTGGTCGCGGCGTTCGCGCTGTCGAGCCGCAACCCGTACTTCTCGATCTTCTGGACCGATCCCGTCCCGGTCCTCTGGCTGCTCGGTGCCGTCCTGCTCATCGTCCTCATCGGCGTCGCCGACGACCTGTGGGACCTGGACTGGATGATCAAGCTCGGCGCGCAGTTCGTCGCCGCGGGCATGATTGCGTGGTTCGGACAGCTGCAGATCCTTTCTCTCCCGATCGGCGCCCTGACCGTCGGGTCGAGCTGGGTCAGCTTCCTCCTCACGGTCTTCGCGATGGTCGTCGTCATGAACGCCGTGAACTTCATCGACGGGCTGAACGGCCTGGTGGCCGGCGTCTGCCTCATCGCCAACGGGGTCTTCTTCGCGTATTCGTACCTGCTCGTGCGTGACACCGGTGCCAGCACGTACTTCAACCTCGCCTCCTTCATCGCGGCCGTGCTGGTCGGGGCGTGCCTCGGCTTCCTTCCCATGAACTGGACGCCCGCGAAGCTCTTCATGGGGGATGCCGGTGCCTTGATGCTCGGCCTGCTCATGGCGAGCTCGGCTGTCGCCATTACCGGCCAGCTCGATCCGGCCGTCCTCGACCCCGAGAAGATCGGGCGTTCGCAGCTGCTCGGTGCGTTCATCCCGATCCTGCTTCCCGTCGTGATCGTCCTCCTGCCGCTGCTGGACTTCGGCCTGGCCGTCATCCGACGCCAGTGGGCCGGGCGCTCTCCGTTCTCCCCCGACCGGAAGCACCTGCACCACCGCATGCTGGACATGGGTCACACCGATACCAGTGCGGTCCTGATCTTCTACAGCTGGACGGCCGTGGTCAGCCTCGCGTTCCTGCTCATGTACATCGGTACCCAGCAGAGCTGGCCGGGCGACTACATCGCCGGCATCCTCTTCGGGATCGTGGGTGTCGCCGCCTGCGCGGTGCTCACCGTCCTTCCCTCGTCTCATCGCCTGCGCCGTCTGTCTCCGCGACGTGCGCGCCCCACCCCACCGGAGTCCTCCTCATGACCAGCACCACGCCCGCCCGCCGTCCCTCCAGCACCCCGGTGCTGCGCACTGCGCTCGTCTGGGGTGGGATCGTCACCGGGGTCCTCCTCGTCGTCGGAGCCGTAGTGGGCTTCGCCGTCGGGGGAGCGGGCGGCCTGGGGAGCGCTCTCGCCGGAGTGGCGGTGAGTGCCGTGTTCCTCGCGGTCACGGCGACGAGCATCCTCGTCGCCAACCGGTGGTTCGGCGACCCCCTGTACGTTCCGATCTTCTTCGGCATCGTGCTCGGGGGCTGGCTGCTGAAGCTCGTGCTCTTCATCGTCGCGATCGTCGTGCTACGCGAGCAGGCATGGGTGGACCCGATGACGTTCTACATCGCGCTCGTCGTGAGTGTGGTCGCGTCCCTCGTGGTGGATGTGGTCGTCCTGCTGCGCATGCGTATCCCCAGCGTCAGCGATGTGACGTTGCCCACGGATCCGGACGAGGGCGACCGCCGGTCCTGACCCGCGAGCCCGCAGCCGTACCGGTCCTTCGTCTCACCTGCAAGCGAGATACCCCGGTGCCGAGAGGATCCCGCGCACTCGCCGCATGGATCCCCTGGGAGTTTGATAGGGTTGGGTAAGTACCCGCCCGCACCAGGGCTGTCCCTCAGGTTTGCACTCTGGGTACTCTCACCGACCATCGTCGCAACGGTTCACACCGATGCCCCGAAGCTGGAGCCAGCGCTGACTACTCAAGCTGCGACCCTGATCACGAACCTCGCGTCCGCGGGTGCGGAGTTCCACCCG
>Ga0308161_1004944_pt1 | contig 11967 bp, 9 predicted proteins | sample PhyFR2_FD_201034 | JGI IMG/M metagenome (GOLD analysis project Ga0308161, IMG submission 201034) | Phyllosphere microbial communities from UC Gill Tract Community Farm, Albany, California, United States - DLSLF.R2 | ecosystem: Host-associated > Plants > Phyllosphere > Unclassified | place: USA...
GCCCAGCTTGTCCACGTACCAGGCCGCGCGCGGCGATACCATGCGCGAACCGAAGGCGTGGAACACGCGGGTATCGGGCTTGGTCTCGGAACCGTCGCCAAAGGCGTGGATCTTCGAGCCCGGCGGCGTGAACTGGGTGGCAAAGTCCAGGAAACCGAGGGCCCAGGGCTTGGCATAGAAATTCACGCCGGTGGCCTGGGTCAGCGGGTCCCACAGCTGCACCAGGTAGCCGGCCGCGTACTCGGCATAGGCGGTGCCGTTGGCGAAGCCGCCTTCCGGGCCAGCCCAGGGCGACGGCGCATTCGCATAGGCGCGGAACGAGAAGTCGAACCACTTCTGCGCTTCGGGGATGTCGCCCAGCGACAGCGAGGAAATCAGCACCAGGAACACCAGGCTGGTGTTGCCGTGCGAATCGAAGGGGTACTGGTCGAGGCGGCCGTTGTCGCCCGCCAGGTTGCGGTAGATTTCCTCGGTGCGCACGCGCACGGTTTCCAGCCAGCGCGCCTTGCGCGGCGCGTCGAGGTCGCCCGCCAGGCTGTCGACGGCCTTGATCAGGGACACCGAGATCTGGCGCGTGGCCTGGTCCTGGTTGGCATAGCTGGTCGGACCGGTCGGATTCAGGCTGGCCAGCTGGTCGCCCTTGCGCAGGGCTTCGTTCAGGAACATCGGATCGCGCTTCATGCGCCACATGATGGCGGCCGCTTCCAGCTGGCGGCTGGCTTCGTTGATGCGCTGGCGGATATCGGTCTGCTGCGAGGCCATGGCAGCCGTCAACGGCGTGGTGATGGCGATCGGCCAGCGCGCGTCGTTCAGCAGCGGCAACGCATTGATCTGGAGCTTGATCTCGTTGGTCATGCGGCTCACGTAAGGGTCGAGCTCGGCCTTCTTCGCGGCGTTCCAGCTCGTGTACAGGGTAAACGAGGGCGGCAGTGCGCGCGGGCGCGCCTTGGCGGCGATGCGGTTGCGCAGCGTGGCGTTGTCGGGCACTTCGAACACGGTGGAACGGCTGGTGAGCTGGAAGCTGCGCGGGCTGGACCAGTCGTTGCTGCCGTTCGGACGCACGCGCCAGGTGTAGCTGCCCAGCGGCAGCGCCTTGGCCGGCAGATACCAGTTGCGTTCGACGACCGCCTTGACCGGCGCGCCGCCGGCCGGGGTGATCTCGATTTCGTAGGCGGACGGCCCCGTCGGGTGGCGCGCCCAGGTGAAACCGGGCGGGTTCTGGGCCTGCACGGCATTGTTGGTGGGACCCGGCTGGACGATCAGCGGGTCGGTCGACTGCGCCCAGTCGGCACGCGCGTTCAGCGACAGTGCGCACAGGGATGCCAGGGCGAGGGCCTGGAACAGGCCCTGTCGGTTGAATTTCATTGAATGATGCTCCGGACGATGGGATGACTTGTCGAGGGGCCAAACACCGTGGATGGCCCGATATTGCCGACGATCGAGGCTTTTTACTGAACAATGTCGATCGCTACAAACTGATGTTACCGCAGTAAGAAATTGAACAGCGGCAACTTTTTTCCCGAAATCATCCTTTTTTTGTGTGCATCGCAGAAATCCAACGCCAGAATATTAAGCTTGTTTCAGCATCATTTTCACACTGGTAATAGCTGTGTTGTGTTCACAAAGACGTCCTGCCAACTTTCGTTTTTGCACGTGCAATTCCTTGTATCGCCGGGATTTCAGGCTGCGCAGGCGCGTATTGCGCGCAGGCGTTTCAGGTAGCGCAGGCAGTAAATGGCGAACGCGAGCGGCGCCTTGTGCAGGTAGCGGCGCCGCACTGCGAACTCTTCCTGGCGCGCGCGCAGCTTGTTGGCGCTGGATACGCTGCCGGCATGCTCTCGGAACACCGTCAGCGGCTGGGCAAGCTGGACCGGCGCCGCATGCGCGGCCAGGCGCAGCCAGAGGTCGATGTCCATCGCATAGCGCAGGCTCTCGTCGAACAGGCCCACCTGTGCGAACAGGTCGCGCCGCACGAACACGGCCGGATGGGCGATCGCCGCGTGGCCGGAAACATAGGCGCGGTAGCTGAACGGCCGCATCGGATACGGTTCGGCCAGCCGGCCATCCTTCAGCACGCGCACCTGGCCCACCACCCAGGCCGCGCCGGTTTCCTCGATGCAGCGCGCCACCCTGTCCAGCACGTCGGGGGCGGCATAGTAATCGTCGGAATGCAGGTGGGCGATGTAGTCGCCGCGCGCGGCCAGGATGCCGGCATTCATGGCGCGGCTGATGCCGCCGTCCACACCATGCAGCACGCGTTTGGCGACCGGGTGGGCGTCGATCAGGCCCAGGGTGGCGTCGCCCGACCCGGCGTCGACGAAGATGTGCTCGAGATCCTGGCAGGTTTGCGTGCGTACCGAGGTAAGGGTGTCGGCCAGGGTCGCGCCGCTGTTCCAGGTGCAGGTGACGATCGAGAAGCGCGGCGGCTTGGGGAGTTCATTCAGCAGTTCATTCGGCATACAGCTCCAGCAGGCGGGGAAGGATGTGGGCGGCGTCGGCGCCGAACGCGGCCGCGCGGGCGCGCCGGGCCGGCGGCGTGGCCAACTGGCGGCGCACGCGCGCGACCAGGTCGGGCATGCTCCAGGCCAATTGCAACTGGCCCGGATACTGCTGGTAGGCGGCCAGTTCCGGCGTGCCGCCGCGCGCCAGCGCGATGCAGGGCCGGCCCAGGGCCAGCGCTTCCAGCACCGTGGTGCTGCAGGCCTCCTCGCATACCGAAGGCACCACGCACACATGGGCGCTGGCGGCCAGGCCCAGCGCGCCGGCGTAGTCTTGCCAGCCCAGAAAGCACACGCCCGGCCCCGCATGGCGGCCTTCGAGCAGCGGGCGCTGCGGACCGTCGCCGGCCACCAGTACCTGCGCCAGTTCGGGCAGGCGCCCTGCTGCCGCGGCCAGGAATTCTCCGAAGCCCTTGCCGGCATCGACCCGGCCGACCAGCACCACGCGCCCGGCCACCGGCGCCAGCGCCCCATCGACGGTGGCGGCCAAGCGCGGATAATCGACGAAATTCGGAATCACGCGGCAGCGCGCCAGGTCGGCATGCGGCACGGCGCGCAGGAACTGGCGCTGCAGGAAGTGCGAGACGAACACGGTCTTGTGCATGGCAAAGGCACGCGCGGTCTGGTCGCGGTAGCGCCGCACTGCCACTGCCGTGACACTCTTGCGCAGCGGACCGGCATGCGCGCAGATGCAGGCCGAGCAGTCGCGCGGCGCCAGCGTGGTGCAGGGTGAGTCGTCGCGAAAGCGCAGGTGGGTCAGGCATTCGCTGCCCTGGTCGTGGCGGGTCTGCACGTAGTTCATGCCGGGCGCCACGTGCAGGCCGACCATCGGCAGATGGCCGTGGTAGTGCACGACGTCGGCATCGGCGGCGTGGCGGTTGATGGCGGTGCCGATCTTGCGCGCAAAATAGGGCCGCTTCAGCGGATTGAAGACGCCGAGCTGGCTTTCCTTCCAGCCCGGATGGGCGTAGTCGAAGCCGGGCACGAAAGCGCCGTGGAAGCCAATCTGGCGCGCGGCGTCGTGCGCGGCGCGCGCGGCCTGCGCGGCGCCGGCGGAACCATGGCCGGCGCCGCCCGTGCTGCCGCCTCTGATGCCGACCTCCCTGGTATTGCCGCTGCTGCAATTGCTGCTGTGATTGCTGCTCCGACTTTCATGTTGATTGCCGCGGTCGTTGCGGCCAAGGATGCGTACCTCGTGCCCGCGCGCCAGCAAGGCATTTCCGAGCGTGACCACGTGCTTGCCGAGGCCGCCGATCTGCTCGCCGGGCAAGTCTTCGGAGACCAGCAGGATGCGCACCCTAGCCTCCCGCCCGCGCCCGCATACGCGCTCGCATACGTGCCCAGATACGCGCCCGCAGCCGGAGCCGCAGCTGCGCCCAGGCCCAGCGCCGGTCCTCGCGCTCGGCGACCAGCACGCCGGCCAGCGCCAGCAGCACCAGGGTCGATGCCAGGACCAGCACGAAGTCGAGTACGCCGCGGTGCAGCCAGGCCTCGGCCAGCGCTGCCGCCAGCGCCACGCCCGCGGCGCCCGCGATGCCGGGCAACAGGCCGTGCGCGCACAGGCGGGCCAGCGGGGTCGGCACCGTGCGCCCGTGCACGAAGACCAGGAAGGCGCTCGTGAACAGCACGGAAGCGAGCAGGTGGCCCCAGGCCGCCCCGGCGATGCCCCACCCGGCCACGCCCAGGTAGACGATGAGCAGCCCGGCCAGGGCGCGCGCCACCGCGAACAGGCCGGAAACGCGCGGGTGGCCCATGCCGTCGTTCACCAGCGACGGCAGGCTGGTAAGGGAATCGACGAATTGGGCCAGCGCCATCAGCGCCAGCACGGCGGCGCCATGCGCGGCGAAGTCCGGGTTCATCCAGTAGCGCAGCAGGGGTTCGGCAAACACCGCCAGCAGCACCAGCATGGCCGCGTTCAGATAGACCACGTAGCGGGTCGCCTTCAGGTAGGCGTGGTCCAGGCGCGCCAGCTCGCCGCCCGCGGCCAGCATGCTCGCCGCCGGGAAGAACACGCCGGACAGGCGGAAGCTCAAGCCCAGCACCCGGTTCGCCAGCGTGGCCGCAACCGTGAAATAGGCCAGCCCGGTGACCCCGACCAGGGCACCGATAATGAGCTTGTCGGCATGGGCATACGACAGCGCGGCAAAGCGCGACAGGAAGGAGTAGGCGGAAAAGCCGAGGATGCCGCGCCGCAGCGCGCGCCCGGGCCAGCGCCAGTGCAGGCCCGGCAGCAGGCGTGCGATGCCGCGCCACAGCAGCAGGCAATGGATGGCGCTCGCCGCCACGCGCAGCGCGATGATCTCGAACAGGCCATATTCAAGCATCAGCACGCCGACCGTCAGCAGCGGCACCAGGGTGCCAAACACCATTTCGAGCCGTCCGGATACATCGAAGCGCATCAGCGCCTGCGGCACGCTGTGCAGGTAGCTTTGCAATTGGCCCAGGAAAAAGCCGAGCGCAGCCAGCTGCAGGCTGGCGACGGCGTCGGCGGCCAGGTGCGGCGGCACCGCGAACACCCCTGCCACCAGAAAACGGGCGCCGAACAACAGGCCGCAGCCGCCCAGCGCGCCGATCAGCGCGTAAATGGCGGCGCCGAAGCTCAGCGTGCGGGCGATCTGCTCGCCCTCGGCACGCGCATGCTGGGCGGCGATGTATTTCACCGAGCCGGCGGTGACGTTGATGTCGATGACGGCGAAATAGCCGACGATGGCCGTGACCAGCGCATACAGGCCGTAGTTGGCCTCGCCCAGGCCGGCCACGACCAGGGGCACGGTGGCCAGGGCCGCCAATGCCGGCACTGCCGCTCCGAGCAGGTTCGACCAGGCATTGCGGAACAGGCGCAGTTGCATGGCGGTCTACGCGGCACTCAGGCCGGCACCGGCTGGATACGGGGGCGCGGCGCCCTGGCACGTGACGGCGGCGCCGGCAGCGCCGGGCGGGCCGCGGCGGCCAGCGCCACATAGGGCAGCGCCAGCGCAATGGCCAACATTTGCGTGGTGCGCACCTGCGGGAACGGCGTGCCGACCAGCACGTCGGGAATCATGAAGGCCAGCGCCGCCACGCCCGCCGTGCCCAGCGGCAGCAGCTCGGGCGGCAGGCTGCGCAGGGCGCGGCGCGCGACCAGCACGAAGGCCGCCACCGTCCCGGCCAGCAGCGCGATGCCGGGCAGGCCGCATTTCAGGGCCACGTGCAGGATCCCGCTGTGCAGGAACAGGCCGCCGTCCGGATTGGCTTGCCAGGAAATCTGTTCGTAGCCCGAATAGCGGCCCCAGGAGCCGATGCCGGTAAAGGGTTTGGCCAGGATGTCGCTCAGCACCAGCTTGAGTTCCAGCACGCGTTCGCTCTCGGGACCGAAGCGGCGCGATTGCATGTCGTAGAACAGGCCGCTGCCGCCGCGTGTCTGGCCGAGACGACGCAGGGCCGCATAGCCGAGCGCGGCGCTGGCCAGGGGCAGCGCCGCCAGCGCCAGCTGCACCCGGCGCCGCGGCGGAAAGCGCAGCATCACGATGGCAAACCCGAGCATGAAGCCGAACCAGGCGCTGCGCCGGTAGGACAGCACGATGCAGGCGGCGGTGGCGCCCAGGGTCAGCCACTCGAGGGGGCGCCAGAGCGTGGCGCGCCGCACCTGCGCGGCCTGGAATAGCTGCACCGCGGCAATCGAAAAGGCCAGCATGCACAGCAGGCTGTCGTTGATGTCGAAGAACGTCAGGCGAATGCGGATCGCATTCATGTTCGCATACACATTGTTCGGGTCGCCCCCAAAGGCGGCCCAGCGCCCCAGGCCGAACAGGGCGCGGCCCAGGCCCGCCAGCATCACGAAGCGGGCCAGTTCCAGGGCCTGCTCGCGGGTGCGGAACGAGAGCAGCACCAGGGCAACCAGCGGGCCTATCCAGACGATGTTCGAGAAGCCGGACGGGGCCAGCGCGTCCTTGACCGGTACGCCGGCGACGAAGGCGGCGCCGGTGTGGCAGGCCAGCAGCACGGTCCAGCCCCAGAACCAGGGCAGCAGGTTGCAGGACGCGGCGCTCCCGGCAAGCTGCGCCTGCGCCCGGCCCGGCCTGCCCCCCTGTGCCGCGCCGGATGCCAGGCCCCCGCTGAAGCCTGCTGCAATGCGCGCGCAGCACCAGGCGCCGAGCACATACCAGAGCACCACCGGGAACAGCAGCATGCCCGAGCCGCGGCTGTAGACGCCGGGGGTGGCGAACACGGACAGGTTGCCGTAGCTGGTCGAATTCATCCAGAAAAAGATGCACAAATAGGGATAGACGAGCAGGCGCGGCCATACCAGGCCGAGGCCGATGCCGAGCACGGCGAGCAGCGCCAGCAGCACCACGACAATGAAGGGAAGCGAGGTGAACAGGTACTGGAGCAGGGTTTCGCTCATCGCGCTTTTTGCTCCATGGTTTGCTCCACGGCTTGCTGCGCCTGGTGCCGTGCCGCCTGCGCCACGGCTTGCTGCGCATTTTGCCGCGCCTCTTGATGCGCTGGTTGCCGCGCTTCCTGCCGCGCCTGTTGCCGAGGCTCCCGCTGCAGCGGCTGCTGCGTGGCGGGTCCTTCGCCCTGTCCGGCCTGCCCCGCCACCGAGCTGCCGATCAGGCGTGCGCGGCTGGGCGCATCGAGGCCGGCCAGCATCTCGGCCACGAACTGGTCCTGCAATGCGTAGGCGCGGGTGTCGTCCATACCAATGCTGGACACCCGCACCAGCATCCCGTCGGGAATCTCGCCCGACAGGCCATAGGCCAGGCGCCGCAGTTTTTGTTCGATGCCCGAACGCGTGGCCTTGTCGCCGATCGTGATCCAGTAGGTGATCGGCTCGTTACGCTGCCCCTGGCGTGCCACCAGGCGCTTGACCGGCAACGCGCCGTATTGCGTGGCCAGGCTGCCGGCGCCGTCGCGCACCAGCTGGAAGCCCTGGGCCACATAACAGACTTCGGGCAAGTGCAGCTGCAGCGCCTTGCTCTGGTCGCCGCCATAGGCAATCGACAGCATCACGCGCCGCCCCGCCGCATCGATGTAGGTGCGCGACAGGGTCTGGTCGTAGAGTTTCTTGAGCATGCCCTGCTGCTCGGGATCGGGCGTGAGCGGCACCACGCTGGGGTCGAGCTGCCAGGCGCCGAAGCGCTGCGGGATCATGGTCTCGAGCTGGAACGGCGCCGGCCCCTGGGCCAGCCTGACGCCGGGCGTCAGCGCGCCGGTGAGCGCCGAGGTGGCGGCCATGCCCAGGCCGAGCACCAGGCTGGCTAGGAGGCGGCGGTTCATCGGGTCCCTCCCCTGCGCCGTGCGACATACCATTGCAAGCCTGAATCGACCGCGAGGATCAGCACCAGCGCGGTGAGGAACAGCACCATGCCGGCAAAGCCGTGCAGGAAACCCTGGCCGGCGGCGTCGCCCAGGTAATAGGTGACCAGGGTCAGGGTGATCACGCGGATCACGTTTGCGGAAAACGAGATCGGAATGATCAGGATCGCCAGGCTGATGTTGCGAAAGGCCGAAGGATGGCGCATCAGGTTCAGGTAGAACAGGCCGAGCGCCTCGAGCGTGAGCAGGGTCTGCAGGCCGGCGCAGGCGTCGGCCACCAACAGCTGGTACTGGCCGATCTGCAGGATCACACCCGAGCGCGCGATCGGGTAGCCGGCGGCAAACAGCAAGTGCTCGGTGGCCCAGGACACGGCCATCTTCATGGGCATGGTGACGGCGGCCACGACTTCGCTCGGCAGCGGCACCATGAACAGCATGAAGAAGAACGGGAACCACAGCACGCGCAGGGCGCGCGTGCCCAGCTTGGCCAGCACGACCGCTGCCAGCACCACGATGATGGAGCCGATCTCGAACATCAATATCTGTTGCGAGCGGCCCAGCAGGTACAGCGCCAGGCCGAGCGCCAGCAGCGGCCAGGCCAGCCAGGACGGTGCGGCCGGCCCGGCCAGGACATCGGGCCACTTGCGCCAGCCCAGCCACAACGCCAGCGCGAAGATCATCGGCCCATGCGCCTGTTCCTCGCTGATCCAGGCGCCAGTGAACAGCGAATACATGGTCGGCAGGAACAGCGCAGCCAGCCCGGCCAGCACCGGCCACCATTCGGGGAGCGCGCCGCGCAGGCGTGCCTGCAGTGGCGGATCGGCCGGCCCTGGCGCTGCTGGTGCCAGCGACGGCGCTGCCGGGCCGGGACGCACCTGGGTCGTCATTCAGAACTCCATGACCACCGCGCCGACCACTTCGGCCCCGGTCTCGGCCAGTTGCTCGCTCATGCGCGCCAGCTGGGCCACGCGGGTATGGTCCTTGCGTACCGCCAGCAGCACGCCGCCGGCGCGCGCCGCCACCGCCAGCGCATCGGCTCCGGCGCCGAAGGGTGCGAGGTCGTACAGCACCACGTCGTAGCGGCTGGCGAGCGAGGCATCGAGCGTGCGGAAGGTGTCGCGGCTGAGCAGCTCCTGCGGGTTCGGCGGCAACGTGCCGGCCGGCAGCACCGAGAGATCGACGAAGCCGCCCACGCGCAGCACCACGTCGAGGTCGGCACGTCCGGCCAGCAGGTCGGACAGGCCCTGGCGTGCACGCAATCCGAACACATCGTGCTGACGCGGCGCCCGCAGGTTGGCGTCGACCAGCAGGGTCTGCTCGCCGAGCTGGGAAAACACCACGGCCAGGTTGGCTGCGAACAGGGCCGCGCCGTCGTCGGGATCTGCGCCGAGCACGGCCAGCGCGCGGTGCCCACGCGCAAACCAGCGCAGCATCAACTGGCTGCGGATCGCGCGTAGCGACTCGACCTGGGGCGAAAAGGGTTCGTAGGCGGCCACCAGCCGCGGCGACAGATTCGCCTGCCCTTTTGGCAAATACGGGTAGGCAAACTGGCGCGCCAGCGCTTCCTGGACGTCGTCCTCGCTCACCAGGCCCAGGCGCACGGCGGCCTCGCCAAAGCGGATGCCGAGGTCCTTTTGCATGCGCAAGGCGCGTTCGGCGCCCTCGAGCGTGAGCTTGCCGGCGTCCACCAGCAGGGCGCCCATGCTGGAATCGAGGGGATCGACCGGCAGCGGCGACAGGATAGGGGAATTCATCGATGCCTCCTAGTTCAGGCGCAACAGGCGGCGCGGCGCCATCAGGGCGCGCAGGCTGCTCCGTGGGCGCGCCGGCTGCCAGGCCACCGTACCCAGCACTGGGATGCCAAGCAGTTCCTGGACGTCGCCGCTGGAACGCACCGGACGGTTCAGTAATTCGAGCAGCAGCGCCAGCCCGACGCCGAGCACGGTGCCGAGCAGCACCGCTACCAGGGTGTTGAGCAGGATGCGCGGGCCGGAAGGCTCGGCCGGGGGCACGGCCGGATTGAGCACGGCGATGTCGGACTGCTCGGACTGGGCCTCGATGCGGGTCTGCGAGAAGCGCCCGGCGGCGGCGTCGAAGGCGCGCTGGGCGCTGTCGAGGTCTTTCAGCAGCACGCCGAGCTCGTCGCGCGTACGGTTCAGTTCCAGCACCTTCGCCTTTTGCGCGGCCAGTGCGTTGCGCAAGTCTTCCTCGCGCTGGCGCAGCACCTGGGCATTGCCACCGACGCTGCGCGAGACGGTCGCCAGCGCCGCGTTCAGGTCGGAACGCATCTTGGCCACTTCGGCGCTGGCGGCCTGGTAGGCGGGATGGTTGCGGCCATAGCGCGAGGCGCTTTCGGCCAGCTTGGCCTCGGCCGCCGACAGCGACACGCGCAGGTTCTGGATCAGCGGGTTGTTGGCGACATCCGGCGACTGGGCATTGCCGCCGCCGGCCATGCGCTCGCGCGACGTGGCTTCCAGCGCCAGCGTCTGCGCCGCCACCAGTTGCGCGGACAAATCGCTCAGGCGCGAGAGTTCGATATCGACGCGGTTATTGTCGAGGCTGACGATGCCCTTGTCCTGCTGGTACTTGGACAAGCGCGCCTGCGCGGTTTCCACGTTGTCGCGCAATTGCTTCGTCTGCTCGTTGAAATAGCTCGACGCCTTTTTCATCGGTTCGGTTTTCAGGCGCACGCTGACGTTCTGGTATTCCTCGGCAAAGGCATTCGCCACCGCCGCCGCGAAGCCGGGGTCGGCGCCCTTGAAGCTGATCTCGACCACGCTCGATTCGCGCGAGGGCTTGATGTCGAGCTTGCGCAGCAGCAGGTCGGCCAGCCAGTCGCGCACCGTGCCGCGGCCCTCGGTCGCCTCCTGGAACTGGGCGATCACGGCCGGGTTGCTGGCCATGCGCAGGCGCTCGACCACGCGCAGCGCCACGTTCTTGCTGCTGATGATGTCGATCTGGGTCGCCATGTAGCCGGGCAGCAGCTGGCCGGGCATGGTCAGGCCGGTCAGCGGGTCGACGCCCTTGTAGTTCAGCAGCACCGAGGTGGTGGCGGTATAGGTCTTGCCCTGGACCAGGCTCCAGCCCAGCGCCAGCAGGATGGTGGTGCACAGGGTGGCCAGGATCAGCTTCCTGCGCGCGCGCAGCAGCAGGAGGAATTGGTAGAGATGCATGGCGTGCTCCCGCTCAGAACCAGCTTTCGCGCACCGTGATCACGTCGTCGACCTGCACCGGGTCGCTGGCGCGGGCTTCGATGGTGACCGGGTTGCCGGCCGCGTCGCGGCGCGTGATGCGCAGGCGGCTGTCGCTGCCGCGCGGGGTCAGGCCGCCGCCCGCCGAGATCGCCTGCTGGACCGTCATGCCGCGCTCGATGCGGAAGGCGCCGGGCCGCTGCACTTCGCCGGTGACGTAGGCGCGCGGCGCCCGTTCCACGAAGATGATGTCGCCGCCGGCCACCTCGTAGTCCTTGTCGAGTTCGCCCTTGCGCACCATGTCGACCACGTCGATGGTTTCGCGCGTGGTCTTGCCGTCGCGCATGCGCACCAGGCTGATCAGGTCGCCGCCGTCGGCGCTGGCGCCGCCCGCCATGGCGAGAAGGTCGAGCACCTTGCGCCGGCCCTCGACCGGATAGCGCCCGGGCCGGTTGACCTGGCCCAGCACCGACACCTGCTGGCTGGCCAGGGTGGTGATGATCATGTTCACCTCGGCCTTTTTCAGGTAGCCGCCCTTTTCGAGCAGGTTGCCGATCTTGCGTTCGGCGGCGGCCACCGACAGGCCGCCAATGCCGACCTGGCCCAGCAGCGGAAAGGTGATCGCCCCGCTTTCGCTGACCCGCGTCTCGATCGACAAATCGGGGCTGCCGTAGACCGACAGGCGCACCACGTCGCCCGGACCGAGCAGGACTTCGGCGGCGCTGGCTACCCCTGCGTTCAGTGCCAGCACGGCCGCGGCCATCCAGTGTGCAAGTGGTTTCATGGTCCTTCCTCCTGTATGCGTCTGGTCGGATTCACTTCAGGCCGGCCACGCCGCGGTCGACGGTGGCATGGTCGGGCGCGGGCGCCAGCGGCGCATCGGGCGCCAGCGTATCCGGGGCTGCGCCATCGGCCGCCGCGCCAGGCGCCTTGCCCTCGGAATGCCCCTCCGCAATGCCCGCGACCATGCCCTGCGCCGA
>Ga0308161_1004948_pt1 | contig 11960 bp, 10 predicted proteins | sample PhyFR2_FD_201034 | JGI IMG/M metagenome (GOLD analysis project Ga0308161, IMG submission 201034) | Phyllosphere microbial communities from UC Gill Tract Community Farm, Albany, California, United States - DLSLF.R2 | ecosystem: Host-associated > Plants > Phyllosphere > Unclassified | place: USA...
GGTTGCTCTTGAAACAATGCACATTTCATGAGCCGGAAATCAGTTCCCACATTATGAAAAATGTCCTGTGCATAGCACCAGATTTCGATTTCATACACAGGAATTTAATTTCGCATCGCAAAATAGCAAAATTAAGATGATGATTTAAAAGGATAAATTTTATGTCATATGTCTTATATAAGACCTTGTTGCCCTGCAAAATAAAGCCTACTATTTATCCCATGCCGGAACGTTTTCAAGCGCTTCCGGACCGACCCGAATCACTTACATCAACACAGGAGAAATCACCATGGCAACCCGTCAAGAGCAGATCCAGGCACTGGAAAAAGATTGGGCAGAGAATGCGCGCTGGGAAGGCGTGAAGCGTCCTTACACCGCTGAAGACGTGGTTCGCCTGCGTGGTTCGATGCAGATCGAGCACACCATCGCCAAGCGCGGTGCGGAAAAACTGTGGAACCTGCTCAAGACCGAACCGTTCGTCAACACCCTGGGCGCGCTGACCGGCAACCAGGCGATGCAGCAGGTGAAAGCCGGCCTGAAGGCGATCTACCTGTCCGGCTGGCAAGTCGCCGGCGACGCCAACCTGGCCGGTGAAATGTATCCCGACCAGTCGCTGTACCCGGTCAACTCGGTGCCGATGGTGGTCAAGCGCATCAACAACACCTTCCAGCGCGCCGACCAGATCCAGTGGTCCGAAGGCAAGGATGACATCGACTTCTTCGCGCCCATCGTGGCCGACGCGGAAGCCGGCTTCGGCGGCGTGCTCAACGCCTTCGAACTGATGAAGTCCATGATCGAAGCCGGCGCAGCAGGCGTGCACTTCGAAGACCAGCTGGCATCGGTGAAGAAGTGCGGCCACATGGGCGGCAAGGTGCTGGTGCCAACCCGCGAAGCTTGCGAGAAGCTGGCGGCAGCCCGCCTGGCGGCCGACGTGTCCGGCACCCCGACACTGGTGATCGCCCGTACCGACGCCGAAGCAGCCGACCTGCTGACCTCCGACGTGGACGATATCGACAAGCCGTTCTGCACCGGCGAGCGCACCGTGGAAGGCTTCTACCGCGTGCGTCCCGGCATCGAGCAGGCGATTTCCCGCGCACTGGCTTATTCCGAGTATGCCGACCTGGTGTGGTGTGAAACCGGCAAGCCGGACCTGGCCTTCGCCAAGCAGTTCGCCGAAGCCGTGCATGCGAAGTTCCCGAACAAGATGCTGGCCTATAACTGCTCGCCGTCGTTCAACTGGAAGAAGAACCTGGACGACGCCACCATCGCCAAGTTCCAGCGTGAACTCGGCGCCATGGGCTACAAGTTCCAGTTCATCACGCTGGCCGGCTTCCATTCGCTGAACTACTCGATGTTCAACCTGGCCTACGGCTATGCCCGCAACAACATGAGCGCCTTCGTGGAACTGCAGGAAGCCGAATTCGCCGCCGCCGAGCGTGGCTTTACCGCCGTGAAGCATCAGCGCGAAGTCGGCACCGGCTACTTCGACGCCGTCACCCAGACCATCCAGCAAGGCCAGTCGTCCACGACCGCGCTGCATGGCTCGACCGAAGATGAGCAGTTCTTCGATGCGAACAAGAAGGTGGCCTGATCCGGCCTGAAACGTTCGTAATCGCATGACCACAAAAGGCCGCTGAATGCGGCCTTTTGTGTTTCCTTAGGACAATTTCACTGCAGCGCGTGTTACCATCTGGAACTTATGCGGACGGGAAAGCAACTTCGCCTGCATGAAACTTGCGCGACTGTTTCTGCGATCCGGGCTTCTGGCCAGCGAACCTGCGCGTTGCCGGCTTTACCCGCGTGGCGTCTGCCCGCGGCAGCCTGATCATCCATCGCAAGCGTCCAGGCATGCAAAAACTGCAGTTCTTGAAAGGCAATCTTCTCTCGGTGCTGATATGGCCAGCACTGTGTCTGCTGCTGGGCGGCCTCCTGTGGGGGGCGACGCTGGTCAGGCTCCATACCGACCGCCAGGTGGCGCAGGACAATGCCTTGAAGAGCGTGGCGTCCCTGTCCGGCGCCTATGCGCAGTACCTCACCCGCACCATCGAGCAGATGGACCAGATCGCGATGCAGGTGCAGTACGACTGGAACCATACCGGCGGCGCGCTCGACCTGAAGGACTTCCGCCGGCAGGGCTTGCTGATCGCGCCGCAGCTCATCACCGTCACCATCCTGGACAAGGACGGCATGCCGGTCACTTCCACGGTGAACCTGAATGCCCGGCCGTCGGGCGCCTCGCGCGAATACTTCATTTACCACCGCAACAACGATTCCCTCGCCGCCCGCGTGGGCATGCCCCTGATCTGGCCGGCGACGGGCACGGCCATCCTGCCCTTCACGCGCCGGCTCAATGCGGCGGACGGCAGCTTCGCCGGCGTGGTGGCGGTATCGATCGGCTCCGGCTATTTTTCCGAGTTCTATGACGATGTCAGCCTGGGCAACGATGGCCTGCTGGCCATGGTCGACCTCGAAGGCGCGGTGCGCACCGCGCGCCTGGGCGACACGATCCATACGTCGGCTTCGCCGGTTCTGCATCACAGCACCACCTTCAGCAGCACCGAGGGCGCAATGCGCATGGAAGGCCGGCCTGCCTTCGCCGACGGCCAGGCACGCTACGTCGGCTGGCGCAAGCTGCAGGGTTATCCCTTCATGGCGATGGTCGGCATTTCGGAAAACGAAGCGTTGACGGGATACCATGCCACGCGCGCGGCGTATCGCGACTATGCCTTGGGCGGCAGCGTCGCGCTGCTGTTCTTCGGGCTGGTGGCCAGCATCATGGCGGCCCGCCTGGCCTGGCGCAAGCAGCAGATGGAATCGGTGCGCGCCACCTACCGGGTCGCCACGGAGGGCGCCAATGAAGGTTTCTACATGCTGCGCCCGATGCGTTCGGGAGAGCGCGTCACCGACTTCGAAGTGGTGGACTGCAATGAGCACGGCGCTTCCTTCTACGGCATGACGCGCGGGCAGTTGCTGGGGCAGCGTTTTTCCACGCTGAATCCGCCGGCGACGCTGGCCGCCGTGCTGTCGACCTATGTCGAGGCGCTGTCGTCGGGCTTTTACGAGGACGAGGCGGAGATCATGCCGGGCGGTTCGCTGCGGCTGGCCTGGGCGCACCGGCGCCTGGTGCGCTCCGGCTCGGACCTGGCGGTGACGCTGCGCGACATCAGCGACAGCAAGCTGCACGAGCAGCAGTTGATCCGCATGGCCAGGGAAGACGCGCTGACCGGCTTGCCCAACCGGCAATGGCTCAATGAGGAGCTGGCCGGCGCGCTGGAGAGGGCGCGGCGGCAGGGCGGCATGCTGGCGCTGCTGTTCATCGACCTCGACCGCTTCAAGCATGTCAACGATACCGCCGGCCATCAGGTCGGCGACGACTTGCTCAAGGCGGTCGCGCGCCGCATGCAGTCGGTGATGCGGCCCGGCGACCAGGCGGTGCGGCTGGGCGGCGACGAGTTCACGGTGGTGATGGAGCGCCTGACCTCGGAGCAGGACGCCAACCATGCCGCAGAGCGCATCTGCGCGGTGCTGTCGGAGCCGTTCGGGCTGGCCGGTTCCCAGTACAGCATCGGCGCTTCGGTCGGCATCAGCATCTTTCCGCGCGACGGCGATGGCCTGGATGCGGAAAAGATGCTCAACAATGCCGACATCGCCATGTACGCGGCCAAGGCGCAGGGCAGGGGCGGCCACCATGTGTTCGAACCGCAGCTCTATGACCGCTTGCGGCAGCGCATCGATATCGAGCAGGCCCTGGGCAGCGCCATCGCCAACGATGAGTTCGAGCTGTATTTCCAGCCGCGCGTTCGCACCAGGGACGGCGTGCTGGTGGGGCTGGAGGCGCTGTTGCGCTGGAATCATCCGGAGCGCGGCCTGTTGTCGCCGGGCGACTTCATTCCGTTAATCGACAGCGCCGGCCTGCTGCAGGCGCTGGGCGACATGGTGATCAACAAGGCCGCCCAGCAGATCGCCCAATGGCAGCGGCGCGGTCTGCCGCTGGCGCCGGTGGCGGTCAATGTGTCGGCGCGCCAGTTCAACCAGGGCGACGTCGTGCAGCAGCTGGCGGCCGCGATCAAGACCCACGAGATCAGCGCCTGCTGGCTGGAAATCGAGATCACCGACGTGGCCGCGCTGGCTGACAGCGCCAGCGTGAACGCCCAGCTGCAGGCGCTGGGGGCCATGGGCGTGCGCCTGCATATCGACGATTTCGGCGTCGGTCCGTCCTCGCTGGCCCAGCTGCAGCAATTGCCGGTGCAAGTGCTGAAGATCCATCCGCGCTTCACGTCGCGCCTGGGCACCGACCCGGCCGGGGCGGCTTTCGTCAATGCGATGATCACGATGGCGCATGCTTTGAAGTTGGTGGTAGTGGCCGAAGGCGTGGAGTCGCCATCGCAGCGCACGCTGCTGCAGCAACTCCACTGCGACGAAATGCAGGGTTACCTGATCGCGCCGGCGCTGCCAGCCAGCCAGGTGGCGGCGCTGCTGCGCGCGCCGCGCGTGGTCGACGAAGCGCTGGCATAGCCGCCGTCCCGCAGCGTGCCCGGACCTGCCGGATAGGGCCGATGCGGCTTGCTACAATCGGCGCATGACCATTTCCCACTCCCTGCAGCTGCGGCTGCTGCTTGACGGCGTGATCGCGCTGGGCCCCGGCAAGGCGGCCCTGCTGCGTGGCATCGAGGAAAGCGGCTCGATCTCGGCCGCTGCCCGCACCATGAACATGTCCTACCGGCGCGCCTGGCTGCTGGTGGAAGACGTCAACCGCTGTTTCCGTTCGCCGCTGGTGGAAACCAGCACCGGCGGCGCCCGCGGCGGCGGCGCCCGCCTGACCGACCACGGCCGCGCGGTGCTGGCCCGCTACACCGCGATGGAGCAGGCCGCGCGCGCGGCCGTGGAGGCCGACATGGCCTATCTGTCATCGCTGCTGGCGCCCGGCCTGCAGCGATAACGCCTTTCCATGCTGATGCGCAAGACAAGCGCTGCGGTTTTCGTTATATTCCTCCGGATATTACGAAAGCCCTCCATGTTCTCTTCATTCATCCGCTGCTGCCTGCCGTTGCTGGCCGCGCTGCTTGCGCCGGCCGCCGTGGCGCAGCAGGCGCCGTTGCGCGTCGCCGCCGCGGCCGACCTGGCCACCTGCATCGACCGGCTCAATGCGGCGTCCGGCACCGGCGCCAGCGCCACCATAGGCGCCTCCGGCAGCTTCTACGCGCAGATCAGCCATGGCGCGCCCTATGACGTGTTCCTGTCCGCCGACACCGCCTATCCGCGCGCGCTGGCCAATGCCGGCCTGGCCGATCCGGCCTCGCTGTTCGTGTATGCCCACGGCCGGCTGGCCCTGTGGGCCGCGGCGCCCGGCGTGCAGGTCGAGAACGGCCTGCGTGTGCTGACCGATCCGGCGATCCGCCGCATCGCCATCGCCAACCCCGAGGTGGCGCCCTATGGCAAGGCCGCCAGGGCGGCGCTGCAGCGGGCGGGACTGTGGGAGCAGGTCAGGGACAAGCTGGTATTCGGCGAAAACATCGCGCAGACCATGCAGTTCGTCGAAAGCGGCAATGCGCAGGTCGGTCTGGTCAGCAGCGCGCATCTGGCAGGCAGGCGGGCGGGCTGGCTGCTGCCTGCCGATGCCTACCCGCCGATCGAGCAGGGCGCGATCCTGACCCGGCACGGCAGCGCCAATCCGCAGGCGGTGGCCTACCTGCGCTTCCTGCGCTCGGACAAGGGCCGCGGGCTGCTGGCCGATTGCGGCTTCACCTTGCCGCCGGGCCGGGAGTGATGCTGACGCCGCCCTGGGCGCTTCCGGACGAGCTGTGGATGTCGCTGGCGCTGACGCTCAGGCTGGCTCTGGTGTCGACCGCCTTGCTGATGCTGATGGCGCTGCCGCTGGGCGCCTGGCTGGCGTCGGCCCGCAGCCGCCTTGCGCTGGGCATCGAAATCCTGATCGCGATGCCGCTGGTGCTGCCGCCCACCGTGATCGGCTTTTACCTGCTGGTGCTGCTGTCGCCGCGCCATGCGTTCGGCCACTGGTGGCAGGACGTGTTTGGCCAGCCGCTGCCGTTTTCCTTCGCCGGGCTGGTGATCGGGTCCTGCGTCTACAGCCTGCCGTTCGCGGTGCAGCCGGTGGTGGCGGCGTTTCGCATGCAGCGGCCCGAAGTGCTGCAGGCCGCCTACAGCCTGGGCATGACGCGGCGCCAGGCTTTCCTGCACATCGCGCTGCCGCTGGCGCGCTCGGGCGTGATGGCCGGCAGCCTCCTGGCCTTCGCCCATACCATCGGGGAATTCGGCGTGGTGCTGATGCTGGGCGGGAATATCCCGGGCGTGACCCGGGTGGCATCGATCGCGCTGTACGACCAGGCGCAGATGCTCAACTATGCCCATGCCCATGGCTTTGCGCTGCTGCTGCTGGCCATGTCCTTCCTGCTGCTGCTGTGCACGACGCTGGCCCAGAAGCGCCAGGAGCGGCGCCGGCTGGCGCCCATGACGCTTAAATAGGGATACCGGGGGCCGCTTGTTAAAATGGCCGCCACTACTTCATTTCACGCCAGGCTTTCCTATGCTTAGTTACCGCCACGCCTTCCACGCGGGCAATCATGCCGACGTGCTGAAGCACTTCGTCACCATTCAATTGCTGAAGTACCTGGGGCAGAAGGATGCGCCCTATATGTACATCGACACCCATGCCGGCGCTGGCCTGTATGCGCTCGACAGCGGCGAAGCCACCAAGAACGCCGAGTTCGATACCGGCATCACCCGGCTCTGGAACCGCAAGGACCTGCCGCCGCCACTGGCCGAGTATGTCGACCTGATCCGCGCGATGAACCCCAGCGGCAAGCTGCGCTTCTATCCCGGCTCGCCGTACTGCGCCGAGAAGGTGATGCGCGAGCAGGACCGGCTGCGACTGTTCGAACTGCATCCGCGCGACGTGAAGATGCTGGCCGAAAACTTCCGCAAGCTCGAAGCCCATGAGGCCGCGCAGGGCAGGCCGGCGGCGGCGCGCGGCAAGCGGGTGATGATTTCCCATGCGGACGGCTTTGCGGGCCTGAAGGCGCTGCTGCCGCCGCCGTCGCGGCGCGCCCTGGTGCTGATCGACCCGCCGTACGAGGTCAAGGACGACTACCGGCGCGTCAAGCAGACGCTGGAAGACGCGGTGGGCCGCTTCGCCACCGGCATCTACGCGGTCTGGTACCCGGCGCTGCAGCGCATGGAATCGCGCCAGATGCCCGAGAAGCTGAAACGCATCCCGGCCAACGGCTGGCTCAACGTCACCCTGTCGATCAGCGCGCCGGTGCCGGATGGCTTTGGCCTGGCCAGCAGCGGCATGTTCATCCTGAATCCGCCGTGGACGCTGGAGCCTATGCTGCGCGAAGTCATGCCCTGGCTGGTCAAGGCGCTCGGCAGCGACGCGGGCGCGAGCTTCGTGCTGGAGTCGGGCCAGACGCTGCCGGTCAATACCGGCACCCGGCGCACCGGATAGGGGGCGCGATGAACAAGGCTTTCGTGAAGGAATCCGAGGATGACGACGAAGACCTGGCCGGCGCGCTGCCGCAGATTCCGGCGGGCGCGAAGAACTACATCACGCCGGCGGGCTACCAGCGCATCCGCGACGAGCTGCTGCACCTGATCGATGTCGAGCGGCCGGAGGTGGTGAAGATAGTGCACTGGGCCGCCTCCAATGGCGACCGCTCGGAGAATGGCGACTACATCTACGGCAAGCGGCGCCTGCGCGAGATCGACCGCCGCATCCGCTTCCTGACCAAGCGCATGGACGCCGCCGAAGTGGTCGACCCGACCGTGCATCACGGCAGCGACCAGGTGTATTTCGGCGCCACCGTCACCTATTGCAACGCTGCCGGGGAAGAGCACACGGTCACCATCGTCGGCATCGACGAGCTTGATCCGCTGCATGGAAAGATCAGCTGGGTGTCGCCGGTGGCGCGGGCGCTGACCAAGGCGCATGTCGGCGACACCGTCACCCTGCAGACGCCGGCTGGCCTGGATGAGCTGGAAGTGCTGGAAGTGTCGTACCCGGGGCCGTCGGCATAGCGCCTGTCAGGGAGATTTTCGCAGTCGGCTTGCAATGACTTGGCGATTCCCGTCACCCACGTGCCACGCAAAAAACAGCACGGGGAGAAGCGGGGATGGCAATCTTGCAGATAGGCGCCGGTGGCGTCGGCTGGGTGATCGCGCACAAGTGCGCCCAGCATAACGATGTCTTCGGCGATATCGTGATCGCCTCCCGCGGCCAGGAACGGCTGCTGCGCCTGGCCGACAGCATTGCCCGCAAGCGCAGCATGAAGGATCCGTTCCGCAAGCTCGACACCCGGCTGATCGATGTGCACGATGTCGACGCCCTGGTCGGCCTGATCAACGAGGTGCGCCCCGAACTGGTGATCAATGCCGGCCCGCCCTGGACCAATGTCGACGTAATGGAGGCCTGCGTCAGAACCGGCAGCCATTACCTCGACACCTCGGTCGCCACCGACCTCTGCAGCCCCGGCCAGCAGGTGCCACAAGCCTATGACCCGCAATGGGCCTTCCACCAGCGCTTCCTGGACGCCGGCATCACCGGCATCCTCAGCGTCGGTTTCGATCCGGGCGTGGTGAGCATCTTCGCCGCCCATGCCGCCAGGAAGCTGTTCGACCGGATCGACGCCATCGACGTGCTCGATGTGAATGCCGGCAGCCATGGCCGCAAGTTCGCCACCAATTTCGATCCCGAAACCAATCTGCTGGAAATCCAGGGCAATTCCTTCTACTGGGAAGAAGGGCGCTGGCACGAGGTCGGCTGCCACCAGCGCATGATCGAGTTCGACTTTCCCGAGCTTGGGCGCATGAAGCTGTACTCGATGGCGCATGATGAAGTGCGTTCGCTGGTGGAATACCTGCCTGCGCGCCGCATCGAGTTCTGGATGGGATTCAGCGACCTGTACCTGCGCTACTTCAATGTGCTGCGCGATGTCGGCATGCTCTCGCCAAAGCCAGTCAGGGTGAGCGACGCCGTTACGGTCGCGCCGCTGAAGGTGCTCAAGGCGCTGTTGCCCGATCCGACCAGCCTCGCTGCGCACTACAGCGGCAAGACCTGCATCGGCACCTTGGTGTCGGGCGTGCGGCATGGCCGCGCCCGTCGGGTGTTTCTCTACAATCTCTGCGACCACCAGCATGCCTACCGGGACGTCGAGGCGCAGGCCATTTCCTACACCACCGGCGTGCCGGCAGTCACCGCCGCGCTGCTGTTCTTCGAGGGCGCCTGGCGGCGGCCGGGCGTCTGGAATCCCGAACAGCTCGATCCCGCGCCCTTTCTCGCGAAGATGCCGGAACTGGGACTGAACTGGGCCGAACTCGAGGTGCCGGAGGCGGCGATGACGAAGCCGCTGATGCTGGGCGACAGCGATGACGGACGATGAACTGCCGACGCCCTGTTTCCTGATTTCCGAAAGCGCTCTGCTGGCCAACCTGGCCTGCATGGAGCGCCTGCGCAGGGAAGCCGGCGTCAGGATGCTGCTGGCCCTGAAATGCTTTTCCTGCTGGGGCGCGTTTCCGGTGCTGGCGCCCTATCTGGACGGCACCACCAGCAGCGGCCCCTACGAGGCGCGCCTGGGCCGCGAGACGCTGGGCAAGGAAACCCACGCCTACAGCGTGGCCTACGCCGACCGGGACATTCCGTGGATCAATGCATGCGCCGACAAAGCGATCTTCAATTCGCTGGGACAACTGGCGCGCTACCGCGCCATGTTGAAGCCCGCCATCTCGGTCGGCCTGCGCATCAATCCCGGCGTCAGCTACGCGCGCCAGGATCTGGCCGATCCGGCGCGGCGCCATTCCCGCCTGGGCGTGCCGTGGGAACAGCTGCGGCAGGGCGCGCCCGACGCCGACCTGCGCCGGCTGGGCGTGGACGGCGCGATGCTGCACATGAATTGCGAAAACGCCGATGTCGACGCCTATGCCGACATGCTCGACCTGGTGTCTCGCCGGCTCGGGCATGTGCTGGATCGACTTTCCTGGCTCAGCCTGGGCGGCGGCGTGGCATTCACCGCGCCGGGCTATCCGGTCGACAGCCTGGCGCGGCTGCTGCGCGAATTCGGGCGCAGGCACCGGCTCGTGCTGTACATGGAACCTGGCGAGGCGGTGGTCACGCGCAGCACCGACCTGATCGTCACCGTGCTCGACATCGTGCGCAACGGCATGGACATCGCGGTGGTCGACAGCGCCACCGAAGCGCATCGGCTCGACACCCTGGTCTACCGCGAACCGGCGACCATCCGGCAAGCCAGCGCCGGCGGCGCCCATGCCTACCAGATCGCCGCCAGTTCCTGCCTGGCCGGCGACGTGTTCTGCACGGCCCGCTTCGACGCCCCGCTGCAGGTGGGCCAGCGCCTGCATGTGCAGGACAGCGGCGGCTACACCATGGTCAAGCTCAACTGGTTCAACGGCCTGCGCATGCCGGCAGTGTATTTCCGCCATCGCGACGGCCGGCTCACGCTGCTCAATCGTTTCGGCTACGCCGACTTCAAGCGCGCCATGTCCCTGCATGCCATTGCCTGCGATGGGCAGGCAGAGGCGCAACTGCAACTGGAACTCCCCATCGAATGACCCACGCGAGGCCACCATGCAACTGATCGATCCCAACCGGCTTGCTCCCGCGATCTACCGCGGGCCGTTCCACGAAAGACAGAAGGCGCTGGGGGCCGTATTCTACGAAGACATGGACTGTCTCTGGACCGCGCACTTCGGCGATCCGGTCCGGGAATACTGGGCAGTGCGCAGGGATGTGGGCATGTGGGATGTGTCGTCCCTGGTAAAGTTCGCGTTCTCCGGGCCGGATGCCAGGCTGGCGCTGGACCGGCTGACCACGCGGCGCATGGCCGGGGCGGCGCCCGGGACCATGCGCTACGGCGCCGTGCTCAACGAGGCCGGCGCCATGCTCGATGAAGCCACCCTGTGCGTGATGCATCCGGAACTGGCCTACCTGATCGGCAACGACGAGCGGCCGGACTTCGTGGCGCACCTGCATCGGCACACTGCCGGCCTGCGGGTGGACATCGCCAATGTGACCCGGGCCATGGGCAATATCGCGGTCCAGGGGCCGCGCGCCCTGCAGGCGCTCGCGCCGCTGCTCGATGCGGATATTCGGTCGCTGAAATGGTTTCAATGCCTTACCCGGCCGGTGCGCCTGGCTGGCGTGCCGGGCTGGCTGATGCGCTCCGGCTTCACCGGCGAACTGGGCTACGAGTTTTTCCTGGGCGCCGACGAGGGTGAAGGGCAGCGCGTCTGGGATGCATTGCGGGGAGCGGAGGTAGCGCCCATCGGGCTGGACGCCATCGAGAAGCTGCGCATCGAGTTCGGCCTGCGCTCCCAGGCAAATGACTACTTTCCCGGCGTGACCGATCCCTACGAGCTGTCCATGGATGCCTATATCGACCTGGACCATGCCTTCATCGGACGCGATGCCTGCCTGGCCGCCGCCAGCCGGCCGGGCAAGCGTTTCAAGACGCTGGTGTTCGGCGCCGACGATCCCTTACCCAGCCATCTGGCGCCGGTGCTGCGAAACGGCGTCTGCATCGGCGATATTCGCAGCGCCCAGAACAGCCCGCGCTTTGGCACCCTGGCCCTGGCGGTACTGCGCGCATCCGACGCCGTCGATGGCAGCCAGGTGGATGTCGGCGGCCGCCGGGCAACGGTGCGACCCGTGCCGCTGGACCCGGAAAAGCGGCCGGCGGCCGATCCGCTGACGTGCCTGGAGGGGCCGCGATTGCCCGGCACATTGCTCTCGGATGCGTGATGTCATTCGTCCCGGGCCAATGAGTCCGCGCTTTCATAGCGTGAGCAGCAGCAGGCTCAGTATGCCCAGCAGCATGCCTGCCACGCGCCTGGCGTCCAGGGTGTCGTTGAACAGCGCCAGGCCGGCCGCAAACAGGAACAGGTAGAGCAGCACCAGCGTGACGGGCGCGGCCTGCGCGAAGTGCGGCGCC
>Ga0308161_1004949_pt1 | contig 11959 bp, 8 predicted proteins | sample PhyFR2_FD_201034 | JGI IMG/M metagenome (GOLD analysis project Ga0308161, IMG submission 201034) | Phyllosphere microbial communities from UC Gill Tract Community Farm, Albany, California, United States - DLSLF.R2 | ecosystem: Host-associated > Plants > Phyllosphere > Unclassified | place: USA...
GCGCCGCATGACGCGCAGCGCTGGGAATCGCTGGTGCGCCAGCCGCACGGCATCATCCTGGTGACGGGCCCGACCGGGTCGGGCAAGACCACCACCCTCTACGCCACGCTCAAGCGCCTGGCCACCGAGGAGGTCAACGTCAGCACCGTCGAGGACCCGATCGAGATGATCGAGCCGGCCTTCAACCAGACCCAGGTCCAGCCGCAACTCGATTTCGGCTTCACCGAAGGCCTGCGCGCGCTGATGCGCCAGGACCCGGACATCCTCATGGTCGGCGAGATCCGCGACCTCGCCACGGCCGAAATGGCAGTGCAGGCCGCGCTCACCGGCCACCTGGTGTTCTCGACGCTGCACACCAACGACGCCCCGAGCGCCGTGAGCCGGCTGATGGAGCTGGGCGTGCCGTCCTATCTGATCAACGCCACGCTGCTGGGCGTGCTGGCGCAGCGCCTGGTGCGCACGCTGTGCCCGCAGTGCAAGCAGCCCGATGAAACCGCCACGCGCGAGCAACTCGCCGAGGCCGTCAGGCCCTGGAAGCTCAATGGCGGCTACCACCCCTACCAGCCCGTGGGCTGCACCGACTGCCGCATGACGGGCTTCAAGGGCCGCACCGGTCTCTACGAGCTGCTCACGGTGAGCGAGCCGCTCAAGGAGCTGATCCATGCCGCGCCGTCCATTGACGGCCTGCGCCGCCAGGCCGTGGCCGACGGCATGCGCCCGCTGCGGCTCGCGGGCGCGCTGCGCGTGGCCGAAGGCTTCACCACGCTGGCCGAAGTCATCGGCAGCACGCCCCAGCTGGGCTGACATCGCCCCCTGGTACAAACCCTGGGGTGATGCTCGCGCCGACCTCGACAAAACCCCGCAAATCCAGGCTGCATGCGGGTTGCAGCCCGATTCGGTACCGCCGCAAGCATGCTTTGCGGAATCGGGTTTGTAGGTGGAATCCACATTCGGACACAACTTCCACGGCCCCACAATCGCCCCATCGTGATTTCCGTCTAGGAGACATTTTTGTGAAAATCAAGAGTCAAAAAGACTTTTTTGCCGGGTTGATGTTCCTGGTCATCGGTCTCGCCTTCGCGATCGGTGCCACGGACTACAACGTTGGTACGGGTGCGCGCATGGGTCCCGGGTACTTCCCGCTGATTCTGGGCGTGTTGATGGCCATCCTGGGTACGGCTATTGCCGCCAAGGGCCTGATCGTCGAAACCGCCGATGGCGACAAGATCGGCAAGTGGGCCTGGAAGCAGGTCTTCTTCATCCTGGCCGCCAACTTCGCGTTCGGCATCCTGCTGGTCGGCGTTCCCGCCTTCGGCATTCCCCAGTTCGGCCTGATCGTCGCCATCTACGCGCTGGTCTTCATCGCCAGCCTGGGCGGCTACACCTTCAATGCGAAGGAAGTGCTGGTCCTGGCAACGGTTCTGGCAGTGGGCAGCTATGTGGCTTTCGTCTGGGCACTGAATCTGCAGTTCCCCGTGTGGCCTAGCTTCATCACGGGTTAAGGGAGCATCGTTCGTGGAACTTCTTGACAATCTGGCACTCGGCTTCGGCGTTGCCTTTACCTTCCAAAACCTGATTTACTGCTTCATCGGCTGTCTGTTGGGTACCCTCATCGGCATTCTGCCGGGTATCGGCCCCGTGGCGACCATCGCCATGCTGCTGCCCGCAACCTACGCCCTGCCTCCGGTGGCGGCGCTGATCATGCTGGCCGGTATTTACTACGGCGCCCAGTACGGCGGTTCGACCACCGCGATCCTGGTGAACCTGCCGGGCGAATCCTCGTCGGTGGTGACCGTGATCGACGGCTATCAGATGGCGCGCAAGGGCCGTGCGGGTCCCGCGCTGGCGGCTGCCGGCATCGGTTCGTTCTTCGCTGGCTGCGTCGGCACCATCATCCTGGCTGCCTTTGCACCTCCGCTGACCGAAGTCGCGTTCAAGTTCGGCCCTGCCGAGTACTTCTCGCTGATGACCCTGGGCCTGATTGGCGCCGTGGTGCTGGCTTCGGGCTCGCTGCTCAAGGCCATCGCGATGATCGTGCTGGGTCTGCTGTTCGGCATGATCGGTACCGACGTGAACTCCGGCGTTGCCCGCTACAGCTTCGACATCCCCGAACTGACCGACGGCATCGACTTCGTCGTGATCGCCATGGGTGTGTTCGGCTACGGCGAAATCATCGCCAACCTGTCCAAGCCCGAAGACGAGCGTGAAGTGTTCACCGCCAAGGTGACCGGTCTGATGCCTACCGGCGAAGACTTCAAGCGCATGTTCCCCGCCATGCTGCGTGGTACGGCTCTGGGTTCGGCCCTGGGTATCCTGCCCGGTGGCGGCGCCATGCTGTCGGCCTTTGCTGCCTACACGATCGAAAAGAAGACCAAGCTCAAGCCGGGCGAAGTTCCTTTCGGCCAAGGCAACATCCGTGGCGTGACCGCTCCCGAGTCGGCCAACAACGCCGGTTCGCAGACTTCGTTCATCCCCCTGCTGACGCTGGGCATCCCCCCGAACGCCGTGATGGCGCTGATGGTGGGCGCGATGACGATCCACAACATCCAGCCTGGTCCCCAGGTCATGACCAGCAACCCCGAACTGTTCTGGGGCCTGATTGCCTCGATGTGGCTCGGCAACCTGATGCTGATCATCTTGAACCTGCCGCTGATCGGCGTCTGGATCAAGCTGCTGACCGTGCCTTACCGCTGGCTGTTCCCCGCCATCGTGCTGTTCTGCGCGATCGGTGTGTACGGCACGAAGAACAGCGAGTTCGACGTGTGGATGGTGGGTATCTTCGGTTTCGTCGGCTACGTGTTCCACAAGCTGGGCACCGAACCCGCACCGCTGCTGCTGGGCTTCATCCTGGGCCCGATGATGGAAGAAAACCTGCGCCGTGCGCTGCTGCTGTCGCGTGGCGACTGGAGCGTGTTCGTGACGCGTCCGATCTCCGCAAGCTTCCTGGCCCTGGCCGTGCTGCTGCTGATCATCGTGCTGCTGCCCGCAGTGAAGAACCGCCGCGAGGAAGCCTTCGTCGAAGACTGACGAAGCGCTGCCCCTGGCAAATGAAAACGGCACCTTCGGGTGCCGTTTTTTTTCGCCCGCCCGCAGCCGGGCCACAATAGCGGCTGGTACAACAAGGTTCCGATGCTTGCTCCCACTGCCCCGGCGCAGCACCCCCAGCGGGCGCTGCTGCACAATGAAATCCACGCGCGTCCGGCCGAAGTCATGGCCGCGCCGCTGGCCATCGCGCACATCGTGATGTGGGCCGATGCCGCCCAGCGCGACGCCAGCCGCAGCCATGTGGCGCGCCTGCTGCGCGACCACCACCAGCCACCGCCGGACGGCAGCACGACGCATCTGCGCTGTGATTTCGGCGCCTTCCGGCTGCGTTGGGAGCTGCATACCGAATTCGTTTCCTGGACCTTCACGGTGGCGCTGGACCCGGCCACGCCGCTCGATGCGCAGGCCGCGCGCACCGCGCTGGCCCAGGTGCCGCAGGAATGGCTGGCGGCGCTGCCGGGCCAATGCCTCAGCAGCATGCATCTGTGGGTCTTGCATGCCGATGCGTCCGCGCGCCAGCGCCTGGTGCGCCATATGCTCAACGAGGACAACGTCGTGGCCTCGGCGGTGGCCGATGCCAATGCCCAGCTCTACACCGACTTCTGCATCCACGCCGACGGCTGCTCGCGCATGCTGGTGTTTGCCGAGCCGCAGCTGTCGCCGCAGCGCCTCGGTCGGCTGGTGCAGCGGCTGCTGGAGATCGAGACCTACCGCATGGCGGCGCTGCTGGGCCTGCCCGCCGCGCGCCGCGCGGCTGAAGTGCTGGCCAGCGCCGAGCGCGACCTGGCCGAACTGGCCCAGGCCATCCGCCTCGCCGACCGCGACAGCGAGCCGCTGCTGCTGGACCGCCTGACGCGCCTGGCAGGCCAGGTCGAGAGCGAATATGCGGCCACGCACTCGCGTTTCTCGGCCAGCATGGCGTATTTCGAGCTGGTCGACCGGCGCATCCACGACATCAGCGAATCGCGCCTGCCGGGCATGCAGACCGTCGCGCAGTTCATGGACCGGCGGCTCTCGCCTGCGCGCAGCACCTGCGAATGGGCCACGCGCCGGCAGAACGCGCTGTCCGAGCGCGTGTCGCGCGTGAGCCAGTTGCTGCGCACGCGCGTCGACATCGAGCAGCAGCAAAGCAGCCAGGCGCTGCTGGGCACCATGAACCACCGCCAGGGCATGCAGCTGCAGTTGCAGTCCACCGTGGAAGGGCTGTCGGTGGCGGCCATCACCTATTACATCGTCGGGCTGATCAGCTACCTGGCCAAGGGCGCGCAAAAGCTCGGCTGGCCCTGGTCGCCCGAGTCGTCGGCCGCCGTGGCCATCCCGGTCGTGGCCTTTGGCGTCTGGTGGTCGCTGCGGCGGCTGCACCACAAGCTGTTCCACGGCCGCCACTGAGCGCGGCAGGCGCGGTCGCGGCTATATTCACTCTCAGGCACAGCCCGGCTGTGCAGTTCTTCAACGGCAACGGAGGTTTTTCCATGGATTTGGGTATTGCAGGCAAGTGGGCGCTGGTGTGCGGCGCGAGCAAGGGTCTGGGCTTTGGCTGCGCGCAGGCGCTGGCCGGTGAAGGCGTAAACCTGGTGATCAACGCGCGCAACCCCGAGGCGCTGGCCGATGCCGCCAAGCGCCTCGCTGCGCTGCCGGGGGCGGGCAAGGTCATCGCGGCCGCCGCCGACATCACCACGCCCGAAGGCCGCGCTGCGGTGTTTGCCGCTGCCGGCGGCCCGGGCGTCGACTTCGATATCGTCGTGACCAACGCCGGCGGCCCGCCGCCCGGCGACTTCCGCGACTGGGACCGCGAGGCCTGGATCAAGGCCGTGGACGCCAACATGCTCACGCCCATCGAGCTGATCAAGGCCACGGTGGACGGCATGGCCGCGCGCGGCTTCGGCCGCATCGTGAACATCACCTCGAGCGCGGTGAAGGCCCCGATCGACATCCTGGGCCTGTCGAACGGCGCGCGCAGCGGTCTGACCGGCTTCGTTGCCGGCGCGGCGCGCAGCGGCATTGCCGGCAAGGGCGTGACCATCAACAACCTGCTGCCAGGCAAGTTCGCCACCGACCGCCTGCAGGGCACGATGCAGGCCGCGGCCAACAAGACCGGCAAGAGCATCGACGAGGTCGCCGAAGCCAGCATGAAGCAGATTCCCGCGCGCCGCTTCGGCAATGCGCAGGAGTTTGGCGCGATCTGCGCCTTCCTGTGCAGCCAGCACGCGGGCTACATGACGGGCCAGAACATCCTCCCCGACGGCGGTTTGTATCCCGGCAGCTTCTAAGAGCAACCAATACGACCCTTGAGGCGTCGTTGCTATGCCTTGCCGTGCTACTCGCACTGTCTGCGGCATAGCGCCTAGCCTCAACCGCAAATCTTCGATTTGCTGGGTCGTCTCGGTTGCTCCATGGATGGCCCGGCTTGCCGGGCCTGGATTTTCCAACGGTTTTTCCTGGAGGAGACGGCAATGAACATGGCAGTGCAGATCAAGCAACCCGGCGGCCCCGAGCAGATGGAGCTGGTCGAGGTGGCGGTGGGCGAGCCCGGTCCGGGCGAGGTGCGCATCCGCCACAAGGCGGTCGGGCTCAACTACATCGATGTCTACCAGCGCAGCGGCCTCTATCCGCTGGCCATGCCGCTCACGCTGGGCATGGAAGGCGCGGGCGTGATCGAGGCCGTGGGCGCAGGGGTCGAACACCTGCGCGTGGGCGACCGCGCGGCCTATACCAGCAACCCACCGGGCTCGTACTGCGAGGCGCGCGTCATGCCGGCCGACCGCGTGTGCCGCCTGCCCGACGACATCAGCTTCGAGACCGGCGCGGCCATGATGCTCAAGGGCCTCACCACGCAGTACCTGCTGAAGAAGACGCTGCCCGCCGAAGGCCTGCAGGCCGGCGACTTCATCCTGTTCCATGCGGCCGCGGGCGGCGTGGGCCTGATTGCGTGCCAGTGGGCCAAGGCGCTGGGCCTGCAGCTGATCGCCACGGCGGGAAGCGACGAGAAATGCCGGCTGGCGCTCGACAACGGCGCCGCCTATGCCATCAACTACCGCAGCGAGAACTTTGCCGAGCGCGTCAACGAGATCACTGGCGGCGCGGGCGTGAAGGTGGTCTATGACTCGGTGGGCAAGGACACCTGGGAAGGCTCGCTGCAATGCCTGCGCACCTTTGGCCTGATGGTCTGCTTCGGCAATGCCTCGGGCCCGGTGCCGGCGTTCGCGCCCTCGCTGCTGGCGGCGCGCTCCATCTATGTCACGCGCCAGACGGTCTACAACCACATCGCGACGCGTGAATCCTGCCAGGCCATGGCCGACGACCTGTTTGCCGTGGTGCAAAGCGGCGCCGTGAAGATCCATATCGACCAGCGCTATCCGCTGCGCGAGGTGCAGCAGGCCCACCGCGATCTCGAAGCACGCAAGACCACGGGCTCGACCATCCTGACGCTATGAGCCCGCTGCCAGCCTGGGTGGCGCGCGAGCGCGCCAGCGCCAGCCAGCCGCCGCTGCTTGCGCGCGAGACGCTGCATGTCGCCGGCCAGCCGGTGGGCTCGGTGCAGCGCGGGCTGCTCGAGGATCTGGGGCTCGGCAATCTGCGCGCGATGGGCATCGATATCGTGCAGCGCGGCAACGGCGCCTGGCTGCAGGCCGATGCGGGCAATGCCGCCACACTGGCCTTGAACCGCCTGGCCCAGGTGCTGCGCGCCGACGGCCGCTGCGGCCCGTGGCGCGACGAGCAGATCGCGCTGCGCGGCGCGGCGGGCGGCGCCCTTGCCACGGTGGAGCGCGGCGCGGTGCGCGTGCTGGGCATTGCCACCGAAGCCGTGCATCTGCTGGGCGTGGCGCCCGACGGCCGGCTGTGGCTGCAGCAGCGTGCGGCCAACAAGTCGATGTACCCGGGCCGCTGGGACACGCTGATGGGCGGCATGGTATCGGCCGAGGACGATCTGGACACCGCGCTGGCGCGGGAGACCTGGGAGGAAGCCGGGCTGCGCCTGGAGCGCCTGCAGGACCTGCGCTACGGCGGCGTGTTCGAGCTGAACCAGCCCAGCGACGAGGGCGACGGCTGCGGCTACATCCGCGAGCGCATCCACTGGTATGCGGCCACCGTGCCCGAAGGCGTGGTGCCCGACAACCAGGACGGCGAAGTGCAGGGCTTTGCGCTGCGGCCGGCCGCAGAGGTGCAAGCCATGGCCGCGCAGGAGCAGTTCACGCCCGAGGCGGCGCTGGTCTGGGCTGCGTACTGGGGCTGGTAGCCGGGCGCAGGCGCCCGGCCCGTCCATGCTTCGACCCTTCGACAGGCTCAGGGCTCAGCACGAACGGAGAAAACCGTTCGCCCTGAGCCCGTCGAAGGGTAATCAATCCCTTTGCGGCAACGGCGTCTCGCGCAGCCGGCTCGGCGCCAGCGCGCCCGCGGTTTCCAGGATCGGATAGGCCACCGAGCACAGCAGCGAGTTGATGCGCTTGAGTTCGCTGATCAGGTCGATGTGCAGCGAGCTGGTTTCAATGCTGGGCACGGTCTTGTCCGAAAGCCGCGCCAGGTGCGAGGCCGAGTAGGCCAGTTCCAGGTCGCGAAAGCGCGCCTTTTCCTCGAGCAGCTTCTGCGCGTCGCGCACATTGCCGGTCAGGAACACGCTCATGGCCAGGCGCAGGTTGTCGAGCAGGCGTGCGTGCAGGTCGTTGATCTCCTGCATGCCCGCGGCGGAGAACTGCCGGCCCTTCTTGATCTTCTTGGTCTCGATGTCCTGCAGCACGCGCTCGATCAGGTCACCGATCTGCTCCATGTTGATCGTGAAGCTGATGACTTCGGTCCAGCGCTGGCCTTCCTTCTCGTCGAGCTCGGCGCGCGAGATCTTGGTCATGTAGTACTTGATCGCCGAGTACAGCTCGTCGACGGTGTCGTCGAGCTGGCGCAACTCGGCCGACAGCTTCAGGTCGTCATTGACCAGCACCTTGTGCATCCCGATCAGCATCGCTTCGACCACATCGGCCTGGTGCAGCGCCTCGCGCGCGGCGCAGGAGATGGCCAGCGAGGGCGTGGCCAGCGCCGAGGCGTCGAGATGGCGCGGGCGCAGCGGATTGCCCGCGCCGGGCGCCGGCTTGGGCAGCAACACGCAGACCCAGCGCGCCACCATATTGGTCATGCCGAGGAAGAACAGCGTGTTGAAGATGTTGAATGCCAGGTGGAACAGCACCACGTTGCTGGCGCCGTCGCCGATCAGCGGCCGCACATGGCGCATCCACAGCCCGATGCAGGGCAGGGCCAGCGCCACGCCCATGACCTTGAACAGCATGTTGCCCACCGTGACCTGGCGCACTTCGACGCTGGACTTGGCCGTGGTCAGCACCGCCACCAGGCCGCTGCCCAGGTTGGCGCCCAGCGCCAGGCCCAGCGCGACTTCGAGCGGCACCGCGCCCGAGCTGGCCATGGCCGCGATCAGCAGCACGATGGCCAGGCTGGAGTAGGCCATGACGGCCAGCACCGCGCCCATCAGCAGCTCGAGGAAGATATCGCTGGTCATCGAGCCCAGCAGCGTGCGGATGACGGCGGATTCGACCAGCGGCTCGGTGGCTTCGACCACCAGCCGCAGCGCCAGCAGCATCACGCCCAGGCCGATCAGCACCCGGCCGATGCGCCCGGGCGTGCTGTCCTGGCGCGTGATGAACAGCACCACACCGACGAAGATCAACAGCGGGGAAAGCCAGGACAGGTCGGTGGCGAACAGCACCGACATCATGGCCGTGCCGACATCGGCGCCGCGCATCACGGCCAGCGCCGAGGGCAGGGTGATCAGGCCCTGGCCGACGAACGACGAAGTCATCAGCGAGGTCGCGGTGCTCGACTGCACCAGCGCCGTGACGCCGATGCCCGAAAGCACCGCGGACACGCGGTTGCCCATGCTGCGCGCAAGCAGGTTTCGCAGGTTCGCACCGAAGACGCGCAAGACCCCGGTCCGAACCATGTGGGTGCCCCACACGAGCAGTGCGACAGCGGCCAGTAGGTTGAGTAAGTGTTTCATGGGAGAACCGAACACTATAGCGCGCTGTGGTTCTCTATGCCATAAATGTGGTTGAAATGGCGCGTTTTGGCGCGTTTATGCGCGTTTGACCTACGTGGATGCGACGACCACGCCCGAAAAGCGGTAAAGCTTGGGTGCCTGCGGGTCCGGCCAGGCGCAGGGCGGCCTGCCAAAAGGAAGAGGGACGGTTCCATCAACACGGAACCGCCCCAGTCGACTCACGAGTTGCTTTTCTTCCTCATGCGCCGCAGTTCATCCAGGATCAGCAGCACCGCGCCGATGGTGATCCCCATGTCCGCCACATTGAAGGCAGGAAAGTGCGAAGCGCCCCAGTAGAAATCGAGGAAGTCGACGACATAGCCATGCTGCATGCGGTCGACCACGTTGCCAATGGCGCCGCCCAGGATGCTCGACAGCGCCAGGCTCAGCAGGCGCTGGCCGCGGTGGGCGTGCAACTGCCAGACGATGACCACCGTGGCAATCACGCCAATGCCGGTGAACAGCCAGCGCTGCCAGCCGCCGGCATCGGCCAGGAAGGAGAAGGCCGCGCCGGTGTTGTGCGCACGCACGATGTTGAAGAAGCCGGTGATCGGCGTGTAGTCGCCGAGCTGGTAGTGCGTCAGGATCCACTGCTTGGTCACCTGGTCGACACCGATCAGCACCAGCGCCCAGACCAGCCACGGCCAGATGGCCGGGCGGCTGACGGCGGAGACGGTCGGCGCCATCATGCGAATTCCCGGTCTTCACCGGTTCCATGCAGGTTGCTGTCGCAGCGGCCGCACAGCGTCGGGTAGGCCGGATTGCTGCCCACGTCCTCGCGGTAGTGCCAGCAACGCTCGCACTTGTCGTGCGCGCTGGGCGTCACGCTGGCCTGCAGGGTCGCGCCCGACTCGGCGGCCACGGCCTGCGCGGCCGAGGTGATGAACACGAACTTCAGGTCGTCGCCCAGGCTCTGCAGCAGCGCCAGGTCTTCATGCTCGGCAGCCAGCGTGACTTCGGCCTGCAGCGACGAGCCGACCTGGCCCGTGCCGCGCACGGCTTCGATGTCCTTGTTGACCAGATCGCGGATCTCGCGGATGCGCGCCCACTTGGCCAGCAGCGCGGCATCGCCCGCGGGCAGGTCGACGAACTTCTCCACGAAGATGGTCTCGCTGTCGCCGAAGATCTTCCAGGCTTCCTCGGCCGTGAACGACAGGAACGGCGCCATCCAGCGCAGCATCGCGTGCGTGATCTGCCACAGCGCGGTCTGCGCCGAGCGGCGGGCGAGGCTCTTGGGCGCGCTGGTGTAGAGGCGGTCCTTGAGCACGTCGAGGTAGAAGCCGCCCAGGTCTTCCGAGCAGTACAGCTGCAGCTTGGCGACCACGGGGTGGAACTCGTAGACCTGGTAGTGGCCCAGGATCTCGGTCTGCAGCTGGTGCGCGCGCGCCAGCGCATAGCGGTCGATCTCGAGCATCTGCTCGAGGGGCACGCTGTCGGCAGCCGGATCGAAGTCGCTGACGTTGGCCAGCAGGAAGCGCAGCGTGTTGCGGATGCGGCGGTAGGCATCGACCACGCGCGCCAGGATCTTGTCGTCGATGGCCAGGTCGCCCGAGTAATCGGTCGAGGCCACCCACAGGCGGATGATTTCCGCGCCCAGCTTGCTCGACACGTCCTGCGGGGCCACGGTGTTGCCCAGCGACTTGCTCATCTTCTTGCCCTGGCCGTCGACGGTGAAGCCGTGCGTCAGCAGGCCGCGGTAGGGCGCGCGGCCGAAGATCGCCGAGGCCAGCAGCAGCGAGGAGTGGAACCAGCCGCGGTGCTGGTCATGGCCCTCGAGATACAGGTCGGCTTCGGGGCCGCTGTCGTGGTGCATGTCGGGGTGGGTGCCGCGCATCACGTGCCAGAAGGTCGAGCCCGAGTCGAACCAGACCTCGAGGATGTCGGTGCTCTTGGTGTAGAGCTTGGCTTCGTCGGCGCCCAGGATCTCCTCGGCGCTCACGCGGCTCCACGCCTCGATGCCGCCTTGCTCGATCATGGCCGCGGCCTGGTCGATGATGTCCATGGTGCGCGGATGCAGTTCGCCCGAATCCACATGCAGGAAGAAGGGCAGCGGCACGCCCCAGCTACGCTGGCGCGAGATGCACCAGTCGGGCCGGCCGGCGATCATCGCGCGCAGGCGTTCCTTGCCGTTCTCGGGGTAGAACGCGGTCTGCTCGATGGCCGCCAGCGCGGTCTCGCGCAGCGTGCCCGGCGCCTTGTCCTTGGTGAACACGCCTTCGCCCTCGTCCATGCGTACGAACCACTGCGCGGCCGCGCGGTAGATCACCGGCGTCTTGTGGCGCCAGCAGTGCGGGTAGCTGTGGGTGATGGTCTGGGTGTCGAGCAGGCGGCCGGCGTCGCGCAGCGTGTCGATGATGACCGGCGCGGCCTTCCAGATATGCTGGCCCGCGAACAGCGGCAGCTCGGGGGCGTACACGCCGTTGCCCTGCACCGGGTTCAGGATGCTGTCGTACTCCATGCCGTTGGCCACGCAGGAGTTGAAGTCATCGACGCCATAGGCCGGCGCCGAGTGCACGATACCCGTGCCGTCGTCGGCGGTCGCGTAGTCGGCGAGGTAGACCGGCGACAGGCGGTCGAAACCGGCATCGGCTTCGGCCAGCGGGTGGCGGAAGTTCAGGTGGTCGAGCTTCTCGCCGAGCGCGGTGGCGACCACCGTGCCTTCGAGCTGCCAGCGCGCCAGGCACTTCTCGACCAGCGCGCTGGCGACGATCAGCAGGCCGCGCTCGGTGTCGACCAGGCTGTACTCGAGCGTGGGGTTGACGTTGAGCGCCTGGTTCGCGGGGATGGTCCAGGCGGTCGTGGTCCAGATGACGATGGCCGCCGGCTTGTTCAATGCGGGCAGGCCAAACGCCGCGGCCAGCTTCTCGGGCTCGG
>Ga0308161_1004950_pt1 | contig 11956 bp, 12 predicted proteins | sample PhyFR2_FD_201034 | JGI IMG/M metagenome (GOLD analysis project Ga0308161, IMG submission 201034) | Phyllosphere microbial communities from UC Gill Tract Community Farm, Albany, California, United States - DLSLF.R2 | ecosystem: Host-associated > Plants > Phyllosphere > Unclassified | place: USA...
TTAAATCGGTGTCTGTTCTGCAAAGCAGAGATAGGTTGGGATCGTGCCAACCGGCTGTTGCATCAGGTGCGGCGAATCACTGACAGTCCACTGCGCTTCGTTACCACAGCCTGCAAAGAGAACCGGACTTTCAGGGCATCTGCCTCTGGCTTCCGGGCGTTTGCACGATCGCGCGCAGTTTACTCTTCTGCGTTATGGGAAAAAGGGCAGTGATCTAAAAATGCGACTCAGGGCGCGTTAAGGCTATGTTTCGAACGTTTAAAAGATGTTATGAAAGTAAAAAAAGATAATTTGTCTGGAAAATTATGGGGATAGGAAGGGAGGAAGGAGGAGGGGCGGCAAAAGCCGCCCGATCAATCAGTGCAGACGGTCGTTATTCTCAAGAGAGTGGCTGCGGATACCCGCAATATCGACGGCATCAAACACGTAGTTTGAACCGCAATAGTCACAGTGCATGTCGATTTTGCCATCTTCCGCGATGATCTCATCCACTTCTTCCTGTGGCAGCGTCGTCAGCACTTCGCCACAGCGTTCACGCGAGCAGGTGCATTTGTAGATCACCGGCTGCGGATCGTAGAGGGTGACCTCTTCCTGATGATAGAGACGCCACAGTGCTTCATTGGCAGGCAGATCGAGCAGCTCTTCTGTTTTAATGGTTTCAGTCAGTGTCGCCAGATGTTCGAAGACCTCTTTCTCTGTGTCCTGCGCAGGCAGCACCTGCAGCAGAATACCGGCGGCGCCTTTTTCGCTGGTGCGGATAAACAGACGCGTGGGCAGCTGCTCTGAGCGCATGAAGTAATCTTCCAGGCACTCCGCCAGGGTTTCACCTTCCAGTCCGACCACACCCTGATAACGCTCACCCTTCTCCGGGGAGATAGTGATGACCAGATAGCCATTGCCGACCATGCTTTTCAGGCTGCTGTCTTCCGGGATGTCGCCTTTGATACGCGCCACGCCGCGCAGTTCCTGGCTGTTATTACCGTTAATCACGGCCAGCGACAGCGGACCGTCACCCTGCAACTGCACGGTGATTTCGCCATCAAACTTAAGCGTAGCGGTCAGCAGGCTGGTCGCGACCAGCATCTCACCCAGCAGCGTTTTGACCGGTGCCGGATAGTCGTGGTTCTTTACGGTTTCACGCCAGGTGTCAGAGACGTTCACCAGCTCGCCGCGCACAGCGGCATTTTCAAACAGATAACGGTGCAGTTGATCCGGGACTGACATATTTTTTTCTCTCACTGGAACGGAGCGATGGCGCGTCAGCTAAGACGGCGCTATTCATCGCCCGATAATTTAAACTTCATCAAATCGCGACGCTCTTTTTTGTCAGGTCGCCGATCGGGATGGGGCATAGTCAGCGCATTCATTTTGCGCGCCTGCGCCATTTTTTCGCGTTTTTCAATGCTGGCATCGGTTTCGCGATAGAGCTGCTGGGCCTCGCTGGCGGGGCGGCGCTGCGCGCTGATGTCTGCCACGATCACGGTGCGTTCATCGTTGCCCTGACGTAGTGTCAGTTCCGCATTCAGCTCGACCACTTTGCCAGGTTTGCTGCGCTGGCCGTTGTAATGCACTTTGCCGCCTTCAATCATCTCCCGCGCAATCGCCCGGGTTTTGTAGAAGCGCGCGGCCCACAGCCATTTGTCGAGGCGGACCTCTTCGCTGCTTTTCTCTTTCATTGCTGCTCCTGACTCAGATCAGCGTCCGGTAATCGCCAATGGCGCGGTGACGCTGAAAGATTTGCTCAGGACGACCCGAATCGGGATTCTTTACGCCTAAGCACCAGCCGATGCCCCATCGCTTTGCAGCATCCAGAATCACTTCGCTATCATCGATAAACAGCGTGCGCGGCGCAAAAAAGCCGGTGTGCTGTTGTACGGCCTGCCATAAACGTTGGTCTTCTTTCGGATACCCAAAGGTATGGGTAGAAAGTAATAAATCAAGGTGCGGCGCTAAACCGGTTTGCGCCAGTTTGACGTCCAGATTGTAAGGATGCGCGTTGGTCAGCAGGATGGTGGACTTGCCCGCGCGGCGCAGTGCCTGCAAAAAAGGCAATGTATCGTCACGCAGCGCGATACGGTTGCGCATCGCCAGCGTCATGGCACGGATGTCCAGCGCCAGCGACTCTGCCCAGTAATCCAGACAATACCAGTTTAGCGTATGGGCGGCGGCCTGATACTTTTCCGCAATGATCGCTTCGGCTTCCGCCCGGCTTATGCTGCGTTGCTGGCTGAGTTGTTCAGGCACATGTTCCAGCCAGAAGTGACGATCAAACGCCAAATCCAGCAGCGTGCCATCCATGTCGAGCAGCACGGTATCAATCTCAGACCAGTTGAGCATCCAGGTTCACCCCTAAAAAACCGGGCGACAGAGTAGCACAGAAGGGGAGGGCTCAGAATATCGAGCGCACACCCTGCAAAGTGCCAAGGTTATGGTTGAAACACTTTTCGTAGTATTGCTGGATATCGATCATGCGCTGGCGATTACGGTGCATACGGCGCAGCGCCAGTAGCCCGTTGATAATAGCGCAAGTGAGCAGTACCAGCAGCAGCAGCACAGTGCCGAGATAGCGCCACTGCGCCATGGTATCCGGTTCATTGTGCAGAACGATATGACGCGTGCCGTTGGCATCCGTTGAAATGCTGGTGATGATGCCGCTGGCGCTGAAAGGCGTGTGTAGCAGCATGGCGGAGATATTTTGCAGCTCGCGCCACTGAGAAGGCGGGTCGAGATCAAACAGAGACACAGTAGGCTGTGGCTGATTTACCAGCTGGCGACCCTCGTCGCTGACAATCAGGAATCCCCCTGGCGGTGGGCTGTTAAGGTTTTCTGCCGCACGACGGGTTTCACGGAAGAAGAAGGTCGAGGTTGCCGTGTTGACCAGGTTCTCCAGCGCTTCCGCACTCACCGGCCGCAGCAGCACATTCATGCCGTTTAACTGGCCGGAATCTGCCCGGCGCATCAGCGCTTCCCAGTCTTTGGCATTGCCCAGGTTTACCAGGGCATTTTTCAGGCGCATACAATCCTGTGGCTGATTACAGAGATCCTGCGTTTTCATCACCAGGTCTGAGAAGTCATCCAGCAGGATCATCCCGGATTTCTGAATCGCTGAGGCCAGTTGCGGGTTCAGTTTAGGGTCAGTATTGGTTTCCGGATGCAGCTGCTTTGTTGTGGTCTCCAGCAGAGCCGCAGCTTTATCAATAATGTCCGATTGCGGCTGCGGCAATGGCGTAGCGTTATTCCAGTACACTGCCGAGCAGTCGAACGGCATATAGGCGTAACTGCGGTTGCTCTGATAATTGTCCGGCACTGAACACATACCGGTCCCGCTTACCTTGAGGTTGTCGCCAATGTTCAACGCGACGCTGCTGAGTTTATCGACGCTGCTGACCTCCAGGCTGTCGGTGCCTCTGGCCCAGGCCAGACTGAGCTTGATTGGCATGCTGAGCGGAATCCAGGTGACCAGCATGATCAGCACCATTAGTGAACCACAAGCCAGCACCACGTTTTTCCGCCAGCGCTGAATCGGGAAGTTTTTGACTTCATCCTGCAGCGACAGGAAGCGACCCTGACGCACCACCTGACGGTTGAGGTAGATCTCAACATCGGTCACCTGGCCAAGATCGTGCGCCACATAGGGCTGCCAGTGCGGCGGATAGGCGAGGTCGATAATCCCCAGCGTGATGTTGCTCTGCTCCTGGTTCGACTCGCTGAACAGGCCCCAGCGCTTTGGTGCACCGCGCAGACAGTGTATGTCACGCAGGCCACGTTCACCGGGAATACGATAGAGCAACCACAGGCTGGCACCAATCATGGCTGTACCGGTCAGCACCAGCCAAATCATCAGCGTGGCAGGCACTAACAGGCTGAAGAAGAACAGTAAGAAGGCCAGGGCGATCATCACCGCTTCACGCGTGCCGTCTGGCCGCGACAGGCGATACTCTTCCGCAGTCTCTTTACGCACCTGAAGCAGTTCGACGTTTTCGGTTTCCGCCTTGCGGATAGAAGCATTGGTCGAGACCGGACGCATCAGCGTTGGCAGCGATTGCTGATCCACGGCGTAATCCACCAGCGAATGGCCGTTCAGCGAGATCACCAGAGGAATAGATTGGGTGCGGATTAACTCGACGTAGTTTTCGTCGGTGATGTATTGCTCCCACAGCGGCGGCAAATGAACTTCAACTTCATCCAGATAGTAGCGCCATTTGTGGGGATCATCCGTGGAGAGGCCGTAGCGGGTAATCGCGCGGGTTACCGGATAGACATTGTTGCTCTGCGCCGTCAGCGTCAGACGTTCAGAGGCGCTTCGCTTATCGGCAGTTACTGGGGCGCGCAGTTGTTTTTCCAGCGCGGCGACATACTTATCGACAGCCTCACGTTCCTGCGCAGAAAGCTTACGGCAGGGCGGGCTGATAAATGGCAGCGGTTTCGCCAACGGCGGACGATGCCGCATAGCGTACCAGAACCCAATACCTGCCAGGATTGAACAGGTCAGCACTATGGCCAGGATCATCAAGATTGTGCTCATGCTCTGCTCAATTCAGCCAAAATGCTGCCTTACTTTAAACTTTCGCTTTCGGTTATGCTCACTATAAAAGAGGCATTCCGGAAGATTATATAACCCTGAGGAGTCAGACACCCGATGAAATAGTGCCAGCGTATATCTGATTGGCATTTGTTAAACCCTGCCTTGTCCGAATGGTAACTGGCACACACTGGATTAAATATCGGTATTGTCTGAAACTTATCGCAGCATATTGACTAATGCAAATTTAGTCTTAACTGATAACCAAAGGCTGTTATTCAATCGCTTTAATCTGTGCAACGATAACGTCATTGTCTGACTGTCGCACAATTGCCTGTGGTTAGGTATGCTAATTCGCTACTGATAGCCGGCGCAGAATAATCTGGGGCTGATATGAAAATTCCAAAAAAACCTGACATCCTCAATATCACTGCCGTGGCACGTTCACGATTATTCACCATTGAATCAGTCGATCTGGCTTTCAGCAATGGCGTGCATCGCGTTTATGAGCGGATGAAGCCCTCAGAGCGTGAAGCGGTGATGATTGTGCCGATTATTGATGACCATCTGATCCTGATTCAGGAATACGCCGTCGGACTGGAAACCTATGAGCTGGGTTTCCCGAAAGGGCTGATTGATTCAGGTGAAACCGTGAATGAGGCGGCGGTGCGCGAATTAAAAGAAGAAGTCGGTTTTGGTGCCGACCAGCTGACAACGCTGGGGAAACTCACCATGGCACCTTCTTACTTTTCCAGCAAAATGAATATTGTGATAGCGGAAGGTCTTTACGCTGAAAAGCTGGAAGGTGATGAGCCGGAGCCGCTGATTATCCACCGCTGGCCGCTGACCGATATGCTGTCGCTGCTGGACGAACCTGATTTCCGCGAGGCGCGTAATGTCAGTGCGTTGTTTATGGCGCGCGAATGGCTGGTGAAGCAGGGGCGATTGAGTTACTGAATACACTGCGTGACTGAATAAAAAAGGCCGACTGATGTCGGCCTTTTTTATTGTGCGATTACGTCGGTCACATCAGAACAGCTCGTGACTCTCACCGTTATCCATAATAGTTGTACCCACGTCGTGAACCGAATATTCGGTCGGCTGGGTGCCATTGATGAAATACTCCTGACGGGTGTTACCCCCGCCATTTGCCAGTTTGCCGGTACTGCGATCGATCGTCACGGTGACCACGCCATCCGGCGGTGTTAACGGCTGCACCGGAACACCATCCAGCGCACTCTTCATATACTCATCCCATGCCGGTTGCGCACTCTTCGCGCCGCCTTCATAGCCCGAAATCTGATCGGGAATTGCGCCGGAAAGCGTGCTGCGGCCCAGGTTGCGGCGCGCATCATCAAAACCGATCCAGACTGACGTCACTACGCCAGGACCGTAACCTGAGAACCAGGCATCTTTCGAGCTATTAGTCGTACCCGTTTTGCCGCCGATATCGTTACGCTTGAGGTCACGCCCGGCACGCCAGCCGGTTCCCATCCAGCCGGGTTCGCCAAAGATATTACTGTTCAGCGCGCTCCTGATGAGGAAGCTGAGCGGAGTGTTGATCACGTGGGGCGCATATTGCTGCTCACCCTGTTGTGCCTGCGCCGGAACCTGCTCCAGTTCAGGCTGGGGAACCGCCTGATTCTGGTTGTTATTTGAGGCGGCAACGTTTTCAACGCTCTCTTCATTCAGCGCCAGCGCTTTCTTGGTCTCGCCGTAGATCACCGGCAGATTACACTGCGGACAGGCGATCTTCGGTTTCTCTTCAAAGACGGTGCCGCCCTGTTCATTCGTAATCTTCGTAATGAAGTAAGGATCAACCAGGAAGCCGCCATTCGCCATTACGGAGTAGCCACGCACGACCTGTAATGGGGTAAACGAAGCCGCACCCAGTGCCAGCGACTCGGTGTGAACAATGTTCTGCGCCGGGAAACCAAAGCGCTGCAGATACTCTGCGGCGTAATCCACGCCCATCGCACGCATCGCACGCACCATCACCACGTTTTTCGACTGACCTAATCCCTGACGCAAACGAATCGGACCATCGTACGTTGGCGGTGAGTTTTTTGGACGCCAGTCTGCACCGGCACCGGCATCCCAGCGTGAAATCGGCACATCGTTCAGGATGGAGGCGAGCGTCAGCCCGCGATCCATAGCGGCGGTATAGAGGAAAGGTTTGATGTTGGAACCGACCTGGCGCAGCGCCTGGGTCGCACGGTTAAACATGCTCTGGTTAAAGGCGAAACCGCCTACCAGCGCGCGCACCGCACCATCATTCGGATCCAGTGAGACAAGTGCCGAGTTCACATCCGGTACCTGACCCAGCCACCAGTCGTCACCCACTTTGCGCACCCAAATCTGCTGGCCAGCCTGCAGGACCTGCGTGACGCTTTTCGGCGTCGGGCCCTGCACGGTGTCAGACTTATAAGGACGCGCCCAGCGCACACCCGCTAATGACAGCGACACATTGCTGCCATCCTGCATCATCACGGTCGCTTCATCACTGCGCGCTTCCGTAACGACGGCCGGATGGAGTGGACCGTAGACCGGCAGCACCTTCAGCGCTTTCTCAATCTTCGTCTGATCCCAGGCCGGTTCACCCACTTTCCACAGCACGCTGGTCGGGCCGCGATAGCCATGACGCATATCGTAAGCCATAACGTTATTGCGAACCGAGGTCTGCGCAGCTTCCTGCAGGCGGCGGGTCACAGTGGTGTAGACCTTATAACCGTCGGTGTAGGCATTGTTGCCGTAGCGCTTCACCATCTCCTGACGCACCATCTCACTGAGATAAGGGGCAGAGAAGGCGATTTCAGGACCGTGATACTTCGCCACCAGCGGTGTATTACGGGCCTCGTCATATTGCTGCTGCGTGATGTAATGCTGATCCAGCATACGCGCCAGTACCACGTTGCGGCGCGACAGGGCGCGGCTCGGCGAGTAGAGCGGGTTAAAGGTGGACGGCGCTTTCGGCAGACCGGCAATCATCGCCATCTCACTCAGCGACAGCTGGTCAACGGGCTTACCGAAATAGACCTGTGAGGCTGCACCGACGCCATAAGCGCGATAGCCCAGGTAGATCTTATTCAGGTAGAGCTCGAGGATTTCATCTTTATTCAGCAACTGCTCAATGCGGATCGCCAGGAATGCTTCCTTTATTTTACGCATCAGGGTGCGTTCCGGACTCAGGAAGAAGTTTCGGGCCAGCTGCTGAGTGATGGTACTGGCACCCTGTGAGGCATGACCGGAGACCAGCGCAATGCTGGCCGCACGGAAAATGCCCACAGGATCAACACCATGGTGCTCATAAAAACGGCTGTCTTCGGTCGCAATAAACGCTTTCACCATCACAGGTGGCACTTGCTGCAGCGTCAAAGGGATACGGCGCATTTCGCCATACTGGGCGATTAAATCGCCATCGGCGCTGTAAACCTGCATAGGGGTTTGCAGACGCACATCTTTCAGCGTGTTCACGTCAGGCAGCTGTGGCTCTATGTATTTGTATAAACCATAAATCGAGCCAGCTCCCAACAGGATGCAACACACTGTAAGGATCAAGAGATACTTTACGAACTTCACCTGGAATTTCCCATCTGTTGTCGTTTGAGCAGTTTATAAACAACCGCGCGGTAGTATAAAGGCAAGCCAGACGCTTTGATATGTCCATCTTTCCCGGACGATAAGGAGATCGCGCGCATGGCTTTTCATACCTGGCAAATTGGGCTGGATATTCAGAATAGGCAGATTTGTGCCCTGGCCCTCCAGCCTCGTCGTGATGGCTGGCAGCTACGCCACTGGTGGCAGCAGCGGCTGCCGCAAGATACGTTAAGAAACGGCGTGCTGCAATCTTCACCTGAATTACTGGCGGCCTTAACGGGCTGGCGTCAGCGGTTGCCACGTCATTACTCACTGCGGGTCGCACTGCCTGCCCGGCTGGTGCTGCAGCGCCAGCTTCCCCTGCCAGCACAGTCACTGAATGAGCCTGCGCTGGGGCATTACGTGCAGGCGGCCGCGCGCCGTCTTTTTCCGCTGGAGCCGACTGCGCTGGCGCTGGACTACCGGCCGGATGCGCAGAGTGGCCAGCTCTGCGTCACGGCCGCGCGGCTGGAGATTATCGACCAGTGGGCGGCCCCCCTTTTGCAGGCCGGATTAAAGCCACAGGTGTTCGAACTGAGCACCGAAGCGCTGAAGCGGTTAGCCCAGCAGGCAGAACTGCAGAATGGCGGTGTGCTGGCCCTGCAGCAGGATAACCTCTGGCTCTGGAGCGATGCACGCACTGTAGCTGAGAGCGGTGAAGGCGACACGCTGGAGACACTGAAACAGCAGGCCTTCCCCAGGGCCCCTTCTGTTGCATGGTGTGCAGCGGAGGCGTGTACGCTGCCCGCTGACGCCATCGCATTTTCTCCTTTTGATCTGTTTCGTTATAAGCAGCCGCCCTTGCCGGAGAATCCGGGTGCTTTTGCGCTGGCGGCCGGTCTGGCGCTGCGCGACGGAGATGCATGATGGTGGCGGTTAATCTGCTGCCCTGGCGGCAGCGTCGTCAACAGCAGCAGCGGCGGCAGAGCCTGGTCGTGTTGTCACTGATGATGAGTGCTCTTCTGCTGGTGGTTGTGCAGCAAACCTGGCAGATCCATCGGACGCGTCAGCAGGTTGCGCAGACGGGCAGGGTGCAGCAGCAGGCGCTGGCCATGCTGGAAAAGCAGTTAGCTGAGCAGAAGCAGTTACTGGCGCAACTGACGGTCATACAAAAGCAACAGGCGAAGCAGCGCCAGCAGGCGGGACAACTGGCAGCCTGGCAACAGTTCTGGCTCGATTTACCTGCGTTGTTGCCTGACACCGCCTGGCTGACCCGGCTGGAGAAGCGCGACAACCATCTGACCCTGGAAGGCCAGGCGCAGGATATGGCGTCGGTGCGGCAGTTTCGCCAACAGCTAACCCGCGTCGCCCTGCTGAGCCAGGTCAAGCAGGGCGGCGTTAAACGTCAGGCGGGTGGCAGCTACCGCTTTTCATTGCGGGCAGAGGTGCAGGAGGTCGCTGATGAGTGAATGGTGGGATCGCTGGTGGCAAATGGACGCTCTTCCGCGCTACGGCTTGCTCGCCGTCCTCTCATCGGGTCTGCTACTGCTCTCCTGGCTTCTTTGGTTACGGCCACATCAGCAGGCTTTGACCGCTGAAAAACAGGAGCTGCACAAGCTGAGCCGCACCCTGCAGCAGCGCCAGCAGCTGTGGCGTCAGAATCCGGATAATGCGCAGTTGCAGGCGCAACTGCAGTCGATGCAGATCGCCAGATCAGCATCGGGCGCATCGGGCCGGGCAGTGGAAGCGATTCTGGCAGCACGCCGTAATCAACTGGAGGAGTGGCAGCCGGATGCGCCTTCCCGCACGCTGACGCTGCATCTGCAGTGGCCGGCGTTCCAGTCGCTTTTTGCCGAGCTTGCCGATGCCTCCGCAGCGTTTCCGGTGCATTTCCAGCTGCTGGCGCAGCCGCAGTTCCTGGTTGCTCAACTCTGGCTGGAACCAGACGATGCGCCATAGCCTGCTGATTTTGCTGCTGTGCTGTGGCGGGGTGTTGGCGCGTGACCCGTTCCGGCCGGTTGCCGGTTCAGTTTGTGAGGCGTCAGTAGAACCGCTCACCGGCTGGCGTCTGCAGGGGATCATTGGCCGGGAGGCGCATTTCCATGCCTGGCTGCTGGGCCCGCAGGGAGAGAGCGTCATCGCGCGCACCGGCAAACCATTTCCCGTATTGCCCTGGCAACTCGCTGATATGACCCGCCGCAGCATCACCCTGGCGGTGCAAAATAGCTGCACGGCACAACAGACTGCATTCTATTTAAAAGGACGTTCGCATGAAAAGGATAGTCACTCTGCTGCTGGTCATCAGTTGCCTGCTGCCGGTTTACGCCGCTGATGAGGAGCCTCTCAGCCTGACATTTGATAATGCGCCGGTAGAGCGTATTTTGCAGGCGCTGGCAGACTATCAGCAGATCAATCTGATGATTGCGCCAGAGGTGGAAGGTTCGTTATCGCTGCGGCTGGATAACCTGCCATGGCATCAGGCGCTTGACCTGGTGGCGCGCATGGCAAAGCTGACGCTGATAGAACAGGATAATGTCCTGCTGGTCTATCCGGAGAGCTGGCAGCAGGCTCAGCAGCAGGCACGGCAAGCGGAACAGCAGGAGCAGTTGCAGCAGATACCTTTGCAGCAGCGCGCTGTAATATTGCGCTATGCCAGCGCCAGCGAGGTACATGCCAGCCTTCTGACTGAGCGGCAGACGCTGATGACTGAGCGCGGCAGCGTGACGGTCGACAAGCGTACTAACGCCCTGTTACTGCGCGATACTGCGGCGGCGTTGAAAGAGACGGAACGCTGGATACGGGCACTGGATCTGCCACTGGAGCAGATTGAGCTGTCGGCCCACATTGTTACCATCAGCGAAGAGCATCTGCAGGAGCTGGGTGTGAAGTGGGGATTGCAGGCGGGTGATGCTGCAGTGACTGACATCCTGCATCATCCCCGGCTGGATATTCCGCTGGCGGTGAGTTCACCCGGCATCAGCGTGGGTATGGCACTCGCACGCATCGGGGGCCAGCTTCTGGATCTGGAGTTAAGCGCGCTGGAGCAGGAGAACCAGATCGAAATCATCGCCAGTCCGCGCCTCTTTACCTCACATCAGCAGACTGCATCGATCAAGCAGGGCACTGAAATTCCCTATGAAGTGTCGGCGGGAAACAGCGGTGCCACCAGTATTGAGTTTAAAGAAGCGGTGCTGGGCATGGAGGTGACCCCAACGATTTCAGGTAATGGCCGCATCCAGCTGAAGATCCATATCAGTCAGAATATGCCGGGTCGCAGCATCAGAACCGGCGATAGCGACATATTATCTATTGATAAACAGGAAATTGAGACTCAGGTCACGGTCAGTGACGGGCAAACTCTGGCGTTAGGCGGTATCTTTCAGCAGCAGCGTAGTCGTGGAGAAAATAAGGTGCCGCTGCTGGGAAATGTTCCGCTGATTGGCGGGTTGTTTCGCCAGCAATCTGAGCAGCGTAAAAAAAGAGAGTTGGTAATCTTCATAACGCCACGATTGGTCAGGGAAGCAGCGCTTACGGCTGGATAAAACGGAAAATGCGTCCCTTAGAGCCATCTGCGTTGACGCAGGGGACGAATTAGCTTACAAGGTTTAGCGATTTTCAATACGGTGTAACCGTCTATGTTGGGTAAATCCCGGCAAACAGATCAGAAAACTCCTCTGTAAGCAGCGTTGTAAAGACGCAGCGCTGGCGCGTTACAGTTTCGCGAACACAGGCTAATTCAGAAATGGATGTGCTGAAGGCAATATAATCGGTTGCCAAACAGCCTTGAGTGTTGAGATAATTTTTCATCTGACTCTTGCTAACGCTCATGAGGTCTCAGTTCCTGTCCCGCCAGCAAAT
>Ga0308161_1004955_pt1 | contig 11950 bp, 10 predicted proteins | sample PhyFR2_FD_201034 | JGI IMG/M metagenome (GOLD analysis project Ga0308161, IMG submission 201034) | Phyllosphere microbial communities from UC Gill Tract Community Farm, Albany, California, United States - DLSLF.R2 | ecosystem: Host-associated > Plants > Phyllosphere > Unclassified | place: USA...
GCATGTCGAACTTGCAGTGAAATTTGATGTGATTATTGGATGGTCACTGGGCGGGCAACTGGCAACAATCTTGGTCAATCAAATACAACAACAATATGTTCAACAGAAAGTTTTAATCACTTTAGCCTCGAATCCATGTTTTGTTGCTCAACCAGATTGGTCGGCAGCCATGCCTGTAGAAACCTTTATGCAGTTTAAGCAGTCATTTGAACAGGATGCGATTACTACGCTAAAACGATTTGGCTTATTGGTCTGTCAAGGTGCAAGTTCGGCAAAAAAAGACTTCGTAGTCATGCAGAAATTGATTCGTCCGCAACCCATTGCACTATTGAAGCAGGGTCTGCAGTTATTAGAACAGTTAAATCTGGTTGAAATGTATAAAAATTATCTGGGGAGACAGTTGCATGTGTTTGCGGATCATGATGCTTTAGTTCCTTACCAAGTTATGTGTAATTTTGATAATTTGTCTGCAAAGAATTTATCTATCGTTTCTGTTGAAGGGGCTTCACACGGTTTCCCATGCTTTATGGTTGAGCAGAGTGTGCAAATAATTGAGGATTTTCTGAATAAGAAGGTTTAATCTTGCTTGAATTGAGAGTTCTCGCAATTTATTTTAGATTTTGACAAGTTTAAGATAAAACCTATTTTATAGATCTAACGGAATCGTGCCGAGTCCTCATCCATTTTCAGGATATGCCTTCGGCGACCCACTTTTCTTTCGGGAAAAGTAGGCAAAACCATTTGTCATCTGCAAAACCTGTTCACTTCTTTCATTTTTTTCTTTTGATCAAGTGTACGAAGCCTTGTATTTTATTTATACCACGCAGGTTGCAGATGACATTTCCGAGTATCGAAAAGTGTGATCAGGCAAATGGTAAATTTTGAAATAGCAGCAAATGAGGTAAAGGATGACCGATTTATTTGATTTAGAACATATATGGCATCCTTATACTTCGATGTTAAATCCTCTGCCAACCTTTAAAGTCAAACGCGCCTATGGTGCGACCATCGAACTAGAAGATGGGCGAATTTTAGTCGATGGCATGTCGTCATGGTGGTGTGCGATTCATGGCTATAACCATCCTGAACTGAACCAAGCGGTTTCAGATCAATTACAGAAAATGGCGCATATCATGTTCGGTGGTTTGACCCACGAACCTGCGATTGAGTTAGGCAAATTATTATTAAAAATTACGCCGCCAAGTTTAGACAAAATTTTCTATGCTGATTCAGGCTCTGTTTCAGTTGAAGTCGCTTTAAAAATGACAGTTCAATACTGGACAGCACTGAACAAACCAGAGAAAACCAATTTTATTACTACTCGTTCTGGCTATCATGGTGATACCTGGAATGCGATGTCTGTGTGTGATCCAGTCACGGGGATGCATCAGATATTTGGTAGCAGTTTACCAAATCGAATTTTTGTCCCTGCGCCACAAAGTCGATTTGATGGAGAATGGGATCCGCAAGATATTCAGGAACTGAAACAACAGATTGAACAGCATCATCACAGCATTGCTGCATTGATTATTGAGCCGATTGTACAAGGTGCAGGCGGCATGCGTTTTTATCATCCTGAATATTTACGTCAAGCCAAAGCTTTATGTGAGCAATATAATTTATTATTGATCTTTGATGAGATCGCAACAGGTTTTGGGCGGACAGGCAAAATGTTTGCTTGGGAACATGCACAAGTTGAACCCGATATTATGTGTATCGGTAAAGGTTTGACTGGTGGCTATATGACATTATCCGCAACATTAACGACCAAGCAGGTAGCTGAAACCATCAGTCGTGGTGAAGCGGGTGTATTTATGCACGGCCCAACCTTTATGGCAAATCCACTGGCCTGTGCGGTTGCTTTAAGAAGTACTCAACTATTGGTAGAGCAAGATTGGCAAGCGAATATTCAACGGATTGAAAAGATTCTGGCTGAACAATTAACGGATTTAGCTCAGCTTGACCATGTTGCAGATGTACGGGTTTTAGGTGCGATTGGGGTGGTGGAGTTAACCGCCAATGTTGATATGAAAACCTTACAGCAACAGTTTGTAGAACGTGGCATTTGGGTACGACCATTTGGAAAATTGGTTTATGTGATGCCGCCGTATGTGATTAGCGATGATGAACTACACTATTTATTAGCACAGTTGATTGAAGTAGTGAAAAACATGCAGGGGGGCAATGCCAATGTCCTTGCTTGATCATTATGCCGAGCAGCTTGACCAGCTCAAACAACACGGGAATTTTCGTCAATTTACTTCAAATCAACAGCAGGGAAAATGGATTACCATCCAAGATCGGACCATGTTGAATTTGGCATCCAATGATTATTTGGGTTTGGCCGCAGATTTAAGTTTAAGAGAAGAATTTCTCGATACATTGAAAATCGAATGTGCATTATTTAGTTCATCGTCGTCGCGCTTACTGACTGGTAATTTTGCGGAATATGAACAATTTGAAAATAGCCTAAGCAAAGCATTTGGTCGTGCTGCCTTATTATTCAACAGTGGCTATCACATGAATATCGGCATCCTACCTGCTTTGGCGGATAGTAAAACTTTGATTCTGGCTGATAAATTAGTGCATGCCAGTATGATTGATGGGATTCGATTATCAACCGCTCAATATGTACGTTACCGACATAATGATTTGCAGCATCTGGAACAATTATTGCAGAAGTATCATCAAGATGAGCAAATTGAACGCATTATTGTGGTGACTGAAAGTATCTTTAGTATGGATGGTGACGAGACTGATTTAGCGGCATTGGCTCAGCTAAAACAACGCTTTGCTAAAACCATGTTGTATGTGGATGAGGCGCATGCCATCGGCGTAAGAGGTGAGCAAGGACTTGGCTGTGCCGAACAATATGGCGTACTGGATCAGATTGATTTTCTGGTGGGAACTTTCGGTAAAGCGATTGCTTCGGTGGGTGGTTATCTTATTTGTGATCCAATCATCCGTGACTATCTCATCAATAAAATGCGTCCACTGATTTTTAGTACCGCATTGCCGCCAATTTCAATGGCGTGGTCTGATTTTATCTTTAATAAAGTGCTGAACATGCAAAAACAGCGTCAGCATTTGATGGAAATCAGTCAGTATTTACAGCAGGCAGTGACTGCAAAAGGTTTTTCAAGCCCGTCGAGTAGCCATATTATTCCGATTATTGTCGGGGAAAGCCAAGCTGCAATTGAAAAAGCCCGCTATGTGCAGCAACAGGGTTTTTATGCCATGCCAGTACGACCACCAACCGTACCGCAGAATAGTTCACGTTTACGTATCTCGTTGACCTCTATAGTACAAAAAAATGAATTGGGACAATTGGTGGAGTGTTTGTGAGTATCAATAAAGCACTGGTTGCGCAGCGTTTTGCCAAAGCAGGACAAAGCTATGTTGAGCATGCAGTTATACAAAAGCAAATTAGTGCACAGCTATTTGAATATCTCAAAGTTTATTGTCCGCAATCTTTAGCTTCTGTACTTGAGATTGGCTGTGGTTCAGGCAATTTAACTCATTTGTTTCAGTCTCATTTTCAAGTTGAACAACTGTTTTTAAATGACTTGTATGACGATGTTGAGCAGCATTTTTCAAGCGTCGACAAGATCAATTGGTTAATCGGTGATATTGAACAGCTTGAATTACCTAGTGGATTAGATGCGGTGATCTCAAGTTCTGCTTTGCAATGGATGATTGATTTACCTGCTTTATTACAACGGATTCATGCTGCGTTAAAACCGAATGCCTATTTTTGTTTTTCTACCTTCGGCCCTGACAATTTAACCGAAATTAAGCAATTAACAGGACAGGGGTTAAATTATGTCGATTTGGATACTTTGCAACAGCAGCTTGAACAACAAGGTTTTGAAGTGCTGTTCATGTACCAAGATCATAAGCAGCGTTATTTTGATCATCCGAAATCGGTATTGCAGCATTTAAAAGCAACAGGTGTAACGGCAACAGCAAAGTCGCATCGTTGGTCCAAGCAATCCTTGCAACAATTTTATTTAGATTATGAACAGTTTCATGATGAGCAGGGTTTTCGCCTGACTTATCATCCGATTTATGTGATCGCGCGGAGAGCAGCATGAGTGCAGCAATTTATTTTGTCAGTGGTATTGATACTGAGATTGGTAAAACTTATGCCACAGGCTATCTCGCCAAGCTTTGGACAGAACAGGGGCAGCGCGTCATTACTCAGAAGCTGGTACAAACGGGTAATGTCGAGATCTCGGAAGATATCGAAAAACATCGTGAAATTATGGGCAGTGGCTGGTTTCAGGAAGATCATGACAAACTGACCATGCCTGAAATTTTTACGTATCCAGCCTCACCACATTTAGCGACGCGTTTGGACGGGCGAGATTTAGATTTTGCCAAGATTGAAGCTGCGACTAAAGAACTTGCCCAGCGTTTTGATGTGGTACTTTTGGAAGGGGCCGGTGGTTTAATGGTACCTTTAACCACAGAATTACTGACCATTGATTATATTGTGCAGCATCAATTTCCTGTGATTTTGGTGACTTCTGGGCGTTTAGGCAGTATTAATCATACTTTGTTGAGTTTAGAGGCTTTAAAGCAGCGTGGTTTGTGTTTGCATGCTTTGGTGTATAACTTAAAGGATGAGTCGAAAGACCCGATTATTTCAAAAGATACGGCTGATTATTTGAAAACTTATCTAGCGAAGCATTTTCCTGATGCTCAATGGATTGAATTGGAAAAATTCTAATTTAACTCATTAAGTTTAGAATCTTATTCAATAGGGGAAACCGCAGTGTCTTCCCGAGTTTTCTCAAATGAATACCGCATGATCTTACTTTTCAAGGATGAAAAGTAACAAAAATCCTTTGTAGGGCTGACGGTATATCCTTATACCGCAGCCCTACGGGCGGCATCCATGCCGCCGTCACGATAGCTAATAGATTTTGGAAGCCATTTAACTAATAAATTTAAGGTGACTAACAATGAATAAAAATAATTTTATCTGTATGGCTCTATGCCTATCAGGTTTAATCTCGGCAACTCATGCTGCTGTACCAACAGATAAAACTATTATTAGTTGGATTACTAATTTTCAGGATTCAAATGCCAACCCACCTCAAGCCATTCAGATCGATTCTACCGAAGCAGTGAAATTGATCTCGGGAGAAGAAGCTTATCTGTCAGGTGTGAGTTTTGAAAATGCGGGACGTAATTTTTGGGCAGGCTATGTGTTAACCCGTCCAAAATTAAAGCAGGCACGAATCCTAAAAGAATTTGGTGGTCAATCAAATAGCTTCACAGTATATTCCACCGTTTATAAAGGTAAACCGATTCAACTGGTGGAAATTGAAAGTGCTGGTTCAGGTCAGGGGACTGTTGAATCGAGTAAAAGTCTGGTTTATTTAAATCAATGGACGAGTAAGCTGATTGCAGAGGTCGAAGAGTCTTCCTATGAAGGACGTTATGATGACAAATTAGGTGCAGAGGATTGCAGAACTGGTCGTGATAATTCAGGCTATTTAAATGTCATGCCTTATGCCCCTTATGTTGTTCAAACTACAGTTACAGGGAATACCTGCAATAATAAACCACAAGGCTATAAAGTGAGCAGCAAGCTGATTCCGATTGTGATCAGTGAAATAAAATAAAAAAAGCCAACAAGCGAACTTGTTAGCGTAGGAGTAAGTTTGTGGTTATTGGAATAATTTCTTGTTTTTATTATCTAGTTATTACTGACGATGCCAATTTTAGTGACATTAGTTTGTTGAGCTAATGCCATCACCATCGCAATATTTTTATATTCCGCTTGAGCATCAGGTTTAAATTTAATTTGATCCTGATCGGCTTTTTGAGCCACAGATTCGAATAAAACCTTAAGTGCCTGACGATCAGCCACCGCTTGATCATTCCAGAAAATATGCCCTTGTGCATCGACACGTAGGTTAATGGTTTCTGGTGGTTTCTGATCTGTTGGCGGCGGCGGTGTACCATTCGGTAAGTTGATGTTAATGGCATTGTTCGGAATTGGGATGGTGATAATGAACATAATCAACAACACCAACATGACATCAATCAAAGGTGTCATGTTGACGTCGAGCATCACATCTTCTTCATCATTTTTTGAACCCACATTCATACCCATGTGTGATTCCTCCTGTTATGGTGAAGTTGCAGGTGGGGTAGTGACAAATGCAATTTTGCCAATACCCGCTTGCTGAGTTGTACTAATTACCTGATCAATCGCTTCGTAATGGGTCAGTTGATCGCCACGAATATGAACTTCAGGCTGTGGACGTTTTTGCGCTTCAGCCTGTAAACGAGCAAGTAAAGTTTCTTTGTTTGCAACATGTTGTTCATTCCAGAAAATATCGCCTGTTTTATTCACTGAAAGCTGAATATTTTGTGGTGTCGTGGCGTAAGGCGTATTTTTTTCTTCAGGTAGTTTTACGGGAACCGTGTGTGTGACCACTGGAACTGTGATTAAAAAGATAATCAGCAGCACCAGCATGATGTCGACCAGCGGCGTCGTGTTAATCGTTCCGATCACATCATCATCACTTTGATCTGAATTAATCATCATGCCCATAGTGTTATTCCTTATTTAGAATCACGGTTTGGGTGATTGCCGTTTAAGTCGCCACTGAGTAAGACGGCGTGTAGATCTGATCCAAATGAACGGACATTGTCCATCACGGCTTTATTACGGCGGGTTAACCAGTTATAGCCCAGTACAGCAGGCACTGCGACCGCAAGACCAATCGCAGTCATAATCAATGCTTCGCCCACAGGGCCAGCCACTTTATCAATGGACGCTTGGCCTGAAATACCAATGGCAGTAAGGGCATGATAAATTCCCCAAACCGTTCCGAATAAGCCGACAAATGGCGCTGTTGAACCAACCGTTGCAAGAAAGGCTAGGCCATTGCTGAGATGACTTTGTACCTTTTCAATGGCGCGCTGAATTGAAATGGTCACCCATGTATTGAAATCAATACGTTCTAATAAAGTGCCGTCATGATGTTTGGTCGAGCGAATGCCTTTTTCTGCAATATAACGATAGCTACTGTTTGCATTTAAGCTGTCGGCCGCACTATTTAAAGATTCTGCTTCCCAGAAGTTACGTTCAGCTTCAGTGGCATGACGCTTGATTTTACTTTGCTGAAAGACTTTAGACAGAATGATGTACCACGTGCCAATCGACATCAGTACCAAGATAAATAAAGTCGATTTTGCAACCAAATCACCCTCACGCCAGAGCGCTTCTAAACCATAAGGGTTATGTACTTTTTCAGCTGTTGCTGGTAATGGCGGTGGTGTTGGTGCCGCTTGGTTTGTAGCATCTGCACTGACGCTGGTTACTGCTGTGGTTTGCGTGGTTTCATCTGCCCACACTGTTGCAACTGGGAGTAAGGTGGTACCTGCAATGAGGCCAATTGCTGCGATTCGTGAGATACGTTTTGCTGTGTTTTTCATCTAAAAATTCTCCAAAAATTTGTTTGTTCAATGCATTTATTTAGGAAATCGTGAATGGATATTCGATTTCGTACCATTCTTGTTGTGGTACACCGTCTTTCATGGCTGCTTTAAAAGTACACAGGCTATAGGCTTTAATCGCTGCTTTATCTAAACTTTTACTACCACTCGATTTTTTCACTTTTGAGTCAATCACCTTGCCAGAGGCATCGACCAATACACGAATACGTACGGTGCCTTCTTCCTCATTCATCAAGGCTTCACGCGGATATTCAGGTTTTTGACAACCTGCTTCACCTTCGGAAACACCACGTGAAATCCCTGCGGGTTTGGCAGGAGCTGCAGGCGCAGCTGATGCTACAGGCGCTGCAACTGGACTCGGGCTTGGTGTTGCTGGAGCAGGCGTTGGTGTTGCAACTGCTGTTTGGGTCGGTTGCGCTGGTGCCGGTTTTTGCACAGGCGTGGCTTTCTCCACCTGCTTTGGTGAATCTGGCATTTTTGCCACTTTCTCTACCATTTTCGGTGGCTCGGGTGGCTTTTCTTTTGGTTTTGGTTCCTCTAGTTTTGGAGGTGGTGGTTTGATGTCCTGAATAATCTGTAGTTCTACAGGCTTATCGACAGGCTTGGTAAAGTCGGTCGCTAAACTTGTCATCAGAATATAGGCGATAATGAGATGTAGAAATAACACCAGACCAATGCCAACTAGGCGTTTGGCAGGTTGATTTTCATTCTCAGAAAAGGGGATGCCCATAATTACTCCTGAAATTGCAATCATGGATTCATCGTTGTTTGGAGGAGATCAATTAAAAAATTGATACTGACCGCGTTAATTTTTGATGAATCAGAGGATTACGGTGAACCACTGCGACATAAGCAATTTATGTTGCAGTGGAGAAACTTATTAAAATTTGTAGGTGCCTCTCAGGAAATATGCTCGACCTGTTACATCGCTATAGCGAGGGTCATAACCATATTGGAAGTTGTCTAATACATTCGATGCTGATGGTTCTGCATCGAATATATTTTTTATACCTGCGGTAAGCTCTAGATTTTTAAAACCTTTATAGGTTCCTGAAACGTTGTACAAGGTATAGTCACTGACACGGTGGTTGTCATATTGATCATCACCAGTTTCATTCTGGTCTTTATAACCTCGGTAGAACTCTTGCTCGAATACCATTTTCCAGTTTTCATAGCTCCAATTTATATTTGCAACATGCTTCCAGCGTAAAATTTCAGGATCATCGTACTTGCCTGCATAGCTGTCCCAAACGCCACCTTTTTCTTCTTGTCGGTCATATTTAATAATATAGGTACCATCGATTCCGAAGCCAAAGCGACCTGTTCCCGTCATTGGAGTGAGGTAATTTAGGGCAAGGTCAATCCCTTGGGTTTTAACCCCACCCATATTGGTTAATGCACTATTGATATATTGAAGACGACCATCTTCTCCACGAATGAAGCGATCTGCATATTTTTCTGGATTACCAAAAATCATGGCTTCACCAATACTATTAATCAGACCGTCAATTTTGATGTTGTAATAGTCGGCAGAGAAAACCAGATTTTTAATCGGCTCTACTACAAAACCAGCCGTGATCGAGGTAGATTCTTCGGGTTGTAAGCCTTTGGTTCCGCCCTGAGTACGATAAAATTGCGTATTACATTCGGTCTTATATTGGTCTGAGATTGCTTGTCCATTCGGGCAAAGCACAGGATCATCGTATTTTGCTCCTGTATAGGTTTTACTTTGAGGTGCATTGATGTCATACAAACTTGGTGCACGGAAACCTGTACTGTAGGAGGTGCGGAACATTAATTGTTTTAAAGGTTCCCAACGGAAAGCCACTTTGGGATTGAAAGTATCACCAAAATCACTGTATTTGTCATAACGAGCAGCAAGTTGGGCTTCTAGTGTTTTGGTAACAGGGATATGTAGCTCAGTAAAGAGGGCGGTGATATCGCGTTTACCCTTACTTTCTGGTTTATCTGGATCAATACCACTTCCAGGAACTTGTCTCACAATCTCTGAGTTAACATTTGCTTTCCAGTCCTGAGAACTAAAGCTTCCCCCGAATGCAAAACCAACATCGCCAGCGGGAAGGGTATAAATTGGACGACTGACATTAAAGTCAAATGTCGTTGCAGTTAGAGTACCTTTATTGGTATCTCCCTTAACTTCGAATGATTGCCATATATTTTGATCTGCACTTGGCCCAAATGGGTTCAGTTTCCCTGCATTTAAAGCAGCCTGTACTTGGCTCTGATTGAGATAACCACCAGCAAAACCATCTGTTGCTTCACTGCGGGCATAGGAGATTCCCGTGTTAATATCCCATCCATACGCTTCACCTTCTAAAGCAAGTAGCGCTCGGTGTGATTCATTGACAGGATTGGATATACGATTGCCCGCTTGTGAACGTAAATAAAGTTCTAAAGGTTCTCCACTTAAACCACTGACAGCAGGAGTAATGCCATTTCCGGGGTAATAAGGACTTGTTGAGGGAAGCGTAACTGAACGGCTGTAAACATCAGGAGCAATAGAAGTTGTCACTTCATTACGTGAATAAATATATTCACCAATGGCATTAAAATTATCATTTAATTTGAATGTACCGCGTCCGAGTGCAGAAATCGTTTCTGATTTTGGAACGATACCGATCAATGCTTGCGTATTCAGATAGCACAGCTCACCATCTGAAACGGTATTTGGAGCATTATTACATTGTGTATTTGCATAAGGATTGCCTAGTTTTCCTGTTTTTGGATCACGAAAATTGGCTGGAAAACCATTGGCTGAACTTGCATCAATTCCTAATTCAGGAAGAAGTCCGCCTCGTTTACTGGCTTTACGATCACTTGCCATGATGTCATTTGAACGGCGGTAATCAATAACGCCCATCACATTAAAACCCTGCTCCTCCAAATCCCCATAGCCACCAAATATTGAGACATCTTGTTTATCACCGCCACTTTCTTCAGGCTGGATTAAACCCGCGCTGATATTTAATCCTTCAAAGGACTTTTTGGTAATGAAGTTGATTACACCTGCAATCGCATCTGCTCCATAAATTGCAGAAGCTCCATCACGGAGGATCTCAATACGATCAACCATCGCCATTGGAATAATATTCAGGTTGGTCGTTGATGTACTAAATGGGCTATACGCTAAACGGCGACCATTCAATAAAATCAAGGTCTTATCAGTACCTAAGGCACGTAAATTGGCAGATGAACCTTCGGTGTTACTTGCACCCACATTCTGGGCGGTTGCGAAACCAGCTTGGTTAGCACTGACTTTGGTTAAAGCTTCTTCAACAGTGGTCACCCCTTGCTTGGCAAGGTCGTCGGCTTTAATAATTGTAATAGGCGAGGCGCTTTGTGCCGCAACGCCTTTAATCGAAGAGCCTGTTACGGCGACCTTAACAACCTTGGTTGGTTTTTCCTCAGTGGTGGTTTCCGTATCGGCAGCATGTGCCATGGTCAGGCATAGCATACTTAAGCTCAATGTACTGAGTTTAAGCAGGGTTTTACCCGATTTTTGTGTGAAGTCTGGTGCAGCGAAGTTGGCTTTTTTCATTGTTTATTGAACCCCTAAATGGTTTGCCACTCTAAAATTAGATAAATCCGTTTTAGCAAGACCTGTGCCAAGCCCTATTTTTAGATTTCGCTTAATGTAGAATAAATTATGTAAAAGTGTTTTAGTTTTTATATATAAGCTTTTCATATTTTTACTAAATATTAAAAAACCAAAAATAATGAAGAGAGTGGAAGGTTGTCATAAAGTTACAAAATGAAGGTTCACAGATGATGCATTAAAATGAATCATAAAGTTTTATTTTTGCTTTTTTGTAGTGCAAATACTTTCCTATTTCAATAAAACATGTATTTTATTATTCTGATTTCATTGAAATAGGAAATAATATAAAAAAATATGATTTGGCATAAAGTTACTTTTATTTAAGATGCCTGAAAACCAGATTTGCTTTAAATAAGTATTGGTTAAAAAATAATCATTATTTTTTTATTTGAAAAGTGGCATGAAATTAGCAAGGTAATTTTCAGCTATGAAGCGTTTTTTCTTATGGTTTAATTTTTCCAAATGGTAAATTTTTATTAAGTAAATGATTTTTTGATGAAAAATTTGGATTTGAATCGTAGTAAGAGAAACGGTAGTGGTGTTGAATGCTATGCAAAAGTCTAGTATTTATTAAAAAACGATGATGTGAGTATCGATTTGAAGTCTATTTTTTTTACGGTCACTGTTTTATCCAGCGTGATTGCATTCATGCCAAATGTTTATGCAAAAACACCTGCTCAAGCGGATAAAGTCCTTCGGGTTGCTTTTGAAGCACCAGATGATGGTTTTGATATGGTTAAAACTTTCAATTTTTATAGTGGGAATGTGGCGGATGTAATTTTTGAAAGGCTTGTGCAATATGATTATCTGGCAAATCCAGTTAAACTGATCCCTGCAACAGCGAAAAAAATG
>Ga0308161_1004957_pt1 | contig 11944 bp, 12 predicted proteins | sample PhyFR2_FD_201034 | JGI IMG/M metagenome (GOLD analysis project Ga0308161, IMG submission 201034) | Phyllosphere microbial communities from UC Gill Tract Community Farm, Albany, California, United States - DLSLF.R2 | ecosystem: Host-associated > Plants > Phyllosphere > Unclassified | place: USA...
ATCACGCGTTTCATCGACAGCCCGGGCGGCGCCTCGATATCCTCGCGAAAGCCCCAGGCCCCGGCCAGATAGCCGGGCAGCAGCGCCACCGTGCCGGTGGCATTGGCCATGACCGGCGGCACGCCGGTGAACACCAGCGCCGGCAGCGTCAGAAAGCTGCCGCCCCCGGCCACGGCATTGAGCGCGCCCGCGACAAACGCCGCGGCCAGCAGCAGACTCCATTCCCCCATGTCTTGTCCCCTCTGGTGCCGGCGTGGTCGCCGGTCATGCGCACCATCTTAGTGCGGTACCCGCGGTCTGGCGCGGTCATGCGCGACAGCGGCGACGCAAAACAGTGGTGACTGTTTTGGGGTGTTGGGAGGGGGAGGGTGTGCTAGGAAGGCTACGCTGCGCCAGGATAGGCACGGCGCGAACGGACAACCCCCGTTCGTCCTGAGCCTGCCTGGCCGGCCGCGTCGAAGGATGAACGGCCTGTGCTCCAGGCATGAGGGATAGCCGTTCATGGTTCGACGGGGCCGCCCAGGCAGGCTCACCACGACCGGGGGGAGGGAGGCTCACACGAACGGGAGCAGGGCGCTGTTCCTAAGCCTATCCACAGGTGCAGGGATGACCCAGAAACGCGCCTACTTTTGATACGGGTCCTCGAAACCCAGCTCGCGCATGATGTCGCTCTCGTACGCTTCCATTTCCTCGGCGTCTTCCTCGCCGGTCTCGTGGTCCCAGCCCTGGGCGTGCAGGGTGCCGTGGACCAGCAGGTGGGCGTAATGCTCCTCGAGCGTCTTGTTCTGCTCCTGCGCTTCGCGTTCGACCACGGGCGCGCACAGCACCAGGTCGGCCAGCACCGTCGGCTCCTGCTGGTAGTCGAAGGTCAGCACGTTGGTGGCGTAATCCTTTTGCCGGTATTGCAGGTTCAGTGCCTGGCCTTCGGCGGCATCGACGATGCGCACGGTGATCTCGGCGTCGGCGGCCAGCGCGTGGCGGATCCAGCGCGTGACCTTGCTGCGCGCCAGCACGGCGCGGTGCGCGGCGGCGGCGTCGAAGCGGCCGAATTGCAGGGAGAGTTGCAGTTGTTGCAGGGGCATGGGGAAATCAGGCGGAAACGGTCATTCGTCGCGCGCACGCGCGCGGCTGCGCGCCGCCGGCTGGCTGCCGCGCGCTTCGTACGCATCGACGATGCGCGCCACCAGCGGATGGCGCACCACGTCGGCGCTGGTGAAATGCGTCACGGCAATGCCCTTGACGCGCTTGAGCACGCGCTCGGCGTCGATCAGGCCGCTGAGCGAGCCCTTGGGCAGGTCGATCTGGCTCACGTCGCCCGTGACCACGGCCTTGGCGCCGAAGCCGATGCGCGTGAGGAACATCTTCATCTGCTCGGGCGTGGTGTTCTGCGCCTCGTCGAGAATGACGAAGGCGTTGTTCAGCGTGCGCCCGCGCATGAAGGCCAGCGGCGCGATCTCGAGCACATTGCGCTCGAAGGCCTTTTGCACCTTCTCGTAGCCCATCAGGTCGTAGAGCGCGTCGTAGAGCGGGCGCAGATAGGGATCGACCTTCTGCGTCAGGTCGCCGGGCAGAAAGCCCAGGCGCTCGCCGGCCTCGACGGCCGGGCGCGTCAGCACGATGCGCTGCACCGCGCTGCGCTCGAGCGCGTCGACCGCGCTGGCCACGGCCAAGTAGGTCTTGCCGGTGCCCGCGGGGCCGATGCCCAGCGTGATGTCGTGGCTGGCGATGTTCTCGAGGTACAGGTTCTGCGTCGTGGTGCGCGCGCGCAGGTCGGCGCGGCGCGTGCTCAGCTGGATGGCGCCGGTCGGGGCTTCGAGCAGTTCGCTGTCGCCGGCCAGCATCAGCTGCAGGTGGGCCTCGGGAATGGGGTCATCGGCCATCTCGTAGAGTGCCTGCAGCATCTCCAGCGCTTCCTGGGCGCGCGCCTTCGGTCCGTCGATCTTGAACTGCTCGTGGCGGTGCGCAATGGACACCTTGAGCGCGGTCTCGATGGTGCGCAGGTGCGCATCGGCCGGGCCGCACAGGTGGCTCAGGCGGGTGTTGTGGTGGGGAGTGAAGGTGTGGCGCAGGATCACGCGGATAATTCCAATCGAGAGCTGCCAACGGGGCGGCAAAGGACTTCAATGATAGGCAAATTGACCGGCACGCTGCTGGATAAAAACCCGCCCACGGTATTGGTGGACTGCCACGGCGTGGGCTACGAGGTGCAGGTGCCGATGAGCACCTTCTACAACCTGCCTGCGACGGGTGCGCAGGTCAGCCTGCTCACGCACTTCATTGTGCGCGAGGATGCGCAACTGCTGTTCGGCTTTGGCACCGCCAGCGAGCGCCAGACCTTTCGCGAGTTGATCAAGATCACCGGCGTGGGCCCGCGCACGGCGCTGGCCATCATCAGCGGCATGGGTGTCGAGGACCTGGCCCAGGCGGTGACGCTGCAGGAAGCCGGCCGGCTGATCAAGGTGCCGGGCATCGGCAAGAAGACCGCCGAGCGGCTGCTGCTCGAACTCAAGGGCAAGATCGGCGCCGACATGGGCTCGAAGTCGCTGTTCACCAACGAGAACCAGAACGACATCCTGCAGGCGCTGCTGGCGCTGGGCTACAACGACAAGGAAGCCGCGGCCGCGCTCAAGGCCCTGCCGCCCGACATCGGCGTGAGCGATGGCATCAAGCGCGCGCTGCAGGCATTGGCGAAATAATCCCCCATGACCATCCACACCGACGATTTCGCGCCCGCGCCGCCCAAGCGCGCCATTTCCGCGGCGCCGCTGTCGCACCATGAGGAGGCGATGGAGCGCGCGCTGCGTCCCAAGCTGCTGCAGGAGTACGTGGGCCAGGCCAAGGCGCGCGAGCAGCTCGAGATCTTCATCGGCGCAGCAAGAAAGCGCGGCGAGGCGCTCGACCATGTGCTGCTGTTCGGCCCGCCGGGCCTGGGCAAGACCACGCTGTCGCACATCATTGCCGCGGAGCTGGGCGTGAACCTGCGCCAGACCAGCGGCCCGGTGCTGGAAAAGCCCAAGGACCTGGCGGCGCTGCTCACCAACCTCGAGGCCAACGATGTGCTGTTCATCGACGAGATCCACCGGCTCTCGCCCGTGGTCGAGGAAATCCTCTATCCCGCGCTCGAGGACTACCAGATCGACATCATGATCGGCGAGGGCCCGGCCGCGCGCTCGATCAAGCTCGACCTGCAGCCGTTCACGCTGGTCGGCGCGACCACGCGCGCGGGCATGCTCACCAACCCGCTGCGCGACCGCTTCGGCATCGTCGCGCGGCTCGAGTTCTACACTGCCGAGGAGCTCGCGCGCATCGTGGTGCGCAGCGCCGGCTTGCTGGGCGTGCCCATCGACAGCGAAGGCGGCTGGGAAATCGCACGCCGCTCGCGCGGCACGCCGCGCATCGCCAACCGGCTGCTGCGCCGCGTGCGCGACTACGCCGATGTCAAGGGCGACGGCCGCATCACCCAGGACATCGCCAACCGCGCGCTGGCCATGCTCGATGTCGATCCGCAGGGCTTCGACATCATGGACCGCAAGCTGCTTGAAGCCGTGATCCACCGCTTCGATGGCGGCCCGGTGGGGCTGGACAACATCGCGGCCAGCATCGGCGAGGAGGCGGGCACGATCGAGGACGTGATCGAGCCCTATCTGATCCAGCAAGGCTATCTGCAGCGCACGCCGCGCGGGCGCATTGCCACCAAGGCGGCCTATCTCCACCTGGGCATGATGCCGCCGGCCCTGCCTGACGCCGATGCCTGAGGCCGCGGCGCGCAGAGCAGGCCGGTGACGATCAGTGCCTGCGCGAGGTAGTAGCTGGACAAGACGCCCAGCTGCGCCCAGGGCAGCGGCTGCACGAAGAGATTGGTGGCCAGCAGCGTGTCGCTGAGCATGAAGCTGCTCGCCCCCAGCGCCACGAGCAAGGCGGGGCCGCGATCGGCGGGGCCGCCCTCGGCCGGGCCGCGTCCGTTCGGAGCGCGCGCGGCCTGGTACCAGCGGCCCCAGGCCTGCGCGGCCATCAGCGCGATCACCAGCACATAGGCCGCCACCGGCAGCCGCAGCGCCGCGGGCAGGCCGCCCTGCCACAGAAACGCATAGACGGACACGCCGATCAGCAGGATCAGCGCCAGCGCATCGCGCAGCGCGAACCAGCGCCGGCCTTGCTTGAACAGTGCGATGTAGCAGAGGTGGGCCAGCAGGAAGGCGACCAGGCCGGGAATGAACAGCCCGCCCAGCATCAGGAACACGTCGCCGGCCAGCGACGCGGCCAATGCCGCCAGCAGCAGCCAGTGGCCGCGCTGCACGCCATGGCGGCGCATGTGCAGCGCCACCGCGGCCATCGCGCACAGCATGGCCAGCGGCTTGAAGACCAGATGCCAGGGCTGCAGGCCCAGCGCGCTGCTGGCCGTGGCCAGGGCGCCGGCTTGCAGCATGCAGGCCAGTGCCGGGCTCAGCCGGCTGCGCAGCGCGGCCACGCCTGCGACCAGGCTGGCCAGCACCGTGGCCCAGGCAATGCTGAACCCGGCCAAGGGCGGATGCCCGGTATCGGCGGCCAGCACCCGCCAGGCAAACAGCAGTGCCAGCAGGATGCCCAGGGCCGGGCCCGACCAGGCCAGTGCATAGCGGGGAAGGTGCATGCCAGCGATTGTGTCGCGCACTTCCGATGCTGGGGATGCAGGGGAACCCTTGGGCGCAAGATGCCGAGCCATTGCACTGGAGCGCGGACGTCCATCCTTCGACAGGCTCAGGACGAACGGTTTTTAGTTCAGCCGCGCGCCCGAGGCTTGGTCGAATACATGCAGCTGGTGCGCCAGGGGCCGCAGGCTCAGCGCGCTGCCGGGCCGCAGGTCGATGCGTTCGCGCGACACCGCGATCACGTTCTGGCCGCCGAGCCGCGCCGCGATCTGGGTTTCGGCGCCCGTGGGCTCGAGCACCTGGACTTCGGCGCGCAGGCCCTGGTCGGCGGAGGTCACCTGCAGATGCTCGGGCCGCACGCCCAGCCAGACCGCATGGCCCGGCGCCAGGCGCAGGCCCGCGGGCAGGGGCAGCTGCAGGCCGTCATCGGTCAGCACCCGGCCGCCTTCGTGCGCGCGTGCGGCCAGCAGGTTCATGGCGGGCGCGCCAATGAAGCCCGCGACAAACGCATTGCGCGGGCGGTCGTAGAGCTCGAGCGGCGTGCCGACCTGTTCGATGCGGCCGTCCCTGAGCACCACGATGCGGTCGGCCATGGTCATGGCCTCGATCTGGTCGTGCGTCACGTACAGCGTGGTCGTGCCCAGCCGCTGGTGCAGCGCCTTGATCTCGGTGCGCATCTGCACGCGCAGCTTGGCGTCGAGATTCGACAGCGGCTCGTCGAACAGGAAGGCCTGCGGCTCGCGGACGATGGCCCGGCCCATGGCCACGCGCTGGCGCTGGCCGCCCGACAGCTGCGCCGGCCGGCGCGCGAGCAGTTCCTGCAGATTGAGAATATGCGCCACGCGGTCGACGCGCAGCTTGCGTTCGGCCGGCCGCACGCCTTGCAGCCGCAGCGCGAAGCCCAGGTTCTCGGCCACGCTCATGTGCGGGTAGAGCGCATAGTTCTGGAACACCATGGCGATGTTGCGCTCGCGCGGCGCGACCTCGTTGAGGCGCTGCGTGCCCAGCAGGATCTCGCCCTCGTCGACGGCTTCGAGGCCCGCGACCATGCGCAGCAGCGTCGACTTGCCACAGCCCGAGGGGCCGACCAGCGCGACGAATTCGCCGTTGCGGATCTCCAGCGAGAGGTCGTGCAGCACCGTCTGAGCAGCGTAGTGTTTGCGCAGGTGGCGCAGCGAGATCGAAGCCATGGTTCAGTCCTTGACGCCGCCGGCCGTGAGCCCGCGGACGAGGTATTTGCGCACCAGCAGCGTGAACGCCACCACCGGCAGCATCACCAGCGTGCCCGCGGCCGCGATCTTGGTCCACTCCCAGCCGTCGTACTGCAGGAAGTTGACGATGGCCACGGGCGCGGTGATGGCCTGGGTGCGCGTGAGGATCAGCGCAAAGAAGAAGTCGCTCCACGAGAAGATGAAGCACAGCACCGCCGTCGAGACCAGGCCGGGCAGCGTCAGCGGCAGCGTCACATGCCAGAACGCCGACCAGATGCCGCAGCCGTCCATCCACGCGGCTTCCTCGAGCGCGGCGGGAATCGCCGCAAAGAAGCTCTGCATCAGCCAGATCACGATGGCCAGGTTGAAGGTCAGGTAGATCAGCGTGAGGCCCCACACGGTGTCGAGCAGGCCGCTCCAGCGCAGCGCGAGAAAGAACGGAATGGTGAACGCGATCGGCGGCGCCATGCGCGTGCACAGGATCCACAGCGCGACATGGCGGCGCGCGCGAAAGCGCCAGCGCGTGAGCACATAGGCCGCGGGCACGCCGATCAGCAGCGACAGCGCGGTCGACAGCGTGCTGGTCAGCAGGCTGTTGCCGAACGCGCGCGCGAACTGGTCCTGCCACAGCGCGCGGAAGGCGTCGAGCGTGGGCATGAACAGCAGCGCGGGCTCGAACGCATCGTCCGCCGGGCGCAGCGCCAACTGCACCATCCAGAAGAACGGAAACAGCAGCACGGCCAGCAGCACCAGCGCCGCGGTCTCGCGCGCGTGGCGGCGCAGCCAGGAGCGCCTGCGCGGCTGCTCCGGTGGAAAGGGCGGCTCGTAAAGCGCGGCTTCAGCGTGCATCGGGCACTCCTTCGCGGCCCAGCCGGCCGATCAGCGCGCTCAGCAGGAAGACGCCGGCCAGCATCACCAGCGCGATCGCGCTGCCATAGCCCCAGAACGAGAAATTGAAGGCCTGGATGAAGCCGTAGAAGTTCGTGACCTCGGTGACCGTGCCCGGCCCGCCGTTGGTGAGGACATAGAGCAGCGGGAACGCCTTGAAGCTGTCGATCAGCCGGAACAGCGCGCAGACCACCAGCACCGCGCGGATATGCGGCAGCGTGATGAAGCGAAACAGCTGCCAGCGGTTGGCGCCATCCATGCGCGCGGCTTCGAGCGGGTCGTCGGGGATCATCTGCAGCGCCGCGAGCACCATTAGCATGGTGAAAGGAAACCATTGCCAGGTATCGGCCGCGACCACGGCCCACAGCGCGGTGTCGGGGTTGGCGATCAGCGAGCGCAGCGGCCAGCCCAGCGCTTCGAGCGCCTGGTGCAGCGGGCTGATGTCGGGCGTGTAGAGAATTTTCCAGATCAGCGCCACCACGATGGGCGGCAGCACCATCGGGATCAGGAACAGGCTGCGCACCGCGCCCAGCACCCTGGACCGGCCGTGCAGCAGCAGCGCGATGCCCAGGCCCATCAGCAGCTGCAGCGCCACGCCCACGCTGGACAGCTGCAGCTGCACCCACAGCGAATGCAGGAAGCGCGGGTCGTTGAGCAATTGCCGGTAATTGCCCAGCGGATCGCGGAAGTGGAAGGTGCCGGCCGGGTCGGTCAGGCTCAGCGGCGTGAGGCTCACCACCACCAGCGTGAGCAGCGGCGCGAGCGTGATCAGCGCCAGCACCACCAGGGCCGGGTACAGGCCCCAGCCATAGGCGCGGCGCTGCTGGCGCTGCCAGCTCGGTGCGGGTGCGGGCACGGGCGCCGCGGCGCGCGCGGGCAGGGTGAAGGGCTGGCCGGCCTCGCCCGCGGGCAGCGCGGGCGCCAGCGCAGGGGGCATCTGCATAGTGCTCATGTGCCAGCTCAGACCGCGATGCCCGAGCGCTTGAGCTCGGCGAGCGAACCGGCCTGCGCCTGCTGCATGGCCGCGGCCGCCGATTTCTGGCCCGAGACGATCAGCTCGATGGCCTTGTTGATCTGCTGGTCGATCTGCGGATAGACGGCCACGGTGCGGTACTTCATGTGCCCCTGCTTCGCCGCCAGATCGATGGCGTCCGACGACAGCTTGGCGATGTCGTAGCCATTGACGCGCTGGCGCTCGGCAAACACCGGCGACTGCATGTCGGAGCGGCGCGTGGGCGAGCCATAGCCCGCGGCCACGGCGCGCTGCGTGATCTGCTTCGAGGTGGCCCAGGCAATGAACTGCCAGGCGGCCTGCGCGTTCTTGCTGCCCACGGGAATGCCCAGGCCGTGCACGGCCGAGCCCGGAAAGCGCCCGGCCGGCCCGCGCGGCACCGCGCCCCAGGCGGTGGTCGAGGCCACCTTGCTGCTGGCCTTGTCGGCGAGCTGCGACAGGTAGATCTGGCCCTGCACGCCCAGGTTGCTGCGTCCGCTCTTGAGCGACTGCAGCGACTGGTCGGCGGTGTACGAGACCGCGCCGTCGGGCCCGAAATCGCGCAGCAGGCGCGCGAAGTAATCGGCCGCGGCAATCGCCTCGGGCGTGTCGAGCGTGGGATAGAGATCGTGCGGCGCCTTGCGGAACACATCGCCGCCAAACGCCTGCAGGAAGGGCGGGAAGGTCCAGCCGTAGTGGTTGTCGGTGACGAAGCCGGCCGCGCGCTCCTTGCGGTGCACGGTCTGCACGGCGCGGCTGAAATCGTCCAGCGTGTCGGGAAACGCCAGGCCCGCGCTCTTGAGCACATCGAAGCGGCTGGCCGCGGCCAGCGTGACTTCGGCCGTCCAGGGCACGCCATAGAGCTTGCCGTCGGCGCCGGTCTCGGGCGCGCGCGCGCCGGCCAGGAAGTCGTCGATGTCGAACCCGGCCGGGGTCAGGTTGCGGTTGGCAATGAAATCGTCGAGCGGCGTGAGCCAGCCCGAATTGATCCAGCGGCTCGAGTAGATGAAGGTCACGTTGACGACATCGTAGGCACTGCCCTTGGTCGACAGCTCCAGGTCGGTGCGCTGGTTGTAGACCGGAAACCCGGGCGTGTCGAAGTTCACGCGCGCGCCCGTGCTTTCCTCGAACTCGGCGATCCAGGGGCGCAGCAGCTTGGAATAGGCGGTGCTGAACAGCGCGACATTGAGCGTCGTGCCCTGCAGCGGCTTGGCGCGCTGCGCGAAGGCCGGCATGCCCAGCAGCGCGCCCGTGCCCAGGGCGGCGCGCAGCAGCGCGCGGCGGGTGGCGGCGGGGGACGCGGAATTTTCAGCATCACGCCCTGAAACGCCCTTCGATCCTTCGACAGGCTCAGGACTACGGGCGAACGGGTGGGGGGCACTGAAGTGAGGCATGGGGCAGTCCGGGAGCAAAAGTAGACAGTGGGATCAGGCGCTGACCGCCGTGCGGTCGATGCTCTTGCGCCCATCGATGGCCGTCACCGGCTCGCCGGTCACCGTCACGCGGCGCACCACGCGGTGCTGGTCGCCGTAGTCGTTGATCGCGTAATGCTGGGTCGCGCGGTTGTCCCAGATCGCGACGTCGCCTTCGGACCAGCGCCAGCGCACGGTGTTCTCGAGCGCGACGATGCGCTGGTGCAGCAGCTCGAGCAGCGCGTTCGACTCCTGCTGGCGCAGCTGGTTCAGGCGCTTGGCGAAATGGCCCAGCAGCAGCGCGCGCTCGCCGGTTTCGGGGTGCACATGCACCACCGGGTGCTCGGCTTCGATGGTCTTGCTGCGGAAGGTGGCGCGGTACTGCGCGCGGCCCGCGATCTCCGCGGCGCTGGCCGTGGTCTGCTGGCGCGGATCGGCGTAGTCGTAGTCGTTGCCATGCACGGCCCAGAGCTGCTCGGCGAGTGCCTTGAGCGGCGCGGGCAGGCCTTCATAGGCCGATACCGTGTTGGCCCAGACGGTGTCGCCACCGTGCGGCGGCAGCACCACGGCGCGCAGGATGCAGGCCTTGGGCGGCGCGGCCTTGAAGGTCACGTCGGTGTGCCAGGAGTCGGCGCGGCCGCCATGGCGCGAGTCCAGTTCGAGAAAGCGCGTGCCGTCGGGCGCGGGCACCGTGGGGTGGGCTTCGATCTCGCCGAAGAGCCGGCCAAAGGCCTGGTGCGCGGCATCGTCAAGGTGGTGCTGGCCCTTGAAGAACAGCACGCGGTGGCGCAGCAGCGCGGCGCGCAGTTGCGCCACGGTCTCGGCATCGAGCTCGCCCGACAGGCGCAGGCCGCGCACTTCGGCGCCGATGCGCACCGCCAGCGGCGTGATATCAAGCGGTCCCGCCAGGCTGGCGGCCAGGGATTCCAAAACAGCGCTCATGGGATGCTCCAAGTTAGGCGTACGCGACGCAATGGAGATTCATCCTAGGCAGGGAGCCGGTTCGGGGAAACGAATTTTCCGGCAGATCGATATCTGAAAAACAGCGGCGCGCTGAAATGCGCCTCGACGGGGTCGCCTGGACCAGCTCAGGGCGAACGGGGTTTCAGCGCGCGGCGAAAAAACCCGTTCAGGCGGAGTCCTGAGCCCGTCGAAGGATAGAAACCCCGGTGTTCAACCCGCCGGCCTCAGTGCCCGCGCCCGAGAAACTGCTGCAGCTCGGGCGTCTGCGGCGCGCCGAACAAGGCGTCGGGCGTGCCGACTTCATGCACCTTGCCCTGGTGCATGAACACCACGCGGTCGCTGACCTTGCGCGCGAAGTTCATTTCGTGCGTGACCATGACCAGCGTCATGCCCTGGTCGGCCAGGCTTTCGACGACCTGCAGCACTTCGCCCACGAGTTCGGGGTCCAGCGCCGAGGTGACCTCGTCGCACAGCAGGATTTCGGGGTCCATGGCCAGCGCGCGCGCGATCGCCACGCGCTGCTGCTGCCCGCCCGAGAGCTGGTCGGGCATGGCATCGAACTTCTCGGCCAGGCCCACGCGCGCAAGCAGTCGCTCGGCATTCTGGCGCGCCGCATCCCTGGGCTGGCGCGTGACCAGCGTCGGCGCGAGCATCACGTTGCGCCCCACCGTGAGATGGGGAAACAGGTTGAAGTTCTGGAAGATCATGCCCACGTTCTTGCGCAGCTCGCGCATCGCGCCGGCGTTGCCCGCCTGCAGCGGCTGGCCATGCACCGTGAGCGTGCCGTCCTGGAAGGCTTCGAGGCCGTTGATGCAGCGCAGCAGCGTGCTCTTGCCCGAGCCGCTCCTGCCGATGATGGACACCACTTCGCTGCGCGCGATCGTGAGGTCCACGCCCTTGAGCACTTCGTTGCTGCCGTAGCGCTTGCGCAGGCCGCGGATGTCGACCAGAGGAATGGGCGATGCCATCGGGAAAGAGAGGGCGTTGGCGGTTGAGGTCATGGCGGAAGTCCGAAAAAAGCCGGCAATCAGGAAGCGGGGCGCAGGCGGCGCTCGAGGCGCTGGCTCCACAGCGACAGCGGAAAACACAGCGCGAAATACATCAGCGCCACGCAGCCGTAGATCAGGAAGGGCTCGAAGGTGGCGTTGGCGATCAGCTGGCCGGCCTTGGTGACTTCGACGAAGCCGATCACGCTGGTCAGCGCCGTGCCCTTGATGATCTGCACCATGAAGCCCGCCGTGGGCGCGACGCCCAGGCGCATCGCCTGGGGCAGGATCACATGGCGCAGCTGTTCGCCAAAGCCCAGCGCGAGGCTCGCCGAGGCTTCCCATTGGCCCTTGGGCACCGACTCGACGCAGCCGCGCCAGATATCGCACAGATAGGCGCTCGCATAGAGCGTGAGGCACACGCTGGCCGCCAGCAGCGGCGAGGTCTCCACGCCGAGCATCGCCAAACCGAAATAGATCAGGAACAGCTGCATCAGCAGCGGAGTTCCCTGGAAGACCTGCACATAGCCGGCGACGGCGCGGACCGCGCCGGGCAGCTTGCTCAGCCGCAGCACCAGCAGCGCGAGCGCAAGCAGGCTGCCGCAGCCAAAGGCGATCAGCGACAGGCCCACGGTCCAGCGCAGGGCCAGCAGCAGCTGGCGGGCGATATCCCAGAAAGTGAATTCAACCATGCTGGTCCTTTCAGCGGCGGCGGCCAAAAACGAAGCGCGGGCCGAACCAGCCGAGCAACTGGCGCAGCAGCACGGCCAGGCCCAGATAGATCAGCGTGACCACGATGTAGGCTTCGAAGCTGCGGAAGGTGCGGCTCGAGATCAGGTTGGCCGCATACGAAATCTCTTCCGTG
>Ga0308161_1004958_pt1 | contig 11938 bp, 11 predicted proteins | sample PhyFR2_FD_201034 | JGI IMG/M metagenome (GOLD analysis project Ga0308161, IMG submission 201034) | Phyllosphere microbial communities from UC Gill Tract Community Farm, Albany, California, United States - DLSLF.R2 | ecosystem: Host-associated > Plants > Phyllosphere > Unclassified | place: USA...
CCTCGCCGATGCGGGCCCCGCCGAGCGGGATGCGGTGTCCGTCGCGCGGCTGCGTGACGCCGGAGGTGTGCTGCTCGGCAAGGCCCACACCTACGAGTTCGCCTTCGGGCAGGGGCAGCCGCCCACCCTCAACCCCCGTGACCCTGCGCGCTACGCCGGTGGATCGAGCATCGGCTCCGGCGTGGCGGTCGCGGTGGGCGATGCGCCCGCGATGCTCGGGACGGACACCGGCGGATCCATCCGGAACCCCGCATCGGTCAACGGCATCGTCGGCCTCAAGCCCAGTGCGGGCCTCGTCTCGACAGAGGGCGCGATCACGATCAGCCGCACCATGGACGCGATCGGCCCGCTCACGGCATCCGCGCTCGGCTGTGCGATCGTGCTGGACGCCATCGCCGATCCGGCCGCACGCGACCGCGCGTTCGGCGGCTCCGTCGCCGACAGCGCCCTCAGGCCTCCGGCCGGTCCGCTTCGCATCGGCGTCGACCGCGATCTGTGGTCGCGCTGGGGAGTGGGCGAGCCGGTGCGCACGGCGATCGACGAGTCCCTCGCGCGCCTGGCCGACACGGGCGCGGAGATCGTCGAGCTCGACCTGTCCTTCCTGGACGCCGCGCTCACCGCAGGCCTCGTCGTCTCGCTCTCCGAATCCGTGCCGGAGCACCGGTCGCGTCTCCGCGCGGCGGCGGCCGAGTACCTGCCGGGCACGCGGGTCATGATCGCGACGGGCGCCCTCATCGACCCCGCCGACGTCCAGCTGGCGCTGCGCATGCGGCACGCTCTGCGCAGGCGCATCGAGCGCGCGCTCAGCGCCGCCGGCCTCACCGCGATCGCCGCGCCGACCCTCCCCGCCGGCGCCCCGCTGCTGGCCACGATGGCCAGCGAGCTGACGGACGCCGGCGACGGCGAGTCACTGGGCAGTGCCCTGCGGATGCTCAGCGCCGCCAACCTCACGGGACTGCCGGGCCTCGGCATCCCGAGCGGTGAACCCGACGGCCGGCCGATCGGCATGCACCTGCTCGGGCGGATGTACGGCGACGCCGAGCTGATCGCCGTCGCCCACCGCCTCGAGTCGATCTCGCCCTGGCGTGCGCGTGTGCCGCTCGATCCGGTGATCTCGCGGGCACCGGATGCACGAGAATAGAGCAATGACGGATACAGCGATCGAGCGCGAGACGCTCACCTGGGACGGCTTCGGAGACGCGACGCGCGAGCTCGCCCGGAACATCCTCGACAGCGGCTTCGTGCCCGAGGTCGTCGTGGCGATCGCTCGCGGCGGACTGCTGCCCGCGGGCGCCATCGCGTACGGCCTCGGCGCCAAGAACTGCGGTGCGATCAACATGGAGTTCTACACCGGCATCGGCACAGTGCTGGACGCCCCCGAGGTGCTGCCGCCCGAGCTCGACATGGACTACCTGAACGGGCGTCGCGTGCTGCTCGTCGACGACGTCGCCGACTCGGGCCGCACCCTCGCGCTGGCCGTGAAGCTGCTGCAGGATAAGGGCGCCGACGTCCGCTCGGTCACCATCTACACGAAGCCGACCACGATCATCCAGCCCGACTACTCCTTCAAGGACACCGACCTGTGGATCAACTTCCCCTGGTCCTTCAAGGGCACGGTCGTCGAGGAGGACCAGGGCCTGCCGCCCAGCGCCTGAGCCTTCGCGTGCGCGGTCGTCAGCCGCGCAGCAGAGCGCGCAGCGCCTGGATGGTGTCCGCCTCGGCGGGCTTCTTGTCGGGGCGGTAGCCCTTGACGCGAGCGAAGCGCAGCGCGATGCCGCCGGGGTAGCGCGGGGAGCGCTGTACGCCGTCGATGGCGATCTCGACGACGATCTCGGGGCGCAGGAAGACCGCATGCGGCGTGCGATGGCTCTCGATACCGGGGAACGTCTCGGTCTGCCAGCGCAGCAACTCGTCGGTGAGGCCCTTGAACGTCTTGCCGACCATCACGAGCCCTCCCGGCTCGACGAACTCGCCCACGGGGTCGAGCGCACCCAGGTGCAGGTTGGACAGCATCCCGCGGCGGCGGCCCGATCCCCACTCGGCGGCCAGCACGACGAGGTCGAACGTGAGCACGGGCTTGACCTTGACCCAGGACTTTCCGCGGCGGCCAGCGCTGTACGGCGAATCGACGGCCTTCACGACGACGCCTTCGTGACCGGCGGCCAGGGCCTCGCGGGACAGCTGCTCGGCGGCCTCGGCGTCGTCGGTGATGATCCCCGGCATCCGCCATTCGCCCGCGACGCGCTCGAGCTCGGCGAGCCGGGTGGAGAGCGGCTCGTCGATCAGGTCGCGACCGTCCAGGTGTAGCACGTCGAAGAACCAGGGGCGCAGCGCGAGCTCGCGAGACGCGTCCGCGCCGAAGCGCGACATCGTCTCCTGGAACGGGCGCGGCCCGCCGTCCTCGTCGAGCGACAGCGTCTCGCCGTCGAGGATCGCATCGTGCACGGGAAGCGCACGCACGATCTCGACGAGCTCGGGTACCCGGTGGGTGATGTCGGCGAGGCTGCGGGTGAACACGCCCACCTCATCGCCGTGCCGGTGCACCTGGATCCGGGCGCCGTCGAGCTTGTACTCCACCGAGGCGCGGCCCGTGATCTCGAGCGCCGCTGTCGGGGTGGCGGCGCTCGCCGCGAGCATCGGCAGCACAGGGCGGCCCACCTGCAGACCGACGGCGTCCAGCTCGGCCTCCGTGCCGGTCAGCGCCAGCCGGGCGGTCTCGCCGAGATCGCCGGCGAGCATGGCCGCGCGACGGACGGAGGCCACCGGTCGACCGGATGCCCTGGCGATCGCATCGAGCAGCACGCCGGACAGGGCGCCCGTGCGCATCTCGCCCAGCATCGCGCGGGCGAGCAGGTCCCACTCGGCGACGGTGGCGCGCGCGGCGAGGTCGGCGAGAAGGTCATGCCGCGCGGCGGCGGATCCGGAACCGGACGCGGCGGCCAGGGCATCCAGCATCCGGTCGACGTCGGTGATGGTGAGGACAGCTGCGGTGGTGTGAGTGACGTCGAGCGAGGTCAGCGTGCGCCAGCCCACTCCGAGCCGGCCCTGTCGCGGTGAGGCGAGCAGCAGTCCGACCAGTGGCACGACCTCGTCCGGGTCGGCGCGCTCCAGCAGCCGTGCGAGCGCGTCGATCTTGGCCAGCCGCGACGATGTCGCCGCGACCTCGTCGGTGGTGGCGACCAGCTCCGAGAGCATCATCCCGGCATTGTCGCACCGGTCACCGACGTTGTCAGCGTCCGTGGAACTCCGGCTTGCGCTTCTGCTGGAAGGCGGCGAAGCCCTCGCGGTAGTCGTCCGTGTCGCACAGGGCGGCCTGAGCGGCGTTCTCGATCTCGACCGACTCCCACAGCGCCAGCCGCTCGTCCCTGATTCGGGCGACCAGCTGCTTGCTCGCGAGGAACGCCGCCGTCGCTCCGCGGGAGGCCGCAGTCGCGGCATCCTCGGTGGTCTGCGCGACCTCGTCGTCGGGGAGCACGCGAGAGAACAGGCCGGATGCCACGGCCTCGGCGCCCGTCATGAGCCGGCCCGTGTAGATGAGGTCGAGCGTCTTGTGCGCGCCCAGCCGGTCGAGGAACAGGGCGTGCCCGCCGGAGTCGAGCGTCGCCCCGAGCGCCGCGAACGGGGAGCCGATCTTCGCGGACTCGGCGACGTACACGACATCCGTGGCGATGAGCAGTCCCAGGCCGACGCCCAGGCATGCGCCGTGCGCGACGGCGAACGTCGGGGCGGGGAAGGCCGCCATCCGCTTGAGCAGCGGGGTGACCAGGCCGCCGAGGTAGCCGATCACGTCGTCATCCCGCGGGTCGACGCCGGAGATGTCACGGCCCGCGCAGAACGCCCGGCCCTCGCCGCGCAGCACCAGCGCGCGGACACCGGCCTGCTCGGCCTCGTCGTACGCTCGGCCCAGGTCGTGCAGCGCCTGCTCGTCGAGCGAGTTGAGCTTCGAGGGCGCGTTGAGCGTGACGTGCGCGACGTCCGACGCGATGGCGAGGTCGATCATGGTGCTCCTTCGGTCGTGGGCGGGCCTGGGCAGTCCGGTCAGACGTCGTAGTCGACGACGATGCGGTCGCTGGTGGGGTGGGACTGGCAGGTGAGCACGTAGCCGCGCTCGAGCTCATCGGGCTCCAGCGCGTAGTTCTCGGTCATGGTCACGCTGCCCTCCAGCACCCGTGCACGGCAGGTTCCGCACACGCCGCCCGAGCAGGCGAAGGGGGCGTCCGGGCGCACGCGCAGCGCGGCGTTCAGCACCGATTCGTGCGCATCGACCGGGCTCTCCACCGTCGAGGAGACGCCGTCGAGATTGATCTCGATGCGGTACGCCTTCTCGCCGGCGCGCGCCTCCACCTGGCGGGGACCGCGCTCTGCGGGCGCGTCACCGGTGGTGAACAGCTCGAAGCGCACATGCTCGCGGGGTACGCCGATGTCGGCCAGCACCTCGCGGCACAGGTCCACCAGGGCGAACGGTCCGCACAGGAACCACTCGTCGACCGTGGACGGCAGGATGAGCGAGTCCAGGATCGTGCGCAGCTTCTCCTCGTCGATGCGTCCGGAGAGCACCGGCGCGGTGCGCTGCTCGCGCGAGAGCACGTGGTGCAGCACCAGCCGGGTCGGGTAGCGGTCCTTGAGGTCCGCGAGGTCTTCGAGGAACATCACGTCGCTGGTGGACTTGTTCGTGTAGAGCAGCGTGAAGCGCGTGGTCTCGGACGCCGTGAGCAGATTGCGCGCGAGCGCCATCATCGGCGTGATGCCGGAGCCGGCGGCGATGCCGACGACGTGCATGCCCTCGAGCTCCTCGAGCCCCGAGGTGAATGTGCCCTGCGGGCTCATCACGTCGATCTCGAACCCCGGATGCAGTTCGGTCTGCGCCCACGTCGAGAACAGGCCGCCCTCGTCGCGCTTGACGGCGACCGCCAGGCTGGTCGCGCCGTCGCGCACCGGCACCGGCGGGCGGCACAGCGAGTACGAGCGGCGCACCTCCGCCCCGTCGAGGTGCACCCGCAGCGCCACGTACTGACCGGGCAGGTAGGCGTAGTCGTCGGCGAGCTCGGCGGGAACCGTGAAGCCCACCTCGATGGCGTCGTCGGTGAGGTGGCGCACGTCGGACACGGTCAGCGTGTGGAACCGTGCGCGGTGCCGGTCTCCGCTGGGGTGCACGGCGGCGCTCTCGTGCGGGCGGGAATCGGGCATCCGGAACAGCGACATCAGATCACCTTGAAATGGTCGAAGGGCTCCAGGCACGCGCGGCACTCGTAGAGCGCCTTGCACGAGGTGGAGCCGAAGCGGGACACCTCGCGGGTGTTCAGCGAACCGCACCGCGGGCACTTGACGCTCAGCGAGAGGCGGATGGGCCCCTGCCCGAGGGCGGCCCGGCCGGACGGCGGGGCGATGCCGAACTCGGTGAGCTTGCGCTTTCCCTCGGCGCTCATCCAGTCGGTGGTCCAGGCGGGGGAGAGCACCAGCCGCACCTCGACGTCCTCGAATCCCTCGGCGGTGAGCGCGAGGATGACGTCGTCGCGGATGGCGTCCATCGCCGGGCATCCGCTGTACGTCGGCGTGATGTCGACGGTGACGCGCCCTGCGGCATCCGTCCTGACATCGCGCAGCACGCCGAGGTCCTCGATGGTCAAGACGGGGATCTCGGGGTCGGTCACGCGTGCGGCGATCTCCCGCGCGCGTGCGGTGGTGACATCGGAGACGGTCATGGTGCTCACCAGCTCGCTCCCGGATGCCGTCGGGCGAGCACCTGCATCTCGGCGAGCAGGTGACCCATCGGCGTCGAGTGAGCGCCGTGCCGCCCGCCGGCCCGGGAGTGGCCGATCGTCGGCGTCTCGAGCTCGGCCTCGGCGAGCACGGTCGCGATCACGGCGTCGAAACCGGCGCGGAGCGCGGACGGACGCGCCGCCGCGTCGCCCAGGCGATCGATCAGCGGGTCGTCGCGGAACAGCTCGTCGACGTACGGCCACACATCGTTCAGCGCGCGGATCATCCTCTCGCGGGAGAGCTCGGTGCCGCCGGCCAGGCGCAGCACCCACTGCACGGCGTGGTCGCGGTGGTAGTCCACCTCCTTGAGGGACTTCTCGGCGATCGCGGCGAGGGTCTCGTCGGTCGAGTGGCGCAGGGCGGAGTACAGCTCGAACATGTAGGCGGATGCCAGCAGCTGGCGCGCGATGGTCTGCGCGAAGTCGCCGTTGGGCTGCTCCATGAGCCAGGCGCTGCGGAACTCGGCCTCGTCGCGGAAGTACGCCAGGTCATCCTCGCTGCGACCGTCCCAGGAACCGGCGTACCGCAGCAGCGAGCGGGCGTGTCCGAGCAGGTCCAGGGCGATGTTGCCGAGGGCGACGTCCTCCTCCAGCTCCGGTGCACGGGAGATCCACGCACCCAGCTGCTGAGACAGGATCAGTGCGTCATCGGCGAGCCACAGCGCGTACTCGGCGATGTCGGCGGAGGCGGCGATCGCCTCGCCTCCGGACAGCTCGGACGCGAGTTCCAGCTCGTCGACCGAGACGTGGACGTCGTCGTGGCTCACAGGTGCGGCACCCCCTCGGACGCCGTGTAGTACACGGCGTGCCGGTAGTTCTTGCCCGCCGGGCTCTCGAAGAACGCGCCCTTGTCGTCGGGGTCGCTGGTGGTGATGGCATCCGCCGGCACGACCCAGATCGACACGCCCTCGTTGCGACGGGTGTACAGGTCACGGGCGTTACGGACCGCCATGCTCGCGTCGGGCGCGTGCAGCGAGCCGACGTGCACGTGGCTCAGGCCGCGGTTCGCGCGGACGAAGACCTCCCACAGAGGCCAGGTCTCCTCAGGGGAGCCGCCGGGGGTCGCCATCATGCCACCTGTCCTTCCGCACGGAGGGCCTGCTTGCGGGCGTACTCGGCGGCGGCCTCGCGCACCCAGGCGCCCTCCTCGTGGGCGGTGCGACGACGCTCGATCCGCTCGGCGTTGCAGGGGCCGTTGCCCTTGAGCACCTCGAAGAACTCGTCCCAGTCGATCTCGCCCATGTCGTAGCTCTGCGTCTCGTCGTTCCAGCGCAGGTCGGGATCGGGCAGGGTGATCCCGAGGATCTCGGCCTGCGGCACGAGCATTCCGACGAACCGCTGGCGCAGGTCGTCGTTCGAGAAGCGCTTGATCTTCCAGGTCATCGACTGCGCGGAGTTGGGGGACTGGTCGTCGGGCGGGCCGAACATGGCCAGGCTCGGCCAGTACCAGCGGTTCACGGCGTCCTGCGCCATCTCGCGCTGCTCGTCGGTGCCCTGCATGAGGGTCAGCAGGATCTCGAAGCCCTGTCGCTGGTGGAAGGACTCCTCCTTGCACACGCGCACCATCGCGCGGCCGTAGGGGCCGTACGAGCACCGGCACAGGGGCACCTGGTTCACGATGGCGGCGCCGTCGACCAGCCAGCCGATCGCCCCCATGTCGGCCCAGGTGGGGGTGGGGTAGTTGAAGATCGACGAGTACTTGGCCTTGCCGTCGATGAGCTGCTGCATCATCGTGTCGCGCGTGATGCCCAGGGTCTGCGCGGCGGAGTAGAGGTACAGGCCGTGGCCCGCCTCGTCCTGCACCTTGGCCATCAGGATGGCCTTTCGCTTCAGGCTCGGTGCGCGCGTGATCCAGTTGCCCTCAGGCTGCATCCCGATGATCTCGGAGTGCGCGTGCTGGGAGATCTGGCGGATCAGCGTCTTGCGGTACGCCTCCGGCATCCAGTCGCGGGGCTCGATGCGCTGCTCGTTGGCGACGAGTTCGTCGAAGCGCGCGAGCGCGTCGGCGTCGTCCACCACGGACAGGTCTGCGGGTGCGGTCATCTTCGACTCCTCGGCGTGTGATCTTTTACTGACCGATCGTTTGGTAATTCTCGCACGGACGCGGATCGCGCGCAAGCCGATCGCCGCGTGGAAACATGGAGGGGTGCTCTCGCCTCAGTCGCTCAGTGAGACCGACCGTCGCGTCGTCGCGGCGTGGGCTGCGGACTGCGCGGAGCGCGTCCTGCCCTGCTTCGAACGGGTGGCACCGGACGATGACCGTCCGCGCGAGGCGATCGCGAGAGCGCAGGCCTACGCCCGAGGAGACCTCGACTCCGCAGGAGAGATCCGTCGCCGGTTCGTGGCGGGGCGCGCGGCGGCGTCGGTTGCGTCGGATGCGGTGGCGATCGCGGCCGCACGCTCGGCTGCTCAGGCCTCGGGCGTCGCGCACATGGGCGCGCACGCGTTGGGCGCGGCCGCCTATGCCGTCAAGGCCGTCAGCCTCGACAGGCCTGGCGACGTCGAGGTCGAACTCGACTGGCAGATGCAGCAGATGACCCCCGACGTCCGATCGGCGCTCCGCCGGCTGCCGCCTGTCGGCGAGGACTCCGCCGGTCCTCTCGTCGCCGGCGGGCTGCTGGCCCGCGGCATCCTCGGATCCACGATCAGGGAGCTGCAGGCCCGCATCGCGGAAGCCGCCTGACCCTCCGACCGCCGCGAGGCGCGGGCCCGCCGGATCTGCATCACCGGGAGCGTTCGATGAGTTCCAGGAGCGCTCGCCCGTACGCCTCGGAGGGATCCGGATGCTCGTACTGCAGCGTCTCGCCGGCGATCTCCACCTCCACGAGGAACGCATCGGGCAGGCGGACGAGGCGGCGGAACGTGCCGCGCAGCAGGTCGCGCAGCTGGTCCTCGCGGGGGAGCCACACGGCATCGTCGAGCTCGACGGCGTCCAGAGCCCATTCGGTCGTGCCGTTGAACGCGAGGTCCGTGCCGCGGGGCGTGCGCCGCGCCTCGATCGTCATCTCGCTGACGGTGAAGGTCTCGGCCTCGACCTCCGGCTCGACGTCGTCGGACAGGTCGAGCTGGAAGCGATCACCGGATGCCGGATGCCAGACGAGCCCGGCCTCCCGCAGGGCGACGGCGAGCTCGCGACTGATCATGGGGACAAGGCTATGCCTCCGGATGGCGCGGTCATCCGCATCCGGGTCGCAGTTCGTCCCGGTCTCGGCCCTGCGGACGCGTCGGGGTCGCAGTTCGTCCCGGAATCGGCCGGCGAAAGCGCGACGAATCGCGACCTGGACAGCCGAGGGATGCCCGATTCGGGACGAATTGCGACCTGGACAGATCCAGAGGGTGACCCTTCCAGCCGGTCGTCTGTGTCGGTCGCGTGGGGCAGAGTGGAAGGCATGACCTCCACGATCCGCGATGCCGCCCTCGCCGCTCTGCGGGATCTCGTCGGGCGCCCGGACGCCGGCTTCCACGACGGGCAGTACGAGGCGATCGAGGCGCTGGTCGCCGAACGCCGCCGGGCGCTGGTCGTGCAGCGCACCGGCTGGGGCAAGTCGGCGGTGTACTTCGTCGCGACCCTGTTGCTGCGCAGGCAAGGTGCCGGGCCCACCGTGCTGCTCTCGCCGCTGCTCGCGCTGATGCGCGACCAGATCGCCGCCGCCGAACGCGCCGGGGTGCGGGCGGTCGCGATCAACTCCACCAATGCGCACGAATGGGTCGACGTGCTGGCGCGACTCGACCGCGATGAGGTGGACGTGCTGCTGGTCTCACCTGAGCGACTGAACAATCCCGCGTTCCGTGAGCAGCAGCTGCCGACACTGGTGCAGCGGATCGGGATGCTCGTCGTAGACGAGGCGCACTGCATCAGCGACTGGGGTCATGACTTCCGTCCCGACTACCGCCGGTTGCGCGACCTGATCGCGCAGATGCCGGCCGGGGTTCCGGTGCTCGCCACCACGGCCACGGCGAACAGTCGCGTGGTGGCCGACGTCGCCGAGCAGCTGGGTGGCGAGGAGGTCCTGACGATCCGTGGACCACTCGCCCGCGCATCCCTGCGACTCGGCGTGCTGCAGCTGCCGAACGCCGCGAGCCGGCTGGCCTGGCTGCTGAGTCACCTCGACGATCTGCCCGGTTCCGGCATCATCTACACGCTCACGGTCGCGGCGGCCGTCGACACCGCGCGGCTGCTGCGCGAGCACGGTCATGACGTGCGCGCGTACACCGGGCAGACGGATGCCGAGGAGCGCGAGGAGTCCGAGGGGATGCTCAAGCGCAACGAGGTGAAGGCGCTGATCGCCACCAGCGCGCTGGGGATGGGCTTCGACAAGCCCGATCTCGGATTCGTGATCCACCTGGGCGCCCCGTCGTCGCCGGTCGCGTACTACCAGCAGGTCGGACGCGCGGGACGCGCCAGCGACAGCGCCGACGTGCTGCTGCTCCCCGGGGTGGAGGACAGGGACATCTGGCACTACTTCGCCACGGCATCCATGCCCGACAGGGAGCGGGCCGAGCGGGTGATCCCCGCGCTCGGCGATGTCCCGATCTCGACACCGGCCCTCGAGGCCATGGTCGACATCCGCCGCACCCCGCTGGAACTGCTGCTCAAGGTGCTCGACGTCGACGGGGCGGTCCGGCGCGTGCAGGGCGGCTGGATATCCACCGGGGCCGGCTGGACCTACGACGCCGAGCGCTACGAGCGCATCGCCGCCGAGCGGCGCGCCGAGCAGCAGCACATGATCGAGTACCAGCAGACCGGCGGATGCCGCATGGAGTTCCTGCAGCGCTCCCTGGACGATGCGACCGCTGCTCCCTGCGGCCGCTGCGACAACTGCGCCGGTGCCTGGTTCCCGACCGAGATCGGAGCGGATGCCGGGGCCGCGGCGTCCGGTGCCCTGGACCGTGTCGGCGTGCCCGTCGAGCCGCGTCGTCAGTGGCCCACGGGTGCCGACCGGCTCGGCGTCCCCGTGAAGGGGCGCATCGGCTCGGATGAGCAGGCCGCTGAAGGCCGTGCGCTGGCACGGCTGACGGATCTGGGCTGGGGCGGCACGCTGCGAGAGCTGTTCGCCGCGGGAGCGGCGGATGCTCCGGTGCCGCCGCAGGTGCTGGGCGCCTGCGTGCGCGTGCTCGCCGGCTGGGACTGGGACGAGCGCCCGGTGGCAGTGGTCGGGATGCCATCGCGTTCGCGTCCGCAGCTCACCGGCACGCTGGCGCGCGGTTTCGCCGAGATAGGGCGGCTGCCGTACCTGGGTGAGCTCGGGTTCTCGGGCGGAGGTCCCACCGGAGGTCCCGGCGGCAACAGTGCGTTCCGCCTGGCCGGCGTCTGGGATCGCTTCAGCGCCGATGATCTGCAGGTGCCGGAGGGTCCTGTGCTGCTGGTCGACGACATCGCCGACAGTCGCTGGACCCTCACCGTCGCCGCCCGGACACTGCGCCGTGCCGGCGCGACCGCCGTGCTGCCGTTCACGCTGGCGATGCGGGGGTAGGGGGACTCGAGCACGGCGAACGCGACTGTGGATCGCTGTCCGGTCCGCGGACCCGACGAGACGCCCGATCTCACTCCGCGTCGGCGAGCAGATCCGTGAGGCGGAACCCGGCACTTCGCGCGCGGTCGGCGTCGACCATGGCGCCCGAGGCGAGCAGCCGGCGAGCCACCACGTGGTCCGCAGGCCGGTCCACGGACTCCACGACCGTTAGGCGCCCGCCTGCGAGATGGAGCACGGAGAATCCTCTCGGGCCGTCGAGACGCACGACCGCGTCCTCCTCGCCCGACGCCACTCCGGCGATCTGGAGCTTCGAGGAGAACTGCTCGCTCCAGAACCAGGGGACAGCGCAGTAGGGCTCCGGTGAGCCGGCGAGGCGAAGCGCGACCGTGCGCGCGTGATCCGCGGCGTTCTGCACGGACTCGAGTCGGCGGCGCACGCCTGCGAGTGGGAACTGGGCGCAGTCGCCGATCGCCGAGATCGACGGATCCGAGGTGAGCAGCGTCGAATCGACGTCGATGCCGTTGGACACGGACAGTCCGGCGTCGCGCGCCAGCCGGTCCTCGGGCAGGATGCCGATGCCGAGCACCACGAGCCCTGCCGGGACCCGCGTCCCGTCGGCGAGCTCCACCTCGGCGACACGGTGATCCCCGTGAATCGCTGCGGCGAAGGCGCCGGTGCGGATCTCGACGCCGCGCGCCGCATGCA
>Ga0308161_1004959_pt1 | contig 11937 bp, 7 predicted proteins | sample PhyFR2_FD_201034 | JGI IMG/M metagenome (GOLD analysis project Ga0308161, IMG submission 201034) | Phyllosphere microbial communities from UC Gill Tract Community Farm, Albany, California, United States - DLSLF.R2 | ecosystem: Host-associated > Plants > Phyllosphere > Unclassified | place: USA...
CGGCGAGGAGCTGACCGCGTCGGAGCGGGAGATGCTCGAGCACGCAGGACTCGTGCAGTACGCGGTGATCTTCGACCGGATCTTCCGCTTCGCCATCACCGGGTCGCGCGTGCGCAACTACGACGGCCTCGGCGGTCAGCTGCTGTTCGCCTGGCTGCACCAGCGCGGGGTTCTGCACTGGACCGACACCGCCCTCACGTTCGACTGGGCCGCTGTTCCCGACGCCGTGGTGGCGTTGGGCGACGCGATCGACGAGCTCTACTGGCGCTCGATCGACCGTCCCAAGACGTCGCACTGGCTCGCCGCGTACGACCTCGTTCGCGGGGTCCTCACCCCGCACCCCGCGTCGCGGTGGGCGCGTGGTCTGCCCGACGAGATCCTCGCGGGAGCCCCGAAGGGGTTCACCGACGCGGTCCTCGACGACGAGTTCCCCCTCTCCATGTTCTTCGAAGCCCTCGACAAGAAGATGAAGCCGGTCATCGAGTCGACCGTCGGCATCAGGGGCAGCGACGCCTGACTCGACAGCGCATTTCTGGGGTCCGATCGTGTGGTGCGACCGGACGCAGCGTCTGCGGCCATTCCTCCCGGAGGGTGGCCGCAGAACTGTTCCTGCCCGAGAATCCGTTCGTGCAGGACGATCCGTCTCTGCCTGAGAATCCGTTCCTCCATCAGAATCCGTTCCTTCACGAGAGTTGCGCACATGAGCGTCACCGACCGCACCATCGTCCTCGCCGGAGCGACCAGCGCCTCCGGACTCGCCCTCGCTCGCGCGCTCGTGGAGGCCGGGGCCCGAGTCGTCGCGACCGGGCGCTCCGCGGAGCGGCTCGCACCGCTGAGCGCTGTCGGCGCCGAGGTCGATACGGCGGACGCGACCTCCCTGGAATCGATGACCTCGCTGGCGACGCGTCTCGGCGCGGTCGACGCGGTGCTCCCCCTCGTGGGCGGCTGGCGCGGAGGAGGCGGTCTCGCTGGGCAGTCTGACGACGATCTCCAGGCTCTTCTTCCTGCTCTCGAGGCCGTGCGGGCCACCAGCCGGGCATTCGACGCCGCGCTGCGGGCATCGGACGCCGGCCGCTTCGCGATCGTGTCGTCGACTGCGGTGGCGCGCCCACTGGCGGGTGGTGCGAACTACGCCGCGGTGAAGGCCGCCAGCGAGGCCTGGGCCCGGGCGGTGGCGCAGGGCTTCGCCAAGGCGGCCCGCGATTCCGGAGAGCCGCTGCGCGCGGCATCGCTGGTGTTCCGCGCGAAGGCGCTGGATCCTGACGCGCTCGTCCCGCGGGTGCTGTCTCTGTGGGACGTCGATGCCGTCGAACTCAACGACCAGGTGCTCGCGCTCGACTGAACAGGTCTCGCCCCTGGCTAGCGCCGGAATCCGGGCATGTCCGGCGGCGAACCCCGCACCGGGGCCGGGGCCTCGGGAAAGGCCTGCTCGCTCGCACCCTCGATGCTCGCGCCCTCCTCGCTCGCGCCCTCGATGCTCGCGCCCTCCTCTCTCGCGCCCTCCTCGCTCGCACCCTCGATGCTCGCGCCCTCCTCTCTCGCGCCCTCCTCGCCGGCCGGGTGCTGCTCCGGCGCGTTCGCGTAGAGCTCTGTGAGCGTGCGATATGACTTCGTGAAGAACGCGAGTGTTCCTGCGATCACCATGACGACGCCGGCGAACAGGCAGATCAGGGCGATACCCCGGGCTTCTCCCTCGCCGAGCAGCCACTCCCACTGTCGCTGACCGGCGTCGGTCCTCATGTACGGGATGATCAGGAACTCGGCGATCGGCGCGATCAGGAACGCCGTGATCGGTGCGGCGGCGGCCTCCATCGCGGCGGCCACTCCGAACACCCGGCCCTGCCGGTCGTAACGGACCACCTTCTGGATGATCGTCTGCTCGGCCGCCTCCGCAGGCGGCACGAGCGCCATGTAGATCCACATGCCGATCACGTACAGCGGCCACCACTCGCGCAGCATGAACACCGAGCCGAGCAGTCCCATCGCGATCACGACGAGCAGAAGCGTGCGCATGGGCTTCACGCCGAGGCCGAACTTCGCCACCAGGCCCCCGCCGATCAGGAATCCCGTCGAGGAGAACGCGAGCGCGAACCCCCACATCTGGGCATCGAACAGGGTCAGGCCGTACGGATCCATCAACGCCATGTACACGCCGCCGATGAGGTTGTTGAAGGTCGAGAAGATGATCAGCGCGAAGAGCCCCGGAGCGAGCCGGATGGCCTTCACGCTGCCGCGGAAGTCGAGCGCGCTCTTCGCCTCGGGGTCAGGCGTCGGTGCGCTCTCGGGAATGCGGATGAAGAGCAGGTGCACGAACGTGACCACCATGGCGCCGATGGCGATCGCGAGCGTCCACCCCATGCCCAGGAACCCGATGGACAGACCCGAGAAGACGCTCGTGACGAGGAAGGCGAGGCCCTGCACCGTGCCGACGAGCCCGTTCGCGTTGGCGCGCCGCTCTTCGGGCACCAGCAGCGTCACCGTGGTCGAGAGCGCGATGTTGCGCAGCTGCTCGATGACGCCGCCGAAGAGGATGATCACGGAGAAGATCCAGAACCACGGGCCGCCGAGATCGAGCAGCACCGCCTCGGTCTGCCAGACGTACAGCAGTCCGGCGATCAGGAAGGCGAGAGCGGAGACCACGCTCGAGAGCAGCATCACCGTGTGCTTGCGGTTGCGGTCGACGATCGTGCCGAAGATCATCGCGAAGAAGGCGATGAACAGCATGTACGCGCCGCCGATGACACCGGTGGCCAGCACGGACTGCGTCTCGATGTAGACCCAGAACGTCAGGGCGAACCACAGGAAGCTCGTCGTCACGTTGGCGACCAGCGTGTTGACGAGGACGTTCGCGAAGGCGGTCTTCGCTGCGGTGCGCTCCATGACTCAGAGGGTAGGCCCGGCCTCGGACATCCGGTAGTCCCTGCGCGATCTGCGGACCCGGTCCCGAACTGCGGACGAATCCGGCGGAAGGCGCAGCAGATCGGGACGCGCCCCGCAGATCGGACCCGGAATGCCCCCGTAGGCTTGGGTGGTGACTATTCAGCATGATCCCGCGGTCCGCGGCTTCGCCAGCGACAACTACTCCGGCGTCCACCCCGAGGTCCTCGCGGCCATCACGGCGGCGAACGGCGGCCATCAGGTGGCGTACGGCGAGGATGCCTACACCGCGCGCCTGCAGGAGGTCTTCGAGACCCACTTCGGCGACGGCGTCCGGGCCTTCCCCGTGTTCAACGGCACGGGGGCGAACGTCACCGGACTGCAGTCGATGCTGCCGCGATGGGGCGCCGTGATCGCCGCATCCAGCGCGCACATCAACGTCGACGAGGGCGGAGCGCCGGAGAAGATCGGCGGGTTCAAGATCCTCGCGGTGCCCACCGACGACGGCAAGCTCACGCCCGAGATCGTCGACCGCGAGGCCTGGGGCTGGGGTGACGAGCACCGCGCGCAGCCGCTCGTCGTCTCGATCACGCAGTCGACCGAGCTCGGCACCGTCTACTCGGTCGACGAGATCCGCGCCCTCGCCGACCACGCGCACGAGCGCGGAATGCGGCTGCACCTCGACGGCGCCCGCATCTCCAATGCCGCGGCCGCCCTCGATCTGCCGCTGCGTGCGTTCACCCGAGACGCCGGCGTCGACGTGCTCAGCTTCGGAGGCACGAAGAACGGCGCGATGCTCGGCGAGGCCATCGTCGTGCTGAACCCGGAGGCATCGGACGGACTGCAGTACTCGCGCAAGTTCAACATGCAGCTGTCGTCGAAGATGCGCTTCGTCTCGGCCCAGCTCATCGCCCTGCTCGAGGGCGACCTGTGGCTGCGCAACGCCCGGCACGCGAACGCGATGGCGCAGCGGCTGCGCGGCGCCATCGAGACAGGCATCGCCGACGGCACGATCGACGGGGTCTCGTTCACCCAGCCGACCCAGGCGAACGGCGTGTTCGCCCAGCTCCCCGACGGCGTCGCCGACCTGCTGCGCGAGAAGTTCCGCTTCTACGACTGGGATGCCGCACGCAACGAGGTCCGCTGGATGTGCGGCTTCGACACCGAGGAGTCCGACGTCGACGAGTTCGTCTCCGAGCTCGCGCGCCTCACCGCCCGCTGAGCCTCAGGCCGGGCAGGCCGGGCAGGCCGGGCAGGCCGGCGCAGTCGTCGTCAGCGCAGTCGTCGGCGCAGGCCTCGTCGGCGCAGCAGACCTGGTCAGCGCAGTCGTCGTCGGCGCAGCAGACTTTTTCAGCGCAGAAGTCCGAGGTTGGCCAGAGCCTGACGGATGAGGGTGCCCCGACCGCCCTCCATCTCGGCGGCGACGGCGTCGGAGCCCGCGGCCTCGGGTGAGAACCAGGTGACCTCGAGAGCGTCCTGGCGGGGTTCGCAGGTGCCTGTCACGGGAACGACGAACGCCAGCGAGACGGCGTGCTGCCGGTCGTCGTGATACGCGCTCACGCCCGGCATGGGGAAGTACTCCGCGACCGTGAACGGCAGCGGCTGCGGCGGGAGCAGCGGGAACGCCATGGGTCCGAGATCGTTCTCGACGTGCCGGAAGAGCGCATCGCGGATCGTCTCACCGAACCGCACGCGCCCCGACACGATCGTGCGCGTCATCTCGCCCATCGGGGTCGAGCGCAGCAGGATGCCGATCTCGGTCACCTGTCCCGATCCGTCGGTGCGCACCGGGATCGCCTCGACGTAGATCATGGGCAGATGGCGTCGCGCCTCCGCCAGCTCGAACTCGCTCAGCCACCCGGGGTTCGTGTCGCGCGCCGGCGGCTTCGCGTCGCCGAAGTCGTCCATCCCGTCATCGGGTTCGGGTTCGGGGTCAGGTGTGCGGACAGCCATGTGTCCTTTCTACCAGCAGCGCCCGGGACCGACACGGACTTCACCACGTCGATCGGCATACGGTCCGCCCGACCGACGAGCGGGTGTCCGGCCCCCCTGACAGGATGGTGACGTGAGCGAAGCCCTGACGATCGACGACACCCTCACGCGCTGGTCCGTGCCCGACCGGGCGGGGATGCCGCTGCTGGTGCTGCTGCACGGCTACGGCGCCGACGAGAACGACCTGTTCGGCCTCGCGCCCTATCTGCCCGAGGGCATCGCCCTGGCATCCGTCGCCGCACCGCTCGCTCCCCCGTGGCCGATGCCCGGGCGCTCCTGGTACGCCATCGAGGGTCTCGACGGCCGCAGTCCCGAGTCCGTCACCGCCGCCGCGGAGGCGTTCCTGCGCTGGCTCGACGAGACCGCGGCGGATGCCTCCAGCGTCGCCCTGCTCGGTTTCTCGCAGGGAGCCGCCGTGGCATTGCAGGCCATGCGCCTCGACCCCGGCCGCGTCGACACGGTCGTGGCTCTCAGCGGCTACGTCGCCGCGGGAGACCTGCCGCACGACGAGGCCCTGGCCCAGCGCAAGCCCCATGTCTTCTGGGGCCGCGGCACCAACGACCAGGTGATCCCCGAGGCGCGTGTCGCCCACACGGCGCAGTGGCTCCCCGCGCACTCCGAGCTGTCGGGCCGCGTGTACACCGGCCTCACGCACAGCATCTCCGAAGACGAGCTGCGCGACGTCCACGCCTTCCTCTCGAAGTGGCTGGAGCGGACCGCTCCGGAGTGACCGCGGACTGATCCCGGATTCCTCCGAGCGAGAGCCAGGACTCCTCCGAGCGAGAGCCCGGACTGTTCAGAGCGAGAGCCAGGACTCCGACACGCCCGGGGTTGCGCCGCCTCGACACGCCCGGGTATCGTCGTGGAGTCCTGTCCGCCGTGTCTGGAAGTCCTTTGATCTGATCCGTCGCCTCCGCGCCCATTCTTCCGCGCGCTGACCCGACGATCGCCGACTCCACGGCCGACCACCGCCCGCCGTCCTTCGCGACGGCATCCCGCCCCGGCGGGAGTCTTCGGGCACCCCGGTGTCAGTGCACCCTCGCACTCGACAGGAGACACCATGTCAGTCCCCGCTCTTCACCCGTCGGTCACCCTCGACCGGCTCTCATTCACCTGGCCCGACGGCACGATCGCTCTCGACGCCGTCTCCGGATCCTTCGGCGCAGGGCGCACCGGCCTCGTCGGCCGCAACGGCGCAGGGAAGTCCACCCTGCTGCGCCTGATCGCCGGCGAGCTGAGCCCGACGTCCGGGTCGCTCCCGACGACCGGTGACGTCGCCTATCTCCCGCAGCAGCTCACGCTGGACACCGGTCGCCGCGTCGCCGCGCTCCTCGGCGTCTCCGCTGCGCTCGATGCGGTGCGTGCCATCAGTTCCGGCGATGTCGACCCGTCGCACTTCGACACGGTCGGCGACGACTGGGACATCGAAGCGCGCGCCGAGGCGTCGCTCGCCGAGGCCGGCCTCTCGCCCGACTTCCTCGACCGCACGGTCGGGGAGCTCTCGGGCGGCGAGGCCGTGCTGGTCGCGATCGCCGGCATCCGCCTGCGCCGTGCACCGATCACGCTGCTCGACGAGCCCACCAACAACCTCGACCGCGAGGCCAGGGCGCGGCTCGCAGCCATGATCGCCTCCTGGAAGGGCACGCTGATCGTGGTGAGCCACGACCTGTCGCTGCTCGAACTGATGGATGAGACCGCCGAGCTGTACGGCCGCATGCTGAGTGTGTTCGGGGGTCCGTACTCCCAGTGGCGCGCCTGGTTGGATGCGGAGCAGGAGGCCGCGCGGCAGGCCGAGGTCACGGCCAAGCAGGAATTCCGCAAGGAGAGACGCCAGCGCATCGAGGCGGAGGTCAAGCTCGCGCACCGCGCCCGGACGGCGAAGAAGGCCGAGATCGAGAAGCGGGTGCCGAAGATCATCGCCCACGGACGCCGGATGTCGGCCGAAGTGTCGGCCGGGAGACTGCGCACCGAGGTCGGCGCGAAGGAGGATGCCGCCCGCGCTGCGCTCGACGAGGCAGGGAGGCGGCTGCGCGCGGATGCATCGATGAAGATCGAGCTTCCCGATCCCGACGTCTCGCGCGGACGACGGATCGCCACGCTGGGCGACGGCGAGAGGTCGTGGATCATCCAGGGTCCCGAGCGAGTCGCGCTGGTGGGGCGGAACGGCGCCGGCAAGACGACGCTGCTCGAGCGTCTGGTGGCGGATGCCGATGGTGCCGGTGCCGGTGCTGGTGCCGGTGCTGGTGTTCGTGCTGGTGCTGGTGCTGGTGCTGGTGCTGGTGCTGGTGCTGGTGCTGGTGCTGGCAGCGTTCACAATTCAGCACAGATTCCGCCGATCCGTCCGACTCACGGCGCGGCGGATGCTCTCGACGATTCCCTGCTGAATGCGGAACGACCGGCGTTGACGGCGACCGCGCTCACCGACCGCATCGGATATCTGCCGCAGCGGGTCGACGGGCTCGACGAGGGCCGCTCGGTGTTCGAGAACATCGCGGATGCCGCTCCGCACGTGCCCGAGAAGGAGCTGCGCAACCGACTGGCGAGGTTCCTGATCCGAGGGGCCACCGCCGAGAGACCGGTCGCCGCGCTGTCCGGGGGCGAGCGCTTCCGTGTGGCGCTGGCGTCGCTGCTGCTCGCCGATCCTCCGCCGCATCTCGTGGTGCTCGACGAGCCGACCAACAACCTCGACATCGACACCGTCGATCAACTGGTCGAGGCGCTGCGCGCCTACCGCGGCGCCGTGCTCGTCGTGAGCCACGACGACGCGTTCCTGCGCCGTCTCGGGCTCGATCTCACTCTCGAGATCCTGCCGGACGGCTCACTCGCCGAGCGGTGACCTCATGCGCGCCGACTCCGCATCGCCCTGGTATGGGCGATCGCGGGGTCGGCCGCGCGCAGCGCGTAGTCGTCGGATTCGCGTGGCACCAGAGCCACACGTCCCTCGTCGTCGTGATCGATCCCCCAGCCGTACCGCTTGCCGAGCGGTGAGGAGCGCAGACACGGCTGACCCTTCGAGAAGAACGCGTCGCGCGCCGCAGCGTGGTCGAGAGGGATGCCGTGGCGCAGCGCGTGGGTCGCGAAGAGCACATCGTCGGAGGTGCGACCGTAGGGCTGCTCGGCGATCAGCCGGTAGTGCAGTGCGGCGATCGTCGGCGTATCGCCCGCGGGCGGCTCTTCGGCGTGATCGACCGGGCAGTCCTCAGCGACCTCGATGAAGGTTCTCAGATAGTTGGTGGTGTGCGACGCCATGCATACAGGATGCGCCTGGCCACGGACAATGGCGAGCCCGATGTCGGTGGCCGGGGTGATGATGGAGTGATGAGCGACGTGCTCGACCGTTTCACCCCCGCCACACAGGACTGGTTCCGGGGGGCCTTCCCCGCACCCACTCCCGCACAGGCGGGCGCATGGACGGCCATCTCGGCGCGCAAGCACGCGCTCGTGGTCGCGCCGACCGGGTCGGGCAAGACCCTGTCGGCGTTCCTGTGGGCGATCGACAGCGTCTTCCGAGAGCGCGGCGCGGGCGCCCCGGCGACGGTCACGACGCCGACGGTCACGACGCCGACGGTCACGACGCCGACGGTCACGACGCCGACGGTCACGACGGCGACGACCGCGAAGGCGGTGACGAGGAAGGACTCGACCGCGAAGGCCGCGACCGCGAAGGACGGCACCGCGAAGGACGGCACCTCGCGCACGCGCATCCTCTACATCTCGCCGTTGAAGGCGCTGGGCGTCGACGTCGAGCGCAACCTGCGCTCGCCCCTCATCGGGATCGGTCAGTCCGCGCGACGACTGGGTCTCGCCGCCCCCGCGGTCACGGTCGGCGTGCGCTCGGGCGACACGACCTCGAGCGATCGGCGCAAGCTGGTCTCCGACCCTCCCGACATCCTCATCACCACCCCCGAGTCGCTCTACCTGATGCTCACGAGCCGGGCGGGCGAGACACTGCGCGACGTGCACACCGTGATCATCGACGAGGTGCACGCGGTCGCCGCCACCAAGCGCGGCGCCCACCTCGCGGTCAGTCTCGAGCGCCTCGATGCGCTCCGTCGCTCGCATGGCCACGATGAGCCCGCCCAGCGCATCGGCCTGTCGGCGACGGTGCGACCGATCGACGAGGTCGCGCGCTTCCTCGGCGGGGCCGCCCCCGTCGAGATCGTCGCGCCCCCGGCGTCGAAGACGTTCGAGCTGGGCGTCGTCGTCCCGATGGACGACATGACCAACCCGCCCCCTCCGCCCGGCGCGCCGAAGGGCGCCGCAGACGGCGGCGACGCGGAATACACCGAAGTCACCGGCTCGGTGTGGCCGCACGTCGAGGAGGCGATCGTCGACCGCATCCTCGAGAACAAGTCGACCATCGTCTTCTCCAACTCCCGACGGCTGGCCGAGCGCCTCACCGGCCGGCTGAACGAGATCTACTCGGAGCGCATCGGCGTCGCTCTGCCCGACGCGACCGTGCCCGCCGCGATGATGGCGCAGGCGGGTGCCACAGCGGGCGCCGACCCCGTGCTGGCGAAGGCGCACCACGGTTCGGTGTCGAAGGAGCAGCGGGCGCAGGTCGAGGAGGAGCTGAAGTCCGGCGTGCTCCGCTGCGTCGTCGCGACGAGCAGCCTCGAGCTCGGCATCGACATGGGGGCGGTCGATCTGGTGATCCAGGTCGAGGCTCCGCCGTCGGCGGCCTCGGGACTCCAGCGGGTGGGCCGCGCCGGGCACCAGGTCGGCGAGATCAGCCGTGCGGCGCTCTTTCCCAAGCATCGCGGCGACGTGCTGCACACCGCGATCGTCACCGAGCGCATGCTGGCCGGCAAGATCGAGGCGATCCAGGTGCCCCGCAATCCGATCGACATCCTCGCGCAGCAGACCGTGGCGGCCTGCGCGCTCGGCGAGATCAGCGTCGAGGAGTGGTTCGAGACCGTTCGCCGGTCGGCGCCGTTCCAGTCGCTGCCCCGCTCGGCCTACGAGGCGACGCTCGACCTGCTCGCCGGGCGATTCCCCTCCGACGAGTTCGCCGAGCTGCGACCGCGCCTGGTGTGGGACCGCGACGCGGGCACCCTGACCGGCCGTCCCGGCGCGCAGCGCATCGCCGTGACCAGCGGTGGAACCATCCCCGACCGCGGACTGTTCGGCGTGTTCGTCGCCGGCGAGTCGACGGGCGCCCGTGTGGGCGAGCTCGACGAAGAGATGGTCTATGAGTCCCGCGTCGGCGATGTGTTCACCCTGGGCACGACGAGCTGGCGCATCGCCGAGATCACCCACGACCGGGTGAACGTGATCCCCGCATACGGACAGCCGGGCAAGGTGCCCTTCTGGCACGGCGACGGCATCGGCCGGCCGTTCGAGCTGGGCGAGGCGCTGGGCCGGTTCTCGCGGGAGGTCTCTGCGGCGACGCCCGAGAAGGCCGCCCAGCGACTCATCGACGCCGGCCTCGACGAGCAGGCCAGGATGAACCTGATGGCCCATCTCACCGAGCAGCGGGAGGCGACGGGCACGCTGCCCACCGACCGCACGCTCACGGTCGAGCGCGGTCGCGACGAGGTCGGCGACTGGCGGGTCATCCTCCATTCCCCGTACGGCATGAAGGTGCACGCGCCGTGGGCTCTCGCGATCAACGCGCGAATCCGCGAGCGGCTCGGCGTCGAGGGGTCGGCCGTGGCGAGCGACGACGGCATCATCGTGCGCATCCCGGATGCCGAGGCGGAGCCCCCAGGAGCCGAGCTCTTCGTGTTCGACCCCGACGAGCTCGAACAGCTGGTCACGCAGGAGGTCGGCGGATCGGCGCTGTTCGCGTCGCGATTCCGCGAGTGCGCCGCACGGGCCCTGCTGATGCCGCGCATGAATCCGAACAAGCGCACGCCGCTGTGGCAGCAGCGTCAGCGCTCCGCGCAGCTGCTCGAGGTCGCGAGGCGCCACCCGACGTTCCCGGTGATCCTCGAGACGCTGCGCGAGGTGCTGCAGGACGTGTACGACCTGCCCTCGCTGCGCCGGCTCGCGGTGTCGATCGCCGATCGGCGCATCCGACTGGTCGAGACGCAGCCCGCGCAGCCGTCGCCCTATGCCCGTGATCTGCTGTTCGGCTACGTCGGCGCGTTCATGTACGAGGGCGATTCGCCGCTCGCTGAGCGCCGTGCGGCCGCCCTCTCGGTCGACCCGGCCCTGCTGGGCGAGCTGCTCGGCACGGTCGAGCTCCGCGAGCTGCTCGACCCCGAGGTGATCGCCCAGTTCGAGCGTGAGGCGCAGCGCCTCGATCCCGACCGTCGGGCGCGCGGACTCGAGGGCGTGGCCGATCTGCTGCGCATGCTCGGCCCGATGGATGCGGCAGAGATCGACGCGCGCCTCGACCCCGAGACCGGATCGGCGGCGGAGCATCTCGACGCACTCGTCTTGGCACGACGGGCGATCCCGGTCACCGTCGCCGGCACCACGAGAATCGCCGCGATCGAAGACGCCGGGCGGCTGCGCGACGCACTCGGCGCCGCACTGCCGACGGGGATACCCGTCGCCTTCCTCGAGCCGCTCGCAGATCCGCTCGGCGACCTCGTCGCACGCTACGCACGCACCCACGGCCCGTTCACGACGACCGCGATCGCGACCAGGTTCGGTCTGGGCGCGGCTGTCGCGCGGCACACGCTGCAGCGCCTCGAGCACTCCGGCAGACTCACGAGCGGCTTCTTCCTGCCCGACCCTTCGGCGGGCTCGGGGAGCGGTTCGGGGGACGAGACAGAGTGGTGCGACAGCGAGGTGCTGCGCCGCCTGCGGATGCGCTCGCTCGCCGCCATCCGCGGCAGCGTCGAACCGGTGTCGCCGGAGGCGTTCGCGCGGTTCCTGCCCGACTGGCAGCACCTCGGCCGCCCTCTCGAGGGGGTCGATGGGGTGCTCGCCGTGATCGAGCAGTTCGCGGGGGTGCCGATCCCGGCGAGCGCCTGGGAGTCGCTCGTGCTCCCCTCCCGGGTGCGCGACTACTCCCCTGCTCTGCTCGATGAGCTCACCGCGGCGGGCGAGGTCATCTGGTCGGGACACGGCACGCTTCCCGGTCGCGACGGCTGGGTGTCGCTGCATCCTGCAGAT
>Ga0308161_1004960_pt1 | contig 11934 bp, 13 predicted proteins | sample PhyFR2_FD_201034 | JGI IMG/M metagenome (GOLD analysis project Ga0308161, IMG submission 201034) | Phyllosphere microbial communities from UC Gill Tract Community Farm, Albany, California, United States - DLSLF.R2 | ecosystem: Host-associated > Plants > Phyllosphere > Unclassified | place: USA...
CCACGGCTAAGCCCTGGCCCATTTGCGCACCGCCACCAGTGGTGGCCGCGGCCATAGCCTGATGATAGTCGCCCGGTGATGAGACCGATGACGGTGTCGGTCCGGGCGTCGAGCTGGTTGTTGCCTCTATGCCGGGTAGTGCCCGGTTCGTTGAAGAAGGGCTCGCCGTTGTTGTCGGCAGCTCCGGACTCGTCGGCGAAGCCGTATGCGTCACAGCGGGAGATGGAGATGGCGTTGAGTCGGAAGCGTGGGCCTGCGGTACGAAGCCAAAACTAACCGTAAGCGAGCCAGCGATGAGAGCAATACCCAAGCGACTAGTTCTTAATACTCGATTGGGTTGAACCCGCTTCATGTGCCGTCCCGGAACGAAGGACACGAATGACCGTGTCTGGTGATCACGCACACGCAACCGGACGGAGTCTCCGCCAGTCGGGCCTCGTGCATGTCTGACTTATCGCGCCAACAATAACGCCTAAGAGTTACGGAACTGAGGACGCTCATGATGCCTGAGTGAAAATTGTTACAAAACTGCGGTCTCATCCACCTCGAGGGCGGAAGTCGTATTAGCAGGCTCCACTCTCTAATCCTGCTGGATCTGTCCGATGAGTAGCCGCCGAGGGCGTTCCACGAATCGAGGCGTGGGACGGGAGCCGCCGGCGCCTCATAGACTAGGGCCTATGAAGGTATTGGTCACCGGCGGCGCCGGCTACATCGGATCCCACACCACGCTCTGCCTGCTTGAGGCGGGCCACGACGTCGTGGTGTTGGACAACCTGATGAACTCAAACCCCGAATCTCTGAGGCGCGTGGAGCGACTCGTGGGCAAAAAAGTTGACTTCCGCGAGGTCGACCTGCTCGATGCGGCCGCCGTCGATGCCGTCTTCGCCGGGGGCGGATTCGACGCCGTCATCCACTTCGCCGGTCTGAAGGCAGTCGGGGAGTCGGTCCAGAAGCCGCTCTGGTACTACCAGAACAACGTGGTGGGCACCCTGAACCTGTTGCACAGCATGGACGCGGCCGGTGTCCGCCGGCTGGTCTTCAGCTCTTCAGCGACCGTATACGGTGCCTCGGAGGAAGTCCCGCTGATTGAGAAGGCTCCGCTGGATGCCACAAACCCCTATGGCCGTACCAAGGAACAGATCGAAGACATCCTGTCCGATCTGGGAGCGGCGGACGCGCGCTGGAGCATTGCTCTGCTCCGTTACTTCAACCCGGTCGGCGCGCACGAATCCGGCCTGATCGGTGAGGACCCCAGCGGGATTCCGAACAACCTGCTTCCCTTCGTGGCTCAGGTTGCCGTGGGGCGCCGTGAGAAGGTCATGGTGTTCGGCAACGACTACCCGACGCCGGACGGCACCGGCGTGCGGGATTACATCCACGTGATGGACCTGGCCGGCGGCCATCTGGCTGCCCTCGACTTCATCAGCGGAAAGGAAAGCGTGTTCCGGTGGAACCTTGGCACCGGCCGTGGGTCCTCGGTGCTTGAGGTCATCGAGGCGTTTGGTCGGGCGGTTGGCCGTCCCGTGCCTTACGAGTTCGCTCCCCGCCGTCCGGGCGACGCGGCGGTCAGCTACGCCGACCCCTCCGCGGCCCTGGCAGACCTGGGCTGGTCCGCACGGCGTAACCTCGCACAAATGTGTGAGGACCATTGGCGTTGGCAAAGTAACAACCCACACGGGTACGCGCCCCTGACTGATAGGGCCGGCGCTGCCGCCGAGTAATTTGTCCACAGGGTGTTACGGCACCCTTGTTGGATTGCAGAGCCTCCTTTAGGTTTAACCCCAGTTGCACTGCCCCAGGGGAAGGGGCAGCGGTCATGTTGGGGGCACCGTGGAAGCTGTGCGCATCGTCGAGGACGAGGTCCGGGAACTGATCCGGCGTCGCGGGCTTGACCCGCTGCGGCAGACCGTCGAAGTACGACGCTTGGTCGACGAGGCCATCCTTGACTATGACGAGCGAGCCCTCCTTGCCCCGTTGCCACCGATCGGCCCGCTGGACACGGCCCGTCGCTTTGTCTTCGACGCCGTCGCCGGGTTCGGCCCGCTCCAGCCTCTTCTGGATGACCCGGCAATCGAGGAAATCTGGCTCAACGCTCCGAACGAGATTTTCGTGGCCCGCAACGGCGAGTCGGAGCTGACGTCCGCGGCCCTGACCGAGCAACAGGTCCACGATCTGGTCGAGCGCATGCTCAAAAGCTCTGGCCGCCGTCTCGACCTCTCGTCCCCCTTCGTCGATGCGTCCCTCCCGGACGGTTCCAGGCTCCACGTCGTCATCCCGGACGTGACCCGGCGACACTGGGCCATCAACATCCGAAAGTTTGTCGTAAAGGCCAGCAGGCTGGAGCACCTCGTTGAGCTCGGCACCCTGACGCCGCAGGCTGCCCGGTTCCTCGGAGCGGCCGTCGCGAGCGGGCTGAACATCCTCGTCTCTGGAGCCACGCAGGCAGGCAAGACAACCATGCTGAACTGTCTCGCGGCCAGTATCGGCACCCGGGAGCGCGTGGTCACGGTGGAGGAAATCTTCGAACTGAAGTTCCCGCTCCGCGACGTCGTCGGGCTCCAATGCCGGCAACCAAACCTCGAAGGCGAGGGCGAAATCCCACTCCGCCGACTGGTCAAGGAGGCGCTCCGGATGCGCCCGGACCGCCTGGTGGTCGGCGAGGTCCGGGAGGCTGAAAGCCTTGACATGCTCATCGCTTTGAATTCTGGTTTGCCCGGGATGTGCACCTTGCACGCCAACTCCGCCCACGACGCGGTCACGAAGATCTGCACCCTGCCGCTTTTGGCGGGCGAGAACATCTCCAGCGCCTTCGTCGTCCCCACCGTCGCGTCCTGCATCGACCTCGTCGTCCACTGCAGCCGTCTCGCGAACGGCCGCCGGCAGGTAACGGAGATCCTCGCGCTGGGCCGCAGGGTCGAGAACGGGGTCATCGAGTCCTCCATGGTGTTCGAGCTCGACGGCGGCCAGCTGGCAGCCCGGGCGAACTCGATGCCGGCGGCCGAAAAATTTGCGCGGGCCGGATACGACGTCGCGGCGCTGCTGGAGTCGCACTGATGGCGCCGCTGCTGGGGCTGCTCGGGGGAGTGGGGCTGCTGTTGATCTGGTGGTCGGCCTGGGAGCAGCCGCCCCGGGGGCCACGGCCTCCGAAGGTGAACCGCCTGGATGACCTGCTGCGCGCCGCGGGCATCGAAAAGGTCAGCAGGGCCGGACTCCTGGCCACCTGCCTCGGCGTCGGAGGTTTCGTGTCCTTGCTCTTCTTCGCCGGCACCCGCTCGTTGCCCATCTCCTGTTGTTTCGGGCTCTTCGGAGGATGGCTGCCGTTGGGCGCCGTCAGGTGGCGGGCACGAAAACGGACGGCGGTGCTTCGGGAGCTGTGGCCCGACGTCGTGGACCACCTGCGCTCGGCAATCCGCGCCGGGCTGTCACTCCCCGAGGCCCTGATCCAGCTCGGCGACAAGGGGCCGTCCGAGCTGCGCCCGCTCTTCCGGGACTTTGGCGCCGACTACCGGTCCGGTGGCCGCTTCGACCCGGCACTGAACCGGCTCAAGGAACGGCTAGCCGACCCCGTCGCCGACCGCATCGTGGAAGCTCTGCGCCTCACCCGCGAGGTGGGCGGCTCCGATCTTGGGCGTTTGCTCGGCACCCTAGCGGACTTCCTGCGTGAGAACGCCCGTACCCGCAGCGAACTGGAGGCGCGCCAGTCCTGGACTGTCAACGCCGCCCGTCTCGCCGTCGCCGCACCTTGGATTGTGCTCGTCCTCCTCGCTAGCCGGCCCGAAGCGGTCGCCGCTTACAACACGGCCGTCGGCGCCGCCGTCCTGATCGGAGGCCTGGTGGTCTCGCTCGTCTGTTACACACTCATGCTCCGGATCGGCGCGCTGCCGCAGGACGAAAGGGTGCTCCGATGAGCGCGCTGCTGGCCTCCGCGGCGGCGTGCGGTGCCGTGCTCGGAGCCGCGCTGTGGCTGGTGCTGGTCCGGTTGCCGTTCATGCGGCCGGTCAGCTTTACCGAACGGATCGCCCCGCAGCTTCGCTCCTATAGCGTGCAGTCACGGCTCCTGCACGAGGCGCCCCGGAATCTCACTCCCTTCGGACCCCTTGAACGCATCCTTCGGCCTGTCCTCGGTGACTGGATGCGGGCTTTGGGCCGGCTCAACCCTGGAACGACCGCCCTGAACCGCAGGCTGGTGCGCGCCGGGAGTGACAAGATCGCCGTCGAGTTTCGCGCGGAACAACTACTCTGGGCCGCTGGAGGATTCCTGGGTGCGGTGGCCATAGTCCTGGTCAGTGGTCTGACCGTGCGGCTGAACCCGCTCTTCGCGGTCCTGATCGTCGTCGCTGCGGGTCTGGCCGGCTTCATGCTCCGGGACTACGCGCTCGGTGCCCGCATCAAGAAGCGTGAGGTCCGCATGATGGCGGAGTTCCCGAGCGTCGCCGAGCTGATGGCCCTGGCCGTGAGCGCCGGCGAGAGCGCCACCGGGGCGCTGGACCGGGTTTGCCGCCGCACCCAAGGGGAGATGGCCAAGGAGTTCGGCCTGGTGCTCGCGTCCACCAGGGCCGGCCAGCCGCTGGTGGAAGCCCTGCAGGAGTTCTCCGCGCGGACCAATCTGGCCCCGCTGGTCCGCTTCGTCGACGGACTCATCGTCGCGGTCGAGCGGGGCACACCGCTGGCGGAAATCCTCCGGGCGCAGGCCCAGGACGTCCGGGACGCCGCCAAGCGCGACCTCATGGAATCTGCAGGAAAGAAGGAGATCGGCATGATGGTTCCGCTCGTCTTCGGCGTGTTGCCCCTGACGGTCGTCTTCGCCGTTTTCCCGGGCCTGGCGGCCATCACCCTGGGCCTCTGACAGGCGAGCTCGCCGACAAATCGAAAGAACATCAAAAGCATCAGCAGCACAAGAAAAAGGGGAATCACATGGCTACACCAACACATCCGGCCCGCGTCATGAACAGGCTGCTTTTCGCGATCCTCTGGTGCGCGGGTGCGGCGCCCGTGAAGCTGCGCGAGGGCAAGCCGGACGGTGGCTACCCTCGGGAGCGGGGTGACGTCCCCGGCTGGGTGATGATCACGCTGATGTCTGCCGTCCTGGTCGCCGCCCTCCTCGCCATCGCCGGGCCAGCTCTTGAGGGGCTCTTCAACCAGGCGATGCAGAAGGTCGGGCAATAGGCGGTGATGCACGCACCGGCAGCTGTCCCGGCGCGGGCGCCCGACGGCGGTGTCAGGGGAGGCGGGAGCCGGCAGGAGGGGGACACGGACCGCGTGGCCCGGCGGATAGGACTCTGGCCCCTCCCGGCCCGGCGGCAAGCAGTGCGGCCCATTCAGGACCGGCGCCGCGACGGCCGGCCAGCCCAGAGCCAGCACCCCGAGCGGGGTGCCGCCGTGGTCGACTTCGTGATGGTCGGCGCACTTGCGACAGTGTTCTTCCTGGCTATCGTCCAGCTGGCGTTAGTCCTTCACGTCCGGAATACCCTGATTGACGCCGCTGCCTCCGGGGCGCGGTACGGCACGCTCGCCGACCGGGACGCTGGTGACGCTAGGGAGCGCACGACGCAGCTGATCGGCGTCGCATTGACCGCTGACTTCGCCCGCGATGTCAGCACGGGGGAGGCCAGCTACGGTGGAATCCGCACCCTTGAGGTGACCGTCCGTGCCCCGCTCCCCGTCATCGGCCTGATCGGTCCGACCGGCGTGCTGGAGGTGAAGGGCCATGCCGCCTTCCAGCCGTGAATCGAGGGTCATTCCGGACGGTGAAGGGCGGGGCGTCCCGGATCGCGCACGGCCTGCAGTCCCGGACCACGCACCGCCTGCACTCCCGGACTCTGATGGCCAGGTGGTCCCGGTCCGCGCACGGCCGGCATTCCCGGACGCTGAAGGTCGGGGTGTCCCGGATCCCGCCCGCGCCGACGTCCCGGCCCCTGACGCCGCAGGGACCGACCCGGAACAGGGGAGCGCCGTCGTCGAGTTCACCTTTCTCGCTCTGCTCCTCATGGTCCCGGTGGTGTACTTCGTCATCACCCTCGGCCAACTGCAGGGAGGGTCGTTTGCCGTGGCCGGGGCCGCGGACCAGGCGGCCAAGGTCTTCGTCGCCCAGGCCGACGCCGGTGCGGGGCGCGCCGCGGCGGAACAGGCCGTCCAACTCGCGCTCGCCGACTACGGGCAGCCCGCGGGCAATGCCACCCTGGAAACCGCCTGCAGTTCCCCTGACTGCGCCGCCGCCGGCTCCGCCGTGACGGTGACGGTCCGGCTCACCGTCCCGCTCCCGTTCGTGCCGTTCGGCGAGGCGCTCCGGCTCGACGCCGGACACCTGAGCGCCACCTCCACCCAGATCGTCGGGCGATTCCGCTGATGGCGCCGCGGACAGGAAGCAGAAGGCAGGCGCAGTTACCGGCCAAGATGCGGCATCAGCCGGAGGATGCCCGCGAGGCCGGCCAGCTAATGGTCCTGATCATTGGCTATGTCCTGATCGCCCTGTTGATCGTCACCGTGGTGGCTGCGGCCTCCAGCGTGTACCTCGAGCACAAGAAGCTGCTCTCCCTCGCCGACGGCGCCTCGATCGCCGCGGCGGACAGCTTCACCCTGGGCCAGATCGACGGCAGCTCCGGCACCCCCACCGCCATCCTCAGCGGCCCGCGGGTCCGCGGCACCACCCTCGACTACCTCACCCGCGACGGCGCCTACGCCCGCTTCAGCGACCTGGCGGTCGCGCCGGCGACCGGCAGCCCCGACGGGGCCACCGCCGTCGTGGTCCTCAGCGCGGCCGTGCACCCGCCGATCGTCAATTTCCTGGTCCCCGACGGCATCAGGATCGAGGCGACGTCGACGGCACGGTCCCGGCTGACGCGCTGACTCGCAACCGGGGTAGGCTTGAAAAACCATGGCAAACATTGATTTTCCCGCTGAAATCCGCGCGCTGCGCGCCACCTACGCCTCGATCGAGAACGTCTCCAATGTCGACGCGCTCAAGGAAGACATCGCAGAACTGAGCGAGCGCGCCGGCGAGCCGAATCTCTGGGACGATCCCTCCGCCGCACAGGTCATCACCTCAAAGCTCTCGCACAAGCAGTCCGAACTCGAGCGCCTCAACAAGCTTGCGGCCCGCATCGACGACCTCGAGGTGCTCGTGGAGCTCGGCCAGGACGAGGGCGACGAGGACTCCATGGGGGAGGCCGCCGCAGAGCTCGAATCTGTCCGCAAGGCGCTCGCCGACCTCGAGGTGGTCACCCTCCTCTCCGGCGAGTTCGACGAACGCGAGGCGGTGGTGACCATCCGGGCCGGCGCCGGAGGCGTGGACGCCGCGGACTTCGCCGAGATGCTGCTGCGGATGTACCTGCGCTGGGCCGAACGCCACGGCTACCCGACAACCATCATGGACACCTCCTACGCCGAAGAAGCGGGCCTGAAGTCGGCCACCTTCGAGGTCAAGGCTCCCTACGCCTTCGGCACGCTCAGCGTCGAGGCGGGCACCCACCGCCTGGTCCGGATCAGCCCCTTCGACAACCAGGGCCGCCGCCAGACCTCTTTCGCCGCCGTCGAGGTCATCCCGCTGATCGAATCCACTGACTCGATCGAGATCCCGGACAACGAGATCCGCGTGGACGTCTTCCGCTCCTCCGGCCCCGGCGGCCAGTCGGTCAACACCACCGACTCCGCGGTACGCCTGACCCACATCCCCACCGGCACCGTCGTGTCGATGCAGAACGAGAAGTCCCAGCTGCAGAACCGCGCCGCCGCCATGCGCGTCCTCCAGTCCCGCCTCCTGCTGCTGAAGAAGGAGCAGGAGGACGCCGAAAAGAAGGCCTTCGCCGGCGACGTCAAGGCTTCCTGGGGCGACCAGATGCGCTCCTACGTCCTCAACCCGTACCAGATGGTCAAGGACCTGCGCACCGAACACGAGGTGGGCAACACCTCGGCCGTGTTCGACGGCGAGATCGACGACTTCATCGACGCCGGCATCCGCTGGCGGACCGACAACCGGAACGCGGAGAAGTAGACCCGGGGGAGCGACCAGCCCAAATTCCCGCGACACGCCACCACCCTCCGGCCGGCGCGCCGGGGCCGGTGCGTATAGTCGGAGGGCCGGTGCCCTATTTCCCCCAAAAGAAAGCCCGCGCCCCGGCGGCAGAACTGGTCTGAAAGATGCCCGGCTCCTGCTGGGTACATAGGGTCATGATCCGCTTCGAAAATGTCACCAAGGTCTACGACCAGAAGGCGCGGCCGGCGCTGGATTCGATCAACCTTGAGATCGACCGGGGAGAGTTCGCCTTCCTCGTGGGGGCCTCCGGCTCCGGCAAGTCCACCTTCCTGCGCCTGGTCCTCAAGGAGGACCGGGCCTCCTCCGGCGCGGTCTACGTCGCCGGCCAGAACGTGGCCCGGATTTCCAGCTGGCGGGTGCCGCGGCTTCGCCGGGGGATCGGCGTCGTCTTCCAGGACTTCCGCCTGCTGCCGCAAAAAACCGTCTTTGCCAACGTCGCCTTTGCCATGCAGGTGATCGGCCGCAGCCGCAGCGTCATCCGCGAAACAGTGCCCGAGGTCCTCAAAACCGTTGGACTCGAGGGCAAGGAAAACCGCCTCCCGCACGAGCTGTCGGGCGGCGAGCAGCAGCGCGTGGCAATCGCCCGCGCCGTCGTCAACCGCCCCGGCATCCTGCTGGCCGACGAACCCACCGGCAACCTGGACCCCACCACCTCCATGGGCATCATGGGCGTCCTGGACAAGATCAACCAGAACGGCACCACCGTGGTGATGGCCACCCACGACGACGACATCGTCAACGAAATGCGCAAGCGCGTCGTCGAACTCCGCAACGGCAAGGTCATCCGTGACGAAGCCCGCGCCCTCTACACCTCGATGATCCCCACGGTGGGCCAGGCCCGCCGGGCCCGCGACGCCGGCGGCCGGGACGAGGGCGGAACACCGGACGGGGGCCCGGCCGGCACCACCACGGCCAAGGCCGACGACGCCGGGGAGGTCCAGCTGTGAGGCTCGCCTTCATTCTCGGGGAAATCGGCAGCGGCCTGCGCCGCAACCTCTCCATGGTGGTCTCGGTCATCCTGGTCACCTTCGTCTCGCTCACCTTCGTCGGCGCGGCCGGCATGCTCCAGCTGCAGATCAACCAGATGAAGGGCTACTGGTACGACAAGGTCCAGGTGGCGATCTTCCTCTGCAGCGACGGGTCGACGGCGCCCGGCTGCGCCTCCGGCCCGGCCACCCAGGAGCAGCAGGACAATCTGCGCAAGCTCCTGCAGTCCCCGTCCGTGGCCCAGTACGTCCACGACTTCCAGTACGAATCCAAGGACGACGCGTACAAGCACTTCAAGGAGCAGTTCTCCAACTCGCCGATCGTCGACTCGGTCACCCCGGACCAGCTCCCGGCCTCCTTCCGGATCAACCTCAAGGACCCGGAGAAGTACCAGGTCATCAGCGAGAACTTCTCCTCCCAGGCCGGCGTGGAATCCGTCATCGACCAGCGCCAGCTCCTCGAACGGCTCTTCTCGGCCATGAACGCCGCCTCGCTCGTGGCCGTCAGCATCGCCGGCGTCATGATCATCTGCGCCATCCTGCTGATCGCCACCACCATCCGCCTCTCGGCGTTCAGCCGCCGCCGGGAAACGGGCATCATGCGCCTGGTCGGCGCCTCCAAGACCGTGATCCAGCTGCCCTTCATCCTCGAGGGCGTCATTGCCGCGGTGATCGGTGCGGCCTTGGCCTCCGGCACGCTCTGGGCCGTGGCAAACTTCTTCCTCAACGGTTTCCTGTCCAAGCAGTACCCGGATACCGCCTTCATTTCCCCGGGCCAGACGCTGATCCTTGCCCCCGCCCTGATCGGGCTGGGCATCGTGCTCGCCGGAATATCATCGCTCCTGACCCTCCGCCGGTACCTCAGGGTCTAGCCGTGCGCAACGTAGAGGAACTGCCCATGACACCGAAGGCACGACGCACCGCAGCGGCCCGCAAGGCCCTCCGCCACAGCCGGCTGGTCAGCACCGCCGTCGTGCTGGCCCTCGCCGCCAGCCTCGGCGCGCCCGCGCCGCTGGCCGTGGCGGACAACCTCGAGGACCAGCAGGCCGCCCTGCGGGACCAGGCCGCCCGGGTCCAGGACTCCCTCGAATTCGTCGACGCGAAGATCTCCCAGGCCGCGGCCGACCTGGTGGTCTACCAAGGCCAGCTGCCCGGGGCCCAGCAGTCCCTCCTCGAGGCCCAAGGCCGGGTGGCCGGGGCGGTCAAGGAAGTCGACGCCCTCGCCTCGCGGGTGGACCTGGCCCAGCAGAACAAGGCCAAGATCACCCAGCAGCTCCAGAACGACCAGCAGAAGATCACCGAGACCAAAAAGCTGATCGGCCAGATCGCCACCCAGGCGTACAAGTCCGGCGGCGTCCCCTCCAACCTCTCGCTGTTCTTCGGCTCGAACCAGGGCGGCAGCCTCACGGACACCATCGACCTGGCCGACCAGGCGCTGCGCAGCCAGAACTCGGCGATGGACAAGCTCACACAGCAGAACGCCACCAACGTGAACTCGCAGGCGCGGCTGCAGGCGGTGGAGGCCGAGATCAAGGACCTCAAGTCCAAGGCCGACGCCGCGCTGGAGCGGGAAAAGGCCGCCCGGGACGAGGCCGAGGCCAAGAAGGCCCAGGTCGACAAGCTCATTGCCGACACCACCCGCATCAACGCAGAACTCCAGGCCGCCAAGCCGGGCATCCAGAACCAGCTCGCCCAGGTCAAGGCCCAGCAGGACGCAGTGGCCGCCGAAATCGCCGAGCGGGACCGCAAGCTTCGCGAGGCGTGGCTGGCCGAACAGCGCAGGATCGCCGAGGCCGCCGCGGCGGCGGCGGCGGCAGCTGCCAAGGCCCAGGGCCAGGCGCCACCGCCCCAGGCACCCTACGTTCCCCCCGCACCGGGTCCCATCTCGGCGTTCGGGCTGCGGCACCCCTTCGCGGCCAACATTCCGATCACCTCCGGCTTCGGCTGGCGGGCGACGCCGCCGGGCACCATCGACTTCTACGGCCAGGGCGGCTACATGCACACCGGCATCGACTTCGGTGCCACCTGCGGCACCCCGGTCTACGCCGCGGCCGCAGGCACCGTGTTCTCCGCCGGCTGGGGCAACGACGGCGGCGGCAATCGGGTGAAGATCTCCCACGGCGTCATCCAGGGCAACTCACTGACCACCGTCTACTACCACAACACCTCCGTGGTGGTCTCCGTCGGCCAGCAGGTCAGCCAGGGACAGCTCATCGCCTACTCCGGTACCACCGGCAACTCCACCGGCTGCCACGCCCACTTCGAGACGTGGGTCAACGGCCAGGCGGTCGACCCCATGGGCCTGCTCTAAACTGGAGTGAATTGCACCATCGATTGAGGAGTTAGCACCGTGCCCAAAGAAAGTGGCCGGAAGGCAGTGGCCACCAACCGCAAGGCCCGGCACGACTACCACATCCTGGATACCTACGAGGCGGGCATCGCGCTCATGGGTACCGAGGTTAAGTCCCTGCGCGAGGGCCACGCGTCCATGGTGGACGGGTTCTGCACCTTCTACAACGGCGAGCTCTGGATGGAAGCTATCCACATCCCCGAGTACCACCAGGGGAGCTGGACCAACCACGCCGCCCGCCGCCGTCGGAAGCTGCTCCTGCACCGCGAGGAACTGACCAAGATCGAGCACAAGGTCCGCGAGTCAGGCTTCACCATCGTGCCCCTGCAGCTTTACTTCGTGGACGGACGCGCCAAAGTGGAGATCGGCGTCGCGCGCGGCAAGAAGGAATACGACAAGCGCCAGACCCTGCGCGAACAGCAGGACAAGCGCGAGGCCCTGCGCGTCATGCGCGAACGCAACCGCCGCTAAGGCCGGGACGGCCACGCGCCGGCCGCGGGAATGATTCCGACGGCGGCTGCGTTATCATTGAGTGTCCGGGAGGGATCCACAAGGTCCCGAACGGC
>Ga0308161_1004963_pt1 | contig 11925 bp, 8 predicted proteins | sample PhyFR2_FD_201034 | JGI IMG/M metagenome (GOLD analysis project Ga0308161, IMG submission 201034) | Phyllosphere microbial communities from UC Gill Tract Community Farm, Albany, California, United States - DLSLF.R2 | ecosystem: Host-associated > Plants > Phyllosphere > Unclassified | place: USA...
ATCGGCCTGGCCTTTCAGCTGCTGGACGACCTCAAGGACATGGACAGCCCCGGCACCAACATGGTGGCGCATATCGGCGTGTCCGGCGCGCATCGCCGCCTGCAGGATTACCTGGATGCGGCCAACGATGCGATCGCGGGCGAGCGCAACGCCGGCATGCTGCAAGGTTTTGCGGAAGCCTTCTTCAGGCGCGCTTAGAAGTTATTACAGGTCCGGATGGGTCCACAGCCCGCTGCGCGCCGCCTCGGCAGGCCGCCGCGCTTTCGCGTGAACCGCGACGAATCCACCCTGGAACAGGCGCAGCAGCTTGCGCCTGCCTGATACGCTGGTGCGCTGCTCCCAGGCAGCCGCGCCTTCGGCGCGCACCCGCAGGCCGATCTCGCGGTAGATCAGCAGCGCGCCGGCGATGGCCCAGGCGCAGCGCCACGGCAGTTGCGTCATGCCGATGCGGGCGGATGCGTAATACTGTTCGGCCAATTCCACCAGTTCGCAGGCCAGCGCATGCAGCGCGGGCAGGTGCTGCGGCTGCGCCGCCTCGCCCGGCGCGATGCCCTTCTGCGCCAGCCAGTCTTCCGGCAGGTAGCAGCGGCCGATGCGAAGGTCGTCCCGCACATCGCGGGCGATGTTGGTGAGCTGGAAGGCAATTCCCAGGTCGGCCGCCCGATGCATCACTTGCGCATCGCGCACGCCCATGATGCGGGCCATCATCACGCCCACCACGCCTGCCACGTGGTAGCAATAGCGCAGCGTGTCGTCCAGCGTGTGGAAGCGCTGTTCGCGCGCATCCATCGCAAAGCCTTCCAGCAGTTCGAACAGGTGGCGCCGGGGCAGCGCATGCCGCCGCACCACCTGGCCCAGCGCGGCAAAGGCCGGGATGTCGCTGGCATGGCCGTCGCATACCCGCGCCGTCTCGCGCTGCAGCGCCTGCAGCCGCGCTTCCTTTTCCTGCCGGCTCAGTTCCTGGGCGTCATGGCCCAGGGTCTGGCCGTCGATCACGTCGTCGCAGTGGCGGCACCAGGCATACAGCATCATCACGCTGTCGCGGGTGTCGCGGTCGAACAGCATCGCGGCCTTGGCAAAGCTCTTCGAGCCCTGCCGGATGCTTTGCTGGCTGTAGGCGGAAATGTCCTGCATCGCGGCCTCCGTCACGCGGCGCTCCGGGCGGGCTGTTCATCCAGGATGATGCGCGCGGTGGCCTTGGCCGAGCCGACCACGCCGGGGATGCCGGCGCCGGGATGGGTGCCGGCGCCGACGAAATACAGGCCGGGTATCTGCTGGTCCTTGTTATGGGTGCGGAAATAGGCGCTCTGCCACAGCACCGGCTCCAGCGAGAAGGCCGAGCCGACATGGGCGTTGAGTTCGTCGCGGAAGTCGCAGGGCGTGAAGATGCGCGAGGTGACGAGGTCGCGCTTTAAGTCCGGTATGTAGTGCTGCTCCAGGTAGTCGAGGATGCGGTCGCGGTAGCGCGGGCCTTCGCTTTCCCAGTCGATGTCGGCATTGCCCAGGTGCGGCACCGGCGCCAGCACGTAATAGGCGCTGTGGCCGGGCGGCGCCAGCGACGGGTCGGTAACGGTAGGCGCATGCAGGTAGAGCGAAAAATCGTCCGCCAGCGTGGCGCCATGGAAGATGTCCTTCAGCAGTTCGCGGTAGCGCGGGCCGAACAGCACGGTATGGTGCTCCAGCCCCGGCCGCGTGCCCTTCAGGCCGAAGTAGATCACGAACAGCGACATCGAGAAGCGCTTCTTCTTCAGGGCGGCCGCCTTGCGCTGCGCCGGCGGATGCTGGCGCAGCAGCTTCTCGTAGGTATGCACCACGTCGGCATTGCTGGCGGCAAGGAGGCAGGGCAGGCGCTCGCCGGAGCGCAGCCGCACTGCCGCCACCCGGCCCTGCTCGACCAGGATCTCGTCCACCGGCGCATTCAACCGGATCTCGCCGCCGAGGTCGGTAAAGAGCTTGATCATGCCGCGGATCAGCGCCCCGGTGCCGCCCTGCGGGAAGGTCACGCCCCACTGCCGTTCCAGCGCATGGATCAGCGCATAGATGGACGAGGTCTCGAACGGATTGCCGCCCACCAGCAGCGAATGAAAGCTGAAGGCCTGGCGCAGGTGCGGGTCCTTGATGAAGCGCGAGACGATGCCATAGACGCTGCGGTAGCTTTCCAGCTTGATCAGTTGCGGCGCCACCTTCACCATGCTGCGGAAGTCGGGGAACGGCACATGGCCCAGCTTGATGTAGCCTTCTTCCAGAACCGCCTTGGAATAGTCGAGGAAGCGGCGGTAGCCTGCCACGTCGCCCGGCGACTTGGCGCCGATCTGCCGGTCCAGCGCCTCCTGGTCGTTCACGTAATTGAAGCAGTAGCCGTCTTCCCAGCACAGGCGGTAGAAGGGACTGACAGGCAGCAGCTTCACATAGTCGTCCAGCCGCCGGCCCGACAGCGCGAACAGTTCCTCCAGCGCGGTGGGGTCGGTGATGACGGTCGGCCCGGCGTCGAAGGTGAAGCCCTGGTCTTCATACACATAGGCGCGGCCGCCCGGCTTGTCGCGCTGTTCCAGCACGAGTGTCGGTATGCCGGCCGACTGCAGCCGGATGGCGAGCGCAAGGCCGCCGAATCCGCTGCCGATCACGATGGCTTTGATGATGTTCCCCTTTCGATGTTGGCCATGGCCATGAATGCCGCGCCCAGTGGCACCGGCGGCTTGCCGGACAGGATGCGCAGCTTGTCGGCCCAGGTCAGGCGGGCTGCATAGAAGCGTTCGATGCGCGCCTGCGGCAGGCCGTAGAAGCGCTGCAGCAGGCGGTAGCGCTGCGCCGGCGCGCTGGCGAAGAACAGCATGCGGTTCAACAGGCGCATGAAGAGCTGGCCGCGCCACTGCGCGACGGACCTGGCGCGGATGCAGTCGCCCGCTTCCGACAGCGCCGGCAGCGCCGCGATCTCGTCGGCCAGGCGCACCGCGAACGGCAGCGAATAGCCGGTGGTGGCATGGAACAGCCCGGCGCGCAGGCCGCTGCAGGCCAGCTGCGCCGGCTTGTCGCGCCAGAAGCGCTCGATGTCGCCCGACAGCGCAATCGGCAGCACGCCGCTCTCTTCCCGTTCCACGCGCTCGACCTGCCAGCCGCGTGCGGCGATGTAGTCGTCGATGCGGCGCCGCAGCGCTGCCTCGTCCAGTGCGGGCGCGCCGCTGTAGTAGGTGTCCTCGACCAGGATGCGGCGCTCGTCCAGCGGCAGCGTATAGACGAAGCGGTAGCCGTCGTCCTGCGACACGGTGGCGTCCATGATGACGGGCAGCGCCTGGCCATGCGGCTGGCGCAGCAGCACCTCGCGGCCGACGAACTTCTGCCAGGCATAGCGCATATGCGGCGAGGCGGCATGGCCGCGGCCGTCGATCACCAGGCCGGCCGGCTGCCATGCGCCATTGATGCGGGCGCCGGTGGCGCTTACCTCGTCCACGATAGCGCCGAGCAGCACCACGTCGCCCAGCGCCGGCTGCAGCACCTGATGGAAGCGGTCGGCGCTGATGCTGTAGCAGGGCGTCGACAGCCGGCGCCGGTGCGCCGGAAAGCGCACTTCGTAGCCGGGCCAGCGGTGCGCCACCAGCGGCGCCAGCCAGGCATGCTGCGCCGGCGTCAGGTCGGGATGGTAGTAGGACCAGGTATGGTTGCCGCCCAGCGTCGCGCCGCGTTCCACCAGCAGGATGCGCAGTTCCGGCCGCGTCTGGCGCAGCCGCCAGGCGATCAGGCCGTTGGCCAGGCCGCCGCCGATCAGCAGCACGTCAAGCGGTGCGTCAACCATGACCAAGCGCCTCCTCGATGGCATGGCAGCCGGCCTGTACGCCATCCTCGGCGCGACTCGGCCCGGCCAGCCGGGCCGCCGCCTCATGCATGCGCTCGTCGGCCAGGGCGCGCGCCAGCGCGGCGCGCAGCGCATGGCGGCCGGCGCGCCGCTTCGGCAGCACCAGCGCCGCGCCCGATGCGCGCAGCCGCAGCGCATTGTCCATCTGGTCGTGCGCATGGGGCACGATGACTTGCGGCTTGCCGGCCCGCAGCGCCTTGAACGAGGTGGCGACGCCGCCGGAATGCACGATCACCGCCGCATGCGGAAACAGGGCCTCGAACGGCGCATAGCCGATGCGCAGCGCGCCTTCGGGCAGCGGTTCCGGCAGGCTGGACGCGGCCGCCAGGCCGCCGGTCACCAGCAATGCCCGCATGCCCAGCGCGGACGCGGCGGCCAGGCCATCGGCATAGAAGTCGCCGGCGTCATTGCTGGCCGCGGAGCCGAGCGTGAAGACCGCCAGCGGCGCATCGTTGCGCGCCAGGAAGCGCTGCAGCGCATCCGGCAGCGCCGGCGCCTCGTCCAGGTACAGCGCGGTGCCGGTCTGCACCGTGGCCGCCGGCCAGTCGGGCTGCGGGCCGCCCAGCAGCGGCGAGAACATCGCCAGCACCCGGCGCGGCGAATGCTGGCCCTCGTACAGCGGATGCTCGCGCGAGGCGATGCCCAGTTCGGCGCGCAGGGCCAGCACCGGGTCGAGCCAGCGCTCGGTATGCTGCCTGACATAGCCGAACACCTTGCCGTGGAGTTCGGGCGAGCGGCCGCACAGCCAGGACAGCGGCGCGAACGGCAGGTAATTGGGCCGTTCGTGCAGCGAGAAGAAGGACATCGGCTGCAGCACCGCCGAGACCCAGGGCACGCCGGTCGCGGCCGCCACCAGCGGCGCGGCCAGCGCCATCAGCGACTGGCTCACCAGCATATCGGCGCCGCGGCTGGCCTCGGCCAGGTCGGCATAGCTGTGGCGTATCGCCGGACCCAGGTAATGGCGGTAGACGAATTCGCCGCCGCTCCTGGGATGCATGTAGCGGCGGTGGAAGGCCGGCGTATTGTCGGGGTCGGGCCGCATGTGGCGAAAGCCCAGCCCGGCCCGCGCCACATGCGCTTCATGGGCGGCATTGGTGGCGACCGTGACACGGTGCCCGCGCCGTCGCAGCTCGCTGCCCAGCGCCAGGAAGGGATGCAGGTCGCCCAGCGAGCCGGAGGTCGCGAACACGATGTGGCGGGAAGGCGGGCTATTCATCGCGACCGCGCTCCCGGCAGGCGCCACCACGGCGTGCCCGGCCGCAGGTGATGCTCGTGGTGATAGCCGAAGTGAAAGCAGGTCAGCAGCGACAGCAGGTAACCGAATTCATTGCTGCGCGCCCGGTGGTGGTCGGCGAACTGGGCGGCGCCGTGGCCGTCGATATGGCGGTGCGGCAGGAAGGTGCCGAAATAGAACAGCTGCAGCGAGGACACGATGCCCGGCACGGCGAAGAACAGCAGGATGTTCCAGACGCTGGCGCCCAGCAGCAGATAGGCCGACACCCGCAGCGCCATCACCGCCAGTTCGCGCCAGCCGAAATAGGTAGTCAGGAATTGCAGGTACCAGCGCAGCGGCCGGCTGGCATGGGCAACGGCGAAGTCCGGGTCCTGCGCGCTGCCGGAATGACGGTGATGCAGGTCGTGCTTGGGCTTGATGCGGCCGAAGGAAAAGCCGGCATATAGCAGCAGCGCCAGGCTGCCCACCATGTCGCCGCCAGCGCGCCGCGCCGGCCACAGCGAGCCATGCATCGCGTCATGCGCCACGATGTACATGCCCACCGACAGCCAGGTCAGCAGCACAGCCAGCACGGCCGCCTGCGGCAGCGCCCACGGCGCGTTCCAGTCGAACAGGAACACCGCATACAGGTGCAGCGCGGTCCATGCGGCGATGATGGCCGTGGCCAGCGCCATGCCGATGCGGCCCTGCCTGGCGGGGTTCATGGCTGGCGATCGCCGCCGCGCAACTCGCGGCGTATCGCCTCGACCGGCGGCGCATACAGGAAACCGAAGGAAACGCCGTTCTCGCGGGTGCGCACGGCATGGTGCAGATGATGCGCAGTGGCCAGCCGGTGCAGGTAGCCGCTTTTTGGCCGCCATGCCAGCGGCAGGCGCCGATGGATGATCACATCGTGCAGGATGCCGTACAGCATGCCGTAGATCGTGATCCCCAGCGCGATCCACCACAGCCACGGCCGGCTCGCGCCGACCATGAACAGCAGGATGGTGGCGGCGGCGAACACGATGGCATACAGGTCGTTTCGCTCCCAGCCCGCGCCCTTGGGCGCTTCATGGTGCGAGCGGTGCCAGCCCCAGCCGAAGCCATGCATCACATGCTTGTGGACCAGCGCAACCGCGAACTCCATCGCAAACAGCGTGGCAACCAGAAGAAAAAGGTGAAAAGGGTTCATGCCTGCGGGGAAACAGCCTGGTGGGGAGGGAAGGAAATGTCCTGAACCCAACAGTCGCATGAAACCGGCCGCGGCCGCAGCGCGGCGCACAGGCTTGTTGATCTCGTTCAAACAGGCGGGAGGCGCCTAGTCCGGCCGGCGGCGCAGGCGCCGGTTTGGCGTGCGATGTCAGGCGGGGCCGGCGAGCGCGGCGAGCGCCCCCGAGGCATGCGCCAGCAGCAGGTAGAGCGACGCCATCAGCAGCGACGCCAGCGTCAGCGCCATGCCGGCGACGCGGAAGCGGAAGTCTTCCGGGCTGCGGCTGACGCCCCAGGCGTGCAGCACCCGGCCCAGCAGCAGCGCCAGGCCCAGCGCATGGACCAGCACGGCGGAAGCAGGCGCGATCTCGACCAGGTAGATCAGCAGCAATGCCAGCGGAACATATTCGGCGAAGTTGGCATGGGCCCGCATGGCCCGCAGCATGCGCTCGTCGCCGCTGTCGCCGATGGCGATGCGCAGCCGGCGGCGCAGGCGCAGGGTGCGCACGCTCAGGACGGCATAGAGGATGGCCAGCAGCGCGGCATACAGGCTTACCGCGGTCATGCACCGGCCCGGGAGGAAATGACGAGGGAGGAAGAGGACATTGCCGGGCTGCCCTGCGGGCTCAGCGCGGCGTCTTCTCGTCCGGCGCCGGCGGGTCAGGCGGGACGCGCTGCGGCTTTACGGCCTTGCCGTAGCGTGCCGGCGTTTGCTGCATGCTGTCGGCCGCGCGCCGCAGGTCGCTGACGCGCTCGCCCTGCCGGCGCACCCGTTCACGCAAGCTCTCCAGGCTGGGAGGAGCGCTGGATGAGGATTGATCATTCTGGTGGTTCACATGAGTCCCCTGCGAATGGCGTCTGGGGATTCTAAGGTTGTATTTTTAATGCATCCAAGCCCGGCGTTCGCGAGTGTTGTTATTTCACACGACGCCGGGCCAGCCGGCGCCGGCTCCTACAACCAGGAATAGCGCATGCCTATCCAGATGCCGCGCGGCGCGCCGTAGCCGCGAAACTGCTCGCCCACCGCGTTGGCGCCGTCGAAGCTGCGGCCGGGGCCGGTGAAGGCGTTCAGGCCCAGCACGCCGAGGTTGGCGTATTCCCGGTCGAACAGGTTGTTGACGCGGGCGAACAGTTCCCAGCCCTTGGCCACCGTGTAGCGGGTGTCGAGATTGACCACGGTATAGCCGGGCACCTTGCCGCGCGCATCGCTGTTGTTCTCGTCGCCGCGGGCATGGCTGCTGCCGGCATACAGCAGGTTGGCGCCGACGTCCCACTGCGGCGTCAGCGCATAGCCCAGACGCAGCTTCAGGCTGTGGCGCGGTATGCCGGGAATGCGGTCGCCGCTGCGCACGGCGATCGCGCCGTTCGCGTCCGCGCTGGTATTGGCCGGGCTGGTCTCGGCGAAGCCGGTGCGGTAGGTCGCGTCGGTGTAGCCGTAGCGCGCGCTCGCCGACAGCGCGCCCCATGTGCCGTTGACGCCCAGTTCCAGCCCCTGGCGCCGGGTCTGGCCGACGTTCTGGAAATAGCCGGCATTGGTGGCCACGCCGCCGCTGGCGATGAACTGGATGTCGTCGTCCAGCACGGTATGGTAGACCGCCGCGCTCCACGACAGGCCTTCCCCCGCCTTGCCGCGCGCGCCCAGTTCCATCGTCCTGGCCACCACTTTTTTCAGCGGCGGATCGGCCAGGAAGCTGTTGGGCAGCTTGCACGGCGCCTGCGGGTCGGCGCAGGTCAGTTCGATCGGCGTCGGCGCCCGCATCCCCTCGTTGTAGCTGACATAGGCGGTGGCCTGTGGCGTCGGATTGAAATTCAGGCCAACCGCCGGGTTGAAGCGGGAAAAGCGATGGCTGCCGTTGAGCTCGGGCGCCTCGCCGCTCTGGTCGCGGATGCTGACACGCGCGAGGTTGTAGCGGCCCGACAACGTCATCGTCCAGCGCTCGTTGAACGCCAGCACGTCCGACAGGAACAGGCCGTAATAGCGGTTGCGGGTCCTGGCGTCGGTCTCGGGCTCGAAGTCGCCGGCGCCGATGGTGCCGCGGCTGGCGGTGAATACCGCGGGCTGGGTTTCCTGGCTGTAGCGGGCGTTGCCGATATCCACCGTGCCGCCGGCGACGAACTGGTTCTTCATCCCGGCCAGCTGGCCGGACACGGTCAGCTGCAGGCCGGCGCCATAGCTGTGCTGGCGGATGCCGGCGCGGTCGTTGTGGGCCTGGTTGGCGTCGATCGCGCCATTCTCCAGCTGGCCGAAGTCATCGTTGACGTTGCTGGAGACGTTGCGGTTGCGGTAGTTGCGGTAGTACAGGTTCCCGCCCAGCAGCACGTCGTCATTGAGGAAGCGGCTGCCCTTGGCGGTCAGGAACATCAGCTTGTTCTCGTTGCGGTCCGGGTAGGTGTAGGCCTGCCGGATGTTCTCGGAGAAGGACCTGGGCAGGGTCTGGGTGCCTTCCAGCCGGTTGTCGGCGGCGGTCAGGCTGACGTCGAGGTCGGTGTCGCTGGTCTGGTAACCGACCTTGCCGAAGAACTGCTGGACGCGGCTGCCGTTGTGCTCGGCCCAGCCATGGTCGCGCGCGACATTGCCGGTAACGAAATAGTCGAGGTTGCCGCTCTTGCCGCCCTGCTCGAATTCCACCGCGCGGCGGCCGAAGGAGCCGGTGGACAACTGCACCGCGCCGCCCGGATAGGCGCTGCCGCTCTTGGTATAGACCGCCAGCGCGCCGCCCAGGGTGTTCAGGCCGAAAGCGGGATTGGAGCCGGGAATGAGCTGCATGTTGGCGATGGCCGACTGCGGCAGCAGGTCCCAGTTGACGGTGTCGCCGAAGGGCTCGTTGATCCGCACGCCGTCCTGGAATACCGACAGGCCCTGCGGCACGCCCAGGAGCGGCGATGCGGTGAAGCCGCGGAAACTCACGTCGGGCTGGTGGGGATTGCCCTGCGCCGCATTGACCGTCACGCTGCCGGCGTTCTGTTCCAGGTGGTCCGTCAGGGTCAGCTGGCGCTGCTGCTCCATCGTGCGACTGTTCAGAATTTGAACATTGGCTGGCACATTTTGTATCGCTGTGCCCAGTCCGGGCAGCATCGAGGTGCCCACGACTTCGACGGTGGGCAGTTCCAGCGCTTCGGCCGGGTTTTCCTGGGCAAGGACAAGGGCGGGATCGGCCAGCGCGCCGGCCAGGGCGGCCAGCAGCGCGGTGCGCCGGAATGGGACAGCGGCATGCGTCATTCGATGTCTCTCCATGTTTGTCTTTTTTGTGTTTTTTATAATACGGCCGAAGCATAGCAAACGCGGCCGGGAAAACTGACGGCGGCTGCCGCTTGCAGGCCGGCATGAAGAGAGCAAGAAACATGCGCGCCGCCCGGGCGCGGCGCATCAGACCGCTGCCGGGAAGGCGCAGGGCGGCAGCACCGGCTGCATGTCGCCGGGCGGCAGCGGGCGGGAGATGTAGTAGCCCTGCACCTCGTCGCAGTGCAGCGAGCGCAGCAGCGCGATCTGGGCGGCATTTTCCACGCCCTCGGCCACCACCCGCATGCCCAGCGCATGCGCCATCGTGACGATCGCCGTGAAGAACACCTTGCCTTCGGCCGACTGTTCCATGCTGGCGGTGAAGGTCTGATCCACCTTGAGCACGTCGAAGTCCAGCCGGTGCAGTTGCGACAGCGAGGAATAGCCGGTGCCGAAGTCATCCACCAGGATCTTCACGCCCTGCTTCTGCAGCATCATCAGGGTGCGCGACACCGCCGAGTCCTGGCCCATGACCGATGACTCCGTGATCTCCAGTTCCAGCAGGTGCGACGGCACCCGGTGCCGCGACAGCGCCGCCGTGACCAGGCTGCCGACATCGGCATTGCTGAACTGCTGCGCCGAGACATTGACCGAGACCGGCACCAGCGCGCCGCCATGCGCCGCCCAGCGGGAAATCTGCTCGCACACCATGTCGAGCACCATCTCGCCCAGCGCCACGATCATGCCGGTCTCTTCCGCCAGCCCGATGAATTCGGCCGGCTCCAGCAGGCCGCGGGCCGGATGCCGCCAGCGCACCAGCGCCTCCAGGCTCAGCGTCAGGCCGCTGGCGATGTCGACCCGCGGCTGGTACACCATCTCGAATTCATGGCCGGCAATGGCGCGCCGCAGCTCGGCCTCGCGGTCCAGCCGCTCGCGCAGCGCGTGGTAGAACTTGGCTTCGTAGAACTGGTAGCCGGCCTTGCCGTGGGTCTTGACCGAATACATCGCGATGTCGGCCTTTTCCAGCAGGGTCGACGCATCCTCGCCATCGGTGGGGAACAGCGCAATGCCGATCGAGGTGCCGACCGAATGCACGCCCTGGCTCAGGCGGAACGACTGGCGGAATGCCTGCTGCACCCGGTCGGCCACATGGGCGGCGTCGATGCGGTGCTCGATGCTTTCGATGATGACCACGAATTCGTCGCCGCCGAAGCGCACCACCTTGTCGTGCGGCCGCACCGCTTCCTGCAGGCGGTGCGCGGCGTGTTTCAGCAGTTCATCGCCGGCGGCATGGCCGGCGGTGTCGTTGACCTTCTTGAAGCCGTCCAGGTCGATGAACAGCAGCGCCAGGCGGGCGCCGTTTTCATTGGCATGCCGCAGGGCCTGCGGCAGGTAGGACTGTATCCAGTGACGGTTGGGAAGGCCGGTCAGCACGTCCTCGTTGCCGCGCCGCTTCAGTTCCGCCACATGGGCCTTGGCTTCGCTGATGTCGCGCAGCCGCACCGCCAGGTTGTCGCCGGAACGGATGATCTTGAGGTGCGCCCAGCGCAGCCGCAGCGCGGTGTTGCCCGGCACGTCGATCTCGTTTTCATACGTGCCGTTCTGCGTGGCCTGCATCAGGTAGTCCATGAACATGCCGGTATCGAGACTGCCGCGGAAGGCGGAGACGGTCTTGCCGATCAGCTCCGAGGGCCGGACATTGAAGAATTCCGCGCCCTGCTGGTTGCAGTCCAGCACCACGAAGTCCTGGATGGCGCCATGGCGGTCCGGCACCGGCTGGACGATATAGAAGCCCTCGCTGCCCTCCTCGGTGGCCAGGCGGTAGGTGGCCTGCGCCATGCCCAGGCGGTGCTTGCGCCAGGCCAGCTCGGTGTTGAGTGCGATGGCCAGTGCGGTGAGCAGGGCCAGCGCGGCGCTGGCCCAGCCCGCATACCGGATCGCGGCATGGCGGCTGGCATGGAATTCGGCCAGGGTAGCGGCCTCGTCCAGCCCAACCAGCGCCGTGATGTCATAGCCACGCACCGGATGCCAGCCAAGATAACGGGCTCGCCTGTCCTCGAAGACCTCGGCCCCATGGTAGCGGCTACCGCTGGCCGGGCTCAGCGACGGGTGGGAGGTAAAGGCCTGCATTTCGGGCGGGAGCACGTTGTCGCCGATGCGCACCAGCTCCATGGGCGGGTTGGCGCTGACCATCGCCAGCAGGCCCTGCGCGCCGAGGACGATAGGGTCGTAGTTCGCGGTGAAAAACGTGGTGCTGACGGACACCATCACGATGCCGGCGAACTGGCCGCGGTCATCCACCAGCCGGCGCGAAACATGGACCACATTGCGCTTGGCCATCCTGCCGAAAATCGGCGGATCGATGACCAGCTGATCTGCCTTCGCTTCACGCTGCCGCAGGAAATACCCTCGGTCGCCCAGATAACCCAGCTC
>Ga0308161_1004964_pt1 | contig 11923 bp, 10 predicted proteins | sample PhyFR2_FD_201034 | JGI IMG/M metagenome (GOLD analysis project Ga0308161, IMG submission 201034) | Phyllosphere microbial communities from UC Gill Tract Community Farm, Albany, California, United States - DLSLF.R2 | ecosystem: Host-associated > Plants > Phyllosphere > Unclassified | place: USA...
GCGGCCGCGTCGGTATTGGCGCGCAGCCAGTCCTTGGCGCGCTGTGCGGCTTGGTCGTCGGTGCGCAGCTGGCCCTGCAATTGCTGTTGCAACCCCTCGAGGCGCTGTGCGTCGAGCGCCGGCTGCCCGCCCTGCCAGACATGGCGCAGCAGCGTGCCCGCGACAAAGCGGTTGATGCTGCCGTCATCGCTGCATTGCAGCGCCAGCCGCAGCAGCGGCAGGGGGTTGAACGGATGCTCCGCCGGCATGTCCAGCGGCACGCCCAGCGACTGGCCAAGCCAATGCACATGGCGATAGGTCCATTCGCGCTTGGCCGCAATGCCCGCCGGTCCGGGATTGCCATCGCGCTGTAGCAGCGCGCCCAGCAGCACCGGGCGGTATTGCACCGTATAGCTCAGGCCCTCGAGCACTTCGGGCATGCGCTCGAAGGCCAGCCACGCATAGGGAGAAACGAAATCGAGGTGGAAGGTGATGTGTTTCATGTTCGGTCCTAATTGCGAGGCCGGCCGTCCATGCTTCGACCCTTCGACAGGCTCAGGGCTCAGCACGAACGGTGGAACCCTCGTGCCGAGGCTGTCGACGGCTCCCATGGCTTTTATCGTTCGTCCTGAGCTTGTCGAAGGATGAAGGGCCAATCTCTAGCTGGAAACCACCTGCGCCGGATGCGCCACCTCCGCCCGCTCCAGCAGCTTGACCCAGATCGCCTGCCGCGTCGCCGCATCCGCCTTGCCCCAGGCGCGCAGTTCTTCCAGCGTGCGAAAGCAGCCCTGGCAATGGCTGCGGTCGGCCGTCATGCGGCAGACGCTGATGCAGGGCGAGGTGACCACGCCGTCGAAGTCCGCGGCAAAGCCGCCTTCGGCCGCGACCTGCGCCGCGCGCCGTGCCAGCGCGACCGGAATGTCGATCAGCGGCTTGTCCGCCACGGCCGGTGCCGCGACGACCGGAATGTCAGACAGCGTCACAGACACTCGCCTCCCGTTTCGCCAGCAAGGCCTTGGCCACGCGCGACTGCGTCGGGCGTCCCAGGAAATCGCTGATGTACTGGCCCGCGTCGATCAGCGCATCGAGGTCGATGCCGGTCTCGATGCCCATGCCGTGCAGCATGTAGACCACGTCTTCGGTGGCGACATTGCCGGTCGCACCCTTGGCGTAGGGGCAGCCGCCCAGGCCGGCCACCGAGGTGTCGTACTGCCACACGCCCATCTCGAGCGAGGCCAGCGTGTTGGCCAATGCCTGGCCGTAGGTGTCGTGGAAATGGCCCGAAACATCGTCCAGCGCGAAATGCGCGAGCGTGGCCTCGAGCGCGCGCTGCACCTTGAGCGGCGTGCCCACGCCAATCGTGTCGGCCACGCCCACATGCTGCACGCCAATGCCCTTCATCAGCCCCGCGAGATAAGCGACGCGCTCGGGCGCGATCTCGCCTTCATAGGGGCAGCCCACGGTACAGGACATCGCGCCGCGCACGTAGATGCCGGCCGCGCGCGCGGCCTCGACCACGGGGGCGAAGCGCTCGATGCTCTCGGCAATGGAGCAGTTGATGTTGCGCTGGCTGAAGGCTTCGCTGGCCGCGCCGAACACCACGATCTCGTCGGGGCGGCTGGCCAGCGCGGACTCGAAGCCGCGCAGGTTGGGGGTCAGCACCGAATAGCGCACGCCGGGCTGGCGCTCGATGCCGGCCATGACTTCGGCGTTGTCGCCCATCTGCGGCACCCATTTCGGGCTGACGAAGCTCGTGACCTCGATCTCGCGCAGGCCCGCGGCCTGCAGCCGGTGCACCAGTTCGATCTTCACGGCCGCGGGCACCGTCTGTTTTTCATTCTGCAGCCCGTCGCGCGGGCCGACATCCACCAGTTTGACGCGGGAGGGATAGGGCATGGTTTTGTTTCCGTAGGTAGTTGTTGTGATGCGGCGGCGAGGCGTCCGGGTCAATAGCCGCGCGTGCCTTCGACCACGCCGGTCAGCGCCTCGCCGCGCTCGAGCGCGGCGATCTTGCCGACGATCTGCGCCAGGCAGTCCTCGCGCAGCGTGCGCGCCGAGGTGTGCGGCGTGAGCGTGATGCGCGGGTCGCGCCGAAAGGCGTGGTCGGCCGGCAGCGGCTCGGTGCGGAACACGTCGAGCGTGGCGCCCGCGACATGGCCCGATGCCAGCTGGGCCAGCAGGTCTTCCTCGACCAGGTGCGCGCCGCGCGCGACGTTGATCACATAGGCGCCGGGCTGCAATCGAGACAGCGTCTGGGCATTGAGGATATCGCGGGTATCGGGGGTCAGCGGCAGCAGGTTGACAAGCACCCGGCTCGCGCCGAGGAATTCCTCCAGGCTCTCGGCGCCGCTGTAGGTCGTGACGCCCGCCAGCTGGCGCGGCGAACGGCTCCAGCCGTTGACCGGGAACTCGAAATGCGCCAGCGCCTGCGCCACGCGCTGGCCCAGCACGCCCAGCCCCATCACGCCGACCGGGAAGTCGCGCCGCTGGCGCGGCTTGCGGAAGGTCCAGTCGCCACGCGCCATGTCGGCCGCATAGGCATCGAGTTCGCGGAAGTGGCGGATCACCGCATGGTACACATACTCGGCCATCTGCACCGCCATGCCCGCATCCTCGATGCGCACCACCGGCACGCCCGCGGGCAGCTTCAGCCGCAGCAGGCCGTCGACCCCTGCGCCCAGGTTGAACATGGCCTGGAGGCCGGGCTGCTCGTCCATGAATTGCTGCGGCGGCGTCCAGACCACGGCGTAGTCGGCCTGCGGGTCGCCGGGCTGCCAGACCGACAGTTCGGCCAGGGGCAGCGCGGCGCGCAGCCCCTCGATCCAGGCACGGGGATGGGTGTCGGCGCAGCAAAAGGTGATCTTCATGGACGTGGAGCGTAACGCGGCTTGCCGCCGCGCCCGCCAAAAGCCCTGGTTTTGTGCATTTACGCGCGCGCCAGCCGCAGCAGCTCGGCGCCATCGCCGATCTGGTCGCCAGGCTGGTACAGCAGTTCCTCGACCACGCCGTCATGCGGCGCGGCAATGGTGTGCTCCATCTTCATCGCCTCCATCACCGCCAGGGCCTGTCCGGCCACCACGCTGTCGCCGGCCTTGACGGCAAACGACACCAGCTTGCCCGGCATCGGCGCGGTGAGGCGCCCGCCTTCGGCGTGCTCCTCGCCCGCATGCGCCAGCAGGTCGATGCCGGTCAGCGTCTGCGCGCCGCGCGGCGTGAACACGTGGAACTGCTCGCCCAGGCGGTGCACCTGCGCGCGCGTGCGCTGGCCCGCGAACTCCAGGTCCAGCACGCCGTCGGCCAAGGAGAACACCAGCGGTGCCTCCACCGCCGGCAGGTCCTCCTGCGCTTCCAGCGCCAGCACCAGCGCGCCGCCGGGCAGGTAGCGCAGGCGCGCATTCACGGTCGCGCCCTCGATCACCCAGGACCAGGCACGCCCGGTCGTGCCATGCGACTGCCAGCCATCGCGCCGGCTGAACGGATCGGCGCCCTGCTGCGCCTGCTCGCCCAGCAGCGCGCTGGCGGTGGCCGCGGCCACGGCCAGCGGCACGCCCACCGGGTCCTGGTGGAACAGCACATCCTTCTCGCGCTCGATCAGCGCGGTATCGAGCCGCGCCTGCGCAAACGAGGGCGAGCGCAGCACCTGGCGCAGGAACTGCACGTTGGTGGCCAGGCCGACGATCTGCGTCTGCGCCAGCGCCGCATCGAGCCGCGCCAGCGCCTGTTCGCGGTTGTCGCCGTGCACGATCAGCTTGGCGATCATCGAGTCGTAGAACGGGCTGATGGCATCGCCTTCGCGCACGCCGTCGTCGATGCGCACATCGGCCACGCTGAAGCTGCTGGCCGCGGGCTTGCGGTAGACCTGCAGCGTGCCGGTGGACGGCAGGAACTGGTTGTCGGGGTTCTCGGCGCAGATGCGCGCCTCGATCGCATGGCCGATGATGCGCAGCTCGTCCTGGCGCTTGGGCAGCGGCTCGCCGCTGGCCACGCGCAGCTGCCACTCGACCAGGTCCTCGCCGGTGATGGCTTCGGTGACCGGGTGCTCGACCTGCAGCCGGGTGTTCATCTCCATGAAGAAGAACTCCATCGCGCCGCCTTCGCGCTGTTCGACGATGAACTCCACCGTGCCCGCGCCGACGTAGTTGACGGCGCGCGCCGCGGCCACGGCGGCCGCGCCCATCTGGCTGCGCAGCGCCTCGGTCATGCCGGGCGCAGGTGCTTCCTCCAGCACCTTCTGGTGGCGCCGCTGCACCGAGCAGTCGCGCTCGAACAGATAGACGTAATTGCCCAGCGTGTCGCCAAACACCTGGATCTCGATGTGGCGCGGGCGCTGCACGTATTTCTCGATCAGCACCGCATCGTCGCCGAAACTGTTGATCGCCTCGCGCTGGCAGCTGGCCAGCGCGGCGGCGAAGTCCTCGCTGCGGTCCACGGCGCGCATGCCCTTGCCGCCGCCGCCGGCGCTGGCCTTGATCAGCACCGGATAGCCGATGCGGTCGGCCTCGGCCTGCAGCCGCGCCGGGTCCTGGTCGCTGCCGTGGTAGCCCGGCACCAGCGGCACGCCGGCTTTTTCCATCAGCTGCTTGGAGCCGGCCTTCAGGCCCATCGATTCGATGGCCGACGGCGGCGGGCCGATGAACACCAGGCCGGCGTCGGCGCAGGCCTGGGCAAATTCCTCGTTCTCGCTGAGAAAGCCATAGCCCGGGTGCACGGCCTGCGCGCCTGTGGCCTGGGCCGCGGCCAGGATGCGCTCCCAGCGCAGGTAGCTGTCCTTGGGCGCGCTGCCGCCGATGTGCACGGCCTCGTCGCAGGCCGCGACATGCTTGGCGCGCGCGTCGGCATCGGAATACACGGCCACCGTGCGCACGCCCAGGCGCCGCGCCGTCGCGGCCACGCGGCAGGCAATTTCACCGCGGTTGGCAATCAAGATCTTGCTGAACATTCTGTCTCCCGGAATTTCGTTGTCTGCGCTCATGCGAGCCAGGACGGCTTGCGCTTGGAGAGAAAGGCCTGCACGCCTTCCTTGCCCTCGGCGCTGGCGCGGATGGTGGCGATGCCCTCCACGGTGGCGGCAACCAGCCCGGGCTCGATCTCGCGTTCGGCCACGTCGATCACCAGCTGCTTGCAGGCGCGCACCGCGGCCGGGCCGGCACTCAGCAGCGGCTTGAGCATGGCGTCGACCTTTTCATCCAGCGCGCCAGCGCCGGCGACCTCATGCACGAAGCCGATGCGATGCGCCTCGGCCGCGTCGAAGCGCTCGCCGGTGAGGAAGTAGCGGTGCGCGGCGCGCGCGCCCATCGCGCGGATCACATACGGGCTGATGGTCGCGGGGATCAGGCCGATCTTGACTTCGCTGAGGCAAAAGCCCGCGGTGTCGGCGGCCACCGCCATGTCGCAGGCCGCCACCAGCCCCATGCCGCCGGCGTAGACATCGCCCTGCACGCGTGCCAGCGTCGGCTTGGGGCATTCGTAGATCACGCGCAGCATCTCGGCGAGCTTGCCGGCGTCGTCGCGGTTCTCGTCGCGCGTGTAGTCGGCCATGCGGCGCATCCAGTTCAGGTCGGCGCCGGCGCAGAACGCCGGGCCTTCGGCCGCGAGCACCACGGCCAGCACATCGGCGCGCGCGCCGACCGTCAGGAAGGCCTGGGTGATATCGGCAATCGCGACATCGCTGAAGGCGTTGCGGATCTCGGGGCGCGCCAGCGTGATGCGCGCCACGCCGGCGTCATAGGTGATGTGAAGCGTAGACATGGAGGCTCCTTTACATGCGGAACACGCCAAAGCGCGTGTCCTCGATCGGGGCGTTGCGCGCGGCCGAAAGGCCCAGCGCCAGCACGCGGCGCGTGTCGGCCGGGTCGATCACGCCGTCATCCCAGAGGCGGGCGCTGGCGTAATAGGGGTGGCCCTGGTCTTCGTACTGCTGGCGGATCGGCGCCTTGAACGCTTCTTCCTCCTCGGCGCTCCACTGGCCGCCGCGGCCCTCGATGCCGTCGCGCTTGACCGTCGCCAGCACGCTCGCCGCCTGCTCGCCGCCCATCACCGAGATGCGCGCGTTGGGCCACATCCACAGGAAGCGCGGCGAGAACGCGCGCCCGCACATGCCGTAGTTGCCCGCACCGAAGCTGCCGCCGATGATGATCGTGAACTTGGGCACGGCCGCCGTCGCCACCGCCGTCACCAGCTTGGCGCCGTGGCGCGCAATGCCTTCGTTCTCGTACTTGCGCCCGACCATGAAGCCGGTGATGTTCTGCAGGAACACCAGCGGGATCTTGCGCTGGCAGCACAGTTCGATGAAATGCGCGCCCTTGACGGCCGACTCGCTGAACAGGATGCCGTTGTTGGCGATGATGCCCACCTGCATGCCCTCGATGCGCGCGAAGCCGCAGACCAGGGTGCTGCCGAAGCGCGCCTTGAACTCGTCGAAGCGGCTGTCGTCGACGATGCGCGCAATGATCTCGCGCACATCGAAGGGCTTGCGCGTATCGACCGGAATCACGCCATACAGCTCCTCGGCCGCAAAGCGCGGCGCCACCGGCGCGGCATCGGCGGCGTCGGGCTGCTTGCTGCGGTTCAGGTGCGAGACCGCGGTGCGCGCCAGCGCCAGCGCATGCAGGTCGTTCTGCGCCAGGTGGTCGGCCACGCCCGACAGTCGGGTATGCACGTCGCCGCCGCCCAGGTCCTCGGCACTGACCACCTCGCCGGTGGCCGCCTTGACCAGGGGCGGGCCGCCGAGAAAGATCGTGCCCTGCTCCTTGACGATGATCGACTCGTCGCTCATGGCCGGCACATAGGCGCCGCCGGCCGTGCACGAGCCCATCACCACGGCAATCTGCGCAATGCCCTGCGCGCTCAGGTTGGCCTGGTTGTAGAAGATGCGGCCGAAATGCTCGCGGTCGGGAAACACATCGTCCTGGTTGGGCAGGTTCGCGCCGCCCGAGTCGACGAGGTAGATGCAGGGCAGGCGGTTCTGCGCCGCGATCTCCTGCGCGCGCAGGTGCTTCTTCACGGTCATCGGGTAGTAGGTGCCGCCCTTCACCGTCGCGTCGTTGCACACGATCATGCAATCGATGCCGCTGACCCGGCCGATGCCGACGATCAGGCCCGCGCCCGGCGCGGCGTTGTCGTACATGTCGAGCGCGGCCAGCGGCGCGACTTCGAGGAACGGCGTGCCCGGATCGAGCAATTGCTGCACGCGCTCGCGCGGCAGCAGCTTGCCGCGCGCCAGATGCTTGGCGCGCGCGGCCTCGCCGCCGCCGGCCAGGATCTTGTCGACCTGGCGGCGCAGGTCCTGCACCACGGCTTGCATGGCGGCCGCATTGGCCAGGAAATCCGCCGAGCGGGAGTTGAGTCGAGATTCGAGAATGCCCATGACTTGCCCTGTTTCTGGTTGTGTCTGGTTTGCCCTAGCGGCAAACGGGGTTTTTTTGTCCATTCAACCGTCTGCGCCCATGGCCGCTGGGGACAATGCCTGGATGCACACTGTTGAAACCGTCTTGCTGGTACTGATGCTCGGGGCCCTGACCGGCATCGCGGCCAGATACGTCCGCGCCATTCCGCTGCCCCTGATTCAAATTGCGCTCGGCGCACTGATTGCGTGGCCGCAAAAGGGCTTGCACATTGCGTTCGACCCGGAACTGTTTCTGCTGCTGTTCATTCCGCCGCTGCTGTTTTCCGACGGCGCGCGCATTCCCAAACGCGAGTTTTTCGCGCTCTACAAGCCCATCCTGAAGCTGGCGCTGGTGCTGGTGCTGTTCACGGTGCTGGGCCTGGGCTATCTGATCCACTGGATGATTCCCGTCATGCCGCTCACGGTGGCCTTCGCGCTGGCCGCGGTGATCTCGCCCACCGATGCCGTGGCCGTGTCGGCCATCACGCGCAATCTGGGCATGCCCGAGAAGACCATGCATGTGCTGGAGGGCGAATCGCTGCTCAACGATGCCTCGGGCCTGGTGGCGCTGAAGTTCGCCGTGGCCGCGACCTTGACCGGGTTCTTCTCGTGGGGCGACGTCGCCAAGGAATTCACCTGGATGGCCGTCGGCGGCCTGGGTGTGGGCGCGGCGCTGGGCTGGGGCTTCAGCTATGCGCGCAGCGCCATCACGCGCCGCCTGGGCGACGTGGCCGCCACGCAGATGGTGCTGCTGCTCCTGCTGCTGCCGTTTGCCGCCTACATCGTCGGCGAGCAGATCGGCGTCTCGGGCATCCTGGCCGCCGTGGCCGCGGGCGTGGCCACCAATTTCGCCGACCTGGACCGCGGCAACTTCATCACCGAGCGCATGCAGAGCAGCGCCACCTGGTCGATGGTCGAGGCCGCGTTCAACGGCGCGATCTTCCTGCTGCTGGGCCTGCAGCTGCCGTCCATCATCGGCAGCACGCTGGTGGCAGCGGGTGACGAGTGGTGGATTCTGGTCGGTTATGTCGTGGTGATCTCCACGGCGCTGCTGCTGATGCGCTGGGTCTGGCTGATGCTGGGCGTGCAGGGCAGCCTGCGGCTGGCCCACCACGAGGGCAAGATGGCCGAGAAACCCTCGCGCCTGTTGACGCTGGCCACCACCGTGGCCGGCATCCGCGGCGCGGTATCGCTGGCCGCCGCGCTGTCCGTGCCGCTGCTGCTGAAGAACGGCCAGCCGTTCCCGGCACGCGACCTGCTGATCTTCCTGGCCACGGGCACCATCCTGTTCACGCTGGTGCTGGCCAGCATCGCGCTGCCCTGGATCCTGCGCCACATGCCGCCGGCACCCGAGCCCGAGACCGTGCGCGAGGAACGCCTGGCGCGCATTGCCGCCAGCCAGGCCGCCCTGGGCAGCATGATGCTGACCGAGGAACAGGCCGAGCAGCACGACGCCGACTGGCTGGCGCAGCGCCAGGAAGTCGTCGGCCGGCTGGCGCAGGAATACCGCAACCGGCTGAACCTGCTCGACGACAGCAGCACCTCGGCTTCGTCGGTCGAGGCGCAGAGCGAATCGCCCGAACTGGTGCGCCAGCGCAAGCTGCGCTACGTCATGGAACTGGACATGCGCATCCACTGCCTGCAGCGCGAGCGCGAGGTGCTCTACGCCGAACGCCAGGCGCACCGCATCAACGACGAGTCGCTGCGCAGCCTGGTCAATGAAATCGACCTCTCCGAAGTCGCCTTGCGCAAGCGCCTGGCCGTGGCCCGCCGCGCCGCCGGGCTGCCGCTGGCCGACGGCGAGGCGGTCGCAGGGCATTCCGCGCATTGAGCGGCGCAGGGTGGCGGTCGGTGGGCGGGGCATGAGGCCAGCATAAGCTTGCAGCTTGCGCCGATCAGGCCACAAAGGTTGCAATAATTGCCAGCACCATGTCCACACCGGCCCTTGTCCGCCCACCCCTCCCCCTGGCCGCCCACGCGGCTGGCGGCCACCCTGCGCTGACGCCCATGGCCTTCGTCCAGGCCGTGGTGCAGGCCTATGCAGACCGCGGCATGAGCGCCGACGCGGCACTGCGCAAGGCACAAATTGCGCCAGGCTGCGTTGCCGACCCAGCCGCGCGCATCACCGCCATGCAGATGGAGGCATTGTCGGATGCAGCCATGCGCGAGCTTGACGACGAGGCCCTGGGCTGGTTCAGCCGGCGCCTGCCCTGGGGCAGCTACGGCATGCTGGCGCGCGCTTCGATCAGCAGCGCCACGCTGGGCCTGGCGCTCGCGCGCTGGTGCCGCCACCACGGCCTGCTGGCCGACGACATCGCGCTGCGCCTGCAGACCCAGGGCGACACGGCCGAATTGGCGATCACCGAGCAGCGTCCGCTGGGCGCGATGCGCGAGTTCTGCCTGGTCTCGGTGTTGCGCAACATCCATGGCTTGGCCAGCTGGATGATCGATGCGCGCCTGCCGCTGCTCGAAGCCGGCTTTCCCTTTGCCGCGCCCGCGCATGCCGATGTCTACCCGGTGCTGTTTCCCGTGGCCGCGCCCGCGGGCGTGCGCTTTGGCGCGGCCTGGGCCTCGCTGCGCTTCGACGCGCGCTGCCTCGCGCTGCCGCTGGCGCGCGACGAGGCCGCATTGCAGCAGATGCTGCAGCGCGCGCTGCCGCTCACGGTGCGCCCCTATCGGCGCGAGCGGCGGCTGCTGCAGCGCGTGCGCCGGCTGCTGATCGCGGATGCGCAATCGCTGCACACGGCCGCGACGCTGGCCGGGGAACTCCACCTGTCGGCCCGCAGCCTGCACCGCCAGCTCAAGGACGAAGGCACTTCGCTGCAGGCCCTCAAGGACAGCGTGCGGCGCGAACGCGCGCTGGCGCTGCTGCACCGCACCAGCCAGCCCATCAAGCGCGTGGCGCTGGCCTGCGGCTTTGCCAGCGAGAAAAGCTTCATGCGCGCCTTCCGCCAATGGACCGGGGAGACGCCGGCGCAATACCGGCGCCGCAGCAGCGCCCTGCCTGGCTGAGCAGGCTGGCGCAATCCGCACCCTTTGCGGCGCGCTGTGTGCCCCGCGGCTTTCTAGACTGGGGCATGCCCGCCACCTCCATCCCCTACCAGCTGCACCACTGCGTCAGCGCCCGCTCGTTCCGCGCGCTCTGGATGCTGGAAGAGCTTGAGCAAGCCTATGAACTGCATATGCTGCCGTTTCCGCCGCGCGCGCTGGAACGCAGCTATCTCGCGCTCAATCCCCTGGGCACGGTGCCGCTGCTGCGCCACGGCGCGGCGCAGCTGACCGAATCGGCGGCGATCTGCGAATACCTGGCCGCGCGCCACCCGCAGGCGCAGCTGGCGGTGGGCCCGCACGAGGACGGCTTTGCGGACTATCTCAACTGGCTGCACATGAGCGACGCCACGCTGACCTTCCCGCAGACGCTGGTGCTGCGCTACACCCACTTCGAGCCGCCCGAGCGCCAGCAGCCGCAGGTGGCGCAGGACTATGCACGCTGGTTCCTGGCGCGGCTGCGCGCCGTGGAAGCCGCGGTGGAGCAGCACGATTGGCTGTGCGGCGCACGCTTCACCGCCGCCGATGTGGCCGTGGGCTATGCGCTGATGCTGGCCGCGCACCTGGAACTCGCAGCCCAATGGGGGCCGGCCACCACGGCGTACTGGCAGCGCCTGCAGGCCCGGCCAGCCTTTGCGCGCGCGCTCGCGGCCGAGCAGGGCGCGGCGCTGGCGCAAGGCGTGCCGGTCACGCCGTCGCCGCTGCTGCGGCCCTGACGCGCTTCAGGCGCCGAGCAAGGCCGGCAACTCGGCCATCGAGCGCATGACGCGCGCCACGCCCGCCTCCTGCAGCATCTGCGGCGTCGCGTGCATGATGGGATCGGGACAATAGCCCCAGACCGTGGCCCCCGCGGCAATGCCGGCCTGGATGCCCGGCACCGAGTCCTCGATCACCAGGCAGCGCTCGGGCGCCACGCCCAGCGCCGCGGCCGCGGCCAGGTAGACATCGGGAAACGGCTTGGAGCGCGGCGTCTCATGGCCGCTGAACACCCGGCCCGTGAAGTACGGCGCCATGCCCACCTGCGTCAGCTGCATCTCGACCTTGAAACGGTCGGCGCCCGAAGCCACGGCAATCCGCCCCTGGAGCTGCGCATGCACTGCCTGCACCGCGCCCAGCGCGCCGTCGATGGCCACCAGCTGCGCGCGCAGCTGGTCGTTGCGCCGCGCATAGAACGCGGCCATCCATTCATCGGTCAACGGCCGCCCGGTCGCCGCCTCGATGCGCGCGGCCTCGCTGCGCACCGTGCGGCCGATGAAGACCCGCATGCACTCCTCGGCCGAAATCGGCCAGCCCGACTCGTTGAGCATGGTGCACAGCACCGTATTGGTAATGGCTTCGCTGTCGACGAGCACGCCGTCGCAGTCAAAAAGAATCGCGTCAAATTGCATTGCTTGCGCCGGCTGAGACCGGCCTTTTCCATGGAGATCCAAAATTCCCAACCGTGCGTGTTGCGCCCGTATCCCGTTCGTCCTGAGCCCGTATCCCGTTCGTCCTGAGCCCGTCGAAGGATGA